>Ga0265299_10002632_pt1 | contig 18128 bp, 17 predicted proteins | sample AusTroGonzalo_MG_4_FD_193485 | JGI IMG/M metagenome (GOLD analysis project Ga0265299, IMG submission 193485) | Bovine rumen microbial communities from tropical cattle in Woodstock, Queensland, Australia - Gonzalo_02 | ecosystem: Host-associated > Mammals > Digestive system > Stomach > Rumen ... | reverse complement strand
AGATCGAAGGTCTGCGGGTCATCTGCCAACGGTTCCTCCCCAAGCACATGGACGCTTTCGATGCTGCCATTGTCCGCAGCCTCGAACGGACGGCCGTGGTGCGCATCACCCTCACGGAGCCTCCCATAGGCAAGCGCAAGCAGTACGACAAACAAGGGGAGGAAATGACGAACAAGCGAGTGCAGAGCTGAACTTGTTCGAGCTATGCCGAGCGAGGAGGATTTCGACGATAGTCAAATGAAATGGGAACGAATGGAATGGCCGCCGCAAGGGTTTTCGTGACCTTTGCGGCCGTTTTCGTTCTCGCAAAATGCTATCTTTGCCGCGCCGTCCTTTTCAGATTCTGTATAACGGACTTTGCCGTGTGTCTCGAACTTATAATCAATGTTTTCTTCATGTTGTTGCTTCTTCACATATCTATCTTGCTGACGGCAGACATGCTGCACGGCGGCGCTCATTGAGAGTCTTCGGTTTGGCAGTACGAATATGCTTGTCGGTTGCGGCAAGCGAGACCGCAATGCACACCGCCTGAAGAATAATACTCTTGCGTGCATTCATATTGAACAAGGTTTTGATAATTACCGTGAAAAGATGTCTGATTGTTTTAGTAGTTTTGTGGTATGTGTCTTGCCTGAGGCTGTGGTCAATGTCAATAGGTAGGTAGCCTGGGGGCGCGAGGTAAGGTCGAGACTGTAGCGGCCTGGGCCATCGGCTGTGAGGCGCACCTGCTCGCGGCGGCCTAAGAGGTCGGTGAGCCAGGCGGTCTCCGTCAAGGTCTCGCTACTCTCGATGGTGACGTGCTGCCGGAAGGGATTGGGATACACCGTGATAGCGTTGCTGCCTTCTACTGGTGTGATACCCACTGAGCCACCTTCGTGATAAACGAAAGGCGAGCGCATCGAGGTGTCGACCAATTTGGCTATATATTGTCCAGCACCGCAGGCTATGTCGCCGAAGTTGGTTGTGGAGATAAAACTATTGCCGGTGATGTAGAGTGCCGTGTCGAGCAGCAGGATGTGGCCGGCCATGCTATTTCCGCCGTTGCAATGAAAGTCATGGATGGCCACCTCGTGACCGTCGTAGTCCCACTGTGCCAGGGCCAGTCCTACCTGGGAGACACTCGGGGTGGAAAAGGTGGAGTCGGCAAAGAAGAGATTGCCAGTGTATGACACTTGGGCAAAGACTCTGTTGTTGCGTGCCACGATGCCCATGCCGCCATTGTTGTCTCCAAGGTTGGAGTTAAGGTGTCCATATGAGAGAAAATATCCATCGTTAATCCCAACACGGAGCCAGAAGGCGCTGTTGCGGTTGCTGAGGGTGTCGCCACGGTAGATAAACCGGTGGGGATTACTGTTGTGCCCCCAACTATCATTTTTGGCGCTGCCCAGGACAAAGAGTGAACCTGTAGCAGTGTCGATACATGTGGCGCTGAGTTCAACCGAAGGATAGAAACCATTGTATTGAGGCACATAGTCGAACTGCATGAGCAGGTTGGCATTGAGAGCCGTATCGAGGCGAAGCATACAATCGGTACCACTTACCAGCGAGAGGGAGTCTGTCTCCAGGTGCAGTCCATTGGAGCGGGCAATGGTTATACCGTTGTGTTCGATCCGTGCATTGAAAGTAATATAGAGCTGATCGTCATCGTGGATGTCGAACGAGCGGATGTCGAGCCAAGGAGTGACAAAACAGTCGACCCATGGCGCACTGCCAGCGATATATGAGGCGTCGAGCAGGCTGTCGAAGTGGGGCGAGAATTTCAGCACCTGCTGGTTCCACCACCCCGTGGTGTATGGGGGGATGTGGGTAAGGAAATGTGTGCCGTCAACCATAAAGCGATAGCCGCTCAGGCCTCCGTCGTTGAAATACAGAGGATTATCTCCATCGGTGAACGCACGGTCCTGAGCCAGACGAACAACATAGATGTTACCGCGGCTATCGACGTCGAAGTGTTCGTTAGTCAAGCCATTGCCGTATATTCCCTGCCCGGCCATTATGGGATGTCCAAGGCTGTCGAGGTAGGTAACCTGCAAGAAGTGATGCTCTTTCAACGAGCCGTCCAGTCCCAGGGTGATGAAAGCCGTGACGCCTCTGTTAGAGATGCTATCGGTAGGCATAAGCAATTCACTGGTGGTCAGCAGCGTGTCAAGGTAGTAGAGTGCCATCTCCACCGTAGGTTGTCCAGAATAATAGGTAGTATACGGCAGACCCACATCCACCATCATCATCAGTGCCGTGTCGCCCAGCATACGCAGGTCATGAACGTTTATGGCGTTCGTGTTGTTACGATCATAGATATTGATGATGCGATGCCACAGGTACTGCCCATCGGGCGACATCTTCACCAGCAAGGCGCTGGGGTTGTAGTTGACGATGCTCTCGAAGGGATCGACACCGTCGAGCGAGCCACCCCTGCCCACCTGCATAAGATGATAGACATTGCCCTCGCTGTCGGCCACCAGACCTCGGGGGAGGTTAGTGTATTCGTCGCCGTAGCCATGGAAATTCTTGGCCCAATCGAAATGCTGGGCGTGGGCGGCGAGGGTCAACACGACGAACGCCGCCAGCAGAATGATTCTCTTGATTGCTTTCATTTTGAATGATGTTTTAATTGTCTTGGTTTGTTGATTTGTTAAGGTTGTGAAAGAGGATAGCGTGTTTCTCTCTGTCGTTTGTGATGTGGAAGTTGCTTACGGTGCGGGTGGCGTAGAAATAGGCGAGGACATCGTTTTCGGCCGAGGCCGACGGGCGGCTCTTGGGGATGAGTTTGGAGAAGACCAGATTCTCGCCCCTGTCGATGAGTAAATGGAGCATGGGCGAGAGCTCGTCAATCTCGAAATCGCGCACGCGGAAAGCCATCTTTTTGAATGTCGCCGTGCCGCCGCACTGCAAAGCGGCCTCCATGTAGTTCATTTCCACACGGCGCACAGGGATATACCCATCGTACAGGGAATCTGTTCGCGTATATAGTTCTATCATCTTGCAGGGTGTCATGTCAGGACGAGACTGCTTGCAGATGTCCAGATAGCCCTTCCACTCCATCATATAGTTGAAGTCTTCCCGCATCTGCGCCGCAGTGAGCGTGTCCTGCGCCGAAGCAATGCTCGTCGATAACACGAGGAATAGCAATGTGATTGTTTTCTTCATGTTGTTATTTATATGACTATGTTGATGTCTAGTCCCGTTTCATGATGTAGCGGAAGTCCCTGTCGTTTTCGTGATGTTTCGGAGCCAACACCAGCTCGTCGCTGGTGAGCTTTTCCACCACAAATATCCTTCCATTATAACAACCGCCTTCAATCTCCAGCAGTTGCTTGCCGGATTCTTTTGAGAAGGTGTAGTTGTGCCACTCTGCCAGGCAGTCTGTCCGTGAGTCGGATATCAACACCTTGCTTTCTGTGAACTCCATGTAGATGCAACCTTTCGGGAGGTACTCCTGCCCCCCGATGGTTATTTCATACGATTGTGAGGTGTTGGACCATTTGCCGATAAGGGCGTCATTGTCTTTCCTGCAGCCTGCCAGCAGCAGCGCGCCCAAAGTAAGGGCGACGAGGGATTTGATGATGTTTTTCTTCATTGTTGTTTATTTTTTTTTGGTTAGACATTTATGAATCATTATTTAGACTTTAGCCAGTGCTGCAATCTCTTACATTCTTGGCTGTATTGTCTATAATCGACAAGCGAAGGATGGAAATAGAAGTCGGGCATATCCATATGTGGAAGATAATCCTCTATGGGTCCTATTCCTACACTTTTTCGGCGTTCATTTAGATGCTCGATATCGTCGATAAGAGCCATCCCCGTCAGACCGTCACGGGTAAGCCCTTGAGTTCCGTATAGTTGAAGTTTGTCCTGGTGGTCAAGGTCACGGTCGGTCATATATGCAATCCAGGTGAGGTCAAAGTTGCCATTGTCTGCTGCCGACTTGGCCTGCTCCAAAAACCAATGCAGAAACTCCGGCTCTGAATGTTGCGCCAACAACGATGCATCGTTCACTCCTTGATGGCCGACATTGTCGTAGGTCGGGAAACCGTATTGGGCAATGAGTTCCTGTAGTCGAACGATGTTCAATGAGTCTGTTGTTTGAATCTCTCGTCTCAAACTGTCAGGCCATGTGCCATCTTTGGGCAACAGGTGGCGCAGCCGCTGGTCTTCGTCGCACATTGTCTTAAGTTGTTTACAGTAGACGGAATCCATCAGACAATACGTGTTGTAGGCGGTCTTGTAGTCCTGCCGATTAAGCGCATCCATTGCCAAGGACTGCAGATTGTCGTAGGATGGAATGCCTGACTGCACTTCTTGCGCCGACACAACTAAACAAGCGGCGAGGGTGAGCAAAATTGGAAGGAAAAACTTTTTCATTATCGTACCGTTTTGATTATTGAAAAGTTTTTATCGTGAGAAAATGTCCTATTGCTTCAATAATTTTATCGTATGCTGTTTTTCGTCGGTGGTGATCAATGTCAACAGATAGAGGGCTTGGGGACGCGAAGAAAGGTCGAGACTGTAGCGGCCGGAACCATCGGCTGTGAGGCGCACCTGCTCGCGGCGACCTATGAGGTCGGTGAGCCAGGCGGTCTCTGTCAAGGTCTCGCTGCTCTCGATGGTGACATGCTGCCGGAAGGGGTTGGGATAGGCTACGAAAGTCCCTTTGTCGCCCCCTACGGTAATGCTCACACTGCCCGTGTCTCCCGTATGGACATAAGGAGACATGAATGCGGTATCGACATATTTGGCAATATACGCCACACTGTTGCCTGTGGGGGAAAGTTGGGTGTTGTTCAGCGAGAGGTCGAACCGCGAGCCACCCATGATGTACAGGATGCTGTCGTGCAATGACAGGCATCCCGAAAGGAGGACGCTGGGAGCGTCGATGCCGTAGTCAATGAAGTCGATATAGTTGCCGTCATAGTCGCAAATATAGAGACCTGCACCGAAGCGGTAGGGGGCAATCGAAATGGAGCTGTCGCCGGTTTGTATGTTCTCCTTGTATCCGACTTGTGTTATGATTCTGTTCTTTTGTGCAATGGATTGTAGTATTGAATGATTCGTCAGGAATGTCGTCTGCGACGAAGAGGGGACATATCCGTATGATTGCAATGCACCCGTTTGATTGTCAATCCTCACGAACCAGGCACAATTATCTTGAATATCCAATGTGTCCTGGCCATAGAACACCGGGTAGCCATAGTCCTGCGGAATGCGGCCTATCGATCCCAGAATTATTATAGCGTTGGAATCGGGTTCAACAATGCATTGGTTAAAAAGGTTGATGGTCATTGACAGGCCCGGTTCGCTACTGCCAATGGTCAGTTGCGTTACGCTTAACGGCATCAACTCATCATCAAACTTTATCAGCATCCCTTCTGTGTAATTGTCGAGATTGACCGAGAGGGTTGTGTCGCCGGACAATGGCAGTCTTCCAATGTCGGAACTGATGTTGCAAAGGAGCAAAACATTGTTGTCGTTATCGGTAGTTAGTTCACGCGCACCATAATCCCAATAGCTCCAGCTGCTGTTGGATTCATCGAATATGTACCGGCAAGCCAACATGTCGTTGAAATGAGGAGAGAACTTGAACAATCTGTAATTGTAGGGACTAGGGTGAGAGACCGGCGCATCGAAAAAACGCTGACGACCGTTCACCATAACGACAACCTCACATATCAATCCGTTTTCCAGGTCATAGAGCTGCAATTGGTATTCGCAAGTGTCGCAATACAGCCACAACAAGTCGTTGGAAAGGTGTCCGAAATAGATGTTGCCCTCGTTGTCCACATGGAAATCGCCCGGCTTGAACTGCTGGTTGTAAATATACACCGAGCCGAAACCGTTGTTAAGTGTTATCAGGTTGCCCTTGCTGTCCTTATATGCCGTATGGAGAATGTAATTCTCGGTCAGGTTGCCGCCAAGGTCGAAGACGGAAATCGCCGTCGAAATGCCTGTGGAAGCGAGACTGTCCCTATACAAAAGATAATCTACATTGTCTTTCGTTATCAACGTGTCGTAGAAATACAGGTATTCATTATTCTCTTTGGGCAGGGCGAAAAGGACATTCGCGAAGAGGGCCGTGTCGCCGACCAGTTGCAAGCCGTAGATTTGCGACGGCTGCCCATAGTTTGCATGAAGAATCTTCTTCCAGACAATATCGCCTTGCGGAGAGATTTTCATGATGCACGAGTTGGTATTCTCCGTTTGCCCGCCATGAGGAGGGAACGGCAGCAATTCTTGTCCGTCGACGGAGGCGCCGTTGGCAAACTGCCCGGCAACATAAAGGTTGCCCTGCGAATCGGTGACGGAGCTGACGATGTAGTTCCAATACTTGCCCGACGGTTCCTGGCCGGAGTAAGATTTCACCCAGTCGAAGTGCTGGGCATGAGCGGCGAGGGACAGCACGACGAACGCTGCCAGCAGAATGATTCTCTTGATTGCTTTCATTTTGAATACTGTTTTAATTGTCTTGATTAATTGATTTATTAACCCTCTTCAACCCTATTTGTCGCAAAATAATTCGATTTCGTTACATTGAAAATGAATTTTTTACGATCGGCTTGTAAGTGGTTGATATTCGTGGAGTTTTGCAAGCGCATTCCGCACTCCGAAAGAGAGGTTTCGGGTCTGCGGAATTTTTTTTACTTTTGTCGCCCCAAGAGATGATATGAAAATGAGAAAAAATATTTTGATAATCTTTGCCTTGATAATGTTTTCAGCATGTCGTGGCAGGCAAACGCAGGCAGAAAGTGCCGGCGCAGCCGTTGCGGATTCAACGGAAGTGCTGGCACCGGAAGAAACGGACTTGATGGCAAGTCAGCCCCAAAGCTACCGTCTGACGGGCACCATTGGTGAAGACAAAGCCAGCATGGTGCTTGATAGGAACGGCAACGATGTGACGGGTGTCGTCACGCGATGTGACTATTGCGTGCCTATCAATGTGGAAGGTACTTGGCAGGGTGACAACATCACGGTTGATGGAGTAAGCCAAGCCGGCTCATATATTGAATATAAAATGACTGTCACAGGCAACGCAGTTCAAGGGGCAGAGATATTGTCTGCCGAAGGAGAAGTCGAAAAGCAAAACGTCACCATGACGATAGAACACGGCCAACCTTGATGGCGTTGTTTCTTGCCCTCAGAGAAGAGATGCGGCATCGCGCTCATCATCGTCTCGGTGGTGCTGCAGACGTGGTCGAAGGTCAGGGTGAAGAATCCGGCGTGAGGAGGGGATTTCCACGGATCGCGCGGATCTGCGCGGATTTGCAATAGATGATTTTTGCCTTATATCTTGCTTTCACTGCTTCACGCAAACGTAGGCCTGCGGCCAATGGATGGGGTGGCCTGCGGCCAGAAATCTGTGAAAATCTGGGTGGAAAATCTGAGAAAATAGTTATAGCTTAGTAATGTTTTCGCATTGTTTTCGCCGTTTCCGCATTGTTTTCGCAATATTATCGTTTTTTGGATTGCGAAAAGACGCGGAAGGGGCGAAAATTTGCAATAAATTACTATTTTTGCACCGATACGGAATAGAACAATCTGCACGCTTTCAAGCAGATATTCATTTCGCAGTACGAATTTGCCACGGAAGAGTGTTTTTAACGGGGACAATGGGTGGAGGTTGTCGCCAATGGAATGATGATGGCTGAAAAGCGACAATGCCGGATTATGTGTGGCACCGAAACAAAGTGCTCAAACCTGACGTGAAAATATTTATTCCTAAATAGTTAGTCACATTCTCCTTTTGGGTCGAACTACCCCAGCACCACATCCATCACCATCATCAGGACGAAGCCGATGGCAAAGCCGATAAGGCGCCGTTGTGCAGGTGCGGCGTCAGTTCGTCAATCAGCAGGAGGAACGCGATACCGGCCAGGAATCCTATGGCGGCCGGCAGCACACGCTCGCCCGCCATCTCGATCGACGGTATCAGCAGCGACCACACGCTGGCGGCCACCATCACCCCGCTGGCGAACCCCAGCAGCGTCTTCTGCATCCTGTCGGGGATCTCCTTTTTCATGAAGAAGACGAAAGCCGAGCCCAGCATCGTGCCGAGCAACGGCAGCAGTACTCCGATGATTATGGCATTCATTACATTAATCTTTCACGCTGCAAAAATGCACATTTTCTGTCAGATAGGAGTCCCTATAAATGGCTATTTTGCGGGAGAAATTGTCACTCTACGGTTAAACGGGCTCAATTGTATAAAGACTCACATCAGAATATTTCACCATCCCAAAGCATCTTCAGGAAGTCCAAGACATAGACGAGTTCCGTGTCGCCGGACCGGCGAGTGATGGGGTCTAGCGAAACGAGGAGCAAGCGGCAATCCGGATGTTCCTCATGGAAAGCTTTAAGCCCCTTCTTGTGCTTGGTCTCCACGTGCTCTGTCGATTTGATCTCGATGGCTACCTTCGCGTCCCCGATGACAACATCCACCTCCTTTTGGTCGTAGGTATGCCAATAGGAAATGACGTCACGTTTGTCGTTGTATCCTTTGTAGGCGATGATTTCCTGCAGCACGTAATGTTCGAAGGCGTGGCCGTAATCGTCGGTGCCGCGCCTCAACGAGTGCCGGCCCATGAGGTAGTTGGCGAGCCCGACGTCAAAATAATAGAACCTCGGTGCCTGGACAATCTTCCGCTTGATTTCTTTCCTGAATGCGGGAATCTCGTACCCGATAAGCGTATCGTAAAGGATCTGGAAGTATGATTTGACTGTTTTGGCCGACACGCCACAATCAGCGGCAATATTGGAATAGTTCAGCATCTCCCCGTCGGAAATGGCGGCGACCTCCATAAAACGCTCAAAGGCATCAAGTTCTCTCACCTCGCCCTCTTCCCGGATTTCCTCGTCGAGATAGACCTTCACGTAGCCGGAAAGGCGTTTGGTGGCATCTTCCACCATATAGTGGCGGGGAATCATGCCGTTCAGCACGGCACGGTCGATTTGGAAGTCGGTCACCTCAGGCCACACAAGCGGATAGAGCGTTTCAGGTATGGCGCGGCCACCGAGTGTGTTTGCCCCTGAACGTTTCAGCTTTCTCGAACTGGAACCGCTGAGGATAAAGAACAGGCCCCGTTCGACCATCAAGGAATGCACCACATCCAGCAGTTCGGGAACTTTCTGTATCTCATCCACGATCACCAGCGTGCCGGCAGGCTTGTCTTGCAGCGCTTCCCAAAGGGAATCAGGGTTTTGTTTGAAAGCTCTTCTCACATTCGGTTTGAGCAAATCATAATAGACAGCCCCTTTGAAACGCTCTTTCAACAAAGTGGATTTGCCCGTCTGACGTGCGCCAAACAGGAACATCCCCTCGTCCAATTTGTTCTCAATATCAAAAATCCTCTTATACATACAACCATTGATTTTGTGGAATGTACTCCCGATTTTTCTATGAAATTCGGGAGTATGGTCACGAATTTATCGTTTTTTTATGTCTTTCAAATTTACTTATTTACCTCTATATCAATTAGTTCAAAATAATAACATATTATTTGGCTGCAAAAATAAGAATTTTTCATATATCAAAGCAAAACCAACGAAAAAATTCGGGAGTAATGGCTTCCCGTGCGAGGGGATCTCCACGGATCGCGCGGATCTGCGCGGATTTGCAATAGATGTTTTTTGCCTTATATCTTGCTTTCACTGCTTCACACAAACGTAGGCCTGCGGCCAATGGATGGGGTGGCCTGCGGCCAGAAATCTGTGAAAATCTGGTTGGAAAATCTGAGAAAATAGTTATAGCTTAGTAATGTTTTCGCATTGTTTTCGCCGTTTCCGCATTGTTTTCGCAATATAATCGTTTTTTGGATTGCGAAAAGACGCGGAAGGGGCGAAAATTTGCGAAAAATTATTGTTTTCGCACCGATACGGAATAGAACAATCTGCACGCTTTCAAGCAGATATTCATTTCGCAGTACAAATTTGCCACGGAAGAGTGTTTTTAACGGGGACAATGGGTGGAGGTTGTCGCCAATGGAATGATGATGGCTGAAAAGCGACAATGCCGGATTATGTGTGGCACCGAAACAAAGTGCTCAAACCTGACAACTCAAACAGAAAGCCGAAACGGTTGATCATTTCCTCGCCGTCGCGCACAGCCACCGCTTTTCTTCGTTCACCTTGATGTTGAGGTCGCGGAAGCCGACATTCGTCAGATGGTGCCGTACTTCTTCCGGCGTGTAGGGGTGCATGCCCTCCGGCTTTCTGGCGTTGCTGAAAAATTTGCTCAAAAGTCCCATAATCTGTCCATTTGATATTTCCGACGGCAAAAATCCGATTTCCTGAGCGTGGGAATATCCCAACAAGTGGCTATTTTCGGGCGAGGGATTCATCAAAGTACACTATCTTCTCTCGATTTATCTTAAGTCATTGTCAAAGGTGGATGACGAAACACAGCAACATCGTCCGGAACAGTGGATTCCAGCCATAGCCAAAAATAAGTACTTCTTCGCCAAAACTCCCATAAACAGGGGAGTTTGAACGGGTGGACAAATAGTATTTTTGCCGCACGAAAATAAAATTACACTATTATAAAAAAGTATGGCAAAAAGATTATCCATTCAAAGAATCCTGGTTCTGACGGCGTTTGTGCTGTCATTCTTCGCGCTAAGCGCCCAAACGACCACTTCCGACACCATCGGCAGTGGCACAACGACATCCATCCATTCGGCGTTGCCGGGAGCTTACGGCTACCACTTGTCGGCCGCGCTGTATCTCGGCAATGAAATCAACCATTCGGCAGGGGACATCGAATCGCTTTCCTACCACATCACATACGGCAATTATCCTGTCAACGACGGTGACAAACGGATCAAGATCTACTTGTTGGAGACCTCCGATCCGTCCATCGATTTGTCGCAGACATGGGGCTCCATGGTGAGCGCCGCCACGCTGGTGTATGACTCCCTCGGCTGCGACATCCAGTGGGACGACTACTGGAAAGAGTTCGTCTTCACACAGCCTTTCTCTTACGGCGGCGGCAATCTGATCGTCTTGGTGGAAGGCGAGGCCTGCGACCCCTATCCTGGCATGGGCGACTGTGAGACAGAGATTTACGTCAACAACGGGACGGTCAACAATTGCTGGAACCGGGTGCAGGACGGAACGCAGGTCTCTTTCACCACGGTGATGGACTCCATCCCCGAAGGGACCCATGGCAACCACTACGACCGTCCGAACATTTTCTTTACTTTCAATTCCGGCGAACCGGTCACCCCGGACACCAACTGCGTGCTGACCCTCCCGATGCTGGAAGATTTCGAGGGCTATTCCGGCGATTTCTCCTCTATTCCCACCTGCTGGACGAAGATCTCGCAGGAGTACAACCAGGCTTACGGCAGCTACTATCCCGTCATCAACGGCGGCAGCGCGAGCGACCCCAACCAATCGATGATGTTCATGCTGATGGACACCTACTCGTCGTTCCTCGTTCTGCCCACCCTGGACAGCGTCTGGTCGATGCAGAATGTCTCGATGTCGTTCAACTTCAAGTCCGCCCAGCAGAACATCACCCGCATGGTGGTGGGCGTGATGTCGGATCCGTCCGACACGCTGACCTTTGTGCCGGTGGATACCGTGTGGCGCGAAGGCAGTGTCAGCGGCTGGGAGCCCAAGGAAATCAACTTTGCCACCTACGCCGACTCGGGCCGTCACATCGCCTTCTGGTTCAGCAAGGCCAACTCCACCCATATTTTCCCGAGCTGTTTCATCGACAACGTGGCCCTGTTTGAGACTCCCGACTGCACGCCGCCCGTTCAGATTTCGGCCAGCGTGGACAGTCTCGATGCCACCATCACGTGGACATACACGAACAATGCCTACGGCGCCAGAGTTTACTACAAGACCTCCGTAGATTCCCAGTTCGACTCCGTTGAAGTTTATACGGACAACTATTACACGCTGCATAATCTTCCCTATAACACTGTTTATCAATACTATATCGTCACCCTTTGTGATGGCGGCGGCGAATCGGCACCCTCGCAGGTTTTCACCTTTTCAACACCTTGCGAGACGGTCACGCAATTCCCGTGGACCGACAGTTTCGAAAACGGACTGGGTTGCTGGTCGTTAGATGCCTCTTCGGCCGGACAGGATTGGCAGGTGGTCGCCACCGGCAGCAATCCGACCTGCACTCCATACTCCGGAAGCGCGATGATGAAATACGACTGTTGGAGTTTTCCGTCGGGCAGCTGGGGCACGATGACCTCCCCCGCTCTGGCCATCCCGCAAGACATGACCCTCTCGTTTGCCTACTTCAAGCAGGACATCTATCAGGCGAATGACAAAATCGAGGTTTTTGTCAACACCTCGGCAGACACGGCCAACGCGACGCTCCTGACCACCGTTTTCGGATACGATCCCTCCATGAGCGGCTGGGACACCGTTTCCGTGACCGTCCCCGTGCAGAATGAGGCGGTGTATCTGATTTTCAAGGCCACCTCCGACTACGGATACAACCTTTTTATGGACAATGTGACATTGGATTTCTATACGCCGGAGGACACCACGGTGGTGGTCGATACCGTTTATGTCGTTCTGGACGAGAGCATTTGCGACGGCGAGAGCTTTGAGTTCGGCGATGGCAACTACACCTCAGCCGGCAGCTACACGTACACATCCAATGACACTGTTTACACGCTGACCCTGACGGTGAACCCGACGTACAACATCACCATTAGCGACAGCATCACGGCGGGGGAGACCTACACACAGTACGGTTTCAACGAAAGCGCGGCAGGCACTTACACGCAGAACCTGACCACGGTCAACGGTTGTGACAGCATCATCACGCTGAACCTGACAGTGTTGACCGGCGTGAATGAGTACAACGGTATGGATATCTCCGTCGCGCCCAATCCCGCGCACGACTATGTGGTGGTGTCGGTGAAGAATGCCAATGAAGAGATGGTAGTCGATTTGCTGGATATCAGCGGGCGTGTTTTGAGAACGCAGCGGCTGGCGGCTGGCGAATCGACGCTGAGGCTGGAACGCGGCAGCCTGCCGAACGGGATTTACATGTTGCGGCTGACCTCCCACGGCCAGAAGCAGACACGGAAGGTGATTTTCCGATAGGCGCTTCGAAAATGTAACGGATATTTCGTCCTTTGCCCTAATTCCGCGACCCAAGTTTTGATTTGAGTCGCGGAATTTTATGTATTTTTGCATTGTTTTTTGATATTATGGAAATAGAGAAACTACAAAGAGCCGTACAATCCGCCGACGCCATCATCGTCGGTGCTGGCGCAGGCCTCTCCACCTCGGCGGACTTCACCTATAATGGCGAACGCTTCCAAAAGTATTTTTCCGATTTTATCGAGAAATACGACTTCACCGATATGTACACGGCGGGATTCCATCAGTTCCCGACCGAAGAGGAGCATTGGGCCTATTGGAGCCGTCATATCTATTACAACCGCTATGTGCCTGCACCGAAACCCGTCTATGACAACCTGCTCAAACTGCTGAAAGACAAGGACTATTTCGTCATCACCACCAATGTCGATCACCAGTTCCAGAAGGCAGGATTTGACAAAAAACGGCTGTTCTACACACAAGGCGACTACGGTCTGTTCCAATGCGCGAAACCTTGTCACCAGAAAACATACGACAACGAGGAATTGGTGAAACGGATGATTGCCGAACAGATGGACATGCGTATCCCGTCGGAATTGATCCCCCGTTGTCCCGTCTGTGGCGGTCCGATGAAGGTCAACCTGCGTGCCGACGAGACTTTCGTGGAGGACGAGGGCTGGCATACGGCGTCGGAACGATACACCGAATTTATCCGGCGGCATATAGATGGCAAGGTGTTGTTCCTCGACCTCGGCAGCGGCGGCAACACGCCCGTCATCTTCAAGATTCCCTTCATCCGTTGGACAATGCATAACCCGAACGCCACCTACGCCACCGTCAACCTCGGCGAGGCGTTCACGGTGGACCAGATCGCCGACCGGTCGATTGTAATTGATGCGGATATTAATGATGTGTTGAACCAATTAGTAGTTAGCAGTTAGTAGTTAGTAGTTAGTAGTTAGTAGTTGTGATGACACGAATTGACATATTAATCCGATACCTTATTGCCGAAGAACCTCAGTATTCCGAAATTCAGATTCCCGAGGATTTGCAAGGCAAGCGCGACCTGTTCCGCGCCCTGCGTAACGTGCGCGAACCCAAACCCGTCAGCGAGGAATTCCTGCGTTTGCAGGATGAGGAATTGCAAGCGCAATTGCAGGAAAAGGGCATCGTAGAATTGGTTGATGTTGAGGGTATTCGTAGGGGCGAAAAATTTTTCGCCCCTACAGGAAAACAATTGTCGTTATGGCAGGGCGACATCACCCGCCTCCGCGTGGACGCCATCGTCAATGCCGCCAATGCGCAGATGTTGGGCTGTTTCCATCCGTTGCACAGATGCATCGACAATGCCATCCATTCCGCGGCGGGCGTGCAGCTGCGCGAGGAATGTCACCAGCTGATGCTGCAACAAGGACATCCAGAGCCGACGGGGCAGGCCAAAATCACCAAGGCCTACAACCTGCCGTGCAAGTACGTCATCCACACCGTCGGCCCCATCATCCCCGACGGCATCCCAACGGAATCCCAGAAGGAACAATTGGCCTCCTGTTACCGAAGCATTATGGCGTGTGCCGATGAGAACCATCTCGAAAGCGTCGCCTTTTGCTGCATCTCCACGGGCGAGTTCCGCTTCCCGAACCAGCTGGCCGCCGAAATCGCCGTGCGAACCGTCAAGGATTATTTGACCGAACATCCCGATTGCAGCGTCAGACAGGTGGTTTTCAATGTGTTCAAGGATATGGACAGGGATATTTATCAACCTATCATAAAATAAAGAAAAAATTGTATTTTTGCACTCGTAATTATTAGTTGTTTGGTTATGAGCAAAACGACGATGGGCAACAAACTGCCGCGAAAGTTGGAGCAAAAGATGCAGACGGTGGGCGAGCAAATCAGGTTGGCTCGCTTGAGACGTAATCTCAGCATAGCACAGGTGGCTGAACGGGCCACTTGTTCGCCGCTAACCGTGGCGCGGATTGAAAAAGGCACGCCCACGGTGGCTATCGGTATCTATCTCAGGGTGTTATATGCTTTACAATTGGATGATGACATTCTGCTTTTGGCGCAGAAGGATGAGATGGGCAGAGCCTTGCAGGACCTCGCGCTGAAGCATCGCGAACGCGCATCGAAAAAGATTTAAAGTTGATGATTTAATGGATAGAGTATGAAGACATTATATGTTTATGCGGATTTTGACTGGCTGGCAGAACCGATGTTGGTGGGCGAGTTGGGCTATGAGTCGCTTCGTGGCTCGGATAGCTATGCTTTCAAGTTCGATAACAATTGGCTTCGGCAATTCGGCAGTCTATTTCTGAGCGCCGACATCAACAACTATCCAGGACAGCAATACACCCAACCCGGACACGACATTTTCGGATGTTTTAGTGATGCGTTGCCCGACCGTTGGGGCAGGCTCTTGCTAAACCGACGCGAACAGATTTTAGCTACCGAAGAACGGCGACCTATCAGGAGACTTTCGTCATTTGACTATCTCATTGGCATTGACGACTTTTCGCGCATGGGTGGTTTCCGTTTCAAGACGATACCCGATGGCGATTTCATTAATTGCGACAGTCATCTTCGCATTCCTCCATTGGCCGACCTTCGATCTTTGGTTGCCGCCAGTATGGAGATTGAGAAAAGCGAGGAGCAAAACCGTTTGCCCGAAAAGAAATGGATTCAGCAACTCGTTCATCCGGGAAGCTCGTTGGGCGGTGCACGTCCCAAAGCGGGTGTGCGTGACGCTGACGGCTGCCTTCACGTGGCTAAGTTCCCATCCCGCAACGACGATTACGATGTATCGTTGTGGGAGCATTTGAGCCATCTGTTGGCGAAAAAGGCTGGTGTAAATGCCGCTGAAACGAGTGTCATTTCAACGGGTGGAAAATACCATTCGCTGCTCTCCAAGCGTTTCGACAGAACTGCCGACGGACGACGAATCCATTTTGCGTCAGCGATGACCCTTTTGGGTTTGATGGATGGCAGCGATGCCCAAACGGGCAACGGCTATCTCGACATCGTTGATTTCATCCTCCAGAACTGCTGCGACGTGGAGAACAATCTGCGTCAGCTCTACCGCCGTGTGGCGTTCAACATCGCTATTGGCAACACAGACGACCATTTCCGCAACCACGGCTTCCTGCTCACCCCAAAGGGCTGGACGCTCTCGCCCGCCTACGACTTGAATCCCACCACCAACGAATACCAAAGTCTCCTCATCAATTCTTCAACCAACAAGTCCGATTTGAATCTCCTCTTGGGCTCCTCGGAAGAGTACATGATTGGCAAAGATGAGGCCACCAAGATTATTGGTGAGGTGACAAATGCCATCAAAGGTTGGCGAAGAATGGCCGCCAGTCTTGGAATAGCGAAACGTGAAATGGAATTGTTAGAACAAATCCTTGGTTGAGGAATTAGATGTCCCATTACATTACAGCAATGAGAAAGAATCGGAAAAGAATTATCATCACAGCGCTTGAGATTTTGGCTGTCTTGCTTCTTTTGGCACCTGCCTATCGCCTGGCGTGTGGCATAGGCCTGAAAAAAAACTATTCCCAAAACGGCATTACCATATATGCCGATGGTGTTGAGCATAAAGAGGAGGCCAAGCAAATGGCAGAAACGCTTCGAGCGCAGTTGTTGGAGGTTGACAGCGAGTATTCACCAAAAATTTCTTTCTACTTTTGCCGGACGATGACCGGCTTTCGAACAAAGGCAATAGCGATTGGCAAACCTCTTGCTTTGTCGCGAACCGGCCTGAAGGCAACTTTGATTCGTCCGTGCGACTGGACGAAAAATTCTATAGAACCACGAAAACCGGAACTTTTGCCACGCAGTCTTTCCTCGGTTTTGTTGCACGAAGCACTTCATCATTATGAGAAGGAGAAACTTGGTGTCGTTCGTTTTTTTATCAAAATGCGTACCGAGAATTGGAAAATCGAAGGGTTTTGCGAATACCATTCCGCTTCGTCCTCGTTCCCGACAGACAAGGGATTGCGCATTTTCTCTGGCGAAGACAGTTATGATTTTGTAACAACCAATGAGATAAAACCGGAATACTTCTATTTCGTGTCACGACTACGAACCGACTACCTTCTCAATTTCAAAAAAGTCAGTGAACGCGATTATTGGTCAACAAAATATGATGAAGATCAATTGGATGAGGAAATCAGGCAGGCATTAAAAGAAAAGAGATACACTTTCACGATGCAGTGATTGAACGAATCACCGAACAATGCCAACTCAACGGGCTGCAGGGAACCATCAACGGACTCAAAATACGATAAATACCTCACTTAGCTGTCTGACAAGGTAGATTTTCAGTGATGGTTGTATGCAAATAGGCAATGATTATTAAGAATTCGGAGAACGATACGATATGAAACAAGAAATCAACCCTCAAGACTCGCCGCGCGGATATGCTTTCGAGCTGTGGAAAACGGCTGGGATGCCGAAGGTGACCATTTTCAAAACCTTCGATATCACCCGATTGATCAAGGTCGCCAAACGGAGCGGGATGAAGACCAACATGCTGATGTGCTGGTGCATCGGACAAGCGGCAAGCGGCATCAAAGAGTTCTATACATTGCCTGCCGGTGGACATCTGTGGCAATACGATCGTCTGGCGGTCAACACCGTTGTGAAGACCGTGAACGGTACCGTCCGCCTCTGCGACATTCCTTATTCGGAGGATATTCATCAGTTCAACGAAGACTATTTGCGGCTGACCCGTCAGGTGCACGACACGAACGAAGACCATCTTCTCGGCGACGAATACATGGCCGTTGACACTTCGACGTTGGTGGAATGCGAGATTGACGGTGTGGCGAGTGTCTATTCCGAACTATTCACCAATCCCTTCCTAGCTTGGGGAAAATACCGCCACAAACTGTTCAAAACGATATTGCCCATCTCGTTCCAGTTCCACCACGCCCAAATGGATGGTTTCGAGGCGGCGCGCTTCCTCAACGGACTGCAGGAAACAATCAGCGAACTTAAAATATGACAAGCCTTGCCCTATTGGGTGTTCAAAGGTGCTGGGGATGATTGTTGTATACAGA
>Ga0265299_10002631_pt1 | contig 18134 bp, 15 predicted proteins | sample AusTroGonzalo_MG_4_FD_193485 | JGI IMG/M metagenome (GOLD analysis project Ga0265299, IMG submission 193485) | Bovine rumen microbial communities from tropical cattle in Woodstock, Queensland, Australia - Gonzalo_02 | ecosystem: Host-associated > Mammals > Digestive system > Stomach > Rumen ... | reverse complement strand
GTTTGCGTCGTCTCAGCACCTTATATCTCGTCTGCAGACAGAAGTAGAAAAGCATCGTAACGGAGCTGCCCCTAACGATGACCTGACTATGTTCTGTCTCAGAATGAGCTAAGAATTCAGTTGTTTTTTGGCCAGTTTGGCCGCTTCCTTATCAGCTTTGCGCTGCTCCTTGGCTGCTTTCTTTTCAGCCTTGCGAGCAGCCTTAGCTGCTTTTTTAGCCTCCTTCTCTGCCTCCTTCTCAATGCGTTTCTCCTCCTTAGCCTTCAGCTTCGCTTCCTTAGCCTTCAGCTTTTCTTCCTTTGCCTTCTGCTTCGCCTCCTGCTTCTGGGCGCGCTCCTCGTCGGTCATTTTCTTCTGCCACGGCATGTTTTTCAGGCGCAGTCCCGGCTTTATCTTCATTTTATGTATTGAGTCGGTATTGTTAAAGGTAAAGTCGCACAGTATGTCGGCATACTTCTTTGTCTGCGCTATGTGTCCCTCGGCCACCACACCGTCGCTCTTTATCGTAGCACTCAGGTCGCTGAACTTAATCTTCTTGAACAATGCCCTTGCGTTGCTTACTGTAATCTGTCCTATCGGCAGCTTTCCGCCACGCAGCCTGCGTACACGCGCTGTTCTCGGCTTCGAGTAGTCGAACGTGAAGTTGGCACTAAATCCCACATCGTCTATGTCCTTCATCTCTATCACCCGTCCCAGTCGGAATCCCTTTGTGCTTACGTGTCCTGTTAGATACTTGGTTTTCTCGTTCAACGTAAGGTTCACGCCCAGATATCCGTGCGATGTGTTAAGCACTCCGCGGAACTTCTCCATCTTGTAGAGCACGTCAAAACTGCCCTTAAAGCTAATGGCGCCAAGGTTGTTTAGCTGTCGCATCATAAACTTCTTAACCATAAACTGGTCAATAATGCGTTTTGCCGTAACCGCGTTGGTGTTCATCTTGTCTACATAGAACCTTATAAACAGCTTCTCCTTCTCCTGCAGATGCGTTATGTCGCCCTTGGCATCAATCTTCAGCTTCTGGTCGGCTGTGTTCACATGCACCTTGCGGAAGTGCATCGTGCTGTCGGTTCCGCTAAGCACCACCTTGAAGCTAAGCGGTATTGTGAATCGGCTTAGCACTGGTGCAAACGGGCGCGATATGTCTTTTAGTATCGTGCTGCCTGTAATCATCGATGTGCGATACTCCAGCTTGCGCCCCTCTTTCTTGCTTGGCAGCTGCACAGTGGCGCTGTCGAAGCTAATGGTGGTGTTAAGGTGCTTTATAGCAACGTTGCGCAGGTTAGCCTCGCGCTTGTTTATCCCCGCATCCAATCGTATATCGCTGAAGTTGAACCCAGTCACCGAGTCCTTTGCCACGCAGCGAGTTAGCGATATGTTCACCGTATCCTTGCCGTAGTGGTTCACCAGCAGCTCCAAGTCGGCCTTCACATCCAAGTGCCCCGCATCAAAGAATCCCCGCTTAGGTCGGTTTGCGTTCTTTCTTGGCAGATGATTATCCGTAGTATATCGCAATCCGTCGATTGTCACCGCATACTTGCCGCCCTTAGGCTTTAGTGTCAGCAGCCTCATGCTGTAAGTGTCAGCCATCTGATACTTCTTTGTGGTGTGGTGATGCTCCACGTATATGTTCCTCAGCTGCAACCGACTCACGTCCAGCACCAGCTTGTTCTTACTTTTCGGCTTGTCGGTTGCCTTTGGCTTCTGCTTGTCGCTCTTAAAGGCATCTATTATAAACTGGAAGTTTGCCGCGCTGTCTCTCGGCTGATACACTTTCGCACGCAGTCCGTCTATATTCGCGCTCTTCACCTCCACCTTATGCGCCATAAGGTCTTTCAGGTCAACACTCACCGATATCCGGTCCGTCTGTAGCATAGGCCTCTGCTGTCGGTCCTCCACATCCAGTCCAAACAGGTTCACGTCCATCGTTCCGAAGTTCACGCTCACGCTGTCTATCTGCACCTTTGTCTCGAGTTTCTCCTGCAACAGATTGGTAGCAAACCCTAACAGCCGCTGTTGCCCCGCACTCGAGTTTATATACAGAAAAGCCGATACCAGCAGCACCAATACCAGCGCCACAAGTATGCCTAAAATCTTCAATATCAGGACGATATACCTTTTCATCTGTCAACGGGTTAATAGTAGTATTCCGCTTGCAAATATAAACAAAAAAGCCGAAAGCACAAAACTTTCGGCTAATTTTTTACTCCTCCCCTCTGTCATCTCGAGCGCGCTCGAGCTCTGCTCGCTTGCTACCGAAGGGACGCAAGAAGTCGAGAGATCTCACCCGTTGCGACACAAGTCCCACCCGGTAAGCAACGCAAAGTCATCGATACTATCCGTACCATTCTCCTGTATCGCCATTGCTCTACCCAACTTCATCCATCGTCCAGGACTCTCGCTCGGAATGCCTATCGGCTCATCGGGGTCGATACCAGTCAGTCGGCTCACGTTGGCGATATACGCCTCCGTCTTATTCTCCATCGGCGGTGCCCATTTGCTTATTATGGCACGTATGGTAAACAGGCGGTACTTATGATAATATGTACGCGTAAGCAGATAGAACGCTGCTCGCCAACCATACTCCAATGATTCAAACTGACAGAACTGCGCGTCTGCCTGCACGGCCCTCAGGCCTTTCCACTTATCCTTACTTCTGCGGATATTCAGCGGATTATTATTTCTAATTCCTCTTGGTAACATATTTCTCGCTCTTTTTAAAACTGTATTCTGTATTCTGTATCACGTATCCTCGGTTAACCCAAGTTCTAATCATACGCATACAACGATTACCATTGTTATCTTTGCCTTGCTGTCTTCTTACGCGTTTTGCATCATCAACGGTAAATTCATTCGGCAACAGCTCCAGCATGTTTTGAGGGCCACGAGAGCCTATGCGCTCATTCTCTTGGTTGGCACGCTCTATGTCCTCTCCAAAGAATTGCATCTTGCACCACAGATCGTACTGCAGGCTCCAGCGCACAAAGTCATCAATCTGCTTTTCCCATTTGTTGCCGTTGGCTACGTAGAGAACGCAAGCCTTAAGCCAGGCAATCACAATTGCACGATGGCTAAGATTCCAATAGGTTTCGTCCTGACTCAACCGGGCAAACTCGGCGCATTCCTCCTGCAGTTTCTTGGCCAGCTTGAATGCTTGAGGACAATCAACCTTTCCGCGTGCTGCTACCAGATTATCGATGTATGGTTTCAGCTCTTCATCAAATGCAGAATCGTATTTGCCATAGATGGGCTGCTCAGCACCAATCTCCATTTCTGGAATTGTACAGAAATTTATACGACTAATAGGACCATCGGTCAGCACACGACTAAAGAACTTTCGGCCTTTCTGAATCGTGGTACACGCGTTCCAATTAAAGCGACACTTAGGACGCGCTGTTACGCTCTGCGTACCGATACGAGTCTGACCGAACTCTGCACCTGGGTCAAATGCTAAGCACATCAGCTGGAAGTGCTGCTTGCCGGTCTGTCCTTTCAGCTGCTCAAACAGATCAATCTCGTTCAGCTTTACGTAAACAAAGTGTCCTTCGGCTTCGTCCATTCGGGTTACGAGTGCAGGCTTTGTCATATCAGGGTCAATTTCTTGGATTACAAGACCTTCTGGGCGTACCTGCTTGTCCTTATTTGCACCCTTCTTCTGACAATCCTTCTTCCACTCAGCCTCTCGTCGGGTGTTCTCCTCGTCACGGCGCTTTATATCGGCCATAATATGGCGTATAGGCTCATCGATACATCCCTTACCAGCACCTGTGTGCGCCATCAGGCAATTCATCAAAGTAGCCTCGTGCTGCACGTAATCGGTATATTCAAAGCTTACCTCTTTTAGGTGTGTACCAAGCGGAGGAAACACCGCATGCGCCACTGCCGCCTTATACTGCACAGGAGTGTTCCTCGTTAATAATCGGATGAGTTTTGGCAACTTCTTCTCGCTCGGCATCTGTGGCATCGGTTCCCCTCCAGAGATCTCTCCATGCGCTTCGCTTAGTCGAGATGACAATGGGGATGTCATTCCGAGCGTAGTCGAGGAATCTCTTAATCTTCGGCTACCCAAGAATATCTCCTCTTGCACCTTTGTAAGTTTCTGACTTGGATCAGTATACTTAGCATAGAAATCACTCACAAGCTTCTGGATATTTTCATCATTCCAATGTTCCGGCATCAGCTCAGCCAGTATTGCATTGGTTTCTTGTGGCTCTAACAGTTGCGTTGCTGCGCTGAGGAAAATCTTTACCGAGTTGTGCCTACCACCATCATCAATAAAGTCGCTCCTTTCCAGCTTCTTTTCCTTCATCACGCCTTCGGCAATAAAACGAATACGCTTATCAAGGCTTGTCATCACAGGAATACCCTCCCCCTTGTCATCTCGACCAAGCGTAGCGCGTGGAGAGATCTCATGGATCTCTGAAAGAGATTTCTCGACTACGCTCGAAATGACAGGAGTGGCTAGTGTCTGTTCAAACACCCTATCATCCAGGTATATCAACTCCTTTTCTGTAGTAGTATAAAATACGCGCGTTATATCCTTTGCGCCTTTATCATACTCCACTCCAAGCAGCTGGCTGGCCCATTTTAGGTTATCCTCCTGACTAAGCTCTGGCTTGCGCTTAAACACAAGATGATATCCCTTGCCGCGGGCGCTCTCCTCCAGCATTATAAGATCGAGTTCCTGCTTCTTAGATATTATCCTCTCCTTCATTGGCTGCATCTCTTCAGCCGGAACATGGTCTATATCCATAGCAACCGTGGTACTCATGCGTTTGCTACCTCTAAGAGAACCATCATCATTGGGCAGACAACTATAATTAAACTGCACAAGATTCTTTTTGCGCGATTCATCACCACTGCGCACAGCCTTTAATATCGACGCTTGTTCGCCACCATTACGTAGTGGAAGGTATTCCTCTCTCAAGTTGATGGGGCGCATTTTCTTCACCCCACCCTCGTAATATATCAAATGACAACTCATCCTAACACCTCCTTCTCAAAGATAAGTTCTTTCATAACCTTGCGCGCTATGTTGCCAGCCTGCTGCACCAACTGCTGTGGCAATTGTCCTAATTCTTCATCATCCATAGTAAACACAAAGTAGTATTTTCCGTTCTGGCCGTGCGATAGCGAGCAGTTATCATCACGGAATATCGGTTTGTTTTTGTGTCGTTTGCGGCGCTCGGTCATATACATATTTCCGTCGCGCATCACCTGCACATGAAAGTCACTAACAATTGGCTCAGCCACTACATCCTCGGTGCATTCAAAGTCGAGTGTATGTAAACCATTTTCCAACTTGCCGATGGCCATCATGCCATCAACCATAACTTGCTTACCTAATAATTTGCTATTTCTTTTCTTCATTTTGTTTGAGTTTTTGCGAGCAGAAGTTTCAGAAATCCGATGGCCATCTTCACGTGAAGACTTCCTTCGCTTCAACTCAAAATTTCACTATTCACTTCAATTTTACAATCTCATTCGCAACGATATCCATGTACGTTTGTCCGTTGTAATCGTGCGTTCTGAACTGCATGCTTGCTGCAACCAAATCACCCTCGGCAAACTCGATGGTTGCCAGATTGCGGAACACTGTCACCACATAGGCATCAGCCCACTTGTCGCCCAACTCCTGGAGTACAAGCATACGCTTGTTTACCTCACCATTCTCACCCTGCACGGTAGTCATTGCCCCGCACTTCTTAACTCTCAAAATCATTGTGTTCATAATTGTTTTGTAAATTAAAAATTAATATAAATAGAATCAAATTCTGATACTCTTACGAATTCTTCTCTTATCTCCTCGATACTTTTGCGAGTGATGCGGATTCCCATATTCCACGCTTGCTGTTCTCGAGCTCTCACATCAGCTAAATATCTCAGATACTCAATACGTTTAACCCGGCCTTCACGTCTTATACTGTTCTCTGCCATTGTCAAATCAGTCTATTAATCAGTTTACCAAATCCCTTGGTGGCAATACCCTTTTCGTCGCCAATCCACTTGTAGCACATCTCAAGCGCGGTATCAACCGAGTAGCAACCAGTGGTGTGCAGCACGTTAGCGCAGATAAAACTCAGCATGTTCTCAACCATTTCCAGTTGCACATCCTCGTTGAATCCCAACAACATCTCGTTCAGTTTGTCACTCAGTTCCGGACTCACCTTCTCATTCAGCAGATCCTTCACATCCAGAGCATACGAGCTGATGTCTTGCATACAACTCAAATCTCCTTCAACTACTTTAATCGGTGTTGTAAAGTAACCGATAATGTTCATTTTCTTTTTCATTTCTTATTCTTTAATTTTTTAATCATTATCAGACGACTATCATCTGATTTCCGAGGGCAAAGGTACGGCGAACAAAAAACATTTACCCCCTATATAGGGGCTATTATAGGGGCTATAATAGGGACTATATAGGGGGCATCACGCTTGATTATCAAGCAGTTACGCTAATCAGCAAAAATAGCGTCTATTTCTTTATATCTCATCGGCATTACACCATTCTGTTGTAAACTCCACTTCTCTTGCGCCAGATTACTAATATGCCAAATCTGCTCAAAGTACTTCCATTTGTTCTTATGGCCAAGTCTCTCGGCAAACAGTTCTGCAATATACATGGCCTGCTTACGCGATGTGTCGGGCAGCAACTGGTGATTATAATCCACAAATCCTGCTTCTATCAAGCGTTTCCAATACTTGTCTGCCTCGCTCTCACTAATGGTTTCTGTCTCGGCAGCATCAATCAGATTGTTCATCTCGTCATGTATCAACTCCAGCAGCACATCCATCTCAATTAGAGCTTTCACATCGGTATCGTCAAGTTTATGTTTGTTGCAGAACATATATTTTCCCAATCGTACGTAGTTTAGCTTCAGCATATCGGCATCCCACGATACAAAACGCCTGAACTTTGCGTAGGTCTTATCAAAATCATCGGGAAACATGTAGTCACAAGGCAACAACTCCATCAGTGAGCCTATTTTAATTTGGCTCATTTCGCGCTTGGTCGGGCTCTTCTCATAACGCAGAAAGCCCTTTTTCAGAGCACCAGCCACGACATAGGCTTGTTGCTGTTTCAGATCATCTATAGTAATCTCGCAATACTCCATCTTGCGTAACTCAAACTCCGACTTCAGGTGGCTTGTATTCTGCTTATGCTTGAACATCTGATAATACTTCACAAAGAAATCATCTTTGGCTTGCAGCACCACCTTGTAATACAGCTGGTCAAGCAAGTCCTTGATTCTGTTGACGTTTGCCTCAATCAACTGTCCCATCTCCTTGGCATCAATTATTGGTTTATCTTTATACCTATAACCATAACGATCCATACTTCTGTCGCCAAACATATTCAGATCACTAAGAATTCGACTACAATTAAGCAGTCGCTCATTGCACTTCTTAAGCTGCAGGTCGAAACCCAGTGGCTCCTTTTTAACACCTTTCTTAAAGGCCATAATGTGTTGTTCAATCGTCTCGACACAATGAGTAGTGTTGAGCAGAAAGAAGTAACCAAACAAGAAGATATTATCTTCATTTTCCATGTCACATCTGCCGTTATACATTTTAAAGGCAGAATCCAACTTCAGAATGAAATCTCTGAGATTCTTCATAAAATTATAGTTTCCGTTTTTACATTAATTAATTTTGTTTTTATTAATATAGAGTGTTTTTCTCACGATTAGTTTAATCCCAAGTGTAGACTTGAAACATATACAAAACAAAATAAAATAAATAGAAAACATAATAAAGGGCAAGCAGTGATGCTCGCCCTATATTTTTGTATATGAATATTATTTTAAAGCTTTTATTACTCCTTTAAATACACCTATGGTACGATAGCCATCTATGTCGTTAAGTACGATGGTGTCGTAGTCGGAATTCAGAGGCTTTAATTCTACCTTTGAGTGCTCCCAGCTATCGTCTGTACCAACCTTCTCGCTATGGTACTTCTTGATGGTATAACAGCAACCTGTATCCGGGTCAACATCCGGGCATTCTGTCAGTACAACATCTCCTTCGCGACTGCCGCCTTTATACCATTCAAACACACATATATCACCATCATTTATCTTTGGCTCCATAGAGTGACCTTTTGCGTGGATGGCAAAGTGGCGATCTCTGTCAGGTTTAAAGCCAAGTCCCGATGCATCAATATAGCCTTCGCTATCAGCCATCTCGCCATCAATAAAGTAGCCACATGCAGCACGTAGCGAGTAAAGCGGAATCATATTCGCAGGATCGGGCTCAGCAGCCATCAATGGTTCAATTGTAGTTTCTTCTACTGCTGGAACCAAAGCATCAATCATGTTGAAAGGAGTAGCCAAGTCAGTATCCTCAGATACTTTTTCCTCGCTCTCAGCCTTCTCATACTTCTTGAAGTTCTCTGCCTGTTCAAATATCTCTTTAAACACATCATCCTGAGGTACAGGAGGATAGCCGTGTTCAGCAAGAATCAGAATCAAGTCCATCTGGAGCTCAGCCTTTATGTCAGTACGATTAGCCCAGTCAGTATATTTTGACTTGTCGTCAATCATCTTCTTTACATCGGCCGAAAGTGCCAGCAGTTTATCCTCAGGATACTCGAATCCAAACTTATGGGCAATCTCCTTCAGGATATCATAGAAAGCTTTCTCCTCGTAAGATATTCCTAAATCCTTGAATGATTTCTTTTCCTTGTTCACCTCCTTCAAGAGTTCGGCCATCTGCTTGGCAACCTCGTCAAGTACCTCTTGGGCAAATATGGCATTATCGCTACGATCGTTATATTTCTCTACTAGCGAGTTCAAACGCTTTGTAAAGTCAACGCCCTTCATCTTATTCACCTTCTTGAACTCATTGATGACTGTGCGGAGCAGTTTCTCCATCAACTTAACCTTGGTGTTAGGCATATCCAGAATTTCAAGTCTGGCCATATATTCCTCACTCAGCAGGTCAAGGTCTTTTGAGTTGACATTCACATGAGCCACCTCTTCTACTCCATCGGCCAGCAAAGCCTTCTCCAGCATTTGGCTCACCTTGCGATTCATCTGTGTCACATCAGGCGCATTACCCTTTGTTAATTTGTAGATGATGGAGCGCACGCCTGTAAAGAAGTGGATGTTCTCCCTATCCTCTTCGGTTATATCATCGTGGTTTGAGCAGATATTAAATGCAGATTTCAACTTTTTTACATGTCCCATAAACAGATTCTGAGTCTTTTCTGTACTCTGGATAAACTCAGCAGCACGCTTCAAACACTCTAATTGTTCCAAGGGGGTACCATCAGTAAACTTAGAATAATCAAACTGGGCAAACATACGCTTCAATATATCAAGCTCATCCTTGACCATCGTTAGCGACTTCTCGATAGTTTCAACATTCTCGCCCAAATCACCACCTCCGGCATATTGTTTTAGAGCATTGTTCATATTGCTCTTTATACCAAGGTAATCAACTACCAAGCCCTTATCCTTGCCTTCATAAACACGATTAACACGCGATATGGTTTGTATCAGCGTATGTTTCTGTAGAGGCTTGTCGATATACATTGTGTCAAGACAAGGAGCATCGAAGCCTGTAATCCACATATCAACCACGATGGCTATCTTAAATTCCGACTCTGGGTCTTTAAACTTCAAATCCAGTTTCTTCCTGTCTTCATCAGTACCTAAAAGGTCATATAGCCGCTGCTCATCGTCCTTAGAGCGCGTCATTACCATTTTTATGCGCTCTGCTTCCCATTCTGGGCGCAAAGCAATAATCTGCTTATACAAGTCGTAAGCTATCTGGCGACTAGAGCATACAAACATGGCCTTGCCACAAACGGTACTTCCCTCTTCTATTCGCTTCTCGTAATGCTCTACAAAATCCTTTGCTACCACAGCCAGTCGCTGAGGATCGCCAAGAATCCTGTTCATCTGAGTTACGGCCTTTTTACTCTCCTCTATCTGATACTCGTTGGCACCTTCTTCTTCACACTTCTTGTAGTAGTTCTCAATCTCCTGCAGTTGTTTACTATCAGCAAACACCTTAGCAGCACGACCTTCGTAAACTATCCTACGTGTAATACCATCAGCCACCGATTCGGTCATCGAGTAGCTATCCACCACATCACCGAACACATCGATGGTGGCATCGATAGGTGTACCTGTAAAGCCAACATATGTGGCATTAGGCAGCGAGTCGTGCAGATACTTTGCAAAGCCATAACTGCGCTTTACGCCTGTATCCGTAATCCTCACGTTCTGCTCAACATTTGCCTGTGAGCGATGAGCCTCATCAGATATACAGATGATGTTGGCACGCTCTGAGAGCAAATCGGTATCCTCGCTGAATTTCTGTATCGTAGTCAGGAATACGCCTCCGCTCTTTCTGCCTCTAAGCAGTTCACCCAGTTCTCTGCGAGTCTCTACATTGACAACTGTCTCGTCGCCAATAAACTGCTTGGCATTCAGAAATTGACCTGACAGCTGGTCGTCAAGGTCAGTACGGTCTGTTATCAGCACGATTGTTGGCGAGGCCAAATGGCGGCTGCGCATCAGCATACGTGTTAGGAAAAGCATTGTTAAACTCTTACCGCATCCAGTAGCACCAAAGTACGTTCCACCTTTACCATCACCAAGCACGTTGATGTGCGAATGCTCTAATATATTCTCATAGAGCCTATGCGTGGCAAAGAACTGCGGATAGCGGCATACTATCTTCAGTTCGTTCTTCGAGTTGTCTGGGAAGAACACAAAGTCCTTGATTACACTCAACAGTCGCTCCTTGCGGAACAGCCCCTGCATCATAGTGTGTAGTGTATCAATACCATCGCCAGGCTTATCCGTTCGTTCTATCTTGCGCCAAGCATAGAAGAAATCGTAATCAGCAAATAGGGCACCATACTTATTATTTACTCCATCACTGATTACTACGAAGGCATTATAGCGGAACAACTCCGGTATATCCCTACGATAGCGCACAGTCAACTGAGTGTAGGCATTCATGATGGTAGCATCAGTCTTAACGGCGCTCTTAAACTCAAGCACTACCACTGGCAGTCCGTTCACATACACTATTCCATCAGGAATACGTTTCTGCGTGCCCTTTATCTCCAACTGGTTAACTACCTTGAAGATATTACTATCCACATTCTCAAAGTCAATCACTTCAACAAACAAGTCGGGCTTCGAGGCATCTTCGCGCTTGATAGCAAAGCCTTCTGTCATCAGCCTATAGGTCTGCGCATTCTGCACATAGAAAGGTGCACCATTATCAGCGGTCAACTTGGCTATTACGCGCTCCACCTCTAAAGGTGTGATACCCTCACGGCTGTACCTATCCATCAGATACATACGCAAGTCATCACGCAGCAGCACCTCCGACAATTCCTTATGTATTGTCTCACCATTCACGTAGCTGTAGCCTTGTTGCTCAAACAGCTCCATAATGGCCATTTCCAGACTGTGTTCGTTGAAGTTCGACATAAGCTTATATTATTTTTCCGACAATAATCCTTCTATCTCTTCATCAAAATCCGATTTGAATAATCGGTCTTGTATTATGCGATATTTCTCAAATTCTGATTCTGCAAACTCTTTCGCATCTTCTGCCGATACGCTGCCATTATTCTGCAGTAATGGTCTGTCGTCCATCGTCAAGAACTTGTCTATGTACTTGGCCCAATCTTCCATTGTCATTGGAATATGGCGCTTAGCGCGGTTTTCAGCCAAATCAAGGAATGCGTTGACAATTCGCCCCAGACTCTCCAGTTCATTACCTTTCAGATAATTCTTGGCAACAGAAACATCTGTTTTTACTATCTTTCCCTTTGGTGCATTCTCCCATGATGTCAATCCCATATGTTCCTTCTCAGCATCAGCACGAGTCATTATCAACTCTGCTGCAGTATGTCCATGAATGGCGTAGTGCAGTTTGTTCTGCACCTTTGCAAAGAATCGGCGTGTAGTTGGAGCATCCTTGTTATAATCAATGGCTGTGGCATAGATATCAGTTACTTTCTGATACATTCTGCGTTCGCTCAAACGTATCTCACGTATTTCTGCCAACAGATGCTCAAAGTAGTCAACTGTTAGGAAAACTCCATTCTCCATACGCTTCTTATCGAGCACGTAGCCACGAATGGCAAACTGGCGAAGTACAGCCGTTGCCCATTGACGGAATTGGGTGGCGCGTGTTGAATTAACGCGATAACCAACAGAAATAACGGCGTCAAGATTATAGTATTTCGTCATGTATTTCTTGCCGTCTGCGGCAGTTGTTTCCATTTTGGAAATAACTGAATCCTCACTCAGTTCTCCATCCTCAAAGATATTCTTCAGATGTTTGCTAATTGCGGGTATTCCTACATCAAACAAGGTAGACATAGCCTTTTGAGTCAACCATAGTGTTTCGTCATTATAAAACACCTCTACTCCGTCAGTTTGACTTTGTGCTTGGAATATAAGGAACTCTGCAGTGCTATTACGTATAGCCAGACTGTGTGTCATAGGAGGCTCATCGTCAGCCAGTCTCCACTCACAGCCACAGTCTGCGCAATGGTAAACTCCTCTTATCTTCCTTACGTTTTGCGACTTGCACTTAGGGCAAGATATTATATCTTTCTTTTGTTCTGACATATTTATTTTATTCTTTATTTCCCATATTTAGCCGCTACTTCCTTAAATACAATGGCTTTTTCCAAGAACCAATTATAGGCTTTCGGCCATGCTTCTCGTTTTTTAGGATTAATATCTGTTGATATAAAAATGCGGCATGCTTTTTTTGCCTCTCGCCATTCCACTTCGCTATTAAGCATTGCTGCTATTTCATCTTTATATTGTTTGAAGTGTTCAAAAATATCCTTATCATCATTAATGTATATCTCAGTACCTATGCTTTGTTTTTGCGTATTTATGGTCAGCCCAATATGATATGCAGAACTGCCAATACTCAAATCATACCAATGCTGAGGAGAAGCTTTACGAGCACGGAAATGATGTTTGAATTCATCGTTATTGCTCATGGCATCATTGAAGCCTGTCCAGAACTCCAGTTTCAGCAAATCAGTATCAGAAAGGCCTTCTATTGTCTTCATTGTCTTAGACCAATCATTTGGCTTTTCAACAATATTAAAGCGTGGTGCTTTCATCGAATCACCTATCTGCCACAATTCAATCTCTAGCAAGAAGAAGCCGATATTGCTATCTGTATGCTGATTTAACCATTCTATTGCCTGACGGTGTTCATCGCGTGCTCGCTTAACCACCCAAACAATTACTTCTGCGCCTTTACCAGAGGCATAAGTAATCAGTTTTCCAAGATGGTCGTGGTTGGTATCCTCCAATTGGTTTTCAATAATCACACGACGATTGGTACCAACCTCTTTGGCAAAGATGTCCACACTGAAGCTACCAACAGACGATTCTCTTTCTTCAAGTTCCAGGTCAATATCAATTGCATCACTCAGCAGCGCAAGATTCTCTTCTTGCGCTAACCACTTAGTGAAATCATTAGCCTCATGAGGCCATACAGACCTCAAATCGGTTATTCTTATCATCTTGCCTAACTTATCCATAGCTTTATTGTTTTAAGTTTCCCATTTTTGCCAATAGCAATGATTGGAGTTCCTTTAGTTTGGAGTTCTCACACTCTTTAATTTCTACGAATGAGTAAATAGAAGAACTAAGTTCTTCATACTTTTCTAGGGTATCTTCAGAAGGGATAATTGTGGCAATTTCATTCAAATCTGTTTGGGTAATTAGACTTTGAACTCCGCCTTTCGTTATCTCAGAATAATCTATGGAATTCAATACTTGATAACAATACTCGTAAAAATGACTTCTTGCAACAAGCACGTTATCTGCCATATACATCTTTTGATTATAACGATTAACTACCCCAAGTGTCCCCACACGTCCAGTTGTCAATAACTTTTCATCGTAATTATATGATGGTGAAAAACCTATTATCCCTGATGCTCCAGCTACAGGATATTTATAGTATTCATCCTTAACATCTGATTTGTTAATACAAGTTTTACCACTATTTATCTTTGCAACCTCTCCCAACGTTCCCATTCTCCAACCATCTGGAAGATTCTCCTTGTCGATGCCATCGACGAACATTTTGCGGTAGAGGGTTTGGGCTGTGGCTTCGAGTTTCTGAATCATTTGCTCATTCAGACCGATGCGACGAGAAAGCGTTTCGTATTCCTCCACGATTTCACGCTGACGTTCTATGGAGGGAAGAGGTATCATCACATTACACAATTCATCCCAATCAAAGATTTCACGAGCACTACCATGAGAATGGAAACGAGCATAGCGGTCGAACTCTGGTCGCTGGAACCACATCATCAGATACTTGTTTGACACCTCATTCTTATCAATGACATCAAAAACAGTATATGCCTGAGATATGATTGCATCTTCGTTTTCTTCATATAATGCTATCGATACTTTGTCGCCATTACGTGAGGTTACTGGTCCATAAGCAAACTGTCCAGGTTTCACTATCTTGTACGTTGACATATCAGTACCGATAGTATTGGCAATAGAAGGGATAAACATCTTAGAGATGCTTACGCCTTGAAGATTCGTAACCTTCAACTCCCGATTACGAACATTCACCTCTCTGATATAGTCGCCTAAACGTTTAAATTCCATAGCCCAACTTTTCAAAGAGTGTTTTTAATGCCTGTTTGCTTTCTTCTTCCTGTTGCAGGAGGTCGCTCATTTCTGCCTGCAGTTGGCGCATCTTGGTGTCGAAGTCAATCTGTTCATCACGATTGCGGAACTCGATGTATTTGCTAGGAACCAAACTCCAGCCTTTCTGCTCGATTTCATCAAGGGTGGCAGAATAGCAATATTCAGGCTCGTTGTGATAGGTCTGTTCATAGCCCTCACGCTGCCAATTGTGGAAGTTCTCAGCAATCTGCTGAATCTGGTCAGGTGAAAACTGGATGTATTTCTTCTCGAAAGGTTCACCCCATTGGCGGAGATCGATGAACAACACTTCGTTTTCGCGATTGCGGTATTTCACCATCTTGCCATTCTGTTCGATAGTACGGGCTTTCTTATTGTTGTTCAGAATCCACAGTGTTACGCTGATATCGGTAGAATAAAACATGTTGCGAGGCAGAATCACAATAGCCTCCACGATATGGTTCTGGATAAGCTGCTTGCGGATGGCCAACTCGGTGCCATCGCCGCTCAATGCGCCATTGGCCAAAAGGAAGCCTGCGGTACCATTAGCTGAAAGTTTGCTAACAATGTTCAGAATCCAACCATAGTTGGCATTACTTGTTGGGGGTGTGTCATAACCCATCCATCGCGGATCATCCACCAACTCATTATCAGCTCGCCATGCTTTCTGGTTAAATGGTGGATTGGCCATAATGAAATCAGCTTTCAGATCCTTATGCTGGTCGTTATGGAAGGTATCGGCAGCCATTTCACCCAGATTACAGGCAATACCACGAATAGCCAGGTTCATCTTTGCCAGTTTATATGTGGTGTTGGTATACTCCTGACCATATACAGAGATGTCGCGCTTGTTACCATGATGCGCTTCAATAAACTTCATGCTCTGCACAAACATACCGCCCGAACCACAGCAAGGGTCGTAAATCTTGCCGCGATAAGGCTCAATCATCTCTGCAATCAGATTGACAATGGTCTTAGGCGTATAGTATTCTCCTTTACCCTTACCTTCGGCAATAGCAAATTTGCCCAAGAAGTACTCATACACACGTCCCATCAAGTCGTGTTCTGGGTCTTTCAGCGTATCAATCTTATTGATTTCGTCGAGCAAAGCAGCCAGTTTGGTACGATCGAGCGACAGACTTGCATAGTAGTTGCTAGGCAAGGCGCCCTTCAGCGATGGGTTGCTATCCTCAACTTTTGACAAGGCCTTATCAATCTTGATGGCGATATCGTTCTGCTTAGCGTTCTCTATCAGGAAATCCCAACGACTTTCGGGCTCCAGATAGAACACGTTCTTAGCGTTATAGAATACGGGATTATCAGCAAACTGCTCCTTACCTTCGGCCACCAGCTCATTTCTACGTTCCGTAAAACGGTCGTAAGCATACTTCAGGAAGATAAGGCTCAGCACCACGTGCTTATACTCCGAAGGTTCCACAGAGCCTCGCAGTTTATTCGCCGATTCCCACAGCGTTTCTTCTATCGATTTTTCTTTCATCTGTTTCTTTGCCATAATCTATATTTGATTTTCCTTTAGCCTAAAGGCCTTAGGATCTATTTCCATTTGATAAATCTTAATATCAGGATTAAGGGTTAAGGCAGCCTTTATTATCTCCGCCTTCTTATCCTCGTCTATTTTAATGCCTAAATAGAGCGAATCAAAACACTCGCCACCAATTTTGGGATATGCACGAACTTCTTTCCAATCAGTTATCTCACCTTCTTTAGGTTCATACGGAAGAGCCATCGGAGTAAAAGCTAATGATGGCTCTATTAATACCAAGCGTACCTCCTGTTCATGCTTCCACTCCTTGGCCTTTGTAGAATACTGATAGCGATAGTAATCTATACGTTCATTGAAGTAATCGGGTTTATCAATTACGTTTTTATACTGAACTTCTATCTCTAACGCTCCGCGAAATACGGAGCATTGAATATTATCCAAATATGGTCTAGCTTTGTCCATATCAAGCCCTATGCAGACTCCTTTATGATTTGCGTAATATGCCCACATAAGAATAGAATCATAAACTTTCGATAGGCTACATATCCATGCTTTTCGACGATTGCCTATACATTTCGAAATCTGAACTATTGAAAGAGCGTACCCGTTTTTCCCCTTAAGATTATTTGGATAATTAGAGAAATTAATGAGCGCAGGGTGACAGTCGAATGGATCGTTCAACTTTGTAGCATTAGTAAATTGAAGATTGCCATGTTTCAGCATCTTCAATCCGCCATTTGAGTCAAGGTATTTATACAGCCTGGTTTCGCTCATTAGTTATTATCTATCTTTTGCTTTGCAAAGATAATGATTTTATTTAGAATGAGCAAATTTTAGCTTAGGTTTTTGAACGAGAAACCCAATATTTTCTTGGAATTTAGCAAAAACAAACAATGACGGAATAAAAGATTGAATATAGTTAGCAACATCAATTGCTAGTTGGGAGAGTTTTCGTGGCGAGAGCCCATTTCTAGGAATGCGGCCCAACAGAGAGAGCCTGGAGAGTGGAATGTCATAACTGATGTGTTGTGTAGTGATTAATCTTTCTCGTTAACAACCTGCTCGATGAGTTGATCGAGATTATCAAACTGGAGAGTGTTGAACGACTGTTTCTTCTTGAAATCCACATTGTTATTGCGGAGTACGGCTTTCAAGTACTCAATGTAATAATACTGGCCCTTAATGGCCGACTTGTAGTACTTGTAGCGATTGTAATCATCGGGACGATCCTTCGCAAACGACTCAGGACGTACGGTCTTGTCTACTATTTTGTGTTTGGTCAACATAGTACGACACGCCTCGAAACGAGCCTCTTCGGGATGACGGAAGTAGTCTCTTAATACAGCGAACTGTCGCTTCATCTCCAAGTGAGTCTGATACAAATCGTTGTAAGCCTCTTCAAGTTGACGAGCATAGTTGGCATAACGGTCCATCATCATACAGTTCTGACGATACATGTACATCACCCTACTGTTGTCTGTACCCACGGGAAAGTGCGCGGGCGGAGCTACATTTTTCGCGGTGAATTCGGTAGGCGCGGACACCAACCTGTTTTTTAATCTGTGTCTCATAATCCAATCTTTTAAATAATACCCATTAAATTGTCTAATTTAGGAAAACGAGTGCAAAGGTACTAAAAGTTTGGGGATTAACAAGCGGAAAGGAAGAAAAGTTTGGATTGGGGCATAAAAAAGCCCTAATACATTATTGTATCAGGGCTGGATGGGGGGGCTATTTATCAATATCTTGAATAAAACCTATTCTGCGTCTTGGTTTCTGTCTCGGTTCTTTGGCCTGAAGTTCAGATAATGCAAGAGTAATGTTTTCCAGCCACACCATTCTCTGTAAAAGCATAAGGAGCTTTTCTTAAGCCCATTTTCACGAAATTGGATGTCGCAATTTGCGATTTCCAATTGCTATCATCCTGATTATCAACAACATTGGATATCACAATTT
>Ga0265299_10002630_pt1 | contig 18136 bp, 10 predicted proteins | sample AusTroGonzalo_MG_4_FD_193485 | JGI IMG/M metagenome (GOLD analysis project Ga0265299, IMG submission 193485) | Bovine rumen microbial communities from tropical cattle in Woodstock, Queensland, Australia - Gonzalo_02 | ecosystem: Host-associated > Mammals > Digestive system > Stomach > Rumen ... | reverse complement strand
CCCAATGCCGACGATATCGAACTGCTGAACGGTAACTATGGCGGCACACCGACCAAGGAACACCAGCATTCGCTTCTAGAGGGCATCAAGACCGCTGTGCCAGGTGCGAAGATTATCTACCAGAAGGCATGTGAGCTGAACGACGAATATACAACCATCCATCACCTGCAGGACTTCAACGATGGCAAGGGTGTGCTGGTAGAATTCTGGAATTCTGAAACTTCGCCATTTGAGGGTGAGACACCTGCTCCCGTCAAGACAGGTTACTACAACGAGCTGAACTTCTCGACGTTCGGAGCCTGGGGCTTTGCCGAGGGTGTCAGCAACGACAATATCGCTGTCCGCATCAGCGGTAAGTACACCGCTACGTTCACGGGCGAGATGAAGTACACGCTGATGAGCGACAACGGCTATGTGCTGAAAGTCAATGGCAAAGTGGTAGAAGAGAACAAGGGCGGCGGTCGTCGTGGCTTTGGTTTCGGACGTCGCGGTGGTGTCGACTATAAGTCGTTTAACGTCGAGGCTGGTAAAGACTACGACGTCGTCATCGAATATCGTCGTGGAAAGGGCCAGTTTGCCATGCTTCGCGGTGACATCTGCGAGCGCAAACTGGTTGACTTCACCGATTTAGCCAACGAGGTGAAGCAGGCTGATGCCATCATCATTATTGGTGGTATCTCTGCCCGCATGGAAGGCGAGGGTGGCGACAAGCAGGACATCGAGTTGCCCAAGGTACAGCAGATGCTCGTGAAGGCCATGCACCAGACGGGCAAGCCCGTTGTCTTCGTCAACTGCTCGGGTTCGGCTATCGCTTTCGGCAGTGTTGAAGGACAGTACGACGCTTTGCTGCAGGCTTGGTATCCCGGACAGGGTGGTGCGAAGGCTTTGGCTGAGGTGCTCTTTGGCGACTACAATCCTGGTGGCAAGTTGCCTGTGACGTTCTATCGCTCGAACGACGACCTGCCCGACTTCCTTGACTATTCAATGAAGAACCGCACCTATCGTTACTTTACAGGTGTGCCTCAGTATGCCTTCGGCTATGGTCTGAGCTATACCACTTTCAGCGTCGGACAGGGAAAGATTTCTGGAAAGTCCGCTAAGTCTGGAAAATCTGGAGCTTTCTGCACGCTGACCGTACCCGTCACCAATACTGGCAACCGCGAGGGAACGGAAACCGTTCAGGTCTACGTGAAGCGTCTTGACGATGCGGGTGCTCCCATCAAGGCCCTGAAGGGATTCCAGAAACTCTCCTTAAAGGCTGGAGAGACCCAGAAGGCTATCATCACACTTGATGGCGAGGCTTTCGAATACTACGACGAGATGATAGACGAACTTGCCGTAAAGCCTGGCAAATACCAGATACTCTACGGCACGTCGTCAAAGGATGAAGATTTACAATCCTTCGATTTTACTGTCAAGTAAGGTTTTACTTATAGATGGGTCCAAAATTGGCGCAGGCACGATAGTCTGCGCCTTCTTTGTCCATTCCGAAGGCATTCCAGCAGGACGGACGGAAGATGTCCTTATCGGCAATATTATGCATGCAGACAGGAATGCGCAGCATAGCACACAGCGTGATGAGGTCGGCGCCGACGTGTCCGTAGCAGATAGCGCCGTGGTTGGCTCCCCAATTGTTCATGACTGAGTACACATCCTTGAAGACATCCTTCGTGGAGTCCAGTCGTGGGGCAAACCAGGTGGTGGGCCATGTGGGGTCGGTACGCTTGTCCAGAATGTCGTGCGTCTTGGGGTCAAGCTCTACGGTCCAGCCCTCAGCCAGTTGCAGCACGGGACCTAAGCCAGCCACGAGGTTCAGACGCAGCATGGTCATGGGCATACCGCCACGCGTCACAAAATGGCTCGAATAGCCGCCACCACGGAAGTAGTCACGATCGGCAGGCATCCATGAGGTAGCCTTCAGACATGCCTCCACGTCGTTGTTGTCCATTTCCCAGAAGTTCTTGATGGTGGGCTTGCCGTCCTTGTCGCTCATGGCACCTGTAGCGTCGAGGGTGGTAGCACCGCTGTTGATGAGGTGAATGAAGCCCTGAGCGGCAGAACCGCTCAGCACAGTACCGGTTACACGCTTGACGGCTTCTGGGCTCCAGTAGGTGCGGATGTCGCTGAACATCACGCCCTTGTTGGTCAACAGGTGGCCGAATAGCATCGACATACCGTTCAGGAAGTCGTTCTCTGTAGCCAACGTGTAAGCCTCGCGAGGTCCGTTCCAGTCGAACGAGGTGCACATCATCGACTCAGGGAAGTCGAAGTTGGGCTTGTAGTCAGTCCACTGACGCTGACCTTGTACACCGGCTGCAATGGCGTTATGGCCAATGGCCTCTTCCTTATAGCCCATCTCCAACAACTTTTCGGAGCCTTGCATCAGGTCGCGGATAATCATCATGCACTTCACGGTGAACTCCCAGTCCTCGTCCTTTTCCTGACGGTTCTTGCCCTTGCCCTTACCATTGAACGTGGTCATAGGCACGCCGGGGAACAAGGGGCGGTCCTCGTTATAGTCGTGGCCCTCGTTGGGCTTGCAGTACTTTTCTACCCACTGCATGGCCTTCTCGAACTCCTCCTTGTCGTAGATGCCGAAATCGACACGACGCAGTATCTCTACTAGCGATACATACTCGGTACGCATACCTAAATAGTTCTGCAGGAAGTCGGCATTGACTATCGAGCCGGCAATACCCATACAGGTGTTTCCTAAGCTCAGGTAACTCTTGCCACGCATCGTGGCCACAGCCTGGGCAGCACGGGCAAAGCGCAGAATTTTTTCTGCTACGTCCTCAGGGATGGTGTTGTCAGCCAAGTCCTGCACGTCGTGACCGTAGATGCCATAGGCAGGCAGCCCCTTCTGGGCGTGTGCAGCCAGTACGGCAGCCAAATACACGGCACCTGGGCGCTCCGTTCCGTTAAAGCCCCACACGGCCTTGGGATACTGCGGATTCATGTCCATCGTCTCAGAGCCGTAGCACCAGCACGACGTCACGGTGATGGTAGAGCCCACACCCTCGCGCTCAAACTTCTCGGCACAAGCGGCACTCTCGCCAACACGACCAATCGTCGTGTCGCTGATAACGCATTCTACAGGACTTCCGTCGCCATTCTTCAGGTTGCTCTCAATGAGGTTCTTCACTGCGTTGGCCAATGCCATCGTCTTCTCTTCAAGCCCTTCGCGGATGCCTCCCTGACGACCGTCAATCGTAGGACGAATACCAATCTTCGGATAGTTTGTTTTCATACTTTTTTGATATGCTTTAGTGTTATAAGTTTCCAACTTATATGACGAACCAACCCCTCGAATGTCATCAACGACATGCACCTTGAGGAATATTTGTTCCCAGGCTGGGAATAAAAAATGCGCCCCCCCGTTTGGGAGCGCACTATCATATTTTAGCCTGTCCTCGATTTAGAATATGTATGCAACACCTGCAGAAATCACAGGGCGATCCAAATCCTTCACAAACTGATACTTAAACTCGAAGAAACCTTTGAGCGTATCAGAGAAAAGATACTCAATACCAACACCTGCGTTGAAACCAAGTTTGGTCTCATTCTCCTCAAAATCACTACCACTGGGCAGGTCAATGCCATACTGAGCACAGTACTCCCTGTATTGAGCTACGGTCATTCCCAAAGCAGCAGCTGTCTGAGCCAGCAAATCATCGTAAATATCAGAAGCATTAAACTTGGCACCCATCACGGTAAGACCAACGAGTGGATATGCATTCAGCTTTGCAGTCAAGGGAAATACATAATGAACATTGGCATTAATATCCCACATGCTTACATAATCCTTCTTGAAAAAGTAGTTACCTGAGGCCTCTCCACGGAATCTATCAGTAATGTTGTACTGGAACTTAGCACCAATACCAAAGTTCTTGTAATCCTTGTGCATACCATAGCTTGCCTGAACTCCTGCAGCCATCTTACCGACTTCCTGTGCAAAAGCACCAGCACTCAGCAGCATCATAGCAGCAACCATTATAACCTTTTTCATAATTCTAAGTGTATTTAAAGAATGATTCTTTTCTATCTAAATGCGCCCCTCGATAAGGAGGAGCGCATCTACTTATAATAATATTTTGCTTATTTCTGATTAGAAGAGATAAACAATACCAGCCTGGATCACTGGACCATCGTACTTCAATTCCCATGTGTACTTATAGCCCATGACCTCATAGTCCTTATCTTTCTTGTTGTACTGATACTTAGCATCCAGATTAACCTTCAGGTTGCTTGACAGGAAATATTCAATACCAACACCACCCTGGAAGCCGAAGATAGACTCCTGACCATCGAAAACTGCCTTAAAAGCATCTCCGTGAGTCATACCCAGATTTACACCAACGAGAGGATAAACATTGATGCCCTCGCCAACGGGAATCAGATACTGCACATTCAGGTCGATATCCATGATACCAGCCTCATCTTTGGGGAACCAGTAGTTGAAATCAGCCTCCAGACGGAAGTCATCAGTAATTCCATACTGAGCCTTAGCACCAATTCCGAAGGGATTGTAGTCATTACCATAGAGAGCAATACCTGCGTTTGCACCAATACCAAACTTACCAGCCTGTGCAAATGCACCAACACTCAGCAGCATCATAACTGCGACCATCATTAATTTCTTCATAATCTTTACTTTTTAAATTAAATGAATAAAAAATATAATAATAAATGTTTTCTACCAAAATGTTAGTCAATTGTCTACTTAGACGAGGCAAATATAAGCATTACTTTTGAAATTCGCAGGATTTGTTAAACAATATTAACATTTGAAGGGCAAAAACTACGCTTTTTCCTTGTTTTTCCCTACTATTTCTTAAATTTATCAATCCCTTTTTATCGCCAGAGTTGCTAAGAAGCCCGTCAGGAAGATGACACAAGTACCCAGCACGATGGCCAGATAGGGATGCAGGTGGATACCTGGCAGGTTCCATACGGAGGCGAGACTGATCCACCCTATGACCAGCACACCGCAGATACATCCGAGGAGTGCCGCTATGCGATTGATTTTCTGTGGAATGCAGCCCAGCAAGAAGAGACCCAGCATACCACCCGAGAAGATGCTTGACAACGTCCACCACGCGTCGATAATGCTCTCGACACTCAGCATGGCGATGGCTACGCAGGCACCTAAGATGCCTACGCCAAAGCTTGACAAGCGTACAACAGCCAGCTCCAGTTTCTGGTGTTTGCGGTGGTCTTGTGGGTCGTGGTGGCGCAAGCGGTCGGCCACGTTACGGGCTTTCAGAAAGAAGGGGCGCACATAGTCCGTCAGGATAATCGTAGCGGCAGAGGTCACAGAGGTGGAAACGGTACTCATGCCAGCCGCAAAGATTGAGGCAATCAAGAGTCCTCGTAAGCCTACGGGCAGACCATTGACGATGAAATACGGAAAAACGTAGTCGGGTTTGGCCTGAATCTCAGCGGGTAACGGTGCCACGCCAGCCTGATAGTAGCTGTACAATGCGCTTCCGATAAGGAAAAAGAGAGCAGAAACAGGAATAAAGAGGTAGCCGCCAAAGAGTGCCGAGAACTTCGCATCCTTGTCCGTCTTGGCAGCATGATAGCGTTGCACATAGTTCTGGTCAATACCGTAGTTCTGTAAATTAATAAAGATGCCGTAGATGAGGCATACCCAGAAGGTGCTCGTCGTGAGGTCTGACGTAAACGCACCCAACGAGAACTTGTTGCCCATAGGCGAATTGGCTGCGAGTTCGAAGGTCTGCATAGGTCCTTCTGGCATAGAGAACATCAGGATAGCCAGACACAGCACGGCACCACCAATGAGGATAATACCCTGTATGGCGTCTGCCCAGATGACCGCCTTCAGTCCACCCATCATCGAGTAGATAATGATGCCGATGGACGTGAGGATGATGACGGTATGCATGTCCCAACCCATGAGGATATACATGGGAACAGCCAGCAGATAGAGAATGGAGCCCATACGCGCAATCTGTGTCAACAGGTAGCACGCAGAGGCATACAGACGGGCCCACGGACCAAACTTCTCCTCCAGGAACGTGTAGGCGGAAACGCTACCGCTGTGGCGATAGAACGGCACGAAATACTTGGCGGCGAAATAGCTGGCAATAGGTATCGACAGCGAGAAGACGAAGGCATTCCAGTCGGCAGCAAACGCCTTGCCCGGATAGCCGATATACGAAATGCTGCTGACGTAGGTGGCAAAGATCGACATGCCCACCACCCAGCCAGGAATGGAATGACCTGCGGAGGTGAACTCGTCAGCGCTGGAGCCCTTCTTGAAGAACGAGCAGCCGAATACCACCACGCCCAGCGTGAACACCAAGAATATGACGAAATCAATTAAATGCATAATTCACAATGCATAATTCATAATTTCAATTTTCCATTCTCAATGGGTAGTGCGTCGAGGGCCTGACGGATCTTCTCACGCTCAGGGGCTTCGAACTTATAGAATGGCGAGGCCACGAAGTCGTCGTTGATGATACCCAGCAACGAGAGCGCACACTTCAATCCCTTCAGGTAGCTGGAACCATGCTTGCCAACAGTATAGATGGTCGTCGAAATCTGCATAATCAGTTGTTGCAGGTCGAGTACACGATTGATGTCGCGAGCCGAGGCAGCGTCGTACATAGCCACATAGAGCTCAGGGAACATGTTAGCACCACCATTGATGCCACCCTGTGCACCCAACAACACACACTCGCCTGTAATCTCTTCAGGACCTACGAGCATAGCAAAATCAGGACGATGCTGCATCTTATACATCACGCTCTGGAAGTAGACGGCATTGGCTGAAGAGTCTTTGAAACCCACTACCTGCTCCAGTTGGGCTATGCGCTTGACGGTATCAGGGGCAAAACTTACTTTAACGTGCGAGGGCATATTATATAAGAACACGGGAAGCGGCAACTGGGGCACCAGCTCTTCGTAGAACTGTGCCAGCTCGGGCTGACCTGTGGCGAAGTAGTAAGGAGGTGCAGACACCACGCCGTCGGCACCATAGTCGGCGGCCTTTTGGGCCAGTCGGATGCTCTCTTCGATGCTGGTATCCGTGATACACGCCAACAAGGGAAGACGACCGCGGTTGATGCGACACGACTCCTTAATCATCTGCTTGCGCACATCGTATGAGAGGCTCTGCTCCTCGCCCGTCGTACCCAGCACAAAGAGACCATGCACACCACCAGCAATGAGGTGTTCTATCAGTCTTTCGAGACTCTCCACATCGAGTGTCTCGTTATTTTTCAATGGGGTTACCAGTGGGGGAATAATGCCGCTCAAGGGCTTTTTGAATGTCGTTTCCATCTTCTTGTTTTTTGATTTGTTCTTTTTTTTGTAAGACGAATGGCGATTTATTTTGTCATCTGAAAAATTCTCTTTACCTTTGCACCATGATTCATGGTGCGAGTCTCGGCTGCGCCTCAGCAAAGAGCAAGCTCTCTGCATTCGGCTTGCACGAGCCTTGCATCGTTAACAAACTACTACGCGATATGAAGATGAATATGAAACAATGGGTGGAGGATGTCATCCGACAGAAAGAAGTGACGACAATGCCTGTCATGACGCACCCTGGTATTGAGATGAACGCCCATACTGTTCGCGAAGCCGTCAGCAATGGGCAGATACACGCTGAGGCTGTAGGGCGGCTGACAAAAACCTTCCCAGCCGTTGCTGCCTGTACCATCATGGACCTGACAACGGAAGCAGAAGCCTTTGGTGCTGAGATCGCTTTTTCGGACGATGCTGTACCTGCTGTTGTGGGTCACATGCTGACAGATGTCGAGAGCATCAACCAGTTGCAGATTCCCTCACTCCAAGCAGGGCGCATTCCACAATATCTGAAGGCCAACCTGTTGGCAGCCCGTGAGGTGAATGACCGTCCGCTGTTTGCTGGCTGTATCGGTCCATTCTCCCTTGCTGGCCGACTCTACGATATGTCGGCTATTATGATGCTGATCTATGAGAATCCCGATGCCGCTCACACGTTGTTGGCAAAGTGTACGCAATTCATTGAGAAGTATTGTCAGGCACTTAAGCAGACGGGAGCCAACGGTGTGCTAATGGCTGAGCCTGCCGCAGGACTGATGTCGAACGACGACTGCCTGCATTTCTCATCTGCCTATGTAAAGTATATTATTAATAAGGTACAGGATGAGAACTTCATCGTCATTCTGCATAATTGTGGCAATACGGGACAGTGTACGAAGGCGATGGTGTCGACAGGAGCCGCTGCCTATCATTTCGGAAACAAGTGCCGTATGGAAGAGGTGATTCGGGACGTGCCACCAACAGCCCTAGCTATGGGCAATATTGATCCTGTGTCAGTCTTTAAGGACGGAACGCCTGAAGAAATGCGCCAGACGGTGCTCGACTTATTGGAAAAGATGAGAGACTATCCCAATTTTGTACTCTCCAGCGGGTGTGACACCCCTCCCCATACACCAATCGAGAACATCAATGCTTTTTTCAAGGCGCTTAACGAATGGAACCACAAATAGTTTTTTGACCACGAATTTCACGAATAGTACGAATTGTGACAGAGAAAACGCTGATATACGATGAGTTGAGGATAACCCTTGCTGATGTTTATGAACAGATGGGTTATCATAATACGGAACCTGATGGGGCGACGCAACGGGAGACGCAGGCTGTTGTTGACGAAGTGCGTCGCTGGCTTCGTCCGCAGTTCTGTTTCTTTGTGCTTCGTGAACAGCCTGCTCTCGAGATGGGCCATATCATCCTGCGGCAGTTGCGTAATTCAGAGGCCTATGCATTGTTTGTGTGTACCGCTGGCGGGGAGTATGAGGCTTTCCAGCAACGTCTGAAGACAGAGGGCGATATGGTGCGTGTATTTATTGCTGATGCGTTGGGTTCGGTGATTGCCGAGAAGTGTGCCGATGAAATGGAGAAATGTCTGCAACTCAGCATCGACAAACTGGGTTGGCACCACACCAATCGTTTCTCGCCTGGCTATTGTGGCTGGCACGTCAGCGAACAGCAACGGCTCTTCCCACTATTCGACGGGCACACCTGTGGCATCACGCTGACGGAATCATCGCTGATGGTTCCCATCAAGAGTGTTAGCGGCATCATCGGCTTAGGACGAGAAGTCCGCAGGCTCGATTATACCTGTGGACTCTGCGATTTCAAACAATGTTATAAGCGCAAGAAGAAAAACAGCTGTTAGCAATTGGCTATTAGCTGTTAGCTACAGCTTACCTAACAACTGCTTGGCAACGGTGACAGCCGAGTTGGCATTGTCGCTATAGCCGTCGGCACCTATCTCGTCGGCAAACCCTTGCGTCACAGGAGCTCCACCCACCATTACTTTCACCTGATTGCGAATACCTGCCCGTTCGAGGGCGTCAATGACTTCTTTCATATAGCCCATCGTAGTAGTCAGCAGGGCACTCATACAGAGAATGTCTGGTTGGTTTTCCTTAATGGCCTCAATAAACTTATCGGCAGAGACGTCGATACCAATGTTGACGACTTCGAAACCACACCCTTCAAGCATAGAAGCCACAAGATTCTTGCCGATATCGTGCAGGTCGCCCTTTACGGTGCCGATAACCACCTTCCCCAACGACGTGGAGGCCGTTCCTGAGAGCATCGGCTTCAGCAGTTCTAGGGCGGCTTTCATGGCGCGTCCAGCCATCAGCAACTGGGGGACAAAAGCCTTGCCATCCTGAAAACGCTGACCCACCTCACCCATCGCACGAATCATCTGACCATTGATAAGGTCTTGTGGGGGGATGCCTTGAGCAATAGCATCCTTTGTCGCAGCAGCAGCCTCATCACTTTTTCCATTGAGGATGGCCTCAAAGAGGCGCTCAGCAGGAGTGGTGTTAGGACAAGTGTTACTAGTCTCACTAGTCTGACTAGTAGGACTAGAAAAATTAGGAATACTAGTAGGGCTAAGAATACTAGCCGATCCTACATTCTTGTAATCCAACGGCGAGACGAAGATTCCTGGCACGGGTTCGACGGCTTTGGCCATCACCCGGATATGTGCATCCGTCGTACCACAACAGCCACCAATGATGTTCAGACGGTGGTTCTCCAACAGCGGCCAGACATCAGCCAGCAAACTCTCAGGAGTCTTGCTATAGCGTCCGTTACCATCTGGCATACCGGCGTTGGGATAGAGGCTCACTTTCGTGCCAAACTGTGCCAGCTGACAGATTAACGGCATCATCTGAGCTACATCGGAAAGACAATTGACACCTACGGAGAAGATGTCTGATGTCTGATGTCCGATGCCTGAAGTAAGGGAATTCAGAAATCCGCAGATATCCTGTCCCAGCATATTGTGGCCATCAGGCGTAGAGACACTGAAACTTAGCATAATGGGGAGTTGGGGAGCAACCTTCCTGGCAACTCCAATAGCAATCCGTGCATTCTCCACATCAAAGATGGTCTCGATAAGCAGAGCATCTACGCCACCGTCTGCAAGAGCTTGAATCTGCTCAGTATAAGCTTCACGCAACACATTCTTGTCGAGTGGTTCACCACTAGTATCGACAGACGTTGTTCTGCTCGTAGGACCAATGCTGCCAACCACGTAGCGAGGCTTGTCCGATGAACTGAATTCGTCGGCACACTGGCGGGCCAGACGGGCTGCAGCAAGGTTGATGTCGCGACAATAGTCCTGCATGCCGTAGTCGTCCATCGAGATACGCTGGGCATTGAAAGTGTTCGTCTCAATGATATCAGCACCAGCATCAAGGTACTTGCGATGGATGTCGCAAATAACCTCCGGCTTTGTCAGCGACAGTACGTCATTACAACCTTTCAGCTCCTTCGGATGGTCAACGAAACGCGTTCCACGAAAGTCTTCCTCACGAAGATGATACTGCTGGATCATCGTACCCATAGCACCGTCGAGAACGAGAATCTTGTTTAAGTGAGAGGTGAGAGGTGAGAGATGAGAGGTCTGATTACCTTTACTCTCTTGATTTTGTTCAACTATCCGGATGATTTCCTCTACCTTGCGGTCGACCTCGTCTCTGCTTTGGTACTCTTCAACAATGCGCAGGGCTTGTTCCACCTCGCGCTCGTTATGGAAGTCCATTTCGATATGGACACCCTCGCCACCAATGTTGTCGAGCAAGGGTTTCAATTCGTCAAGGGTTACCCAACAAGCCATGATGCTCTTGCCACCAGCGAGGATTTTCTTATAGAGATCATACCACTTGGGCGATCCGCCCTGAGGTTCACCCACACCTGGCGTCCATTGAATAGCGTTCAGTTCCTTGATCTCCAACAATGCATCCAAATGGTGCATCGCCCCTACTCCATCCAGATGGTAGAGGGTATAGTCAATCTTCTGACATTGCTCACGAATGAACGGCTGCACGAAACGACGATAGTCGTCGACGCTGATCATTGTCGAGATATCACTTTGCAGCTTCGACATCTTGCCGGGTGCCCAAGAAGAGAAATAGCAGAACGCCATTTCGTCGCCTTCGCGGATGATGTCGTAAAGCTCGTCGAACACACGGAAATAGATATCATTAATCTGCTGCATCTGACGTTCCAGCACCTCGGGCTGCATCACCGTGTCAAGCAACACCTTGTCCGTTCCCTTGATAGCTGCCAGCACATCGAGACCCTCCATTAAATCGGGCATACCCACATAGTAATGACCTTGTGCTTTCTGCTTGCAAGCTTTTAGGAGTTCTTTGTGCAGCAACCAGTTAGGATGGTTGGGGTCGAAGACAATATCATCAGAATAATTGGGATTAGGATGAATCCAGATAGTATCCTCACCACCTTCGAAAACGCCTCCCAAGATGGCTGCCAGCGAGCCTGGACCCAACTGTGTATTTGCCACAGGCAACATGTCGGCCATCAGCGACGAGTGTGCCACATACCAGTCGAGATACTCCGCACGCCACTGGGGGTCGAACCACCGTTGGTTCAGGTCGCGATAGGGCTGGGGCGCAGGAATGTCAGCATGGGGCTTGACACCTTCCTGAAAGTGTTCCCACATATTGAGCACGATGCCCTTGTGGTTCCACCAGTCAATATAATGTTTCTTTGTCTCTTCGAGATTCGGTTTCCAAGTATTCATCATTGTTTATTGATCTTTTCTGTAAGTCTGTGATGTCCCTCTGTGAAGCTCTCGGCATGAGTGGAGAAAGGCATATAGACATCGGCAAAACCTCCTTCAGGAATATCGATGTCCATCGTGAAAACACCTTTGTTGATATGCCATTCCACCTTTACTGGACCATTAGCACTCATCGTGGAGCCCTTGCACCAGATGATGTCTCCCACAGGATGTGGCTGGATCTCAATTAAGTCGCCTGTACGCTGGATGCCCAAGAGGTCGGGTATCAGGAAATTTTCAATATGTGCCATCATAAAATGGTTCATCGAAGCTCCCATATCAGGATTCCATTGCTCGGTCAGGGTGGTGTGCCCCTTCTTGATCTGATAGCCGTAGCCAGGCACTTCGTCGTGGTTCAACATGGCATAGAGCAGGTCGCGCTGGTCGTTCTCTATCAAAACCGAGAAGAGATAGCGATTGCCTACGTCACCTGTTGTCAGACGGGTACCGTGGGCCTTGATGTCGTCAATCAGATGTTGAAGCACAGCGTGATAGTCTTCCTTGGGCACTATCTTCAGATACAATGGCAAGGCCAAAGAACACTGACTGCCTGAACCATAGATCTTCTTCTCGGCATTGTAGAAAGTTCGGTTGAACGACTGGCGAATGTTGTCGGCCTGCGTATTGAACCGCTCCGCATCCTCCTTTTTGCCCAACAGCTTGGCGATTACGTACATATTACACATCCACTGATAATAATGGGCTGTCGACACCAGAGGCATAGGGGTGTTCTGCGAAAAACCTGCACGACCGGGTCCATAGTCGTACCAGTCGCCTAAGCCTTGTTTCAAAATGTAGCAGGAATCCTTCGAGGCAAGATAGTCTATGTAGCGCTTCATGGCGTCGTAATATTGCTCGGCCAAATCGAGGTTGCCATAATGCCGCAAGCAGAGCATGGGCAAGGCAATGATGGCACCGCCCCATTCGGGTGACTCTTGGAACGGCTTGGCCCACGAGCCTGTAAACTGCGTATACTCTGGCGCAATCTCAGGCATAGAACCATCGGCGTGCTGCGCATCGACAATATTCTGCATGGTCTGCTCTATCATCTTATGCGCATCGTAGTTATACACCAACGCCTCGCCATTCAGCCACGTTTGCTCCAACCAACCGAGCTTTTCGCGCGAGGGACAGTCCGTCCATACGGCCTGCCAATTGCTTCTGATGGCACGGTCTATCAACTGGTGGGTAGCATTGATGCGGGGATTGCTGCATTCAAACGAACCTGTGCGCTCGGCGGAGTTGTAGACGAAGCACGACTCTACCTTCTTCAGCACGTTAATGTCACCCTCCACCTGAAGATAGCGGAAAGAATAGTAAGAGAAGCGCGGGTGCCAAACTTCTGAAGTTTGATGTTTGAAGTTTGAAGTTTGAAGTTTATGATTAGTTTGGCTTCCTTTTAATATATAGGTATAATAATGGGGGCGGCCTGTCTGCTGTTGATTCACGAGTCCGTTTTTATCCAATGTCTCGCCAGGAATCAGCTTCAGTCGCTGGCCGGCTTTGCCCTCGACGGTGATTTCCGGATAGCCTGCAAGGTTCTGACCCATGTCGAGCACAAGGAGTGTATCGCCCTGCCACTTCAGTACCTGCTTGACAGGATAACGCTCCATGATCTTTACGGGTTGAACTATCTGCGGGCGCAGCACTCCTTTGGGGGCTTCCTGTATCACCACAGGCTTCCAGTATTTAAACTCTGAACTCTCAATTCTCAACTCTTGGCGTGCATCATAATCTTCGCCCCCATAGATGCTGTTGAAGGTAATGGGACTCTCCGTCCACTGCCACTTGCTGTCGCTAAACAGGTGTTCGCGCATGCCGTCTTCGTAAGTGACGTAGAGCAGACAAAGCAACGACGGGGGACCAAATGACACCTTCAACTTCGCGTAACGACCGCCTTGCTCATTATAAAAGCCATTGCCCAACAGCACGCGCAACTCGTTGTCGCCCTGCCGAATCAGCTGGGTGACGTCATAGGTATTGAAGTACACCGTCTTGTCGTAGTCGCTCCATGTGGGGGCAAACTCCGACTCACCCACCTTCTGGCCATTGATGGTGGCTTCATAGAATCCCAATCCACAGATGCGCAATTCCGCTTGCTTCACCGCCTTGTAAGGACTGAAGCTACGACGCAGAATGATGCTACGTCTCGACAATGGGTCTGCCTTGTCCCATGCAGCCTTGCTCTCCTTGAGCACGCTGCCCGAATAGTGCCGCCCCACTGGCGTATTGGCATCAGCTTTCGTAATAGCACCTATCCATTGAGCGTCGCCAAAGACGTTGGCCTGTGCCGCGCCTTTGTCATCTGCCAGTGCCGCCAACGGCAGCACAAATCCCATCAATAGTGTTATGATGAATTGTCTCATACTTATATAAAGACGCACAGCCTGCTTATATTGTCATCAAACGTTGACGATTAAGAAAGTTTAACACGTTCCCATCAATTTTTCGCCAGCGTAAGGCGTATATATAAATATACAAACAACATGATTATCAAACCAAATATGAAGAAACTATTATTTACTTCTCTGTTTGCCCTCATTGCAATGGCTGGGCAGGCAAAAACCTACAAAACCATTAAAGCCCCAGAGTCGATGGCGTGTGTGAATATGAATGGCGAGTTGAAAGCCCGCCAAGTGATTATGCGAGACACAGCCACCACCGTACACTTCACGATGGTGTATCCGAAAGGCCAAAAGTTCCGTTATGCCCATGACAGCTACCTCTTGGATGAGGAGGGCAACCGCTATCCGCTGCGTTCATGCGAAGGACTGCAGCTCGACGCGTGGATTACATCGCCAGAGAACGGCACGATTGACTTCACGATGCACTTCCAGCCACTGCCGAAGAAAGTGCAGATCTTCGACTTCGTCGAGGGCGACGGTCAGGGAGCCTTCATGCTGCTGGGCATCCACGACAAGAAATATCAGGTGATGCCTCCGACGTTCCAAGAACTGTCGGACGCCAATCCCTATCAGGCACCTGCCGACTGGCTCAAGACAGACACCATCACTATCCGAGGACGTATCGAGGGTTACGATGCAGACAAGTTCGGCTTCACCTCGTTGGAGTGCTTTCACAAGGATGTCTTCGAAAACGACGATCCGACACTGGTCATCGACATTGCTGCCGACGGCTCGTTTGAGAAGAAGTTCCAGGCCAGCTATCCCGTTTACAACGAGTTTTTCACCCGCGAGGCGAAGGTGGGCTTTAGCGAGATGCCTTTCTTCGCCCGCCCTGGTGAGACCATCGACATTACCGTCTGTCCTAACGAAGGTGGACAGTACGAGTGCATCTACAACAGCGGCAGCAGCAAGGAAGTGGCGCGCTGGCTGAAGTTGGGGATGACCATTGGCAACCTGAGCCGTTCGCTGACCAGTTTCAAGGGCAAGTTCAGCGAAATCGGTGAGGAGACAGAGCGCACGTGGCAGAACATGCTGTACCGACTGCAGATGGAGGGTCGTCGTCGTCACTTCACCCCTCAGGAGATGCAGATGGCACTGGCCGACCTGCAGGTGAGCTTCGCCTACGCCTTCATGGACTATCCGATGTATCATGAGCATGACGTCGTGAAATATGAGCAGCGCGATGGCGGCTATCAAATGGAGATTCTCGACAGTGCGGAGTGGAAGGCGTTTGGCCAACCCGAGAGCTATAAGGCACTGCACCGTATCGACTTCGACAATCCCCTGCTGTTGTCAACGGCCAACTTCCCCATCCTGCTCAACCGCATCCAGTATGCTAAGCCCGTCAGAGATCGTCGGTATGAGGGCCTTGCCAACGAGGAGGGTGCGATAGAGAGCAATGCAGAAAACGAGAAGAAGATGATGGCTAACAGCTATAAGACCCTGCGCGAGATGCTGGGAACTGACCATGATACTTTTATGGCGCAGCTCTGTACCTATCAGGATATGCTCAGCTCCTTTAACGCCTGGCGCAACAACGAGGAAGCCCTTCCCCGAATCCTGGCCGACACGACCATGACGGTTGCTGAACGCGAGGAGGCTGCAGCCACCATCCAGACACCAGACAGGATGATGCCCGCCTTTTTGAGTTCCTTCACCAATCCCGTAATCCGCCAGGAGGCCGAGGCGTTTTATGCTTACAAGATGGCCCAGACGGACCTCTCCACACCGCTGCCTGCCAACAACCTTTCAGCCGACCTCATTCGTTCGCTCTGCGCCAAATATCCTGGACGTTATCTCGTTATCGACTTCTGGGGTATGGGTTGCGGACCTTGTCGTTCTGCCATTCAGAGCAGTAAGGCTCAGCGTGCCGAGATTGCCAAGCGCGACGACGTGAAGCTCATCTTCATTGCTGGAGAACGCACCGCAGAAGGCAGCGAAGCCTATCATCAGTATGTCAAAGAGTGGCTGGCTGACGAGACGACAATTTGCCTCATCAATGCCGAATTCACCCGTCTGCAAGAGCTCTTCCGCTTCAACGGCATCCCCCACTACGAGACCATCACGCCCGACTGCCGTCGCGTCCGCGATGACCTGCAAATCCACGGCTTCCACGGTTTCGATTATGAAATGCAAAACCTGAAGGAAAAATTGAAATAAACCGCCTCCAGTATTAAGTGGCTATTCTCGCGTTGTATTGTCCGAAATTTTCGTAGATGGTATTATTGAGTGCGCTGGCTGGTAACAGTGTGTTCCTTGTCTAATTTTTGCGCGCTAAACAGAGCGCAAATTTTCCCTGGGCAGGGAACATAATTTTGCTCGAAGCCCTGATTTTGTGGCTTCTTCGTCATGTTAATATTTTTCATAACCACTCTAGTGCATGAAAGTACATACAATCTGACAATTCTGACAAATGACAGTGTCAGAAATTGGAGGTGTGGTTGATTGGAAAAGGGTTAGTATTACATCATATTTATATATAATATATATATTATATATAAATATGCATCAATTTAACAGTTAAAGCGGTGAGAGTGGGGGCGCAGATTCTGACTGTCATAATTGTCAGAATTGTCAGAATCTGGACTTTTTCGAGCAGAAGTAGTTTCGGGCAGGGGGATTCAGACGGAATGTAGCAGGGAACGAGACATAGGGTAACTGTGGGCTTTATCGCGAGGCTTAAAATGCATGCTCGATGGTGAGTCTGCCGAGGGTGTCGCGCTGGCCTGCAAGTTTGCCGTCGACATAAACGCGGAGGCCCTTTCCAGCGTGGTAACGCGAGCCGTCCTTGTCCCAGAGGATGGTGAGGTTGTGACCATGATAGAGCACGTTGTCGAGGCAGAAGTAATCCCACTTATTTTGAGGAAGCAGAGGATTGACCTCAAGGTGAGAGTCCTGACGGGGACGCAAGCCACAAAGACCAGTGATAATCAGGTCGTTCCACGTCGAGTGGTTGTAATAGCGGCTGCGCTCCTGATCACCCTTCAGCCAATAGCCTGTGGTTTCGTCTAAGTATTCACCGATATAGGGCTTGCCTCGCATGTGCTGACTCTGCATGTATTTCTCGAGTTCGGAGAAATAGAGGGAATCGAGGGAGAGAACCCCAGCGGCAATTCGCAACGCCACACTCTGACCATTGGTCAGAGAACCGCTGGGCACACTTTTACCGCTGGGCACAGGACGGGCGGTGTAGTCGTTGGCGAAATTGGCAAGGGCGGTGAGCGTCTGGCTAGTGGCAAAGGGCCATACGGCACCGTCCCACTCGCACTTACCCACACCATGTGTGCGGAATTGCGGATGACGACGCTCGGCGGTAGTCTGTCCGTAAGGAGCAGAGAAACCTTGTGGGTCAGCGGCCTGAAGCCAGGCGACAGCGTATTTCGCCTCATCCTTCGCCATGTGGGTATACCAAGGCAGGAAGCCGATAGCCTCGCGGACGTTGGCTGAGGAGTCGATACGGTGGGTCTCGAAGAATTGGTGGTCTTCGTTCCAGAGCTTGGCGTGGGCCTTTTCCTTCAGGGCGGCGGCTTTGTCAAAATACGTTTGAGCCTTGGCGGCAAAACCGCCAAGCGCACTAATGTTGCCAATCGCCATCGCATTGCCGTACATG
>Ga0265299_10002628_pt1 | contig 18151 bp, 8 predicted proteins | sample AusTroGonzalo_MG_4_FD_193485 | JGI IMG/M metagenome (GOLD analysis project Ga0265299, IMG submission 193485) | Bovine rumen microbial communities from tropical cattle in Woodstock, Queensland, Australia - Gonzalo_02 | ecosystem: Host-associated > Mammals > Digestive system > Stomach > Rumen ... | reverse complement strand
CGGCAACGGACGTTCCTGCGACATTACGGGCGAGTCGCTCTACTACGCAGGTGGCGGCAGCGGTGGCGCGAAATTGGTTACGAATCAAAACGGAACAGGTACTGCCGGCGTCCCCGGCAATGGCGGTGGCGGCAAGGGCGGCCAGTACGACAATACGGAGGGCAGCCAGTACGCAAAGTCTGGCGTCGACGGCTTTGGCGGCGGCGGCGGCGGCGGCTCGAACTATGACGAATCCTCTTATCAAGGCGGCAATGGTGGCGATGGCATCGTGATCATCCGATATGCCGCTCAGGGCGACGGCACGGACGTGGCCGCACCGGCGATCACGCTCGAAAGTCTTGACCGCGCCGCAAATGGCATCACGACCGTCGGCTACCGCGTCGCGTGGGCCGGCGCGGGCTACGTGGACGCCGACGTCAAGATCGTGTGGGGCTTCCGCAAGGACGAGCTTACGCACACCAATGACATCGCCTCGGCCATGATTGGGCGCGGAACCGGGACTTTCACGTTGCCCGACCAGACGAAGACGGTCTACGTTCGCGCCCTTGCGACGAACGCGGGCGGCCTTTCCTCTCTGTCGCCCAAGATCGTGAAGATTCCCTTTGTCGATCCGCTGGCGCCCGTGGTGGCGCTGCCCGTGGTGTCCGAAATCACAGGCGTGGGCGCATCGTTCTCAGTGGTCGTGTCTGGACTTGGCGAAGGCGCGCACAGCGTCACCGGCGTCTTCCAGGTCTGCACAAGTGAGGAATTCGAGGGGACGATCCTTTCGTTCCCCGCCGACGAGGCGCTTTCGGCCGCCGGTTCGCTCACGGCGACGGCGACGGGCCTTGCGCCCAACACGCCCTACTATGTGCGTGTGTCGGCCACGAACGACGTGCCGGCGGTCTTCGAGACCGATCCTGTCGCGTTCCGCACGGCCATACCCGGGCCTCCGAGCGGGCTTGTGATCACGGCCAATCCGCCGGCAGGCGCTGCCGTTCCGGCGGTTACGACGACGACGATCGAGGCCTGGGGCCAGCTCACCACGCCTGGCGACAACGGTGTGACCTCGGCAAGCCTTTGTCTGGAGGCGTCGACCACCTCCGACTTTGCCTCTATCGATGCCACTTCGACCACGGTGAACGGCCTGACCGCGGAAGGATGCGCTCAGTTCAGCTTGACCGGCCTCCAGCCCGGAACGGCCTACTATCTCCGTCTGCGCATGGAGAACGACGGCCGCGTCGTCGCCTATTCGGCCATTGTCGGCTCCTACACGACGGATGCTGAACCTAAGAATGAAGTGATGCTCCTCCTCTACTGACGCTTGGCTCATCACTTACTGGCGCAGGCGCCAGTCATTCGCTCAGAGCCGCGGCAAATCTGCCGCGGCTCTGCGTTTGTCCCCGCACACGTCTTTCATAAAACATTTTCCCCCAATTTCGGTCGGATTGTGGTATAATGCTTACTCCAAAAATACAATGAGATTAATACCACAATGAGATTAATTCGCTTTCACCTCGCCTCGCTTCTTTTCGCAACCATCGCATCTGTTTCGGTCGTGCGGGCAGACGTGCTTGACACGACTCTCTTTGCCAAGAAGATTCAATTCACGGTAAGTGGCTATGCCGGCGCATCAACGCTCGAGAACTTCCCCGTCCTCGTCCGTCTTTCGGATGTGTCTGGATTCAATTTCGCGGATTTCGCAACGCCGGCGGACGAGTTGCGCTTCACGGATGCCGCCGGCAACAGTCTCAACTACGAGATTGATACCTGGGATTCCTCGGCCAACAAGGCGCTTGTCTGGGTTTCTGTCCCTTCGATCTCCGGGACGACGACGGAGATTCGTGCCTATTTTCTCCCGTCCTCGACGAGCGCGCTTCCCGCCGTCTCTTCTTCTGCCGTCTGGACGTCTGCGGGATATGTTGGCGTCTGGCACATGAACGCTCCTTCGACTGCCGATGCGTCCAATTCCGGAAACGACGGCACGGCATACGGCGACGTCTCAGTCACTGACGGCGTGGTTGGTTCAGGTCTCGCGTATCCGAACACGAACTCGTATGTCTCGTGCGGTTCAAATGCCAATCTGTCCGATGCCGAGCTCTCGGGCGGTTACACGATCGAGGGCTGGGTAAATCTCGCCAACACGTCGGGGAAAAAGGCGCTCTTCGGCAAGAGTGGCTTCATCTCCTACCGCATGGAAGACAAGGCCGTCAAGATCACGACGCCGAAAGTCAAAGACTACAATAACGTTAGCAGCTTCATCACCACCGCGAATGAATGGCATCACTTCGCCATGTCGTTTGTCACCAATACGACGAATGGTGCGAAGCACTATGCGGACGGCGTTCATAAGGCATCGCAGAACACGACTGGAATCAACAACATAACGGGCTCGATCGAGATGTGGCTCGGCCGCAACCAATGGGAGGGTGCCGAGAGCTTCCTGGGGCGCCTTGACGAATATCGTCTTTCCGCCTCCATCCGCTCGGCGGATTGGATTGCGGCCGACTACGCGACGCAGAACAATCCAACTTTCCTGACGGCTGGTCCTGTGATTGCATGCCGCGCCCTGGTCGGCATATCGCTGACGCAGAACGGCGGCACGTGCGCGCTTTTCTCGTCCACTGTGGACGGCATCAGCTTCCAGGAAGGGGAGTCGGCCACTCTCCGCATACACTATGGAACTGCCGCGGACGCATTGAGCGAAACCGTCGCGGCCGCGAACCCAGTTGCCGCTGCCGGAGCAGTGCCAGTCATGGTCACGGGGTTGCAACGCGGCACGACCTACTACTTCAAGGCCGTCTTGGAGATGCCGGGCGGTCAGAATGTCGAGTCCGAGGTCCTTTCCGTCACGACGCTTACGGACTACACTCCGGCGATGCGCCGCATTGAATACATTGAGAGTACGGGGACGCAGCATATCGACAGCAGGTATTATCCCACGCCCAATACGCATGTCAGAGCCGACTACCAGTATGTGGCCTTTCAGAATCAAAATCGTGTGTTCGGCGTGTCGGTAAGCGGAGGACTCTACTTCCACGCCTACATCAATGGGAATGGAAAGTTTGCCTACAACTTGTCCGATACGACCAGCTGGCAAGAGCTCAATGCGAAAGGCAACACGAACCGCAACCTCTACGATTTCAACTATATCGACAATGGGGGTAATCACGCCTACACGATCTACGGACCGGACGGAAGCACGACGATCACGAAGTCGCCGATGGTCGGAACGGCGACGAAGACCGCCGCGGGGACATTGGCCATTGCCGCCCAACGAACTGATGCGTTTGGAGGTGTTTCCGCGGGCGAGCTCGCGAAAAACCACCGTATTTACTCGATGACATTCGACGAGGGCGCGTCCCTTACTGCCGCGCTTGCGCCAGTCGTCCGTGCGGCCGATGGCGCCGTCGGGCTCTACGACGGCGTTCGCGACATGTTCCTGCCGAGTGCTTCGTCGAATTCCTATGTCCCTGGCCCGACGGTCACAACCCTCGAGCGCTACACGGGCACGACGCTGACGTCGGTTGATTTGACATTCCTCGGCGCACCGATGGCGCGGTCGCTGTGCATTGCCTATGGCCCTGGCTATGGCGGGGACAATCCGGCGCACTGGGGCGTGACTCAGTTCGTCGCGACGGTCGCCGCCGGCGAGACATCGTATTCGGTCACGTCAATTCCCGCCAGCTGGGGAACTGACGCCTGTGTCCTCAGGTGCTACTTCGACGACGGGACGCCGTTCCCGCTCTGGTCGGACACGGTTGTCTACAGGGATGCCATGTCCGATCCCATCATTACCGGCGTAACGGTCGACGGGTCGGGCGGCGATGCACTCGTCGTCCGCGGTAACCTCTCTTATTTCCTCGGCGACGACTGCGCGCTTTCGGTTCGCGTCTGCACGCCTTCGGGTACGAATGTCTGGTCGGGTCTCGCAGGTTCGGTTCGCACGGCGACCGGCGCCTTCGAGTTGACGCTTAACGAAAGCGACACGTCTTCGCCGCGCTACATCACTCCGGGCGAGGCCTACTCGGTCGTGGTCGATGCGACGTCGGGCAACGCAATGGGCAGCTCATCTGCTGTTGCCGTGACAACCAGAGGTGCGCCGGCGTTCGTCTCGTCGAGTTCGACCGTCAGCCGGCGCAAGGTGACCTTCACCGGTTATCTCTCCGATCTTGGCGCGGGCAATTCCGCGACGGTGACGCTCTATGTTGGCGAGACGGACGACGAAAGCGCACTTGTCGCGGTCGAGACACCCGCCGTGCGTACGGAGCTTGGCACATTTTCCATTGTTCACACCTTTGACACGTTCGAGAAGACCTACTACTGGCAGTTCCGCGCCGTCGCGACGACGGCGGGAGGAAGGACGTATGAAACGCGCACGGCTGTTGACTCGTGTCACACATTGGACACCACGACCTACACGTGGCAGGCGGTGGGCGGCGAGTGGAATGGCGACTGGAGCGACAGCGCCCATTGGGCTAACAATCAGAAAGGCGACTGCCTCGGCTTCCCGCAGTCCACTGCTGCGACGGTGGACTTCAAGAACTGCACAGCCAACAATCCGGTCGTCGTGAACGTGGACGGGAACTACGCGGTCGGCACCTTCAAGTGCTACGGCAGCGCGGCGTCGGACATCACCTTCGCCGGCAGCGGCGCGAACACGAGCGGCATCACCACCAGCAGTGGATATACCAAGAGCAGCATCGCCTCCGACTCGACGCTCGAATTCCGCGACATGGCGCTTACGCTGAAAGGCGAATGGGAGTTCCTGCGCGAGACGGCCAAGACGAATGTCACGATTCGTTTCTCTGGTGTCGTTGGCGGCACGGAAAAGTATTTTGCGCTTTCGGCGGGATATTGCCGCGCCGAGTTCTTGAACGGAACGGACTTTACCGGCGGCACGAAGTTCAACATCGGCGGCACGAACACCGTTGTCATCGTCGACGACTCGACCATCTGGGCGAATGGCTCCACTTATGGCTTCATTTTCAACGCCGACTGCAATAACTGGGGCGGGCTGAAGTTCTACTTCCGCGGCAAGGCGCCGAGGATGCTCACATCGACCATGTTCTACCCCTATAAACACCATCCAGACATCAATCACTCGTTCATATTCGAGGTGCCGGTTGGCGGCTATTCCGAGGCGCCGATCCAGTTGACGCACGCATCAACAAAGATGTTTTCCAAAGGCACCGATGCAAACGCGACGGCCGACTACCATGTCGTGATCTCGGCGGATTCGCCGGCGCTCAAGCGCTCGCTGAAAAAGCTCACGAACATCCCGTTGATCTACGCCCAGGCGGGTTTCGACCTGACGGCGACGCGGACGATGGACTTCGAGGCTGTCCCGGAGCACGAGGGCGAATCGTGCGGTTCCATCTTCTATGCGACCGAGGGCGGTGCGGCGCTTGATGCGTTCGATACCACGGCACGCAAGGTTTTTGCCAACCTTCAGGGCTATGGCAAGCCGCCTATGATGTTCCTTGTCTACTGACGCTTGGACCATCGCTTGCTGGCGCAGGCGCCAGCCACTCGCTCAGAGCCGCGGCAAATCTGCCGCGGCTCTGTGTTTGCCCCCGTACACGTCTTTCATAGAACTTTTTCCCCAAATTCCGGTCGGATTGTGGTATAATCCTCACATCGAAAACACAATGAGGTCAATAACGCAATGAAATCAATTCGCTTTTCCCTCGCCTCTCTTCTTTTCGTAGCCATCGCGTCCGTCTCGCCCGCGCGGGCGGATGGCTTGGACACGTCTCTCTTTGCCAAGAAGATTCATTTTACGGCGAGCGGCTATGCCGGCGCATCAACGCTCGCGAACTTCCCCGTCCTCGTCCGTCTCTCGGATGTGTCCGGGTTTGATTTCGAGGACTTCTCGACGCCAGCCGACGAGTTGCGCTTCACGGATGCCGCCGGCAACAATCTCAACTACGAGATCGACACTTGGGATTCTGTGGCCAGCAATGCGCTTGTTTGGGTTTCCGTTCCCTCGCTCTCCGGGACGACAACGGAGATCCGCGCCTATTATGGCCCGTCCTCGACAAGTGATCTTCCTGCAGTTTCTTCTGCTGCCGTCTGGGCGGACGCTGGGTATTACGGCGTCTGGCACATGAACGAGACGAACGCCAAGGACTCGTCGGCAAACCACCTCGATGGCACGGCCAGCAATTTAGTCGAGGCCGTTAACGCCAAGGTAGGAACAGGCGTGAACTTCCCTTCAAACTCTCAGATTACAACCACCAACACGCCCAACTCGGCGTTCACCTCCGCCATCTCCTTCGAGACGTGGGCTTGCCCCTCCGAGGTAACCGCGGAATATGCCCTTTTCGGCAAAGAGGCCCTGGCGACGTTCAAGATCAAGGGAGGTAAAACGCGGTTTACGACGCCTGGGAAAACGGACTTTGATAAAGTCACCGCTTCGGTTAGCGCGAATGCGTGGTGCCACCTCGTTGTCTCCTTCCTTCCAAAGCAGGCGGCCAAGGTTTACGTCAACGGGACCTTGGACAAATCCCAGACAGACACCAAGGGCTTTAACGATCTTGTCAACTCACACCCCATTGTCTTCGGCAGCAATCAGTGGAATCAATACTACAAGGGAATCCTTGACGAGTGTCGTCTTGTGACGGCAGCACTTTCCGACGACTGGATTGCGGCCGACTACGCGACGCAGAACAATGCTGATTTCCTGACGGCCAGCTCGGTGACGGATTGCCGCTCAGTGGACATCTCCCTCACGCAAAACGGCGGCACATGCGCGCGTTTCTCGTCCGTCGTGGACGGCATCAGCCTTTCGGGGGGACAGTCGGCCACCCTCAAGATTCTTTACGGAACAGCCGACGACGCATTGAACGACGAGCTTGTCGTGTCCGGCACGGTCACCGCTTCGGGATTGTTCCCTGCGCAGGTCAAGGGTCTTTCGCGCGGCACGAACTATTTCTTCAAGGCTGTCTTGGTGCTGCCAAATAATACGACGATTGAATCGGCAGTTCTTCCCGTCACGATGATTGCGGACTATGCGACGGCGATGCGCCGCGTCGAGTATGTCGAAGGTACGGGCACGCAGTACATTGACAGCGGCTACTACCCCACGCCGAATACGCACGTCAGGGCCGATTACCAGTTTACTGCCGTTGCGAATAGTCACCGCGTGTTCGGTATTGAGATCGCCGGAAGCCTCTACTTCAATGCGTATATCAACAGTTCGGGGAAATTCGCCTACAATATGTCCGATGACAAAAACTGGAATCCGGTTGGAAGCGGAACGCCAGGCAACACGAACCGTAACCTTCATGACTTCAACTATATTAACGGGGAGAGCCAGCGTGCCTATACGATCTACGGACCAGACGGGAGCGAGACGGCCACCCAAGCGCCTCTCGCCGGAACGGCGACGATATCCACGGAGGAGACATTGACCCTCGCCGCCAACCGCACCTCGGCAACAGGCATCAATGCCGACACGACGGCGAAGCATCGCATCTACTCGATGTTGTTTGACGAGGGTAGTGCGCTGACGGCGGCACTTGCGCCGACTGTTCGCACGTCCGATGGCGCCGTCGGGCTTTACGACAGCGTCCGCAATGTGTTCCTGCAGAGCGCCTCGGCGGCGTCGTATGTCCTCGGGCCGTCGATGACGACTGTCGAGCGCTATACGGGCTCTGATCTGACGGCGGTTGATTTGACCTTCCTCGGCGCGCCGATGGCGCGAACGCTCAAAATCGCCTACGGTTCGGGCTTCGGCGGGGACAATCCGGCGAGCTGGGACGTGACGGAGACGGTTACCACGGTTGCGGCCGGCGTGACGTCGTATACGGTCACGTCGATTCCAGCCAACTGGGGAAGCGACAATGCTTGCGTCCTTCGCTGCTACTTTGACGACGGAACGACTTTCCCGCTTTGGTCGGACACGATTGTCTACAAGGCCAATCCCGAACCGTCCGTTTCCGTCTTTGCCGTCGACGGAACGGGCGGCGACGGTCTCGTCGTCCGTGGCACACTGGGTTACTTCCCGGGTGACGACTGCACGCTCTCGGTTCGCGTCACCAAGGGGACGGACGAGCCCATCCTTTGGTCCAACCTCACCAATGTCACGGCGACCGGCGACTTTGAGTTGACGCTTCTCGAAAGCGACACAACGGCGACGCGCTACATCACTCCGGGCGCGACCTATTCGGTTGTGGTTGAGGCGACGTCGGGCGAGACGACCGGCAGCTCGTCTGCTGCCTTCGTGACGACCGAGGGCGCGCCGGTTTTCGTTTCGTCGAGTTCGTCCGTCGACCGGCGCAAGGTGACGTTCACCGGCAACCTCGGCGACCCTGGCGCGAACACGAACGCGACGGTGACGCTCTATGTCGGCACACAAAACAATGCCAATAAGCTTGAACCGGTCGAGACGCCCGTCACGCGCACGGCGGCGGGCTCGTTCAGCATCGCCCACACCTTCGCGGACTTTGAAAGGACCTATTATTGGCAGCTTCGCGCCGTCGCCACGACGGCGGGCGGGAACGCGATTACGACAGTGACGGCCGTCGCCTCGTGCAAAACGCAGGACAAGACAACTTACACCTGGCAGGCGGTGGACGGCGAGTGGAACGGCAACTGGAACGATACGGCGCATTGGGCGAACAACAAGAACGGCGACTGCCTCGGCTACCCGCAGTCCGAGAACGCGACGGCGGACTTCAAGGACTGCACGACCAACAATCCCGTTGTCGTCGCCGTCAACGGCAAATATAAAATCGGCGAACTTAAATACTATGGTTCAGGTGCCTCGGATATCACATTTGCCGGCACAAGCACGAACGAATCGAGCCTGACGGCATCCGTGACTTATTCAACCGGCATTCAGGCCAACTCCAAGGCGGAGTTCCGCGACATGACGGTCACGCGCACGGGCGACTGGGATTTCCAACGCAACAAGGCGGCGGCGACGAACATCCTTGTCCGGTTCTCGAATGTTTATTCGAGCGGCGGCATGCTGGGAATGTCGGCGGCGTTCTCACGCCTTGAGTTCATCGACTCCGAAATCACCTGTTCGTCACGGTTTAACTTCGGGAGTTCGAACAGCGTGCTTGTCGTCTCCAACTCAAAGTTTACCGTGAATGGGAACGACTTCCACTTCGGGGCGGATGTTGGCATCATAGGGCCGGTCGAGATGATCATCAGCGGAAAAGATTCCAAGATAACCGCGAGAAAGTTCTACGTCTATAGCCACAGCAACGGGTATGACGCCACGATTACGCTCGTGGTGCCAGTGGGCGGCTTTGCCGAAGTTCCGCTGCAGCAGACAGGCGACGCGAAGTTCCAGAACGGCGGCGGGGCGAATTCGAAGATCAAGTTTGCCGTCTCGCCAGTGTCGCCCGCATTGCGGCGCAGCGAGCCCGTTCTTGAAAACCACGTGATTGTCCAGACGAAGAGCGGCTTCGAGACGGCTCGTACGGGCGACGGCCAAGGCGGAATCGGCACCAGTCAAGAAGGCGTTCCGGGGTGGGCGTTCAAGTGGGGAGCAAGCGGGGCGCCCACCGACAACACGACGGCCGCTCGTCAGATTCTGCTTAATCTTCAGGGGAAGAGCGTTCCGTCCATGTTCTTGGTCTACTGACGCTTTGGAGATTGCTTACTGACCCCTGCGCCATTTTATCTCTAAGGCGGAGCAGGCGAAGCGCAGGAACGACATCGCTCCGAACCAGCAGAGGAGCGTCGCCATGTCGGGCGCATTGCCGCCGGAGAAGCGCAGCTTGAGCGCCACGGCGTAGACGACGTGCAGCGGCACGAGCCACAGGAGAAAGCCGAAGCGACCCGCTGACACTTCCGCGTTCGTGTGGAACACCTGGCACGTCGTCAGCGCCGCTATCGGTACGAGCCACGGCATGTATTTCGCGTAGGCGGCATATTCGCTTCCGTGTGGCATAAGCGACAGGAGTTCCTTGCCGAAGAAAAAGTACGCTGTGGACATGAGCGCTGCCGCAACAAGCGTTGCCGCCATGCACTTCAAAACATACGGGCTTGTCGAAGCCGACCTTCGCGCAGCGTCTGCCGTATAGGGGAACATCACGAGCAGAAGGGGGAACGTGAGGTAGTAGAGGAAGTCTGAAAAGCGCGAGATCATGTAGTACCCCGCCGAATCGGCGGCCGAAAGTCCCGTGCGAAGCGTCGTCTGCTCGACGAGCGCGGCGGCCATGGGCGCAACCTGGTAGGCGCACACGGCCAAGAACGCAAGCGTGACGCGGCAAACCGTATCGCGGTTCCAGTAGGGCTCTGCTGGCACCGAGAGGTCGCGGCGTAGCGTGATGACGCTGCCGGCGATTCGGAACGCCGGTAGCGCCGCCTGGCCTGCAAAGTAGCCGGCGAGCGCCCTGAACGGCATCGTCGCGAGCATCACGAGGAATCTGACGATCGAGCCGCAGACCTCGACTGCCGCAAGCGACTTGAACCGCTTCATCGACTGGAGCGCGTCGGTGTAGACTGGCGCGACGCAACCGAGGAACGCCGCGGATACGACGAGTATTCCTGCGGACGCGTCGGAGACGCGCATTTGCTTCAGGAAATGCGGAGCCGCGATGTACGAGACGACAAGGACCAGTACAAGCGCCACGCCTACCGCGGCAAATACGCCAGAAAGCAGCGACTTCACCTTTGCTCGCTCGCCGGCCGCATGCAACACGGCGGACTCCTTCATCACCGTCATCGCGAACGCGAATACGGGAATCGACAGGAACGTTGCAAACGAGGTGAGCGGGAGGACAGCGCCTATCTCCTCTGGAGAGACGTACTTGGGAACGAACCACATTCCCGCCGCCAGGTTCACCACGTCCCCGACGCGCAGGGCGAGGAACAGCAGAATTGCGCTCTTCGCGAAATTTCTCACAGACGTTGCCTTTTGGCGGGCAATTATACCATAACGCGCCTGCATTGTGCTATAATAGGCGCCATGAAGATTCGCGACATTCTCGCCGAGGGTCGGCCTTCGGTTTCGTTTGAGGTTTTTCCGCCGAGGAAGGACGCTCCGTTTGCGCCTGTGAAGGAGGCAGTCGAGCGACTTGCCGAGGAGCGGCCTTCGTTCATTTCAGTGACCTACGGGGCCTCTGGAAACGCCCAGGCGAACACGGCAGAGGTCGCGTCCTTCGTCCAGAAGTGCGGCGTTCCAGCGCTCGCCCACCTCACCTGCCTCACGGCGACGCGCGAGAGCATCGCGAGAGAGACGGCGGCACTTCGCGCCGCGGGAATCGAGAACATACTCTGTTTGCGCGGCGACATTCCGAATGGCGTCGACGCACCCGCGCCTGGCGAGTTCGCGCATGCTGTGGATCTCGTTCGTGCGCTCAAGCCAGAGGGCTTCTGCCTCGGCGGCGCATGCTACCCCGAGCGCCATCCCGAGTGCGCCCACATGGAGGACGACATCGGATATCTTCGCGAGAAGGCCGAGGCCGGTCTCGACTTCGTGACGACGCAGATGTTCTTCGACAACAACATCTTCTACCGCTATCTCTCCAAGCTCCGCGACCGCGGCGTGACGGTGCCTGTGATTGCAGGCATAATGCCCGTCACGAACGGTCGCCAGATCGACCGCATCTGCCGTCTCTCGGGAACGTACCTTCCGAGCCGCTTCAAGGCGATAGTCGACCGCTACGGCGACCGCCCGCCAGCGATGCAGGCCGCAGGCGTCGCCTATGCGACGGAGCAGATCATCGACCTCTTCGCAAACGGCGTCAATGCCGTTCACATCTATACGATGAACAAGCCCGAGGTGGCGGCGAGCATCATGTCCAACCTCCGCGGGATCCTTTGAGGCGATTGCCCCGCATGACAATCGACGAGAGAGAGATATGCCGATACCTGCGCCTCCAGGGGCGCGCCCCAGGCGCAGCCCTTGAAGAGCGCATCAAGGCGATGCGCGAAGCCGCGCTCAAGGCGATTCGTCCTGCGAGGGTATGGCGGCGGTTCGACGATCCCTTTGTCGCCGGTGGAGCGGACTCAAAGACGCTTAAGAGACACCTCGCGGAATGCCATGCCGCATATCTCGTGTGCACTACGATCGGCGCCGAGTTCGACACGCTCCAGCGGCGCACGGCCGCAACATCTCCGGCTGACGCGTTCGTTTTGCAGGCCATTGGCGCGGCGGCCATAGAGGAGTGGACGGACGAAACCGAGCGCGAGATTCGCCGCGAGCTTAAGGAAGGCGAGACGCTTGTCAGCCGCTATTCGCCGGGATACGGCGACTGGCCGCTTGAGGCGCAGCGCCGTCTTTTCGAGCTTCTTGACGCGCCGCGCAAGGTAGGCGTGTCGCTAACGGACTCGCTTCTTATGGTGCCGTCGAAATCGGTAAGCGCAATAATCGGAGTCAAGACGGAGGTCTCGCAATGACCAACGGAATTTTTGGAAAAGGGCGGCTCGTCTTTCTCGACGGCGGAATGGGCACGCAGCTCCAGGAGCGCGGGCTTAAGCCCGGCGAAACGCCGGAACTGTGGAACCTCTCGCGTCCAGACGACATCAGGGCCGTTCACTCGGCCTATCTCGCCGCAGGCGCCGACATCGTGTATGCAAATACGTTCGGGGCGAACGCGGCGAAATACCATGCAGACGCGCCTCTCGCTGATGTCGTTTCCGCAGGTGTTGCCCTTGCGCGGGAAGCGGTGCATGCCGCTGGCGGCAAGCGGTTCGTGGCGCTCGATGTCGGTCCAACCGGGCGTCTTCTCAAGCCGGCCGGAGATTTCGAGTTCGATGCAGCGTATGACGCGTTCGCCGAGGAAGTCCGCCTCGGAGCAGAGGCCGGTGCCGATCTTGTCGTCATTGAGACGATGGGTGATGCTTACGAGCTTAAGGCGGCGGTCCTCGCTGCGAAGGAGAATTCGTCTCTACCTGTTCTCGCGACCGTTGCTCTTGGCGAGGACGGCAAACTCCTCACTGGCGCAGACGTGGAATGCGTCGCCGCGATTCTGGAGGGGCTGCATGTCGATGCCCTCGGGCTCAACTGCGGGTTTGGCCCTGACAAGATGCTTCCTTTCGTGAAGCGGCTTGCGGCGGCGACTTCGCTCCCGATAGCTGTAAAGCCGAACGCCGGACTTCCGAAAGTCGAGGGAGGCAAGACAATCTTCACAGTGGGCCCCGATGAATTCGCGGCCGATGTCATCGAGCTTGTAAAGGCGGGCGCTTCAATCGTCGGCGGATGCTGTGGCACCACTCCCGCGCACGTTAGGAAAGTAGTAGAGTCATTGGGGGAATGGGTAACGGGTAACGGGGAACGGGGAATGGGGGAACGGGGGAATTCCTCGTTCACTCATTCAAGAACCGTTGTCTGCTCTGGCTCGCGTGTTGTGGAAATCTCCACGGACGACACCATCATAATCGGCGAGCGCATCAATCCGACGGGCAAGAAGAAGCTCAAGGCCGCGCTTTCGGAAGGCGACGTCGCGTATGTCCTTCGGGAAGCCGTCTCGCAGGCAGAGGCCGGAGCACATGTCTTGGACGTGAATGTCGGCGTGCCCGGGCTGGACGAACCAACGCTTCTTGATTCGACAATCCAGGCGGTGCAGAGCGTTACGGCCCTCCCACTCCAGATCGACACCTCCGACCCCAAGGCCCTCGAACGGGCTCTCCGCCACTACAACGGCAAGGCGCTCGTCAACTCCGTGAACGGAAAAGAGGAGTCGATGTCTGCCGTCCTGCCGCTCGTCGCGAAATATGGCGGGGCGGTCGTGGCGCTGACTCTCGACGAGAACGGCATCCCCCCTACGGCGGAAGGGCGGCTTGCAATCGCGAAACGAATCCTTGCTCGCGGCGCGGAATACGGGCTCAAGCCCTCTGACTTCGTCGTTGACGTCCTCTGCCTTGCGGTAAGCGCCGACGCCAACAGCGCGAACGTGATCCTCGAGGCGCTAAGGCGCGTTCGCGATGAGCTTGGCTGTTGCACGTGCCTAGGTGTCTCCAACATTTCCTTCGGGCTTCCGGCGCGGCCGCTCCTAAACGCGTCGTTCTATGCGATGGCGCTTGGTGCCGGGCTTTCCGCCGGAATCGTCAACCCGCTCTCGGCGGACATGATGACCGCCTACCGTGCCTACCGCGCGCTCATCGGCAAGGACCGCACCTGCGGCGAGTGGATCGACTCCTTCAAGGACTGGACGGGGGATAGTCGCCAACCGCTGGCCGCCAGTCGTCAGTCGTCGGGCGACGGTCGACCGTCGGATACAGACTCTCCAGATTCGCTCTCCGCTGCCATTCGGCATGGCCTCAAGGCCGATGCGGCGGCGGCGGCGAGGCAAGAACTTGCGCAAGGCGTCGCGCCCATAGACATCATTGACGCCGAAATCGTGCCTGCCCTTGAGATCGTCGGCAGGGGATTCGAGTCGGGAAGCGTGTTCCTCCCCCAGCTCCTCATGGCGGCAGAGGCGGCGGGCGCGGCGTTCGACGTCGTGCGCGCGGCGCTTCCACAGCGCGACGGCGCGAGCGTGAGGGGCCCTATCGTCGTCGCGACGGTAAAGGGCGACATCCACGACATCGGCAAGAACATCTGCCGCGCACTCCTTGAGAACTACGGCTTCAAGGTGATAGACCTCGGGCGCGACGTCCCGCCGGAGAGAATCGTCGAGACGGCGCGGCGGGAAAAGGCGCGGCTCATAGGGCTCTCCGCGCTGATGACGACGACCGTCTGCTTCATGGAGGAGACGGTGAAGCTCGTCCACGAGAATCTGCCGGACTGCAAGGTGACCGTCGGCGGTGCGGTGCTTACGGCAGACTACGCCGCGAAGATCGGCGCTGACCACTACTCCAAGGACGCGATGGGGCTTGTACGCTACGCGGAAACAATGTTCCCCGCAAAAATGGTATAATACGCACATGAAAAACGCGAAGAGTTTGCGCTCCGCCCTGGCTGTGTCACTTGTTTTCGCCGTCGCCTCGCTTTTCGGCAAGCCGGCGGGCGAAGTCAAGATCACGGCCGACAGGGTAGCGGCCGACAACGTAACAGGTGCCCTTGCGGCCTCGGGCCACGTGCAGGCGGTCTCCGCTCCGGTCGTGCTTCACTCCGACTCTGTGACGCGCGATGCAGACGGCGAATTCGTCTTTGCCGATCCCACCCATGTAACGACCTGCACGAACGACTGGGACCACCTCCACTGGCGCGTGTCGGGCGAGGTCCGCTTCAAAGACGGCCATTACGTCCTGCTTCGCAACGCGTGGCTTAGGATGTGGGACATTCCCGTAATGTGGCTTCCGTACTGGTACTATCCGATGGACACCGACTACGGCTGGCGCGTAATGCCGGGCTACACGTCGCGGTGGGGGGTGTCGCTCTTCACCAAGTACGTCTACGGGATCTGCGGCAGTCTCGGCGACGGCGCCTACGGGCTCGCGGGCAGCACGCGCTTCGACCTCCGCGAGAAGAACGGCGTTGCCCTCGGGCAGTCGGTCAGGTGGAGCTTGGGCGACTGGGGCCACGGCAAGTTCAAGGTCTACTACGCATGGGACCAGGACGCCGACAGGTACGACCGCCACTGGAACGACGCGAAGGAATGGCACTACAGCCACTGGGGCAACGACGTTCCCGACGGCCGCTACGGGCTCAGCTTCGAGCACCGAGTTGATCTCACGGAGCGAGACACGGCATGGGCCAAGGCGGCGTACTACAGCGACTCGCATTTCCACCACGACTTCCTCAGGAAGACGACGTTGCTTGATGCAAATACCTTTGCCACCCATCTCGTCAACGAGTTTGCCTGGGAGCACGTCGAGCGTCCGGCGTCCGTCGGTGTCAGCGTGTCTGGCCCAATTAACGACTTCTACACCGGTGTCGCGCGGCTTCCAGAGTTCTACGTCGACGTCAATCCGATGCCGGTATTCACGCTTCCTGTCAACTACGAGTCGCAGACGCGCATCGGTTATCTCGACCGCGACTACGCCAAGTACGGCAGCCGCGACACGCCGGCGCAGTACCGCTACACGCCGGGGCCGTGGGCGAACTACAATGCCTTCCGCATGGACACGTACCATCGCCTCACCCTGCCTATGAAGTTCGCTGACGTCCTCTCGGTCGTCCCGCGCTTCGGACTTCGTGGCACGTACTGGAGCGACTCCGGGTATTTAGCGGCTCCCGACGCCCGCGCGGGCTCGACGGGCGACGACGCCTGGCGCACGATAGTCGAGGGCGGCGCCACTTTCGCCGCGCGCGGCACGGCCGACGTGGGCGACGACATGACGCATGTAGTCGAGCCGTACTTCGACCTGCTCGCGCAGGAGGCCAACGTCACTGGGACGCGCAAGGGCGAGCGGCTCTATCGCTTCGACAGCATCGACTCGAGCAGCGACTGGCTCGACCAGTTCGCCGGCCGTTCGCGCAACCTGCCGTATTCGTGGTACGGCGTCACCCCCGGCCTCCGCAACACGCTTCGCAAGACCGAGGAGGGCGGGCTTTCGAGGATGCTTCTCGATCTCGACGTCTACTGCGCCGTGCAGTTCAACGACACGTCTTTCACCGCCGGGGACAAGTATCACCGTCTCGTCAGGAACCTCGAGGACCCGAACTACGGGGAAGACAATCCGATGTTCGTCCCGGGCATCCGCGCTCGCTGGCGCCCGTCCAAGGACACGATGCTCTCCACGCGAATCGAGTATGACACGGAAAACGACGAGCTTGCATACGGCAGTCTCAACTGGTCGCATCGCCTTGCCGATTCGTTCAGCTACTACGTTTCGTACAACGGGCGCAACCATCGCCGCTGGGACTATTCGTCGACCGCCTTCGACAAGGAGACGATGCGCAACGAGGACTTCAACTGGGCGCACTTCCAGTTCCTTGAGGTCGGCATGGAGCACGAGCTGTGCGACGCCATTGCGTGGAGTCCATACGTCCGCTGGGACTGCCGCGAGGGCGAGTTTGACGAGATCGGCACGTGGATAGAATTCCGCACCGACTGCCTCGGCTTCCGCTTCAGCGTCTCCTACGAGAACGACTTCACTCGTGTTGACGGCTCGCGCTACGATCACGACTGGAATTTCGAGTTCATCGTCTACCTTCGCGCCCTCGGCCCTTCGTCGGGCAATCCCTTCCACGGCGACTGAAGGGTAAGCCCGTTTCCGCGTCCAAGTGGGCGATATGAAGCCGCGCCAAGCTTGGCGCGGCATTTTTTTTGTAAGGTGTGGCGCTATGCCATAGTTTAAGTGGTATAGACGGTGGTCCTCACCTGGGCCGGAAAACGATTGGAGGGGATTTATGATTAGGTGTCAGAATTTGATCAGCTGGTCAAAATATAGACAGGCCTATAGTTGTGCTATCCAATTCTATAGGCGCAGGCGCGAAAATGAAAATTTAACGTAACGAAAAGCACATGGCACGATTATTGCTTATGTGATGGATGGAAAATTTGCTACAAAGAAGGAGAAAATAAAATGAGGAACGACGATGATAACATCATGACAGCCGAAGAGTTCTTCGGCGGGATAGAGCCCAAGAAGCGCAATCGCATTGGCGCTCGCCGGACTCGGGGGAAGAAATCCGCAAGGAGCATATTCCTCGAAGCGAAGGCGAAGATGATTATGCGCATATACGGTGTGTCGCGCGCTACGGCGCTTGAAATTGCGGCTTCACATGGAGAGGCGGCGAAGGCGGACGACAATGGGAAGTCTCGGTCTGGGGCGAATGGCCGTACCGCTTTGCGCGACGAAGACCTGATGTCTGCAGAAGAGTTTTTCAGCTAAGGGAAAGGAAAGTACAATGAACACGAAATGTGGATTGATTCCAATGGTGGTCGAGAAGACGGGAGGCGGCGAGCGCGCGTACGACATCTACTCGCGGCTTCTCAAGGACCGCATCGTCTTCGTCGGCGGCGAGATTGACGACGACTCTGCGAACGCCGTAGTGGCGCAGCTCCTGTTCCTGCAGGCGCAGGACCCGAAGAAGGAAGTGTCGATGTACATCAACTCCCCCGGCGGCAGCGTGACTGCGGGGCTCGCGATACTTGACACGATGAAGATGGTGAAATGCCCAGTGGCCACGTACTGCGTCGGGCAGGCGGCGTCCATGGGGGCGATCCTCCTCGCGTCCGGAGCGAAGGGCCGCCGCTTCGCGCTGCCGCACGCCCGCATCATGGTGCACCAGCCGTGGGGTGGCGCGCAGGGCAAGGCGAGCGACATTGAGATTACGGCGAGGGAAATCCTGCGTCTCAAGGACGTCCTGAACGGC
>Ga0265299_10002626_pt1 | contig 18158 bp, 15 predicted proteins | sample AusTroGonzalo_MG_4_FD_193485 | JGI IMG/M metagenome (GOLD analysis project Ga0265299, IMG submission 193485) | Bovine rumen microbial communities from tropical cattle in Woodstock, Queensland, Australia - Gonzalo_02 | ecosystem: Host-associated > Mammals > Digestive system > Stomach > Rumen ... | reverse complement strand
ATACCTTGCCGTGAAAATCCTCGGCAAGAACATTATGGACATCAATCACATGAGCATTGCTGAAGCTCGTGATTGGTTTGCGAAAGTCGACTTTGCGAACGAAGAAAATGCAACCGCTGTTTCTGCCGAAAGTAAAAAGACGGTGGCCGCCCCGCTCCTCCGCGAAATCATTGGACGTTTGGACTTCTTGATTAGCGTGGGTCTCGGCTACATTGGCCTCGACCGTGCGGGCGATACCCTCTCCGGTGGTGAATCGCAGCGCATCCGCTTGGCTAGCCAAATCGGTAGCGGCCTCGAAGGCGTCTTGTATGTGCTTGACGAACCGACCGTCGGCCTCCACGAAAGCGATACCGCAAAACTCTTGGATACGCTTTACCGCTTGCGTGACTTGGGCAATACGCTCGTGGTTGTGGAACACGACATCAAGATGATGCAGGCCGCAGACCACATTATCGATATGGGTCCGGGTGCAGGTGATTTCGGTGGTGAAGTTGTTGCCGAAGGTAGTCCGGCGGAACTTGCAAAACCTTATGCGTTGCAACAGTTCCCGCGTAGCGAAACGGTCAAGTTCCTCACGTATTCCACTCCGGTCGCAAACCAGCTAGAACCGGTGCAGATTACAGACGAAACGGAATTCTATGAATTCAAGAATCTCAAGACGAATAACTTGAAGAATTTATCTGTAAAATTCCCGAAGCATGCCGTCAGCGTTGTTTGCGGTGTTTCGGGCTCGGGCAAGAGTTCTCTTGTCGTGGATGAAATTTTCCCGGCGCTCAAAAAGCAGTTCCAGGCACGTGGCCGCAAAAAGCAAAGCGGCGAAGTCTTGCTTGTGGACCAGAGCCCGATTTCGGGAACGCCTCGCAGTACGCCTGCAAGCTTTACGGGCGTGTTTGACGATATCCGTAAGTTGTTCTCCAAGCTCGAACAGTCCAAGATGAAGGGCTTCGATTACGGTCGCTTCAGCTACAACCTGGCGCGTGGCCGTTGCCCCGCTTGCGAAGGCCGTGGCGCCGTTGCTGTCGAAATGCACTTCCTTTCGGACATCTGGGAAACTTGCGAAGTCTGCGGTGGCAAACGCTACAATCAAGAAACGCTCACAGTCACGTTCAAGGGCAAGAACATTGCCGACGTGCTTGACATGCGTATTGTCGAAGCTTGCGAGTTCTTCAAGGACCAACCGAAGATTTTGCCGAAGCTTGAATGCCTCCGCGATGTGGGCCTTCCGTACGTAAAACTCGGTCAGCCTGTAACAACACTTTCGGGCGGTGAATCCCAGCGCTTAAAACTTGCTGCGGAACTCTGCCGCCGTCCGGCGAACGAAATGGTCTACCTGCTCGATGAACCGACGACGGGTCTCCATCTCAAGGATATTCAGATTCTTTGGAACCTCTTGCGAAGGCTTTCGGCACGTGGCGATACGGTCATTGTCATCGAACACCATCCGGATATTATCCGTTTGGCAGACTGGAAGGTCGAATTAGGGCCTGTTGGCGGTGCAAAGGGCGGTTACTTGCTTGAAATGGGCGTCAATTCGTCAAACCTTTAGAACCTATTTGCAAAGAAGAAATTATTTTTTTCAAGAAGGTTCCTAAAAAGACAGGAGTACTTATGTCCTTATCACGATTGCTTCCGCTTTTGCTGCTAATCCCGGCACTTACTATGGCAGATGAAGATAAAAACTTCAAACTGACACCGGATTATTTTAAGGTTGGCAGTATCCTGGAACACCCGACCAAGATGGCCATTGTGCTGGATAGTGCGCTTGCAATCTCTCAGGAACCTGTTTTCCCGTTACAGCGCAATAGGCTCTACCTTCGCTATAAAAAAACAGTTAAGGAATACCTGTGGTTCTCTGGTGATGTAAAACTGGATAACTACCAGAAACTCCATGCCTATAGCCTCAAGGATCATCATCTTGGGGCCCGCGAAGTGGTCAATCTCCGTTTTTACGCTTCCCGCCAGTACAAGGCTTTCCAGGACGAAGCCGAAATCTATTTTGATGCCGAATACATTTATTCGCCGCGAGTGAGCAAACTCCTGTTCGTGAAAAACGGCAAGTGGCAGGTCCTCGAAGAATGCCCGCATCCGGGAATTGTTCAGATCCAGTCTAACGAAAAGAACCTCGAAATTACTTCTTATAAAACACCTTTGAAGAGTGGCCGTGCGATTTTCCCGGCAACCGAAGGCTTTTATTCTTTTGCATTTAGCGCTCCGGACCAGTTACCCTATGTGGACGCCGGTAACCTCAAACGTGGTGGAGCGCTTGTGCTCGACGTGAAGTTCCCGGTGCTTGATTCTAGCGCCGCTACTCCGGTGGAATTCTCCGTCAAGAAGGATCAGATCAAGGCCTTGAAGAATCTTGAAGAAACCGAAGCTCTTTACGATACCTTTACCGCTGAAGTGGATAAGAATGTCAGCAAGATTGATACGACGGCCTTCTCGAACGTCTATCCTCTGATCAAGTCCGCAGACACGCTTGGTCTTGTCGATTCTAGCGTCGATTACCGCGGATATGTCGCTCATTACAACCTCAAACGCAGCACCGCCCAGAAGATGTGGCGCGAAAGAAAGTTGGGCGAAGTCAGCAACATTTATAAGGCATTCCGCGCCAAGCTGGATAGCTTGCAGAAACTTCCGTTGCAGTTGAACCTCATGCCGGATTCCGTGGCAAAGATTTACCCCACCATCAAGGTCGTCAAGACGGATTCGATTAAGGTCGATAGCGCCAAGGTGGATAGCGTTAAGGCCGATTCCGCAACAGTCGATTCTGCAACAGTCGATTCCGCAAAGGCCGATACTGTGAAGGTGGATTCTGTTAAGGTTGATTCTTTGAAGACAGACTCGGTGAAGGTGGATTCTGTTAAGGTTGATTCTTTGAAGACGGACTCGGTGAAGGTGGACTCTGTGAAAACGGATTCTTCTAAGGTCGATACAGTGAAGGCCGATACCGCGATGCCTGCTCCGGTGGTAACGGAATATTTCAAGATCGATTCCTCTAAGGTCGATTCGCTTTGGCTCCGTTTTGCCGCTGACAGCGGACGTATTGATGTTGCTTGGAAGGGCGTCGTCGAAGGCATTTCGATGGAAACGCTTGCAGGACTGATTGCTGCAAAGAGCGATTCTCTTGTCGTCACGTTGTCCCTCGTCAACAACAAGCCTGTATGGGCTTACAAGGAAGGCGAACTTGCCGGGCGTTACCAGTACCGCTACGAAAAAGTCAGTTTCCGCATTGGCGACAAACTTTATACGGGCAAGGGCGTGTTCGTCTTGCCGAAGCATATCGCCCTAGAATCCGAAGTTCGCAACTGGCTCGTTTCCAAGACCGCTGTTTCTTCGTCCTCTGTGGCTAGTTCTTCTAGCAAGGCAACCAAGAAAAACGGCAAGATTATTGAACACGCGACTCGCGGTACGGTGGCCGTGATCGACTCCGGTTCGTTCCGCTATCGTGGCAAGGTCGTCACCATGTCGCCGTTTGCCATCCATACCACTGAAGTCACTCAGGAATTCTTTAAAAAGATTATGGACCGTCTGGATTCCGCAAAGCGTATCCCGGATAGGTCCGCCTTTAAGGGACCGAAAAAGCCGGTGCAGGGAATTACCTGGGAAAAAGCTCAGTATGCCTGTAAGGTTCTTGGCGGTGACTTGCCGACAGAAGCGCAGTGGGAATATGCCGGTCGTGCCGGTAAAAACGAAGGCTTCCTTTGGGCTTCGGACGATGTCATGAGCGTACACAAGTATGCCGTCTTTGCCGGAAACTCCTTGAAGATGGGCAAGAAGGATACTGCCGCCTATGGTCCGCACAATGTGGCGACCAAACTCCCGAACGCTTGGGGCCTTTACGACATGTCCGGTAATGTGGCAGAATGGACTCGCGATAATTACTTTGCATTCACCTTCTCGATCGAAAGCTCCAACCCGACGGGTTCTTCTTGGGGTACGGACAAGGTGCTGAAAGGCGGCTCTTGGAAGGACAAGGTCAAGAAGTTGTACATGACCGAAAGAGATGACGAAGATCCGCGTTACTGGGCCGATTGGATTGGCTTCCGCTGCGCATTCCCGCTCGATAAAATTATTCAGGATAACAAGTAATGAAATCGGATTCCAATAAGGAAATAAATTTTTTTAAGAAACTCACAGCACTCCCGTATTTGCTGGTGTTTCTGGCGTTGTTGATGCCCTTGGCGAATGTTTCGTGCTCGGCCAAAGATGACAGCAAGCCGATTGCCCAGGCGACGTTCTATGAAATTGCCGCCGGTGTGGATTTGGATAAGGCTTTGTCTGAATCTTCACGTGGGCAGATGCACCGTATGGTTAAAGAAAACCCGAAGACGTTGGAGCATTTTAAGGCGCAGTTGCCGAGCTTCCCGAAAACGGAACCGGTCCATCATTTGTATGGGATTCTGGCGGCGGTTTTTCTTGCGGCCGTATTCTCTTGGGTGGTGCCGTTGGCTTCGACCGTGATGGGCCTCTTGTCGATGATTTCGCTGTGGTCGCTCTTGATGAAACTTGGCCAAGTGAGCGATATGCTTGGGATTCCACTACTCAGGATTGAGGCGGGAGTTGGGCTTTATTGCGCCAGTTTCTTGATTTTAATTGGGACGGCGATGAATATCGCGACGATGGTCCGCCCCGCAGTAGCCGCACGACGCGCCCGTAAAAAGAAGAAGTAATAAAAAAAAGCCCAGCTCAAATGAGCTGGGTTTTCTCTAGTCTCTCGTCTGTAGCCCGCCATGCTTCGGCTCGCTCAGCAACCTGGCGGGCGTTCTCTCGTCTAATTACACGTTAAACAAGAAGTACATGATGTCGCCATCCTGCACGAGGTATTCCTTACCTTCCGTGCGGACGAGACCTGCTTCCTTGGCGGCGTTCCAGCTACCGTGCTTCAAGAAGTCACTGTAGCTGAGCGTCTCGGCGCGGATGAAGCCGCGTTCGAAGTCCGTGTGGATGACGCCTGCGCACTGCGGGGCCTTGAAGCCTGCGTGGAACGTCCAGGCGCGGCATTCCTTTTCGCCAGCGGTAAAGAACGTGCGGAGGCCGAGGATTTCGTAACCCTTGCGGACAACGGAATCGAGGCCGGATTCTTCCATGCCGAGTTCCTTGAGGAAGTCTGCCTTGTCGGCCGGTTCCATGGCGGAGAGTTCTTCTTCGATCTTGCCGCTGATGACAATCACGTCGTGACCGTGCTTGGAAGCGTATTCCTTGAGCTGGTCCACGTAAGCGTTACCGGTGAGGATGTCGTCTTCTTTGACGTTTGCGCAGTAGAAGAGCGGCTTTGCGGTAAGGAGTCCGAGGTCCTTGACGATGCCTTCCATTTCTTCGCTGTCGTGCATCACGGTGCGGGCGGCGCGGCCTTCTTCCATCGTCGTCTTCAAAAGTTCGCAAGCGGCGAGGCGAGCCTTGGCTTCGGCGTTACCGGTACGGGCAGACTTGGCTTCGGTAGCGAGGCGCTTTTCGACCGTGTCCAAGTCCTTGAGGATAAGTTCTGTTTCGATGACTTCGACGTCGCGGATCGGGTCCACGGAACCGTTCACGTGGATGATGTTTTCGTCGTCAAAGCAACGCACCACTTCCATGATGGCTTCGCATTCGCGGATGTGGGTGAGGAACTGGTTGCCGAGGCCTTCGCCCTTGGAAGCGCCCTTTACAAGACCTGCAATGTCCACGAATTCTGTAACAGCCGGGACGATGGATTTCGGATTGTAGACCTTTACGAGTTCGTCGAGGCGGGCATCCGGGACGCTGACCATGCCGACGTTCGGGTCGATGGTGCAGAACGGATAGTTGGCGGATTCTGCGCCTGCGTTGGTGATTGCGTTAAAGATGGTGCTCTTGCCTACGTTCGGGAGGCCGACGATGCCGCATTTAAAACCCATGATAATCTCCGTGTTCAATTTTTTTGCGGTGTAAAGGTAGAAAAATGCCCTTGTGGCGGACCGCTTGAAAATCTAAATTTACGCCCGTTTATAGGTATTGTATGGCAGCGAATTCGTTAAAGACGAACATGGATATGTTGAACGGCCCTCTCGGAAGAAAAATCCTGAGGTTCGCTATCCCGTTGGCGGCAACGAGCATTTTGCAACAGCTGTTCAATGCCGCAGACATTGCCGTAGTGGGTCAGTTTGCTGGTGACAAGGCTCTTGCAGCCGTCGGCGCAAATACGTTCGTCATCAACTTGCTCATCAACTTGTTCGTGGGCATTTCCGTCGGCGTGAACGTGGTGGTCGCGAATTCCATCGGCGAGCGCAGTTACCGCTCGGTGACCCGCAGCGTCCATACGTCGGTGATGGTTTCGTTCTTTAGCGGAATTTTCCTTTCGTTCGTCGGCATCTTTTTTGCAAGGCCGATCCTCACGGCGGTTTCGACGCCTTCGGACATCTTGGACATGGCGGTGCGTTACCTGCAAATTTATTTTGCGGGCATGCCGTTCGTGATGTTGTTCAACTTTATCGCGGCGATTCTGCGCGGCAAGGGCGATACAAAGCGCCCGCTTTACGTGTTGATGGTGGCGGGAGCCGTGAATGTCGTCTTGAACTTGATTCTCGTGGCGGGCTTTGGCCTTGGCGTTTCGGGCGTTGCGATTGCGACTGTTTTTGCAAACGTCATTAGCGGACTTACTTTGTTCTACTTCTTGCTCCATGAAGTCGGCCCGTTCAAGCTTGAATTCTGGAAGCTCCGTGTGACGCCGCTGTTCTTGAGCCGCATTATGCGCGTGGGCTTACCTTCAGGGCTTCGCGGTGTCGTGTTCTCGTTTAGCAATGTGTGCTTGCAGTCGGCCATCAACAGCTTGGGTTCTGCGACGGTGGCGGCTTCGGCGGCGGCCCTCAATTACGAATTCATTGTCTATTACTGGCTCAATTCGTTCTCGCAGGCTTGCGTGACGTTTGTCGGCCAGAATTACGGCGCGAAGAACATGCCCCGTTGCCGTAGCGCTGTTCGCTGGACGCTCTTGCTGGGCTGTGCCTCGACGATTGTGCTGAGTGCGCTCTGCTGTATTTTTGCAACGCCCTTGCTTTCTGTATTTACGTCGGATCCAGAGATTATTGAAATCGGTTCCATCCGCATGTATGTGGTGGTCGGGCTCCTGTTTATCAATGTCTTCTTGGACGTGTTTTCCAGTGCGCTTTCTGGAATGGGGCGTTCCCTTGCACCGGCGCTTACTTGTGTGGCGGGCGTGTGCGGACTCCGCATTCTGTGGGTCATTTTCGTGTTCCCGCAGTACCGCTCTTTTGCCTCGTTGATGGTCGTCTATCCGGTCAGCTGGGTGGTGACGATTGCCGTTATTATGGGCATTTACTTCTACCGCGTCAAGCACACGCAGTTCTAAAATCTGGGCTTTTACCGCCTTTTTTCTCTGATTTTTAATGTAAATGTTTGTTTGCTGATTTGCGCGTATGGACGCTATTGTCAATTATTTGACATTTTGTCAATGGACGGATTTTGGCCTTTTGAGATAAAAAAGCCAAATAAACATAATTTACGAGTGTCCAAATAACACGCCGATTTGGGATTAGATAATTTCAGTAGCTTCAATTAGTGTTGGAGAATTGATGCTTCTGCATCGGATGGAGACTCTGGTCTGTCAGTTTGCGAACGCTTACGACCATTGCCGAGCAGATATCTAGTCCCAAACGGCCTTTTTTTTTAGGCTGCTTCGCAGCAGTTCTAAGTTTCAAGTAACTAGTTACAGCGACGAAGTCGCTACAGTAAATCGTCCAGATTAATCCCGTACATCTTGACGTTATCAATCCACAAGTCCGTACCATTGTAGGCAAAAATCGTGAATCGCGTAATCTTGTTGCGCGTCACGTCCCAACCGTGGTAACTCTTGTTGTCGGGCTTTCCGAAATCTTCCGGCGTGACCACGACACGAGTCCATTCCTTGTTGACACTTTCTTTGTACGAAGTCTTGTAGTTCGTGTCGGATTCAACGATCGTTTCGAGAATCACTTCGAAGTCGCCACTACCCTTGACCCAAACTTCTACAGAATCCAGTCGGCTCAAGTCATGCGGGCGCTCGGCAATGCGGGTGCCGATGACGACGTAACGGCCTAGTTTATCTGCAGTGTACTGCACGTGGAGGACGTTCTTGCCGAAGATGGAGCTGTCGGCTTCTTCGATACCGTTCAGCGGATCTTGCTGGAGTGCCTTGCTGATGGTCGCGCTGTCGTGCGGCTGGATGTACCAGTCGTAGCGGGTCAACGGTTCGGGCAAGTCGTTGTAGATGGTACCGCTTTCGAAGTTCAAGATTTCGACGCTGTTGAGGGCGCTAATCTGTTCTTCGCTCAAGCCTTCCCAGACATCGACGTTCTTGAGCTTGTCGGCCTTCTTGTTGCCCCAAGAGAGAATCCACGGCCTTACAGTATCCGCTGCATTTTCGACGCGGATGTTGAGCGTTGCACTTTCGATGCTTGTATCCCAACCGTCGATTTCAAACGGAATCAAGTTACCGCTGCCGTCATAGAGGCGAATGTCGCTGCCGTCTTCTTCGGCCTTGCTAAAGTCGAAGTTGTGCTTGTTCAATCGCATAATGAGGACGGTCGGGAACGAGAGCGGGCGCATCCAGTCCGAAATCAGTTCGGAGGGCATAAAGCGGATGGAATTTTTCGGGAGGACCTTATTGGGGTTCTCGATCAGTCCGAGGTCGATGGTGTCGTTTGCGATAATTTTTGCGGAAACTTGTCCAACAGAGGAGAAGTAGTCATCATCCCATGCGCTTACCGTGACGCGTCCTTGCGGCACCTTCGTAATGATGAACTGTCCAAGCGAGTCCGTCTTGACAACCATGTTGAGACCTTGGATGGCAACCCAGGCAAAACATGCGCCGTCCGACAAATCTACAAGTCCCTTAACAGCACCTGTAGCTGTAAGCGGCACACTGTCGAGAACGTATTCGTGATGGAGATTATTTAACGTGTACTGTAAGACGATTGAAGAATCGCCCTTGGTAAAGTTGATGGTGTACGAACCATTCTGATGATAGTCGATGTAAGCCCAACCGGCGGAGTCTGTTTCGCCTTCGTAAGTGTAGTGGATGGCGCTGGAATCCGTGGGGTCTGCCACGTACCAAGACGGAAGCACACTGTAGTGTACGCTTGCGGCCGGCTTTTCGCCGTCGTAAATGCGAATGGCGATGGCGTTTTCGATTTCTGTCGTATTCCCTGCGGTGGTGTCGTTGCCTGTTCCGCAAGCAGCGATGAGACCGAGTGCGGTCAAAGAAAGAAGTTTACTGTAATTTTTCATCTTATTTTTCCTTCTTTTTATTGAGTGCGACGGGGAATAGGGCTAAATTCAACTGCATCACTCGATCGGGGACAATGCACTTGTCGACGCGAATCTGGATTTCTTTACGGAATTCCTTGAGCATCTTTTTGAGGTCTTCGAAGCCCTTGGAATCGACCGCCATGGTAATCGTCGATATGTCGCGGTTCTCTGGCGGAATCTCGCTGAGCGAGCGGATACCAAATTGCATGACCTTGGAGTGGAAACTGCGGATCGCTTCGGCCTTTTCGGCACCTTGGACCGTGATGTGCGGGTCGGCGAGGCGGACTTTGCTGTTGTTGTTGATGGGCTGGATAAAACCGAGCGACTTTAAAATTTCGATGCTTTCTTGAGCCTGTTCTTCGGTAATGGGCGGAATCACGCTGTTCGCGATTTCCGGAATGTTCACATTGCCGTGCTTGACTTCGATGAGCGCTCTCACGACGATGGTCCACCAGGCGCTGAGGTACTTGAGTTCGTTGTCCTTGAGCAGGTGACGTTTGACATCGCGGAGGAGGGAAGCCTTTTGCATCACTTCCGCTTTGGTCTTTTCGGACTTGGTGCGGGAGGCTACAATTAAAAGGTCAAAATAGGCAGCTTCGCGACCGTCGAGCGCAAGCATTTTTTTTGCGGCCGGGACGGCGCGGACGGGAAGGTGTCTCTTTTTTTGGACAATATAATAAGCGTGGCTTGAATCCAAGCCAAGTGTTTTTCCGAGCGTACTAAAGGAATACATGGAGTTGTGTTTTTTGTGCTCCAAGTAATAATCCTTGATCATATCTCGATAATCATCGTAGTCAAAGATTTCTGCCATAACCAAACCTTCCTCGTATCTAAATATACTTTAATATTTTAAGGTGGATAAAAGATGAGGTTTTCGTAAACAGGGTTTTGTTTGCTTTTTTTAATTACTAGAATTGTAAAAAACAATTAATGGATCTTGTTTCGTGAGAAAAGTTGCTTTTTTGTTGTGCCTCGTCATGGTGGGCTTGTTTTTTATCGTCGGTCATAAAAAAAAGGCCGAGTGCGATGCGTTTAACGCCTTGGTTGACGAAACGAATGAGTGCTTGCAGGCGGGGGACTGGAAGTGTGTGGAACGAGGTGTCCGTGAACTATTGAAAGTCACGCCGAACGATACGAATTTGCGGATGCATTTGGCAGGTTCGCTTTTTGAACAGGAACGATATGACGAGTGTGTACAGTACATCGAATCGCTCGATTTCAAACACGAAACTTTGGATTATCTGACCGAAAAGTCGAAACTTCTGGAACGCGAAATGGAAACGCTTGGCGTCGAAAAATCCATGCATTTCCGTTTGGAATTTGACGGCACTCCGTCAAAAAAAGATGTGATGGAAGTGCTTGCCGTTTTGGAAGTCGCGTATGATTCAATCAGTAATTTGTTCGACTTTTTGCCAGAAAACAAGATTGGCATTGTGCTGTATGAGGCCAAGGATTTTCAAGGCGTTGGGCCGCACCCGGAATGGGTGGCTGCCGTGTTTGACGGAAAGTTACGAGTGCCCGTGAACTTGATGGAGTTCCGTGAAGTTTATCGTCCGGTGCTGTTCCACGAATTGACGCATGCATTTGTTCGTGCGATGACGCATAGTTCAATTCCGCTTTGGATGAACGAGGGGATTGCTCAAGTCATTGATGCTTCGCGAACGAATTTCGATCGTCCGTATGGATCTCGCCCAAGCTTAAAATCGTTGACGGAAGCGTTTGTGAAAGAATCCGATTCAAAGATGGCTTTGAAATTGTATTGGTATTCGCAACGAATGGTCGAAGAACTTTTAAAGCGCGGTGGCGACGATGCTTTTGTTAAGTTTGCAAAGTGTGTGAAGGAACTCGGCAAGATTGGAACGGATGAAGCCTTGCTCAAGTATTTTGGGATAACGCCGCAAAAATTGCTGGAGTCAATTTGATGAGTGATTCGATGGATAACGCAAAGAAAAATATTATGGTCCTTGCGACTGGCGGGACCATCGCCGGTGCAGGCGAACTGGGCAAAAATATCGGCTACAAGTCGGGCTCTATTAAAGCGCAGACATTGATTGACGCTATCCCGGAATTGAACGATGTGGCGAACATTCGCGTGGAACAGTTCTGCAACATCAATTCCGACGACATTACTTCGGAACTCTGGATTTCGCTCGCGTTGCGGATAAAAGAACTTTCGAAGCAGGAGGACGTTGACGGGTTCGTGGTCATGCACGGGACGGATACAATGGAAGAATCCGCGTTCTTCTTGAGTCTTGTGCTTGGTAATGATGCTTCGTGTGTCGCAAAACCGGTGGTGTTGACGGGCTCCATGCGCCCTGCGACCGCTGCGGAACCCGACGGCCCCGCGAATTTGTTGTTTGCTGTAAAATGTGCAGTTGAACAGTCGTTGCAGCGCCCTGAGCGTGCCGAAGGGGCCGCCGGTAGTGTCATCCCCGTTTATGTCGCTTTTGCGGGCAAACTCATGGACGCCCGCACCGTGCAAAAAATCCATGCAAACGACCTCGACGCCTTCGCCGAAGTCGACGGCTCTCCCGCGGCTTGTCACCCCGGCCTGTCATCCCGGCTCCAATGTCACCCCGGATTTATTCCGGGGTCGCCTTCCTGTTTTACAATCGACATTTCCTCCTTACACGCCCTCCCGAAAGTTTCCGTCCTTTACTTCAACGCCGACGCCGATGCAGAACTCGTGCGTTTTGCAGCAGAACGTTCGGCAGGTCTCGTCATCGCGGGTGCAGGCGCAGGCGAGTTCTCGCAAGCGTGGGCCAGGGCGATTGCAGATGTCATCGCACAATCGAACGTTCCTGTAGTCGTTTCTTCACGAATCAATCGCGGTTGCATTGTCCCGGAACAACTCTTGGTGCCGGGAACGATTGCTGCCTACGAACTCCCGCCCGCCAAGGCGGCCGTGCTTTTGCGCCTTGCCCTAACCGTCACAAATAACGTCGCCGAAATTCAAAATTTTTTTTAACGAGTAACATATTATGAAATTTCTCATCCAGCGAGTCACAAAGGCTCAAGTCGATATCGAAGGTGAAACCGTCGGAAAAATTGATGGCAAGGGATTCTTGGTGCTGATTGGTGTGGGCGAGGGCGATACTCGCGAAATCGCTGACCGCTTTATCAAAAAGATGCTTGCGCTCCGCATCTTCGCCGACGAAAACGGCAAAACGAATCTCTCCATCAAGGACGTGGGTGGCTCGCTCTTGCTCGTCTCCCAATTTACGCTTTACGCCAACTGCAACAAGGGCAACCGCCCGACGTTCAACGGTGCCGGCAACCCGACGCTGGCGAACGAACTTTACGAGTACATCATCGAACAATGCAAAAAAGAAGTGGCCGTTGTGGAAACTGGAAAATTCGGAGCCGACATGCAAGTGAGTCTTGTGAATGACGGCCCGTTCACAATTATGCTAGATTAGTCTTGTTATTGGCGAGGAGGTTCCTGTGAATTTTTATCGATACGTGAGTTTTGCGCGATGGAGCGCTGTCGCATTTTTAACCGTTGTATTCCTTGCTTCTTGTGCGGGATCACGAGATTCCGCCCCTGCAGGCGATGACGGCATGGCCGACGCGCCTTGCACGGAATGTGGAACGCGTGGCGATATCGAACTGAAAATTACCGACGAAAAGTTCTACCGCGAATGGAACCCGGAAGCGTTCAGCCGTATCGATTCAAGTGCTGTCGTGGGCGTTTTTCCGACGCTCAAGGTCACGGCGAACCGCCCGGAAGATTGCAGAATGTGCCACAGCTTTAGCGCCGACGCCTTGGACTTTGACTTGTCCCGTGTCGAAGATTCCCTTTTCGCCAAGGCATTCCCCAAGATGACCCGCGAACTGATGCTCCCGGGAATGCGCGTCCCGGAAGCCGATTCCGCTTACATCGATACGTTGTCGTTAAAGCTCCTCGCTCAAAAATTCGTCGAAAACAAGCGTCTCGACGACGTGAAACCGTGGGTAGAACGCGATGGCGTCGAACAGACATTGACGCGCCAGCTCCCGTATCAGTTGAAGGAACTGCTGAACGGGATTGCAAGCCGCTATGGGCTGCGCTACTTGACGATCCCGCTGGTGCTCGAAGTGACGATGGACCCGGACTTGGGCAAGAAGGGCGGCTTTACCTGGCGAATCGTGTGGAGCATGTGGGATGCTCGCTACGGCGAACTTTTATGCCTCACGTATTCCGAGTTTACCGCTTCGACCACGAGCCGTGTCGCTCCCGAAAAGGAGTGGGCTGAACCGTTCGCCTCCCGCCTTTGGCGTATGTTCAGCACCGATGTCGCAAATTTCGAAAATCACTGATTTTCGATGTGAAATCGCCGCACTCCCAAACTTGACCTCTATCTCTCGTCACTCGTCACTCGTCTCTCGTCTAAAAATCTATAATTGCAATTATGAACTCAGCATTTTACGTTTTTATGAAACTTTTGCCGAAGAACGCCGCAAGCCGTGCCTTTGGCATTCTGACGCGTTTGCGTATCCCGTTCGTGAGCAAGTTTGCCCGCAATGCGTTTGCGAACTACTACAAGCTGGACATGTCCGAAGCGGAATTCCCGCTGAGCCATTACAAGAACATTGGCGAGCTTTTTATCCGTAAGCTCAAGCCGGGCATGCGCCCCATTGCGGATGCCGAAGTCGTAAGCCCGGTCGATGGCGTCCTTTCGCAAACGGGAACGTTCGACGGCGACGAACAGAGCTTGATTCAGGCAAAGGGTAAAAAGTATTCCCTCAAGAGCCTCTTGCGCAGCGAAGAACTCGCCGAACGTTTCAAGGGCGGCGCCTTTGCGACGATTTACCTGGCCCCGTTCAACTACCACCGCATCCACAGCCCCGTCAAGGGCGACCTCGTGCTTTCGAGCTACTGCCCGGGCACGCTATGGCCAGTGAACGTCGGTAGCGTCGAACGTGTCGAAGGCCTCTTCTGCATCAACGAACGCCTCACGAGCCAGATCCGCTTGGCAGACGGTTCCGAAGTTCTCGTCGTCAAGGTCGGTGCAACGAACGTCGGCCGTATTGGCGTCGTGTACAACGAAGACCTTTTGACGAACTCTGGCAAGCTCTCCCGCGAAAACAAGCGCATGGACTGGGTTCCCGATCGTCTTTATTCGTTTGAACGTGGCGATGAACTCGGACGTTTTGAAATGGGCAGCACCGTGATTCTCGTGGTCGACAAGAAGATCCGCGAACGTCATCCGGACCTGTTCAAGTCCCGTCTCGGACAGGCTGTGAAGGTGGGCGAGGCCCTTTAGCTTTTCGGTCGGTCGGATGGCTTCTGTAAGGCGCTACATTTACGACGAACCATTACTTTTCAAGGCGGCAAAATCTTTTGTCGCCTTGTTCTTTAAGTGTGCCGACCCGATCGTTTACGTTGCTTGCAAACTGCCGAACAAAAACGAGCAGATAGCATGGACGTTGTTGGGGAGTGCCCTTTTCCAGGACCGCACGTACCCCGACATTCTGCGTTTGCTGTTGAACCTTCACGAACGCTTTCCGGGCGATAAGCTTTGGTCGCTCCCGGTCCCGAAAGGCGGCGAAATCGAAGCAGTCGTCGAGAAAACCTTCAATAGCCGCAACTGGCCCGTTTTTGAGCACGTCTCCGGGATTTTCTGGAGTGTCGGGCTGTTTGTCCGTCGCCACCCGGATCTAGAAGCGTGGATGCGTGAACGCACTCCCGAAGAAATGTGGCGCGATCTAGGTGAAATCTATTTTATGGGACGCTCGAACCCGCGACCCAAAGCCTGTGCCGCCATTTACCGCTTGATGGCGCCCGTGCCGCTTGGCCTAGGCCTTGCTTGCCGCGGCAGCTCCGATGACGCATGCAAAATGCCGCCCCTGCCGCTCACGATGGGCGCTCGTCGCTTTATCGCGATGCTCGGCCCCGCAAAGGAGAACGGCTTTTCGCAACTCGACCCGCAAGAAAAGCAGAAGTTGGCGAACGAATTCTTTAAGGCGCTTGCTCCCGAGAACCCTTATTTTGCCGCCCACTCGTTACAGTTCTTTCTGGAAAATGGATCTAACGGCTTTATCTGTCGCGAACTGACGGCGAATTGTTCCAAGTGCCCCCTTTATGAGTATTGTAATTACGCCGAAGTCCACAAATAAAAACGGATGTATTAAATTTATGGATATGAATCGATTTGCCTTTTTTTCGTTGTCTAAAGTGCTTTGTGTGTATGCCTGTGCCATGGCGATGCTCTTGAGCGCCTGCGAAGAGGAAGTCGAAGAAGTCGTTGATTACACGCTGATGTGCTACAACGACGTTTGGCCGATGGACGAGATTCATATAAACGAAGGCTCGAACTACGACATCAAGGCTCTCGAAAAGAAAATCGATTTGCGTTACCCGATGATGATCGGCGATACGCTCGACGTGACGATTCTCGAATTCAAGAGCGACGTCTATGCGCTGGACTACTACATGAACAGCGGCCGCTTCCAAGGCATTGTGCCGATTTTGCGCGGCTCCTTCTTGGAACAGAGCATCCGTTCTGGCGCACGCATTTTCATTTTCAAGCACGACAGCTTCCGCCGTTACGAACGTAGCGACCTCGAAAGCTATGTCCGCCGATTCCCGAACGCCCGCCATGGCGGATTCCCGCAAGAATTCCTGAGCCTCCCGTTTGAACATCGCGAACCGGGACACACGTCGATTCAGACAAAGTATTTCCTTGGCGTCAAGGCGTACTTCCCGGTGTTGGCGCAGAGCTACAGAGATTCCGACTTGCAGTGGAACGTCGCCCGCAGTTGGGACCTTGTCGAAGAAAATGATTTTATCGCTTGGGGCCGCCAGCTGAACATCGTACACCCGAAGGGCATCCATCGCGAAGCGTCGACGCTCTACTTTAACGGCGGCGAAGGCGTGAACGGCATGGCGACTAGGCTCCCCGGTGGTCGCGTCGTGGCCGTCTGGGGCTACCTCGACTGGAGCGATCTCGAACGCAAGTTCTTTACCGCAAGCGACCGCGTCTACAGCGCTAGGTATTAGACGAAAGACTAGAGAATAATAATGGCACTTCGTGCGATTTTATGGTGATTTTCTTTCGTCTCTCGTCTCTCGTCTCTCGTCTATAATCTATATTAAACTCATGGCTATTGAAAAACTTGCAGAAACTCTTTTAGAAAAGCTCCGCTTTATCACGAAAGCGGAAACTGTCATTGGCGAACCTATCCAGGCCGGTGAATCTACCGTTGTGCCCGTGAGCCGCGTGTCCGTTGGCTTTGGCTTTGGCGGTCACCAGAACAAGGGCGATACGTCTGCCTCTGGCGGTGGAGCTTCTGTAGAACCGGTGGCGTTCCTCGTCATTAAGGGCGACGATGTGCGCGTGATGCCGATCAGCAAGGACAGCTCGCTTTTGGCAAAGGTCATGGACATCGTTCCGGACGTTGCGAACAAGTTTATGAAGAATCCGCAAGACCTGCAATAACGGGCCTAAAGCATTTGTGGCCGCGCGGGAATCCCGCAGTAATGGCCTCGGCGCGATAAGCGCATAAATAGACGAGAAGTTGGACTCTAGACCGCAAGGTTTAGAGTTTTTTCTTTGGATTGAGGGCGGCAAAAAATCACCTTTTGGTTAAAAAGGTGAATTTGTTTGTCTTTTTCTCGTTTAGGACGCAGGTGACTAAAAACTGTAAAAATTTTTGAGAACATTTTGCGGTGTGTTGAAATGTGTATTTTTTGCTATTTTTTGTAAAAATTTGCGTTTTCTATTGACATTCGCTATTTAATTGAGTATCTTTCTACATGTAAGAACCGAGAATACACAGGTCTTTGGTGTATGGATTAGGAAAATTTGAGAACGTCAAAGCTCGATCTATTCTCGAAGTTTCGCCAGGTGAATTGGTGCATCTTGCGAAGCGCCCGGCACGGGGTTATACGTGCCACGGCATCCTCCTCCAAGGCGCCGTAATGGCGTACTCCTAACACAAAAAATAGGACCTCCTCATGAATAATGAGGAGGTCTTTCTGTATGGGCGCGAAAAAAAGACTCTCGCTTTCGCGAGAGTCTTTAAAGGCGATGCCGGACGGAGTCCGGCATGACACTCTTAGCCGAGCACTTTCTTTTCGAAGTCGCCGAGGCAATCCACGAGGGCCTGCACACCTTCCACCGGCATAGCGTTGTAGATGGAAGCGCGGAAGCCGCCCACGGAGCGGTGACCCTTGAGCTGCTGGAGGCCGCGAGCCTTAGCGAATTCAAGGAATTCCTTAGCGAGATCGTCAGCCTTGTCAGCTGCAACGACGTCCTTGTTGAACACGAACGGAACGTTCATGATAGAACGGTCTTCCTTAGCAGCCGTACCGACGAACACCTTGGAGTTGTCGAGAGCGCTGTAAAGGAGAGCAGCCTTGGAACGGTTCACCTTTTCGATAGCGTCCACGCCACCGAATTCCTTGAGCCACTTGAGGGTGCGGTTCATCACGTACACTGCGAAAACAGGAGGCGTGTTGAACATGTTCTGAGCGTCGATGTGAGTCTGGAAGTTGAGCATCGTCGGGATGGTGCGGTTCACCTTGCCGAGAAGGCCCTTCTTGATGATCGTAACAGTCACGCCAGCGCAGCTGATGTTCTTCTGAGCGCCACCATAGACGACACCGAAGTCAGACACGTTGATCTTACGGGCGAGGAAGTCGGAGCTCACGTCAGCCATGAGGAAGCCGGACTTCGGCTTCGGGAAGTTGTGCCATTCCGTACCGTAGATTGTGTTGTTGGCGGTCACGTGGAGGTAGCTAGCGTTGTCGCTGAGCTTCAAGTTCTTGTCGATGCGGCTGTAAGTTTCAGACTTGGTGTCGCAAGCGGCGAGAGCGTTACCGAACTGCTTTGCTTCCTTGTAAGCCTTGTTTGCCCAGACGCCGGTCAAAGCATAGTCGGCCGTAGCGTTCTGGTCCAAGAAGTTCATCGGGA
>Ga0265299_10002625_pt1 | contig 18170 bp, 15 predicted proteins | sample AusTroGonzalo_MG_4_FD_193485 | JGI IMG/M metagenome (GOLD analysis project Ga0265299, IMG submission 193485) | Bovine rumen microbial communities from tropical cattle in Woodstock, Queensland, Australia - Gonzalo_02 | ecosystem: Host-associated > Mammals > Digestive system > Stomach > Rumen ... | reverse complement strand
GCTGCCCGCGTGCCAGTTGTGCATCGTGAGGAACTGGGTCTCGATAAGTTTTCCGACGATCGTGACGTTGCCGTTGCCGAGCGTATCGCTGATGACGTAACTTGTCGTCGTCGGAAGAAGGACCATTGAGACCGCGCTGACAATACCCGGCATCGAAAGGGGAAGGGTGACCGAAACAAAGGTCTTCCACGGTTTCGCGCCGAGGTCCGCACTTGCTTCGGCATAGCTTTTGTCGATTTTCAGAATGACCGAGTAAAGCGGCATGATGACGAACGGAAGATAGTCGTAAACCATGCCGATAAGGGTGTTCACAAAGCTGAAACTGTTCGATTTGTACATTCCGATAAAGTAAAGCAGTTCTTTCATCGCGGCCGTTCTCAGAACGAAGTTGATCCAGAGCGGGAGAATGAAGAGAATAAGAAGAACGCCCCCTTTGTTGAATTTCGATTTCGCGAGGATATATGCGACCGGATATGCGATGAGAAGGCTTATGACAGTCGTGATTATCGCGAGGCCGAAACTTACGAAAAGGACTCTGATATTCGCCTGTTTCGAGAAAAAATCAGAGAAATTGGAGACTGCGAACGAAACCGGCTCTCCCGCTATCGTGAAAGTCTCGCTACCGGCAGGAACTTTCTTCGTGAAAGCATACAAAATTATAAGCAGAAGCGGTATGACGACGAACGCGATAAGAAAAACCGCGTAGGGGATACCCAGCTGCTTTCTTGAAAATTTAAGTCCGCTCATTTCTTTTCCACCGCCTTCAAAGTAAGTTTGATCTTATCTTTCGGGATCTTGACGCTGACACGGTCGTTCTCGTTCCAGAGGTATTCTGTGTCGCAGACGATCTCTTCCTCTTCTTCGTCGGTGCAGATTATGATCTGGTAGTGGTCGCCTTTGTAAACTATTGAAATTATTGAACCTCTTGCATCGCCGTCAACATCGTTGTCGATGATTTCGATATCTTTGAGGCCGACTTCGACTTTGACTTCGACGTTTGTGAGATCGAGTTTTTCGCCCGTTGCGGTGATGACATAGCCTTCGGAATCAAGGTGAGAACCGGGGTAGAGCTGGGTGACATCGCACTCGAAAGCGCCTTCGGCGAAGTGGACTTTGTTGATTTTGTCGATATAGCCGTCGTAAACGTTCGAAACGAAGTCGCGTTTCATGATGTGGATGTTGTCGGGGCTTACGCGGATTCCGATTGTTTCGCCGATTTTAGCCTCTTTCGTAGACTGGATCATGACTTCGCTTTTGCCGACCATCATGATCATTTCGTAGTGGACTCCTTTGAAAATAGAGGAGACTATCTGGCCTGAAACGATCCCCTGCTCGGGCGGAACGACTTCGACATCCTCAGGTCTGACGACGACATCGACTTTCGCATTGATCTCAAAATCATCGACGCAGTCAAAGACCTTGTTGATGAATTTTACCTTTCTGTCACCTACGATCGTGCCGTTGTAGATGTTGCTCTCGCCGATAAAGTCGGCTACGAAAGCGTTCGCTGGCTCGTTGTAGATATCCTGCGGAGTTCCGACCTGCTGGATCTCACCGTCCTTCATAACGACGATCCTGTCGCTCATCGTGAGGGCTTCTTCCTGGTCGTGCGTGACGTAGATGAAGGTTATTCCGAGTTTTCGCTGCATATCCTTGAGCTCGAGCTGCATGTCCTTTCTCATTTTGAGGTCAAGCGCACCAAGCGGCTCGTCAAGGAGGAGGATTTCAGGTTCGTTGACGATAGCGCGGGCGATCGCGATTCTCTGCTGCTGGCCGCCGGAAAGGGTAGTGACTTTTCTTTTCTCGAATTCCTCGAGGTCAACCATCTGGAGTGCCTTGCTGACTTTTTTGTCGATTTCAGACTTCTTGAGATGCTCCAGTCTTTCGACCATGTTCCCGTTTTTATCTCTGAACGAAGTTTTTACTTTCTTGAGTTTGAGGCCGAAAGCGATGTTGTCATAAACGTTGAGATGCGGGAAAAGGGCGTATCTCTGGAAAACGGTGTTTACCGGTCTGAGATAGGGCGGAAGGTTCGTTATGTCCTTGCCGTCAAGCAGGATCTTTCCCTTCGTAGGAAGTTCGAAACCCGCAATCATCCTCAGCGTTGTCGTCTTTCCGCAACCGGACGGGCCTAAAAACGTGACGAATTCGCCACGGTTTACATGAAGATTGAAGTCGGAAACAGCGAGAGTGCCGCCTTCGAATTCTTTCGAAATTCCGACAAGTTCAATAATTTTGTCACTCATAATTTTTCCTCCAGAAAAGTGTGAGCAAAGCAAAAATACTCCATAATTGCAGTTCAGCCTTAAAAATTAAAAAACTATGTAAAAATGGTATCAATGATTGGTGCCTAATCTCGCTTTCTCGGCGGCGATAGTTTCGTCGTCGATCATTCCGAAAAGGATCTCGACTGTACCAAGAGTAATTCCCGGCGTGATAACACGCTCGAAAATCTTAGTAAAATCGAATGTTTCCGGCAGATTAAGCATCTTTTTGACTTTTCGGCTCGCGGCCGGAGTTATCGGCTCCATAGCCGTAGCCATCGTATTGATCAAATTCAAACAGTTGATGAAAACACCGTTGCATCTCGCGGGATTGGTCTTTCTGAGAGCCCACGGAGCCATAGCGTCGAAGTATTTGTTTGCGATTCTTCCGATTTCCATGATGTGGAAAGCCGCGTCACGAACTTTGAATGTTTCGTAGCACTCAAGAACCGCTTTGAGCTCAGTATCGACTTCGTTCCACATTTTGTCGTCTTCTTCCGCAAATTCGGCGTCGCCTTCGATCTTTCCGCCGAAGAACTTGTTGATGAAAGCGAGGTTTCTGTTGACGAAGTTGCCGTAAATCGCTGCGAGCATGCCGTTGTTGGCATCCTGAAAACCTTTGAACGAGAAGTCGGAGTCTTTGGTTTCGGGAGCGATCGTAGCAAGGTAGAATCTGACTGAGTCGGGGTTGAATCTCTCAAGGAATTCGTGGACCCAGATCGCCCAGTTTCTGCTTGTAGAAATCTTCTGTCCTTCAAGGTTGAGGAATTCGTTTGCCGGAATTTCGTCTGGAAGTTTCCAGCCCTCTTCCTGACCCATGAGCATTGCAGGCCAGATTATCGAATGGAAAACGATGTTGTCCTTTCCGATGAAGTGGACAAGTTTCACATCGTCGCCGCCTTTCCACCATTTTTCCCACTCGTTTTCGTCGAGACCTCTCTTCGCGAAGAGCTCTTTCGTGAAAGCGATGTATCCGATCGGCGCGTCAAACCAGACGTAGAGGACCTTTCCTTCAGCTCCTTCGACCGGAACGGGAACGCCCCACGAAATATCGCGGGTGATGCCTCTCGGTTCAAGACCTCTTTCAAACCACTGTTTGCAGAAAGCCTTGACGTTGCTTTTCCAGTTTTCTTTCGTTTCAAGCCACGCATCGAGCCTTTTCTCGAATTTGTCGAGGTCCAAAAACCAGTGTTTCGAAGTCTTTCTCACAGGAGTCTGACCGCAGATCTTGCATTTCGGATTGATGAGATCGAGCGAATTAAGGGCGTTTCCGCATTTGTCGCACTGGTCTCCGCGGGCTCCAGGATCTTTGCATATCGGGCATGTTCCCTCGACATAGCGGTCGGGGAGGAACATTTTGTCGTGTTCGCAGTAAAGCTGCTCGACATCTTTCACCGAAATGAAGCCGTTCTTATCAAGTCTCTTGAAGAAATCCTGTGAAAGTTCCTTCTCGATATCGTTGTGGGTTCCGGAAAATATATCGAACGACATTTCCGCCATCTCGAAACCGCGTGCGATGATTTCGTGGTTTTCTCTGACGACGTCTTCAGGGGTGATACCGCGCGATTCAGCGTTGATCGTGATCGGGACACCGTGTTCGTCCGTTCCGCAGACATAAACGACGTCTCTCTGCATATTGCGGAGATAGCGCACATAAACATCGGCGGGAAGATAAGCCCCTGCAAGATGGCCGAGGTGGATCGGTCCGTTCGCGTAGGGCAGAGCAGATGTGACTAAATACTTCAATCTTTTCTCCTTCAAAAAAGCTCGTGTGTGAAAAAAAATACCGGCCAAATTCCGGAAAAAGTAGGGGAGAATAACGGTTTTTCGCAAAAAATCAATAATATTTTTAAATTTTTAGCGCAATTTTTCGGCATGATGATCCGCGCATTTGCCTTTTTTGGCAAAATTCCTAAAATACTCTGTTTTTTGTTTAGAAAACGGGTAGTTTTCGGAGGTGAAAGAATGAAGAAAATTTTTGTGGTTTTCGCGCTGTTCTGCGCATTGATTTTTGTTGTCGGTTGCGGCAGTGATTCGAAACCAGACAACAATTCCGTAACAAACTTCGGCAAACTCGGCCGCGAGTGTTACCCTAACAAAACCTGTGACGAAGGTTTGATCTGCGATACCGACAACGGTTTCTGCATTGAAGATACTGAAAATAAAACCAATGATTCAGAAAACGGCGATACGACACCTGACAATGGTGACACCGAACCTGATGAAGGTGATTCGCAGCCGGATGATGCCGACACAACGCCTGATGAAGGTGATTCGCAGCCGGATGATGCCGACACAACGCCTGATGAAGGCGATTCACAACCTGATGAAGGGGATTCGCAGTCAGACGATGATGCTGACAGCGCACCCGAACTGACAGAAGCTGAAAAATGCGGTCCGGCAGGCGGAACTTGGAACGCGGACAAGGAAACATGCACCAAAGTCACAGACTGCACCGGCAAGCCCGCAAATGCAGAGTGGAACGGCGCTTACGCCTACAGGCAGACCTATACCAACGGCGTGTGGAGTGCTGAAATCCCGACGGAATATAATCCCGAAGAAAGAGGTGTCTGCCACTACAAATGCGCAAAAGACTCTATTTGGAATCCCCCGGCTTGTATCAAACTTCCGCCATGCGGCAAAAACAGCGATATACTGTGCTATGATTCGGAAAACGATTTGATTTGGTCCGCCGCATATGGTCGCAGGCCCTGGGATGAGGCTAGAGATCATTGTGAAAACGATCCGAATAACATAGGCAGCGGCTGGAGACTGCCTACAATCAGCGAACTGAGGACGCTCGTCAAAAATTGTCCGGCCACGCAAATGCCGCCGGTGGAAGGAGTCGACAGCTGCGGTGTCAGAGATGACAGCAGCGTTACCTGTCTGGCAAATAGTTGTCAAGATGCAAATTGTTATTCATGTCCTAATGATCACGAAGGCGGGTACAGCAAATTCGGAGATAACGATTGCCTCTGGGCTTCCGAGTTTTTATCCGGTAGCGGAGGATTAGTGTGGGTTGTGCAGTTCGGCTACGGTGCTGCTGTGTATTCCATGGGTATAAACAGTTACTGCAATGTCCGTTGTGTCAGAAACGAAGATTAAAAAATAAGGAATATCGACTTTAGTTCCTACATTCCAAAAAAATTAGTTATTTTTTTCAATTTAAATATAATACCGCGTTTGTTTCTTTACTAATTGTTTTTTATGGAGTGTGAAATGGCTGAAAAAAAGGCGGCAAAGAAAGCCGAGAAATTCGATCCGAAGACCCTGACTTATTCCAAGAAATCAGGCTGGGACGGCATCAATGAAGCTAAGATGAAAGAGATCATGAACTTCGCTGAAGGTTACAAAAAATTCCTCACGGATGCCAAGACCGAGCGTGAAGCTGTCAACACGATCTTTGAACTTGCAAAGGCGAAAGGCTACAAAAACATCGAAAACGCAACAAAGAACGACAAGAAGATTTTCATCAATTTCGACAACGTTGCATGCGTTCTCGCTGAGATCAATCACACCGATTTCGAAAAAGGCTGGCTCATGGTCGGTTCGCACATCGACACGCCGAGACTCGACCTCAAAGGCTATCCGCTTTACGAGAAAGAGGATATGGCTTACTTTAAAACGCACTACTACGGCGGTATCAAAAAATATCAGTGGGTCACGAGAGCTCTCGCGCTTCACGGCGTAGTCGTCACCGAAGCAGGCAAGACGATCAATGTCGTTGTCGGTGAAGACGATAACGATCCTGTTTTCACGATCAATGATCTTCTTATCCACCTTGCTCAGGAGCAGATGGAAAAAGGCGCAAGAAAGGTCATCGAAGGCGAGAACATGAACATTCTCATCGGCTCGATCCCTTACTCGTTCAAATATGACAAAGACAGCGTAAAACTCGCTATCCTTGACTGCCTCTACAAAAAATACGGCTTCAAAGAGGAAGATTTCGTTTCTGCAGAACTTCAGCTCGTTCCGGCAGGAAAGGCTAGAGATGTCGGCTTCGACAGAAGTTTCGTCGGTTCACACGGACAGGACGACAGGATCTGCGCTTACTGCGCTCTTCAGGCAATTTTCGATGCAGGCAAAACGAAAGAGAACAAGTTCGCGATGTTCTTCGACAAAGAAGAGATCGGCTCGAAAGGCAACTCCGGAGCAAACTCCAACATTCTCGAAAGAGCAGTCAACAAACTTATAAACCTTTACGGAAAAGGCGATTACAATACTCTCATCAACTCTCTTGCAAACAGCAGATTCCTTTCATCCGACGTCAACGCAGGTATCGAACCTGAATGGGCAGGTGCTTTTGAGCCTATGAATGCAGGAAAGGTAGGCTGGGGCGTTTGTCTTACGAAGTTCACGGGTGCAGGCGGCAAAGGAAACTCCAACGAAGCACACGCTGAATTCGTCGCAAAATGCAGAGCAGCTTTCAACAAAGACGACGCACGCTGGCAGACAGCTGAGCTCGGAAGAGTAGACCTCGGCGGCGGCGGCACGATCGCTATGTTCATCGCTGAATACGGAATGCAGGTCCTTGATGTCGGCACTCCGATACTTTCGATGCACAGCCCGTTTGAAGTCGCTTCGAAAGCTGACCTTTACAACACATATCTGTCATATAAAGCATTTTACAAATATCTTTAACGGTTTGAAATGCGTATAATTATTCTTTTCATTCTTTTGTTGCAGATCTTTCCCGTTCTTGCCGCTGATCCCGCAAATAAAAGCGAAAAAAAGGCGGCAAAATGGGAATTTGTGAGCGAAAAAGACGGTCTCAAACTTTTCGAGCGCGAGCATGAAGGCTCCGAGATCAAGGAAGTAAAGGCTGTAGTCACATATCAGGGAACGATCCAGGAAGCGGTAGACATTATGTTCGACAGACTGAAACATCCGCAGATATTCAAATATATCACATATTCGGATGTCCTCAAAAAGAACGACAAATGCGACTGGTCATACAACAGGATCTCAGTCCCGGTGGCAACCGACCGCGATTACTATGTCAAATCGTGCCGTGTGGACAACAGCGACGGCTCGGTTTCGGTAACATGGGTCCCGTTCGACGATCCGAAATATCCTGTGACAGACAAATTCGTCCGCGTAGCCGACAACAAGGGTTATTACAAATTTACCCAGGTCGAGCCGGACAAAATCAAAGTCGATTACTACATTTACAACGATCCGGGCGGTTCACTTCCCGTTTTTGTGAAGAACATCGCTTCAAGACAGGCTGTCACGGATACTTTGTGGACACTTCACAAGGAAATTATGAAACGCCGCGCGGCTTCGAAAAAGTAACCTGATAATTTTTTCAATAATATGTGTCTTTTAGGTGACTGTCATGTCGGATCTTTCAAGTAAAAAATCGTCAAAAAGTTCGGTAAAATCAATGTTTATGTTGAAAGAACCCGAACTTTACAAAGTCGTGATGCTGAACGACAACTACACCACGATGGAGTTCGTCGTCGAAATCCTGATCGATATTTTCGGAAAAACTGAAGCCGAAGCCCGCAAGATCATGCTTGCAGTCCACAAACAGGGGCGCGGAGTCGCCGGAACTTATGTCTATGACATTGCGCTTTCCAAAGTGGAACAGGTAGAAAGAAAAGCGAAATCGAAAGGTTTTCCCCTTAAATGTGTTGTTGAAAAGGAGTAGTTATGGCGGAAAAGGATAATATGTCGCTTCCGTTTTCATACGAAGTGGCAAAAATTTTCAGCATGGCGATCGACGACGCGACCGAAAATCATGACGAGTTCATAACTCCGGAGCATCTTCTCTTCCAGCTGCTTTTTAACCGTAAAGTCGTTGATATTCTTGAGCACTTGGATGCAGATGTCGCCGGAATGAGGCAGAATCTCCGCGACTATCTGGAAAAATATGTCCCGAAAACCGCGAAGAAAAACAATTCCGCAATTCCGTCGGAATACCTCAACATGTGCCTTCTCGATGCGGCAAACAATGTTTTCAGTTCGCAGAGGTCTCGGGTCGAAATTCCCGATCTTATGGTCGCGATCTACGATCTTGGCGACAAATCGTTTTCGTCAAACCTTCTTAAGGCGAGCAAAATCACGAGACTCGATCTTTTGAGTGCAGTTTCACACGGCGGCTGGCAAAACGAAACTTCCGGAACACCTGAAGATGGCAGAACTGATGACGGAAACGAGGAAAAACAGTCTTCGGTGCTTGAATTCTGCACGACGGATCTCACCGAAAAGGCGAAAAAAGGCGAACTTGACCCTGTCATCGGCAGAGAAGATGTGATAAACCGCACGATCCAGATCCTTTTGCGCCGCAAAAAGTGCAACCCCGTTCATGTCGGAATGCCGGGAGTCGGAAAAACCGCGATAACGGAAGGTCTTGCGCAGAAAATTGCCGCAGACGATGTCCCGAAACAGCTTCAGGGTTACAAGATCCTCGCTCTCAATCTCTCGCAGATCATCTCGGAATGCCGTTTTATGGGCGATCTTGAAAGAGTGATGAACAAATTTTCCGAAGTCCTGAAAAAAGAAGAAAAAGTGATCGTTTTTATTGATGAAATTCACAATCTTGTCGGGGCCGGAAGTGCAGGAAACTCGTCGATGGACGCTTCGAACATCCTGAAACCGCTTCTGAATGACGGAAAAATCAAATTCATCGGCGCGACGACCGATTCGGAATACAGAAAGTTTTTCGAAAAGGATGCCGCACTTTCAAGAAGGTTCCAGAAGATAAATGTCGCAGAACCTTCAAAAGACGAATGTTTCAGAATTTTGAAAAGCATTGCCAAAAATTATGAGTCATTTCATAAGGTCAAATACAGCGACGAGGCTCTGCGCGCGGCAGTCGAGCTTTCCGCACTTTATATCGCCGACAGATTCCTTCCCGACAAGGCGATTGACATGATCGACGAGGCGGGCGCGGCGGCGAATATGGGCGATAAAAAGATCCGTCTCATAAAACCTGAAAATATCGAAAAAGTCGTCGCTTTTTTCACCGGAAAATCGGAAACAGGGATCCGCACCGACAGTCTGAAAAGGCTTGAAGGGCTTGAAAAATCGCTTATGACCGAAATTTTCGGACAGAACGAGGCGATAAGCGAAATCGTCCGCGCAATCAAAAAGAGTTATGCAGGTTTCAAAAACGCCGAAAAACCGGTAGCTTCCTTCCTTTTCGTCGGTTCGACAGGTGTCGGTAAAACCGAGCTTGCCCGCGTTTTAGCCGACAAACTGGAGATGCCGCTTATCCGCTTCGACATGAGCGAATATCAGGAAAAGCACACAGTTTCGAAGCTTTTCGGTGCGCCTCCTGGATATGTCGGTTACGAGGAAGGCGGCCTTCTCACCGAAGCTATCAGAAAGCAGCCGACATCGGTCCTCTTGCTTGACGAGATCGAAAAAGCTCATCAGGATATCTATAACTCGCTTCTTCAGATCATGGACTATGCGACTCTGACTGACAGCGCAGGAAGAAAGGCAAGTTTTAAAAATGTAATAATTATAATGACTTCTAATGCCGGCAACCGTGAATTTTCAAAAAAGATGAGCGGATTCGGAACACATTCCGAAAATACTTCGGCATTCAAAGAGGCGGTCAAAAGTACATTTATGCCGGAATTTCTGAACAGGCTTGATCACATTCTCTACTTCTCGCGGATCACGCCTGAAATCGCGGAAAAAATAGTCCGCAAGAATGTGTCGGCGCTTGCTTTGCGGTTGTCTGCAAAGAATATCTCGCTCAAAATTTCAGATCCCGCTGCCGCATATCTTGCTGGTATCAGCTTCTCAAAAGAGTTCGGAGCTCGTGAAATCGCGAGGGTCGTCGACAAGGAACTTGAAAAAGTGCTTCTTGACGAAATTCTTTTCGGCAGATTCAGAAAAGGCGGCAATATTCTTGTCGATATAAGGGACGGAAGACTTGCGGCTTTGTGAACGGAAACAGGCTGACTGTCAAAACTTGAAAAAAATCGGGCGATGACTAAACTTTCGTGATTTTTTTAGGAGGTGACGATGCTATACAAAAGAATATTGCTCAAAGTGAGCGGCGAAGCAATGCTTTCACATGACGGAAAACCGATCGACCAGAATTTTCTTTCCTACCTTTCGAACGAGATAAAACCTGTTGTCGAATCTGGCGTTCAGGTCGCGATCGTTGTCGGCGGCGGCAACATTTTCAGAGGACTTACGGCAAATGCCGAAACAGGGCTCGACCGCGTCACCGGCGACCATATGGGAATGCTCGGAACCGTTATCAACGCTCTTGCCCTGAAAGCTGCTTTCGAAGCGCACGGAATGCCTTCGCGGGCAATGACGGCAATCGAAATCAACAAAGTCGCCGAGCCTTTTATCCGCGGGAAAGCGATAAAACATCTTGAGCAGGGAAAAATCGTGATTTTCGGCGCCGGAACAGGCAATCCGTTTTTCACGACCGACACCGCTGCTGCTCTGAGAGCGGCTGAAATCGGTGCAGATCTGCTTGTCAAGGCGACAAAAGTCGACGGTTTATACGACAAAGATCCGAAAAAATTTGCGGATGCTGTATTTATCAAAAAGACCACATATCAGGATGCGATAGCGAGAAAACTCAAAGTCATGGATATGACGGCGATTTCACTCTGCGAAGAGAACAAGTTGCCGGTAAAAATCATAAATATTTTTGAAAAAGGCAATATTTTCAAAGCATTGAATAGTGATGAAATCGGTAGTTTAGTTACATATTAGGAGAGAAAAATGTTTGAACAGAAAGCTTTTTTTGACACTTTGAAGTCAAATTACGACAAGTCGATCGATTCCTACAAAAACGAAATCGGGCAGTACAGAACGGGAAAAGCTTCCCCGAAACTGCTTGACAGCATTTTTGTTGATTACTACGGAACAAAAACTCCGCTCAACCAGATGGCTTCGGTCACGACTCCCGACGCAAGACTTATCGTCGTCCAGCCGTATGACAGATCGGCTTTGAACAAAATCGAGACTGCCATCAGAAACGCGAATATCGGCTTCAACCCGAGCAATGACGGCATCGTCGTAAAAGTTCCGGTTCCCGCTCTCACCCAGGAAAGAAGAAAAGAGCTCGTAAAACAGCTGAGCCAGCTTTCGGAGAAGTTCAAAGTCAGCCTGAGAAACATACGCCGCGACGCTATCAGCGATATTCAGAAGGCTCAGAAAGGCAAAGAGATCACTGAAGACGACGAAAAGAAATTCACCGATAAAGTTCAGAAAGACCTCAACGACTACATCAAAAAACTCGAAGACATCACGAAAGCAAAAGAAAAAGAGATCCTCGAAGGCTAGGCTGCGACGGTTTTTCTAATGCGGCTGATATAGCTGACTTTATTTTTTCAGAAAAAATTCTTAAAAAGATTTTTGTAAATATCAGAACTCGAAAACGATTCCGACTTCGAAATTGTTTTTCATCTGGTTGGAAAGATCGAAGCTCTTTTCTCTCCAGAAGTCATTGATTTTCTCAAACTTGTAGCCGAGGAAAAGACAGGTGTTGACTACGCCGTTTTCATTCATTTTTTTGGAAGATGAAGGATCCATCCAGTTGAGTGACAGCATTAGGCCGACTGTTCCGTGAAGTCCGAATGTTCCGCCGTTTTCAGTTGTTTTGTCGCCGTCGCGGACTACCCACGGATAGTAGTCAAGTCCGCCTGCAATATAGGGATAAAGCGGAAAATTGTAAACCGGACGCAGCTTAAGCTCTGCTTTGAGCGGTATGAAGTGCATTGTTGTCCTGTCGGAACTTTGAGTGCCGTCGGAACGCATTGCGCGCCCTTTGAATCTGGTGTAACCGATGCCGCCTATGAATGAGATCCTGATGTATTCGGTCGGAACTGCGAAACCGAAAGTGAGCATCGGAAGCCATCTCAGCTGTGATCCGGCGACATCCTTGAACGGAGTGCCGTTGATTTCCCCGTCGATATTCGGGTAATAAATGAGGTTGGTGAAGCTTGCTTCGCCGTGGATCCGGTTTTCTTTCGCCGAAAGTTCATGAGCCGGAACGGCGATAACGATAACGAATAAAAGTGCCAAAAGTGATTTTCTGCCCGATTTAAAGGCAAAAAATGCAAGTGAAAACAACCATGAAACCATGAAAATTCGTCCTAAAAATGTTGTTAAAAACCATGCCAGGATTACCAAAGGCATGAGAAGTGTTCTGGAAGCTGCGCGAAGTATGGAAGAATCCTTAATTATTTCAGCAGGATAGCTGCCATATTTATAGTAAGCCGCTATAAATTTTTTTCCTAATTCAAAATTGGCGAGAACTGAATCACGGAAGTTGCGTAAAAGTTCGACGCTGGGATGGAAGTAGCTGCCGAAACCTGCCGTTGCGACAAAGCAGAATCCGCCGTCGTCTTTTCCTCCCTGCGATTTGTAGTTGCTCCAGAAACCGTAGGTCGAAACTGCCGAAGCGTCGATCGCGACCACAGCTTTTTCATCGCTGTTGCCGGCGATGTCTTCGGCATAGACATCGATCATGTAGTTCCTTGTGTTTTCGCCTTCGTCGTTGTTGATGAATTCGTATCCGTCCTTACCTTTGACGGTGAATTCCCAAATTTGATTGTAACTGTCTGAATCGACTAAAGATTCATATTCAAGAGTCGTTTGAGTCTCGGCATCGCCGCTTTTGAATATTCCGGTTATTTTTGCATAATATTTTCCGATTTTTTCTTTAGCTTTACCGTCTTCCGTGCTTGGCGGAGTGACTCTGATAAGCATTTGCTGGTTGCCGCCTTCGACTTCTATCGCTGAAGGAGCTTTCGGCGGTTTGTTGTCAAAAACTACATGAACGGTTTTTTCTGCATATTCCGGAATTGTAGCCGAATCTTCATTGTCACTGTCATCGTTTTCATCGTCGTCATCGTTGTTTTTGTTCGACGAAGTGTCGAGTTCCACTCTGACTCTCACATTGTAAGTGCCGTCGGCTAGGGATTTGTCATCTGAATTCTCGATATCGCGGAGGTTAAGTATCGCTTTGTAAAGCTCTTCGCCGGAAAGCGCAAGCGAGTTGTCAATGGTCAGAAATCCGCTTTCCGTAACGGTCGTGTCGAATGTCGACGACGCACCGTCAATGTCAATTTGCAGATATGCTTTTTTGACAAGCGACGGTTTAGGAAGGTCGTAGTAGAATTTGAGCGACCCTCCGTAATTCAGATTTGCATGCCCCGGTTCAGTTTCCACATTTGTAAGGTAACTTTCGGCAAAAAGCAGCGGAGTGCACATAAAAAGCAAATAAAATGCGATTTTTTTAATCATTTTTATCCTCGAATATTGTTTCTGCGATTCTTATTGCGTTGTAGGCAGCGCCTTTCCGCACATTGTCGGCGACAATCCATGCCGAAAGGTAGTTTTTGTGCTCACGCCCTTTTCTGAGGCGGCCTATGAAAACCTCGTCGCGCCCCGACGAATCAATGAGGGTGGGGTAGAGCATCTGTTCAATATCGTCCATGAGGACCATTTCCTTGTTTTCTTTGATTTTGCGGTGGATCTCATTGATGCTGCACTCTTTTTCAAGCTCGAACCATGCTGTCTCGGCATGTGAATAGAAAGTCGGAACGCGGACAGTCGTGACATCGATGTCAAGATCGGGTCTCGAAAGGATCTTCCTGGACTCGTTTATCATTTTGACCTCTTCCTCGCAGTAACCGTCATCGTAGAACGGACCGATCTGCGGAATGAGGTTGAAAGCGATTCTCTGCAAAAAAACTTCAGGTTTGACTTCGTGGAATGAGAAAAGCGCAGAAATCTGGGACCTGAGTTCCTCGATTCCTTTTTTGCCGGCGCCGCTTACGCTCTGATAGGTGCTGACGACCATTTTTCTGATACCGAAAAGCTCGTCGACGATTTTTATAAAAGGAACAAGCTGGATCGTCGAGCAGTTGGGATTCGCGATGATTTTTGATTTTGTGGTTTTGAGTATTTCACCGTTTACTTCGGGAACTACGAGCGGGACATCGTCATCCATTCTGAAAGCAGAACTGTTGTCGACAACGATAGCGCCTCTTTCCGCGAAATGTCTGGCAAAGTCAAGAGCAACGCCTGCACCGGCACTGAAAAGAGCAAGGTCGACCGGATGTTTTTCGATTTCCTTTTCGTTTAGAGGAATGACATCGATTTCCCTGTTTTTATAAGTTACCGTGAGGCCGAGCGAATTGTCGCTCGCGAAGGGGAAGAGTTTGTCGATCGGAAAATTTCTTTCTTCCAGAATCGAGATGAATTCAAGTCCGACAAGCCCTGTCGCGCCGACTATTGCAACATTCAAAGGTTTCATATTTCCTCCGCACAAAAAAACCAATAATATAAGCAATAATTGTTCCATTGAAATATTTCAACGGAATCAAAGAGTTGTATCTATATCAAAAATGACAAAAAGGCAATTTGACACATTGGCAAAATAAAATTAAGGAAAAAATTTTTTTAGTGGACAATTCTGCGATCTTAGTGTAAAAAACCGCGTTTTGGGCGATGTTCAATGTTTTTTATAGGAGAGAAAGATGAGCGAAAAAATCAGAGTTCTTATTGCAAAACCGGGTCTTGACGGTCATGACAGGGGTGCTAAATTTGTTGCTAGAGCGTTGAGGGATGCCGGAATGGAAGTCATTTACACAGGTCTGAGACAGACTCCGGAAGCTATTGCCAATGCAGCGATCCAGGAAGACGTCGATGCTGTAGGCCTTTCGATTCTCAGCGGCGCACACAATACGCTTCTTCCGAAAGTGGCGGAACTTCTCAAAGAAAAGAACGCTCCCGACATTCTTGTTTTCGGCGGCGGAGTTATCCCGGAAAGCGACATTCCTTTCCTCAAGGAAAACGGCATAAAGGCGGTCTTTACTCCCGGAACCACTTCCGAGCAGATAGTTTCATTCCTTCACGAAAATATCAAAAAGTAACTGGAATTATTACAACACCCTCATTTCTTTGAGGATTTTCATCGCAGCATCCTGTTCGGAGGCTTTTTTGTTGTGTCCGAAACCGGTAGAAGTGAATCCCATAGCCGAACATTCCGTAACAAAAACAAGGTCGTGTTCCGGCCCTGTTTTTTCGACGACGGTGTAAACAGGGAGGGGAAGGGCGAGTTCCTGCGCGATTTCCTGTACTCTGGATTTGTAGTCACGGTTTATGTGGTCAAGCAGGTCGACGATATCAGGCGATGCGTCGATAAGCGGTGTAAAGATCTCCGTTATTATGCGTAAAACCGTCATCCAGCCGGCTTCAAGAAAGATTACGGCCATGAGCGCTTCGAAAACATCGGAAAGTATGGATTCTTTTTCCCTGCCGTACATTTTTTCCTCACCTTTGCCGAGAATCATCAGCTCGCCGAGCTGTAAGGCTTTCGCGTTGTAGGCGAGTCCTTGCTCGTCGATAAGGTTGCTTCTTGCTTTGGAAAGTTTGCCTTCCTCGGCTTCGGGAAATGTCAGATAGAGAAGTTTGGAAACAGCGAGTCCCACAACGACATCGCCAAGAAATTCAAGGCGCTGGTAATTTTTGCCTTTTTCAGCTGTCTCGGCACTCGGATGTGTGAAAGCCGTTTCGAGAAGTTCCAGATTGGCGAATTTATAGTTGAGTTTTTTTTCAAGTTCTTCGACTTTTGTTTTATCGAGCAGCGTCATTGTCTCCTCCCAAAGCGAACATTGCGATACTTGCGGCGACGGAAGCATTGAGCGAATTTATCTTTCCGAACTGTCTGATCGAAACCACGAAATCTGCACAGTTAAGGATATACTGACCGACCGATTTGTCCTCTCCGCCGATGACAAGAAGTATTTTTTCCGGGTTGACTGCCTTGACATCTTCGAATGAACTTTTGCCGGCCCCGTCTAGAGCAATAACTGTATATCCGTGTTTTTCCTGAAGATTTTTTACATAAATATTCGAACTTGATTCCCTTACTATGTTCAGGTGCTCGCTTGCTCCGGCACTGACTTTGATGACTGAAGGATAGATTTCAGGAACACCGCGGACCGGCATCAGAATCGAATCAAACCCGAAAATCTCTGCACTTCTGAGAATTGCCCCGACATTGTGCGGATCCTCGACATTGTCGAAAAGGAGAATGCGTTTTTTGCCGATGATTTCGTCAAGTTCCGCATATTTATAGACCGAAGCCCGTATTACAGCGCCCTGGTTGTCGGTCGAACCGGAAAGCTGATTGAGCCGCTCTCTCGAAACCCATTCGAGTTTTATCTCTTTTTTCTCAATAAATTCGGCAAGTTTTTTTATCCGCGGATTGTTTGCCGACTTTTCGTTGAGGTAAGCCTGATAAATTTTTCTTTTCCCGCCGCGGATAACTTCGAAGCACGAATTTATGCCGTAAACATATTCAATGGATGATTTAGCCATATAAACCTTCCGTAAACAGACCCTAAACCGATGCGATTGTAATTGCGGAACGGCGATAGTCAAAAAAACTTTTTTATTTATTGTATGCGGAATAACCTTGCATTTTAAAAATAGGCGGGTATTTTCCACGCGTTAATGTTTTTTGGGAATGATTTGTCTTTGTGGAGAAAATTATGAGCAGAAAAATCAATCACATCGGTATCGCAGTCAACAGCATTGACGCGTTCGTAAAAATTTACCGCGATGTTCTCGGCCTTGAGTATGCAGGCGAGGAAATCGTAGAGGATCAGAAAGTAAAAGTCGCTTTTTTTAACATCGGTGAAAGCAGGATCGAGCTTCTGGAGCCAACATCCCCGGAAAGTTCTGTCGCGAAATTCCTTGAGAAGAAAGGCGAAGGTCTCCATCACCTTGCAGTAAGCAGCGACAATGTAGAAGCAGATATCGCGCAGACCAAGGAAAAAGGACTCAGAATGATAGACGAAGTTCCGCGCGGCGGAGCTCACCACACAAAAATCGCTTTCGTCCATCCGAAAGAGACGAAAGTTCTTATCGAATACACCGAAGAAACTCATCATTAGTTCATAGATTGTGATTTTTTAGGAGGAAAGAATGGCAACAATCGAAGAAAAATTGGCTGCTCTCAGAGCTAAAAAAGAGAAGGGAAAGCTCGGCGGCGGCGAAAAGAGGATCGAAGCTCAGCATGCGAAAGGCAAGCTCACGGCACGCGAAAGGATCGCTAAACTTCTTGACGGCGGCAGCTTCGAGGAGATCGACGCTCTCCGCTGCGCAAACGGCGCGAATGCTGCTATCGGCGACGGCGTAGTTACCGGTTACGGCACTATCGACGGAAGAAAAGTTTTCGTTTTCGCACAGGATTTCACGGTTGCAGGCGGCTCGCTCGGCAAAATCGTCGGCGAAAAGATCTGCAAAGTTCTCGACCTTGCAATGAAAGTCGGAGCTCCGGTTGTCGGTCTCAACGATTCCGGCGGCGCTAACATTCCTGAAGGCGTTCATGCCCTTGACGGCTACGGCGAGATCTTCAAGAGAAACACTCTTGCAAGCGGCGTTATCCCGCAGATCTCCGCTGTTTACGGCCCGTGCGCAGGCGGCGCTGTTTACTCTCCGGCACTTACCGACTTCGTTTTCATGACAGATACGAATTCATATATGTTCCTTACCGGCCCGAAAGTCGTAAAGACCGTTACTCATGAAGATGTTTCGGTCGAAGACCTTGGCGGCGCGGCAGTCCACATGACAAAATCGGGTGTCGCACACTTCTCCCACGCTACGGAAGAAGAGAGCATCGCTGCTATCAGACAGCTTTTGTCATACCTTCCGTCGAACAACGCTGAAGAGCCCCCGATGGTAGAGCCGACCGATCCTTTCGACAGAATGGAAGAAGCTCTCAACCAGATCATCCCCGAGAACCCGAACAAAGGATACGACATGAAGCAGGTCATCGCTATGGTCGTTGACAACAGCGAGTTCTTTGAAGTTATGCCGCAGTATGCGACCAACATGATCGTCGGTTTCGCAAGACTCAACGGCAGAACAGTCGGTATCGTCGGCAACCAGCCGAACGTTCTTGCA
>Ga0265299_10002624_pt1 | contig 18173 bp, 11 predicted proteins | sample AusTroGonzalo_MG_4_FD_193485 | JGI IMG/M metagenome (GOLD analysis project Ga0265299, IMG submission 193485) | Bovine rumen microbial communities from tropical cattle in Woodstock, Queensland, Australia - Gonzalo_02 | ecosystem: Host-associated > Mammals > Digestive system > Stomach > Rumen ... | reverse complement strand
CTCAGCCATCGGGGAAGAGGGGGTGATAGGATAGATGGCGGCGACTTCGCTGAACATGTAGGCAACATGGGCCGCAGCCTGGTTACCGTCGCAAGTCATAAATTTTTTTTCTGCCATAACTTGATTAAAATTCTTAATTGGTTGATTATTAACAGTTTTTGATTTTCAATAAAAACCGCGCAAAGGTACAAAAATATTCGGATATAAACAATGGATTGTTATTGTTCTAAAAAAAATCTGCATTTCGTGAAAAATTGTACTTTTGCAAATTCAAAAAATCGCTAAATAATGAACTACAAACATCTTTTCATTGCGATTGTTGTTGTCTTGTTTGCTTCAACGGTTTATGCACAAATTCCCACCATTGAACTGGTTTATGTGCAAGGCGGAGAATTCATGATGGGTTGCACAGACCAGCATTCCGACTGCTTGGTGAATGAATCCCCCGCCCATCTGGTAAAACTCAACGGTTTCTATATAGCCAAATATGAAGTAACCCAAGAACTTTGGATGGCGGTGATGGGTGGCAAGAACCCGTCCAAATACATCGGCGACAGCCTGCCTGTTACACAGGTAAGTTGGTACGACGCACAAACTTTCATCGGAAAATTAAACGACCTCACGGGTAAGAAATACCGTCTGCCCACGGAAGCGGAATGGGAATATGCCGCCCGCGGCGGTGCCCTTTCCAATCATTACAAATTTAGCGGTTCCAACGAGTTGGAAGAGGTGGCCTGGTGCAAGAAAAACAGCGACGGCGAAACCCAACCTGTCGGCACAAAAAAACCTAACGAACTGGGAATCTATGATATGACAGGCAATGTATATGAATGGTGTTTCGACGGCTTTGACATGTATGAATGGAATTCCACAGTGACGCTTGAAAATCCCACCGGATACAATTTGAGCGAAACAAAAGTCTATCGCGGCGGCTGCATGACCAGCTATTGGGATGTTTGCCGCGTTTCTGCCCGCAGCCAAGCTATTCCTAACTCCAAGTTCAGTCATGTCGGATTCCGCCTCGCCTTAGACGAAGACTCCAAATAACAACCAATCACCATATTCTACATTCTACATTCTTCATTCTACATTACATTACAATAAAAATAAATCCCAATTATTTATGATACCCCGTTATTCACGTCCGGAGATGAGCGCCGTCTGGACTGAGGAAAACAAATTCGGCGCCTATTTGAAAGTGGAAATCGAAGCCGCCGCCGCATGGAGCCAACTCGGCGTGATTCCGGCTGAAGATGTGCAAAAACTGAGGGACAAAGCCACCTTCGACGTGCAGCGCATCTACGATATCGAGAAAGAGACCCGCCACGACATTGTGGCCTTCACCCGCGCCGTGAGCGAAAGCCTCGGCGACGAAAAGAAATGGGTGCACTACGGTCTCACCTCCACCGATGTGGTCGACACCGCCAACGGCTACCTCATCAAGCAGGCCAACAATATCCTTCGCAAAGACCTACAACGGTTCATTGAAATCCTTAAGAAACGGGCATACGAGTTCAAAGACACGCCCTGCATCGGGCGCACGCACGGCGTGCATGCCGACATCACCGCTTTAGGACTGAAATGGGCGTTGTGGTTCGAGGAGATGCGCCGCAACATCGAGCGTTTCGAGATGGCCGCCGCCGATGTGGAGTGCGGCAAGATCAGCGGTGCTGTGGGCAATTTCGCCAACACCCCGCCATTCGTGCAGGACTACGTCTGCGAGCAACTCGGCATCCATTCCGCCCGCATCTCCACGCAGGTGCTGCAACGCGACCGTCATGCGCATTACATGGGTACCCTCGCGCTCATCGCCTCCACCATGGAGCAGATGGCCATTGAGGTCCGCCACTGGCAGCGCACGGAGCTTCGCGAGGCGGAAGAGGCTTTCGGCAAGGGACAGAAAGGTTCCTCCGCGATGCCCCATAAACGCAACCCCATCGGCAGCGAGAATATGTGCGGCTGCGCCAGAATTTTGCGCGGCTACATGATCAGCGCCTACGAGAACATCCCGCTTTGGCACGAGCGCGACATCTCCCACTCCTCTGCTGAGCGCATCATGCTCCCTGATGCCACTATCCTGCTCGACTACATGCTCAACCGCTTCGGCAATATCCTGGAAAACCTCGTTGTATTTCCAGATAACATGATGAAAAACATATATTTAACTCACAAAGTCATCTTCGCGCAGCGCGTCATGACCGCCCTCATCAACAAAGGGCTCTCCCGCGAAAGTGCCTACGATCTAGTGCAACCCATCGCCATGAAGGCTTGGTTCGAAGGTCAGGACTACAAGGAACTGCTCGCCCAAAATGAAACCGTCATGTCTCATTTTACTCCGACCGAACTCGACCAATGCTTCACCCTCGACTACTACCTCAAACAGGTGCCCGCCATCTTTGAACGCGTATTCGGAGGTTAATTGTGGATATTGTAGAGACGCAATGCATTGCCTCTCTACAATGGACGTATGCGATACGCCCCTACAGACCAACCACTAAACCTCTAAACCATTAAACCTCTAAACCATTAAACCATTAAACCACTAAACACATTAACCGTTAACCTTTAACCTTTAATCTTTACAGTATGAATAATATGCACATTTTAGGAAACACCAACTCTCTCTTCAACGAATTCATCGCGGAAGTCCGAAGTGTCGACGTGCAAGTGGACAGCATGCGTTTCCGTCGGAATTTGGAACGTATTGGCGAGATCTTCGCCTACGAGATTAGTAAGAAAATGGCCTACGTTGAGCAGGAGGTGACCACGCCGTTAGGCATTGCCACTATTCCGCGTTTGAAGGAGAAGCCTGTACTGGCTACCATTCTGCGCGCCGGACTGCCTTTGCATCAAGGGATGCTCAACTATTTCGACCACGCCGACAACGCCTTCATCTCCGCTTTCCGGAAATACTATCGCGACGGCACATTCGAGATTCAGATCGACTACCTCTCTTCGCCTGATTTGGACGAGAAGACGCTGATTCTCTGCGATCCGATGCTCGCCACGGGACAGTCGCTCGCGCTGGCCTATGAGGAACTGATGAGCAAGGGCGACCCGCTGCACACGCACATCGTGAGCGTCATCGCCAGCCGGCAAGGCCTCGACTATGTGATGAGCAAGCTCCCCGACGACAACTGCACCTTCTGGATTGGTGCTGTGGATGAGGAACTGACTGCGCAGTCCTATATCGTGCCAGGCCTCGGTGACGCCGGCGATTTGGCTTACGGTATCAAGGAATAGAAACGGGATTAGCAATTGCTTGTTAATTTAAGACTTGAGACTTAGACTTAGATTATTGCCTTTTAACTTGAACTTTGCTCCTTGAAACCTGAAACTTGAAACTAACCAATGGTTTTCAGCAGCAACGTCTTTCTGATTCTGTTCCTGCCCATCTTTCTGGTATGTTATTTTGCATGTCCTGCAAAATGGCGGAATCTCGTTTTGCTGCTGTTTTCCATCGTTTTCTACGCTTACGGTGCCCCGACGTTCATTTTGCTGCTTCTCGGTTCCACCATCATCAACTTTTATTTAGTACGATGGTTGTATGAAACTGATAATCTTGTATTTAAGAAACTCTTTGCAGGATTGGCAATTGTCCTCAGCCTCGGACTTTTGGCCTATTTCAAATATGCAAACTTCTTTGTCGACAACCTGAATGCCCTGCTCACGGCCTTCGGGCTGCAACCGTTTACCTTTGCGAAAGTGCTGCTGCCCATCGGCATCTCCTTCTTCACCTTCCAGTCCGTCACCTACGTGGTGGACACCTACCGCAACGTCCATAAGCCGATGGAGCGACTGACGGACTACATTCTCTACATCCTCATGTTCCCACAACTCATTGCCGGTCCCATTGTACGGTACTGCGACATTTTTACTTCGATTTCTCGGGTTATTCCGACATGGCCATCGGATTAGGAAAAATCATGGGATTCCACTTTCCCGAGAATTTCGACAATCCTTATAACTCCGCAAGTGTCAGCGAGTTCTGGCGACGTTGGCATATCACTCTCGGTACGTTCATGCGCAACTACCTGTACATCCCGCTCGGCGGCAACCGCTGTTCCAAACCAAGAATGTACTTTAACCTTTGGGTGGTCTTCCTGCTATCCGGACTCTGGCACGGTGCCAACTGAAACTTCGTTCTTTGGGGTGTCTACCACGGTTTTTGGCTCGTGTTAGAGCGCGTCGGATTGAGTAAATTTTATGAAAAGATAGGTAAAATCCCCAGCGTCATCCTCACATTCCTCATCGTGACTGTGGGTTGGAGCATCTTCCGCATCGAAAACATAGGAGATGCCTTCATTTTCATCTCAAGATTGTTCACTTTCGATTTTCAGTCAATTATACCCATCCAAAGTCCGCATTTCTACGTTACGCTGGCCGTGGCATTGATCTTCGCGTTCATCGTTCTGTTCCCCTTTGGGAAAAAATTGCAAAACACGGTATTCTATACGGATTTCTCCAAGAAACAGCATCTCGCTGTATGGTCCATCAGCATGTTTCTGCTCATATTCTGCCTTGCCGCCCTCAACGCGACCGATTTCAGCCCGTTCATCTATTTCAGATTCTAAGACAAGATCATGCTAAAACATTTCTATAAAATATTATTAATCAGCACAATAGCGGTTTTAATACTCTTCTTGGCCCAAACCGTCACCGGCTTTTTCACCCTCATGCCGCTCAACGGGGTCACTACTGAAGCTGAAAAACCGAAGCTGACCCTCAAAAGCTATGCGGACGGTTCTTTTCAAAGCGATGTGGATAGGTATTTGAAGGACCATTTCGGTTTCCGGGAATGTTTGATCCGATTTTACAACCAGTATCTTTGGAACTGTTTCCATGAGACGAACAATGCCACGGTGATGCGGGGGAAAGGCCAATGGCTGTTTGAGGAGGTGTCCGTCAGGGATTATTATGAAAGTCTGATGTACAAATATGCCGCCGACACAACCGAAATGAAACAGATTTTGGAAACGGAGGCGCTCCGTATGTGGAAAGTTCAAGAGTTGCTGAAAGAGTATAATATTCATATTTTTGTGGATATAAATCCTGGAAAACATCTGATTTACCCGGAATTTCTGCCTGAAAACAGAAGTTTTTTCCATCCTGAAGGCTTTCGGGCATACGATTATTACATAAAACGGTTCGATGAATTAGGCATACACTATATCGACAATGTGGCCATTTTCAAAGCAATCAAGGATTCCGTTGACTATCCGTTGTTCTATGAAAAAGGCACGCATTGGAGCAATATTGCCATCTATCTGATCAGTGAGAATCCGGAAGGCTATTTGGAAGATCTACAAGGCCATGAAATGCCCGTTTCCCGAAACAAAGATTTGAAAATCCTGCGGGAAGAGCTGCGGACGTCCCCCAAATGAGGTTTTTGCAGTTGTAATATCACTTGCAGACTATTTCAAGCCGGCTCACGACGGTGTAGTCATAGTCTTCGTCGTAGATAGTCGCGGTGCAATCTCTCGAATCGTCGTACATTTTGGTTTCGCCCCGTTGGATGGTGTCGTTGAAGGTTTTGCCATCTCGAGTGAAGTCGCCCCTCACCGTGTAGGTCACGCTGTCGGAAGTCACCTCTACGATGTCCATATAGGCTTTCCGCATATTAAAATCCGAGTCTTTGCTGATAGTGGCGGCGTTCTCGTAGTGTATGGTGCCTTTCTTGGCTGCGAACAGGAACGTGCCCGTGTAGCTGTAGTCGAAACCATGGTGATGTTCTGTGATCAGCAGGATGGGGGTCTTCTGCGATGAATCGGCTTGGAGGGTTTCGATCACAAAACAGTTGTTTTTCCATTCGCCCTCGAACTTAAGTCCGTCGGCGAAAGTATAGACGCCGTGGCCGTTTTTGTTGCTGTAACCGGAAAATTCTCCCTCAAAGCGGTCGCCATTGGCGTATTCCCACACGCCGTGCCCCACGATTTCCCCATTTTCAAACTCGCCTTCGAAACGATTCTTGCCGTTGGTGAAGTTGCCGTCGAAGTTGTCCGCCAGGATGACGCCGTGGCCGTGACGTTTGCCTTCGCGGAAGCCGCCGGTGTAGGTCTCGCTGACGGAAGCGCAGTGCAAGCCTTTCTCGCTGCTGTCTTTGGAAGTGCCCTGTCCGTGTTCTTTGTCGTCGAGCCATTCGCCTTGGTAGTCGTAGGTGTATGTTCGCCCACCCTTGGAGAACTGGTGGTAATGCCCTTTCCCGCTGCGTTTTCCGTTTTCCCAATGTCCATCATAGCTGGCATAGTAGCCGTTCAGGTTATAGTCCATGTGCCCGTTTCCGTGGGGCTTCCCCTCCGCATTTACATCGCCAAAGTAGCGGTCGCCATTCTGGAATTTGATTTTTTGGGGGTTAAGCATCCTTTCGTTTTTGTGGTTTTCATAAAGTTTGGCGCACTGTTCGTCACCCTTATCCATGCCTTGTTTCCAATATTCCAACGCTCCGTTCACGTCAGGTTGGCCGTCTCTTGTAAACTGGCCGTGGTACAATAGCTCGCCAAGGTAGGCGTAGGCGTTGGCATTGCCCTGTTCTATGGCCTTGGCAAACTCTATGAACGCCATGGCGTATTGGTATTCGTCATGGTAAAGGTGGATACCTTTTTCCAAATGTTCTTTCGCTGTCATAATGTATGGATTTAGTGTTATTTTTGTCGGATAGACACCGCAAATCCCCCGCACGGGGCCATGCGCAGCTTCAGCACGCTCTTCGAAGTGACCGTTTTCTTTGTAATGGTGTAAGCCTGAGGGTTGTAGCCCTCTCCAGGCAAACCGCTGGCATCCTTGGCATCGGCATAAACCGTGGCCTCGTATTTCACACCCGGTTTCAAGAAATCCAACTTAACCTCCACCTCGCGGGCATTCTCGTCGGTAATGCCGCCGACATACCACACATCGCGAGGGTTCTGTAGAGACGCGCCATGGCACGTCTCTACGGAATCGGGAATGGCATAGACAAACCTTGTTGCACCGGAAATCACCCCTTTCTTGCCGTCAGGCAACGTCCCTACCCCTTCAGCTGCTTTGTTCAAAGTCGAAACCTTCGGGTGTCGCGCTGTCACGATATAGGCACCGGGCTCAGCCATGACGTAAATACTGGTGTCCCAATCCACCGCCACGTCTTTGATGAACTGGAAGGCATCCATGAATTGCTCGTAGTGCTCAGGGAAGTCGGCGGCCATCTGCAAGGGCGAATAGAAGGTGACGTAGAGGCCCAGTTGGTTGCAGATGGTGTGGCTCATCTTCTTGCCCCACGACACGATTTTGCCCATGTCGGGCTCGAAGATGCCGGGGGTGTAGTCCATCGGACCGCCCTGCAACCGCGTGAACGGCAGGATGGCGGTGTGGCCGGGATGGATGCGCTCGCGGAACTCGGTGCCCATCGCGCTCTCGTTGCCAATCATGTTGGGCCATGTGCGGCATAGACCGGTGGGACGTACCGCTTCGTGCGAGTTGACCATGATATGGTGCTTGGCGGCTTCCACAATAGCGTAGTGGTAGTGGTTGTTGATGGGCTGGCTGTAGTGACCTTCTCCAAACGGGATGATGGTACCCACGTAGCCGCCCTTCACGGCATTGTAGCCATACTGGTTCATCAGCGTGTAGGCTTGTTCCATCCAACGCTCGTAGTTGACGGTGGAGGCGGAACTTTCGTGGTGCATAATGAGTCGAATGCCTTTTTCGTGGGCATATTTGTTCAACGTCGGCAGGTCAAAGTCGGGGTAGGGGGTGAGGAAGTCGAAGACGAAATCCTTCTGCTTACCGTACCAGTCCTCCCAGCCGATGTTCCAGCCCTCAATGAGCAGTCCGTCGAAACCGTGTTGGGCGGCGAAGTCGATGTAGCGGCGTACGTTGGCGTTGTTGGCGCCGTGCGTGCCGTTGGGCTTGGCATGAACGTAGTCGGTTTGACCGAGCTTCACCGACGGGAAGTCGTTGGTGTAGTTCCAGGTACTCTTACCAGAAATCATCTCCCACCACACGCCCATGTACTTCACGGGGTGAATCCAGCTGACATCCTCCAAGGCGCAGGGCTCGTTGAGGTTGAGGATGAGGCGCGAGGCGAGCACATCGGTGGCCTTCTCGCAGACCATGATGGTTCTCCACGGAGTGGTGCAAGGGGCTTGGATGCGGCCTTTGTAGCCGGTGGCATCCGGACACAACCACGCACGGAAAGTATGAGCTTCTGGGGCTTTCGGTGCAAGATTTAGGCGCGAGAGATAAGACATCGTGTCCCAAGGGTTAATTGACAGGCCATCGATATAGTCGAGATGCATGGTGGGGAAGTCGAGAGTGGCCGCTTCGTGGATGTTAATGTACAGTCCGTCAGCCGTCTTCATCTGCAAGGCGGTCTGCACGCCCGTTTTCGAGAACGCGGTCCACGGCCAGCCGCCGTTCTTGTGGCTTTCATCCCATTTCTCGCGAATTTCCGACAGTTTCGACTGCGTATAATTGTACTCCTGCGTGTCCAAGTCGCCGGGAATCCACCACGCGGTGTGGTCGCCCGCCATTGTGAACTCGGTCAGTTCCTCCTTGATCCAGAAGCAGACGAGTGCATTGTAAATGTTTCCCGGGTATAGGTTGGCGGGCAGCAGGTCCGGGAACTCGTAGCGGAATCCCAAACCGTCATTGTAGAGACGGAAGCGGATTTGCATTACCGTGGGACGTTTCTCTGTCGAATGGTCCATGCTCTCCACGCTGCCGACGGGCTGTTCCAGCGTCACCAACAGTTCGTTGTAGTGGTTGCGGATGCGTGCCTCCTCGCCCCAAACGGGCTCCCACGTCTCGTCGAAGCTGCTATACGTTGTGTCTTTCAGCACGAAAGCGTGGGCGAGGTCGTCGCGCCATTCGAGGGTGAAGCCCATTCTGGAGGTCTGCACCACGGGCTTGCCGTTGCGGAATAGCGAATAGGCGGGCACGCCGTCATAAATCGCAAATTGCAGTTCCAATTGTCCGTCGGGACTACGCAAAACGTGACTGTCTTCCACTTTAATGGGAGATTTGGCTGTTCTGGAAAAGCCGACGAATGGCGTCATCAGCATCGCCATCCATATAATAATTGCAGTGTATTTTTTGTTCATAACACTATGCCGATTGAATAATCGGCAAATGTACATAAATTATGAATACACACAATGTAGAGCCGTCATAATATAGCGGCTCTACCTATAGCGGCATCCGCCAATGCCTTGGCAGAGAATGCTTGTAAGGTGAAAAAATAGTGTATCTTTGTTTTTTATAATAGAGAAAGAATATAGTTAATTTAAATCATTGATAATCAATTAGAATGACAAAAATCATCCTGCGATATGGTCATAAAAAAGAAGATTTGTTTACGATTGGCGACTCCGCTGGTCGTTTTGTTCACGCTATTATCCTATCTCTCCATGGCACAGATTTCCCCTTATAATTTCGGTTTACGGGAAGCCCGCGACGGCGTCGACCGTTACTGGGCAATGTATTACGCCCATACGGAGGCGCTTGCGCAGGGCGTGGAGGTGTCTTACGCGGGCATTGACACGTTGGACATCGAGCTGCCGCCCGACTTCAAAACGATTCCGATCGGCCCGCGCACCGATTTCGGCGGGCTCATTCTCTATGTCACGAACAAAGTACGTCACGATGCCTTGTTCTCCATGCACAACCCGTTGAAACAGCTCCCCTTGGACAAGGCCCTGGTGGATGGCGGCGACTTTCGTTCTGTTCCCGAGTTGGCGAATGGGGAAAAATTGCTCGTGCTCAACGACCTCAACCCGTGGACTGAGAGAATTTACCCCAATTATGTCGTCCAACGCTATGATATTTTACAGCTACATGACGGTATTGCCATTAATGCGCCCATTGCTCCGTGGAATACGGACTCCACGAATCTTCGCGCCCTCTACTCGGAAGCCGACACTTCTCCCAAACTATTCCGAGGGCTCACGCTGCACCGCACCGAATTGTCAGAGTTCAGGACCGCTTGCCTGTCAATAAGCGGAGTATGTAATATGACCATTGAAGATGTACATGTGACCACACCGAAAAGCCGGATGATTGCTGATGAGGTATTCAAAATTCTCAGTTCAGTATGCGTAACCTTCCGCGACGTGACCGTGGACGGCACCTACTCGGGCTATGGATCTTCACGCGCCTACGGGTATGCTTTCTCCTTGTACAACCTTTGGAATACTGTTTTCGAGCGAGTAACCGCCGACGGCAACTGGGGTGTTTTCGGCACCAACAACCTGTCCAACACCACACTGATAGACTGCGATATCAACCGATTCGACATCCATTGCTATGGCCGCGATGCGCTGTTGCTACGTTGCACCTTGCGGCAACGGCAAACCCAATTTTCTTCAATGTACGGCACCGTGACCTTCGACTCCTGCCGTTTCATCGACTGCATTCCCGTCCGTATCCGCTCCAGTTACAACGCATACACCCCCTTTGACATCGAAATGCGCGACTGCACCTTTGAACTGACTATGCGGCATCACTCATTGGTCAACGTTATGCTGCTTGACACTACCAACAACAGCCGCCCCGAACTGAGCACCAAATGCTGGCCTAACCTGAAAATCACCAATATGACCGTAGTCGCACCTTTCTGGGTCGGCACCATGGACCTCTACGAACCTACGGGAACACTCAGCGAATTGAAAAAGCCCGTGGACCATATCAGCAATGTAACCATCGACGGATTGAAAGTGACTCGACCTAACGGGCAACCCGCCAAAGTGAAAATCCGGCTCTCGTCCCATAAATTTGTCACAGCCAAAAAACTGGATTTTACTTTGAATGAGGCACCTCAATTGTAGAACATTTTTTTCATTTTTTTGTAGAGACGGGGCGTGCCCCGTCTCTACATATTGCAATTTCATTATGTCTGTGCATATTTAAAATTTGTGTACATTTGCCAAATCTTTGAATTTGAAACAATGGAAGAAAACAAACATAGCGGGTGGTTGTTGGTTTTATGGCTTTTGGTTGCTTTCCTGGGCGGTTTTTCCCTGGCTTTGCACATTAATCCTAACCGTCTGAGCAAAAAAAGCAGCGAACAACTAAACAAGATGCAAGAGGTGATGAATTATATCGACCGTTTTTATGTCGATTCTGTCAATGTGGACTCGATTTACTGCCTCGCCATCAATGCGATGCTGCAAGGATTGGACCCGCACTCCACCTATTCCACTGCGGAAGAGAATAAATCTATGATGGAAACCCTTGAGGGATCTTTCGAGGGAATCGGTATCCAATTCAATATCATGAACGACACCCTGATGGTTGTGTCTGTAATCTCCGGAGGCCCTTCCGAAAAGGCAGGACTGTTGGCAGGCGATCGAATGGTCGAAGTAGATGGCAAATCGATCATTGGCATCAAAAACGAACAGGCTTTCAAACTGCTGCGAGGCACGAAAGGCTCCAAGGTAAAAGTCGGTATTTTGCGCCCGGGATTCAAAGAAAAATATACTTACGAAATCACCCGTGGTGTGATTCCAACCTATACTGTTGATGTGGCTTATATGATGGACGGAACAACCGGATACATCAAACTCAACGAGTTCGGGAGCACTACCGCTAAAGAGTTCAACGAGGCTATTTTGAAACTGAAAAAACAAGGCATGACCTCCTTAATCGTTGATCTCAGATCCAACACCGGCGGATTCCTGGATGCCGCCATCAGCGTTTGTGACGAACTCCTGCCGACCAATCGAAAGATTGTCTCCATTGAAGGATCTAAAGTTCGTCCTGAAGTGATTTATGCCTCGAAAAGTGGCGATTTCGAGAACGGCAAAGTGGTGATTCTTATTGACGACTTCAGCGCTTCGGCGAGCGAAATCGTCGCCGGCGCCATACAAGACAACGACCGCGGCATCATCGTGGGGCGGCGTTCTTTCGGCAAAGGTCTGGTACAGAGACAATTCGACCTTTCCGACCAATCATCCATACGCCTGACCGTTTCCCGATACCACACACCCAGCGGCCGCTGTATTCAACGTGAATATACCCAAGGAACGGATGCCTATTATGAGGATCTCTACAACCGGCTTCTCAACGGCGAAATGGAAAGCGCCGACAGCATCCACCTGGATTCTACAAAAGTGTATCACACGCTGGAAGGACGCACCGTTTACGGCGGGGGAGGCATCATGCCCGACTTTTTTGTCCCACTTGAACGTGGCAAAGACATGGATGCCTACTACGATATCGCCAATTCCTCCGCACTCATACAGTTCGCCTTCCATTACGCCACGGAACACAAAAATGCGTTGAAAAAACAGTACCCCAATGCCAAAACCTATGTGTCGGGAATGACGGTCACAGACGAAATGCTTCAGCAACTCGTCCAATATTATGAAAAGAGTAACCAGAAAAAAATATCAACAATGACCTCAACGGCCTCCAATGAGTTAAAAGTCTGGTTAAAAGCACTCATTGGCCGGAACCTTTATGATAACGAAGCCTTCTATCCGGTAATCAACAAAACCGACAAGGTGATACTAAAGGCAAAAGAGGTCCTCCGATAGGGATTGCGAATAATCACATCCTCTATATCCAGAATCTGCGCCAACTATCGTTGGCGCTCAATGGATGTTTGGTGCAACAATTCAAGGAATCTATCCATAAATTCTTGATATACAGGATCTTCGTAATGTTTTTGGTAACGCTTGACCACTTCCTGCCATTGTTTGGGTTGCACTACTGCGATATGGCTTTGCCTTTTGATTTCTGCAATTTCGTCCACCAGTTTCATTCGTTGATAAAGAAGTTCACTTAACTGATTATCAATACTTTCCAGCATTGAACGGTATTTTATCAACTCCAAATTGGCGGTATCGGTGCGCAAATCCAGATGGGAAACCATTTCCGCCCATTGCGCGGGAGTCATTTGCTGGTCCGCATCGGAAAGCGCCTTTTCCGGCTGAAAATGGCATTCCGTCATAAGTCCATTAAAACCGTAATTTATAGCGACTTGCGCCACTTGGGGAATCCAACGGACCTGCCCGCAAAGATGTGACGGGTCGCAAAGAATGGGCAACTCCGGCATACGGACTTTTAACTCTATTGGGATTTGCCACAAGGGCGCGTTGCGATACACATTCTCATGGGCATCCGTGAATCCGCGATGAACAGCCATCACCTGACGGATGTCGGCCTGCAAAAAGCGCTCAATGTTACCAATCCAAAGTTTCAAATCGGGAATGATTGGATTTTTGACCATCACCGTAAAATCGGAGTGACGCACGGCATCCGCAATCTGCTGGACTTCGGTGGGATTAACGGCTGTTCGCGCACCTATCCAAACGGCACGAATATCATGTTTAATACATAATTCCACTTGATGGACATTCATCACCTCGACACAGACGGGTATTTTAAACTGCTGCTGCACCTCCTGCAACCACGGCAGCGCATTCTCTCCTGCACCGGTGAAACTGTCGGGAACACTTCGCGCTTTCCACGCCCCGGCACGGAAATAGGCGATGGGAATATTCACCGCTCCGGCATGTTCAATGAGTTCCGTGGCGGTTGCCCATACTTGATCACGGTTTTCCGCCGCACAAGGTCCAACTATCCAGATATGATCCATCACTATTCCTCCGTCTCTGGTTCTTCTTCAATGTCTGTGAAATACTTCTTCACAAACTTGTTCTTCAGACTCCTGTTACCCAACTTGTAGGTGAACGAAGGCAAACCTTTTGCCTTGTCAGGCTCTTGGAATCTGTTTTTCGGTTTTACGCTCGTGATGGCCTCATTAAAGGATTTATCAGAAGAGAAAGCGGATACCGCATTGTTGTCGAATTGGAAATAGTAGAATTGGTTGTCGAATTCAAAGTAGAGATAGAGTCGGTTGCGGGAACCACGTTTCTCAATGACAATACGACCCGGCACGGTCTTATAGACCTGTTTCGAGCCGCAAATAATCAGTGGCAGAGATGTTTGCGATTTAAAGGTGGACTGCTCTTTATCCCATTCAAAATCAATATTGGAGAAAAGGAACATGACCTGTATTGCCTCAGGCACGCGCCGGTACTGTCCCAATACGGCATCACGCTGGAAACGGTCGTATTCCGTCTTACCTAAAATGTTATATAGGGCACGGTCGAATGCCTCGTCCCCCGACACGTCCACAAAATTCAATGTAGCCTTCTCCAGCGCCTTGTTCATCAAGTTCATGGCCTTGTCATTGAAGAAGAAATCAATGGAAGTGGTAATGTGCATCTCCGCAGAGTCGGCAAGCATATAGTTCACGATAGTGCCGTTGGTTTTGAAATCCACGCGCCCGAGTTTTGTACCCATATCTATCTTACCACTGCCATGAGCTTCACAATTGTCGGTATTCAGAACGATAATGTTGCCCGGCACAGAAGGATCCATCAGTTTCTCCTTGGAAGCGGCCTTGAATTCGCGAGTCTCTTTGTCGTAGGTGATATAGCCGAACACGTTGATGTATTCCGCATCATTGAACTCATCTTTGGCCACCCCGAATGCTGTATAGATCCGCCCTGTTTTGTTGCTCGAAGCGATAGCCACCACCACTTTGCGCTCGTCCATGTCTTTAGTGCGATCGTGGACCTGTATCATGATGTTGTTGGGGTCTACCTGTTGCAGAATTTTCATACGGGCGTGCTTGATGGTGTCACAACCATGTATAATTTCCACCCCGCCGAAATAGGACAAAAATGGATTGGTACTGTGCAACTCGGCACGCCCGTCGAAAGCGAACTGGTCGCTGAAATGAAAGTCCTTCTCCAAAGGAATCTTCGCCTCGCCAAAAGTTTCTTTCATGAAATAGACCGTGTCGAAATAGAGCGTTTGCACGCGCTGCTCGGCATCAATGTAGTCGTAATAGCCGTTGGCATAAAATTTTGTAGCACTTTGCAGACGCGTGGTACAGTTGTAGAGTTCGTGAAATTTGTTCTCCCTGCCAGCCAGAATGCGCGAATTCTCCAGAATGTCCATAACGGCCTTCTTGCGGATGGTGACATCGCCATGCTGCGGCGTGATGGCCGCATCGCCCACGTTGATGTAACGCACACCATGCGCGAAAATGATGTTCTTCGCAAAGTCAAACTCGGCATTTACCGCCGTAAACTTGTAATCCACATACGGCGCCACCGCATACAACTCATTACCAACACTTTGCATATCCACCAAGTCCTTAATGGGCGTATTGTCTATATCGGTATCCTTATATGGATCATCCCATTTGAAACGCAACATGGTCGAATCGATGGGATCCCACTCAAACTCGGATGATTTGGCCTTAATCTCATTTTGCACAAAATACACCACAGAAGCCTCTCCATTAGCTATAAAGTGGCCCTTACGCGTCTTGTAATCAATATGGGAGTTGTAGTTGTCGGTGGAGAATGCGACATCCTTGCCGCCGCTGATATCGTAAATTCTCAGATTCGCCGTATCCGCCAAGAGCTCATGATGCTTGAATTGGAATAGCCGCGAAGAGATATCGGCTCTGTTGAACTTCACAAGACCGGTACCAAACATACCACTCGGCGTAATCTTGGAATTGCCTGTCAGCTCAGCCTCCTTGAAAATGTCCATCGGCTGCTGCAAAGTGTGTATAAACATCTGATCCTGATAGGGTTCCCAGTGCAGATAGGCTTTCTCGACTGAAGCCGGAGGAAACTCCGTGCCCGCCATCTGTTCGTCCACAACATGTCGGTTGGCATTTCCGTTTGTCGAATCAATGTAGAATACCAAACTGTCGGAAATGGTGTGCGAAGTTATATAGTCAATATTGCCTTTCCCTCGTAAACCCCTGTTACTTAAACTTATACGTCCTTGATACCCACCTCGTGTACCATACATCGGCAGACCAGCGGTGTTATGTACAAAACCCAGTGAAAAATCGGACTGCACTTTCAACGGCTCGACAATATCCGGGAAAATACCTCCTGAGACGAGAGCGCCGCTGAACTTCATGGAATCAATCACAAAGTTGTCCAAATTCACAATACGGAATTGATTCACAGCATAAAAGAACTTGTTACGATCATATACACCACCCAAAACGTAAGGCTGGTCGTAGAAAACCTTACCTCCTTTCCGAGCCTCGAAAATGGGATAGTCAGGATAGTCTGTGATGCCTGATTTGTTTCCGGGCATATCTATGTAGAGCACACCGGAAAGCTCCTCCAACTGGCTTCGCACGCGCTGCAGTTTATGGTCACCATACATATCCATCGGACCGTCCTTGTCCTCCACGTACATAATCAGCGTGTCGATAATGTCCATATCCACAAGAAAACGGTCATAATCAAACTGACAGTTATGGGTCACAAAATCGAACAAACCACCGATTACACGACCCGAAAAGACCATATTGCGGTTCTTCTTGACCGTAACCTGCTCGTTCATCGGATATACATTGACAATCTGCGGGTCACTGAGCACAAAAAACTCACAACCGGTTATTTTTAAATCGTTGGTGGCAAGATCCAAGGAAGCATAGTGAGTCTTCGATTCCAACTTGATGTAGTCGTAGTCTTTCTTTTTCACCTGGTTGTTCAGGTATTGCGCAATTTTACTACGATAATGGATATGGTTGTTATTGATGTCGTATTCGATAAAGCCGCGCGCAGCAAAGTCAATCATCATGGCCTTGATGTCCAAAGGCGGCTTGTTGAACCAGCGAATCACATCTTCGATGGTCAGGTCCTCGTAACCGGCACTGTTGAAAAGTTGCCAAAGCGAGAAGAGCGGATTCACCGTATTAAAACCGTTGATCTCGTGCATCACCCCTTCCTCGTAGTAGTTCTGGGATTCGAAATAGGCCTCCTGATCACTTGTGTTGCCCACAATCGGTTTTAGTTCAATGCGCTTTTCCGTGGTCACCCATTGCACAGACTCCACGTACATGTCAAGCTTGTGGTAGGAGTTGAAGAACGGTGAACGGCCAACCCCTTGTTTCGGACGCGAAATAAGCAAACTCTTTTTCTCATTGTCGAATTTAAAGTTGGCGGCGGGATGGTAGATGGAATCTGTTTCAATATAGAGAGCGACTTTGGCATCTTCTGACAGCAGGTTTGTGGGCCTGATGAGGAAACTTCGCGACTGGGCGGTAATAATGACCTCGCCCTCGTTATAAATGGTCACTTTTGCCAAAGTATCCCCATGTCCTGCACCATAGATAGAGGCACCCCGCATCTCAAATCCGCCCACATAGTCTACGTCTTTGTATAGATTTTTAATCGGTAGTGTGGCCTCCATACTGATAAATCTTGGATAGGTGGCTTTCTCCTCGGAAGTGGGCAATACGGCCTTCTCTTCCACACGGCCGATCACAGGTTGTGCGAAAAGCCTTGGGTAGTAGAAAAGAGCATCGTTGGCCGCCACACGCGGGAAACGCAAGTCTATGTCGTAGGTTTTCAACACGGCCTTTACATTGGGTTCCAAACCGGCACGATCCCAGGAAACCGTGCCTCCATTGGCCTTGAACTGCAACTTGTCAGGATAGTAACGACCGTTCACACTGCTCACAACCAGACTGTCTTTGGCGGAATAGCCCCACAAATCAATGTCCCGAAAATCAAAGAAAGGTTCTTGGTCAAAACCCAAATGGTCGGCAAAACCCATCGCGACCCACTTCACATTATCCCCTTGATTCAAGATGTTATCTTGAAAGAACTGGGCATAAAGCGTCATCTTCTCCTGAAAAAACGTTGAACTATGCCCGATATGGTAATCCAAGATTTTCTTCCAAGTATCCGTTTCACTGGCATACTGACTTTGCACGAAGATGTCGTACGTGTGGATAAAACTCTGGAAATGAGGGATGGGACGATGTTTTTTCTTTAACATCTTGTTGGCTTCCTCTATGAAAACCTCTTGGTTGTCGGCATCCATGCGGGTCGTCCACATCAACTCAAACTCCTCTAAAACCTCCTTCGCCTCCTTTTGGCGGTCTTTGGGAACGGAGGAATAGAACTCCTTCATCTCCTCAACTGTCTTGGAAGGGTCCTTAGAAAAAGCCGTAAAGCGCTGAGCATGAGCCAACACCGTCAAACACAGCAACACACTGACAAAAATAATCTTCTTAATCATTACATAGAAAAATGGTGCGCAAAGATACAAAAAAGAGCGATTGCGAATTCAGAATTAAGAATTCAGAATTAATTGTTCCTTTTTGCGTTTGAATGATTTCCGATAGACTCGTGGCACCACTTTAT
>Ga0265299_10002622_pt1 | contig 18215 bp, 14 predicted proteins | sample AusTroGonzalo_MG_4_FD_193485 | JGI IMG/M metagenome (GOLD analysis project Ga0265299, IMG submission 193485) | Bovine rumen microbial communities from tropical cattle in Woodstock, Queensland, Australia - Gonzalo_02 | ecosystem: Host-associated > Mammals > Digestive system > Stomach > Rumen ... | reverse complement strand
CTATATCGGCGTGCGTGGAAAGAAGGAGTTCCCCTTCTGGTGGCGGGCCCTGTCGTTTATCCTTGCCATCGCGGTTTTCGTTTCCACAATCACGACACGCCAGCATGTCATATTGGACATTTTCGGTGGCGTTGTGTTCGCCGAGCTGAGCTATGCCATGGCAACTTCGTACGATGTCATCAGCCGGACTTACACGAGATTCAGCTCGTGGATCATGAAAAAACTGTTCGGCTGGAAGACCCTTGAAGGCTGAAAACGCCTTTGCAATTAACTATTGCCGTATTAAATATTTGACAGCCTGAGGCGTTCAATGCTATATTTTTCAACGCTGGGCAAATTGTTTGTCCAGCTAAACTTTATATCTGTGTAGAGGTGAGCTTGGCTACAAAGGAACTTAGGGTCAACAGACAGATCCGTGCGAAAGAGGTTTTCCTTATTGATGAAAACGGTGACAAGAGAGGCGTCATGAATTATTTCGACGCAATGGCAATGGCCGAGGACGCAGGTCTCGACCTGGTGGAGATTTCTCCTAATGCCAATCCTCCGGTCTGCAAGATCATCGACTACGGCAAGTACAGATATGAGCAGGAGAAGAAGCTCAAGGAAGCTAAGAAGAATCAGACCATCGTCAAGATGAGGGAAATCAGGATGCAGCCTAAGATCGACACACACGATCTTGAGGTCAAATCCAAGGCCATCGGAGAGTTCCTTTCCGGCGGCGACAAGTGCAAGGTCACAATCCGTTTCCGCGGTAGAGAGCTTGCCCACACCGAGCTTGGCCGCGAGGTTCTTGGAAAGATACTTGAACTCCTTACAGAAAAAGAGATACTATTCAACGTCGATTCCCAACCGGTCATGGAAGGAAGGAACATGTCAATGCTCCTCAGCCCGGCCAAGGGAGCGGTGAAAAAACAGGTGAAATAGTCTCCGTATGGAGATTAAAACAGCAGCTACTGAGGGGGTTCTTGTTCCTCAGGGCGCTTATAAAGAGGTACAACATGCCTAAGATGAAAACAAGAAAGTCCGCTGCAAAGCGGTACAGGGTCACCGGGACTGGCAAGGTCAGATACAAGAAGCAGGGCCTTCGCCATATTCTCACCAAAAAGACTACCAAGCGCAAGAGAACTCTCCGCGCCTCTAGTATTCTCTCCGATGTGGAAGCAAAGAAAGTCAAAGTTATGCTTCCTTACGCTTGAAACAGGGAGGGTGTGAATTATGCCAAGAGCAGTTGACGGAACCAAACACAAGGACAGACGCAAGAAGATCTTGGATCTTGCCAAGGGTTACTATGGTCGCAGAAGCACCAATAACCGCATCGCCAAGGACGCTATCGCAAAGGCCGGTGTCTATGCTTATCGCGGAAGAAAGGAGAAGAAGAGAGATTTCAGAACACTCTGGATCGCAAGAATCTCCGCTGCTGTGAGAGCTGAGGGACTGAGCTATTCGCAGTTCATGCATGCACTCAAGATCTCCAACATCGAGCTCAACAGAAAGGCTCTCTCTAACATGGCTATTGAGGACAAGGCCGCATTCAGCGCCCTGGTCGCTTCAGCCAAGAAGACACTTGAGGCTTGAGTCCGTAGCAAAAAGGATTTAACATTAGGTCAGGGGGCTAAGCCATGACAGTTTATGAAAACATGTTACTTCTTGAGGAAAGAGTTAAGAAAGCTTCTGCCTACATGGCTAGGCTCAGAGCTGAGAACGAAAACCTCAAAAGAGACATCAAGCTCATAACACGTCATAACGAGGAACTCCAGGCATATGTCGACAACTACAAAGAGGATGAGAAGCTCATCGCTCAGAGTATCGAGACATCGCTTGAAAGTCTGAATGAAGTTGGACTGGATAACATTGACCTTAATGTTCCTGATCTGGAAATCGCCGAGGCCTTCTCTTCCATCGGAGGAGATGCCGTGGAGATTCCGGAGATTACGGATTTGGAAATCGATCAGTAGTCTGTACTGAAAAGACAAAGACCATTGCCTGGTGCAATGGTCTTTTTTTATCCCCTATTGCCCCCTATTGCCTGACACACAAAAAACATAGGTTTTTTATGTGGTCTGGGCCTTTGAAAGTTTCGGGCCTGTTTTCCATCTGCTACGCTTTAACCATGACCGCAGAGCAACTGATTTCACTTAACCTGACGACATATCTTTCCATGAGGGAAATACGGGGCAAGGATGATCCGGAAGTCGTAAAGCTTTATGGAAAACTCAAGAACATGATCATAGTCGAAGTCTATTTCATGGGCTTTCTGAGAAATCTGATTGACGATGACGAGATGTCGGGCTTCATCCTTTTCATAAACGATGATTTAGACGGCATCATTGAACGCTTTCGCAAAAACAAGGGGCACTTCATGCGCTATCTCAAGGACTCGTTGGAAAACCGTGCCCTTGCCTATCTCAAACTGAAACTTAAGAGAGCCAGCATCAACAGGTCGATTTCTGAATTCTACTGTCCTGACATCATGGCTGTTGCCGAATCCTCTCCGGAAGATGCCTATATCTACAAAGAAAACGCAAGGGAAGCCCGTCATCAGAAAGCTTTGATGTTCAGTGTCCTCAGAGACATGTGCATGCGTGTCAGAAGCAGGAGAATCAAGCTGTTTACCTTCTTCTGCACCATCATGCCATTTCTGTCACGGGATGTGATTGACGGATTCTGCGAATCGATCAACTGCGACAGGGAGCAGACTCTGATAATCGCAAATCAGCTTTCCAGAATCCAGGAGCGCGAAAACCAGAACCGCTACAGCAAGTATTATCTGTCACGGATGGTTGATTTCCACTGGTCAAAGATTCTTGAGTACGAAGGTCATGCGCAGATAGCTCTGAATCCGGATTTTTATAAGAAGAAGGCGGATCTGAACCGCAGGAAACTCAGAGAATCGCTCAAGGGCTTTTTCAACGCCAAGATGCACACCCCCTACTCGGCAGTCGCAAGGATTCTGAACATGGAACCCCAGACGGTATCGGCCTATGTGATGTATGCCAAAAAGATTCTTGAAAGGGTCATAAACGATAAGTCACTTAACAACATGACACCCAAGTCCCGTCTCAAGCAACCCGGTCTTCCCAGATTCGAGCCCTTCAACGAATTCGGAATTGGCCAGAAACCGTTGTTGAACTGCTCTGGCAAATCGATTATCCTCAAATCATGAGAATACTTCTGGCCAGCTCCAATGAGCATAAAAGACACGAGATATCACAGCTTTTTTCTTCCCACGAAATCCTTCTTCCTAAGGATCTGGGACTTGATTTCGATTGCGAGGAAAACGGAGAAACCTTTCTTGACAACGCCATGATCAAGGCCAACGCTCTGTTTGATGTCGCTAAGGACATGGGTCTTCCTGTTCTGGCAGATGACTCGGGCCTAGTGGTCCCTGCCCTGCCAGGCCTTCTGGGTGTCAGAACGGCACGCTTCGGAGCCGAGGACGGTGGCCCTCTTCTCAGCGCACATGAGAAGAACCAGCTTCTTCTGAAGATGATGAAGGACTTTCCCGAGGAAAAAAGGACGGCCTTCTTCGTCTGCGCCATGGTTCTTATCAAGGACAGATACACTGTCTACTGCGCAGTAGAGCATGCTGACGGACACATCCTTCATGAGGAAGTCCAGGGAACAGGCGGCTTCGGCTACGACCCCGTCTTCTATTGCAATGCAGCAGGATGCTCAATGGCGACTCTGCCGGATGGTGGGAAGAACTTGTATAGCCATAGGGGAAAAGCAGCCAGAAGCATCCTCAGGTTTTTGGAGCCCCAAAAAAACCCCAAAAACTGAGGAGCTTCTTTGCGCGAAATAAGGAATGAAATATGAATAATGATATACCGACAAGAGATCAGATTAAGGAAAGTGACAAATGGGATCTGAGCAGTCTTTATCCCTGCGATGAAGCATGGGAGACCGACCTTGAGCGCCTTAAAAAGAAGATAGATGAGGCGGCCAAGTTCAAGGGAACTCTGGCAAAGAGCCCGGTGGCCCTTCTCAGCGCCATGAAATGGCTTTCCGATTCCATGAGTCTTGCCGAGCAGGTCTATGTCTATGCATCTCTGAAGTACTCTGCCCAGTCAGACGACCCGGAGTGCCAGAGGATGATCGGCCTGATTTCCCAGGTATATACGAACCTCATCGCCGCAGTCAGCTACATGGATCCCGAGATTCTTGAGATCAAGAACCTTGAGAAGATCATCGAAGACAAAGATTTTGACGACTGCCGCGTTTATCTGAAAAAAATACTGCGCCAGAAAAGCCACACCCTCTCTCCTTCTGAGGAGGAGATTCTTGCCAAGCAGTCCGAACTTCAGAGCACGCCGAGCAAGACCTTTGAGATGCTTACCAACGTGGATATGAACTTCGGAAACATCGACGGCATGCCGCTTTCACAGAGCACCTGGGCATCCTTTATGATCAACCCGGATAGGAATCTGCGAAGCCGTGCCTATGAGCAGTTCTACGGAACCTACAAAGCCCACGAGCAGACACTTGCCACCTTGTATGCATCAAGCGTCAAACAGGACATTTTCAACGCCAGAGTGCGCGGCTTTGATACTGCTCTGGATGCGGCCCTTTACAGGGACGATGTACCAAAGAGCGTCTACACAGGCCTTATCGAGGCCGTCCACGATGCCCTGCCCTCCCTGCACCGATACTACAACCTCAGAAAGCGCATCCTTGGCGTGGATCAGCTCAGACACTACGATGTCTATGTTCCTCTTGTAAGCTCGGTTAAGACACACAAGACATATGAAGAGGCTGCTGAAATAGTCAAAAATGCCTTAAAGCCTCTCGGCGAGGAGTATGTGAAGACCCTCTACAAGGGAATCACGACAGACCGCTGGGTCGACCGATATGAGAACAAGGGCAAAAGAAGCGGAGCATTCTCAAGCGGAGGCTTCATCGGAGCTCCCTATATTCTTCTGAACTACAAGGAAGATGTTCTGGGCGATGTGTTCACCCTGGCTCACGAAGGCGGACACAGCATGCACAGCTACTATTCCAAGCGCAACAACCCCTTCCTCTGTTATGACTACACAATCTTCGAGGCCGAGGTTGCATCGACTTTCAACGAGCAGCTAGTTGCCAAGTACCTGACAGACAATGCCGAAAGCGAAGAGCTGAGAACATATATCATCGCAAAGCAGATAGATGACATGATAGCCACTCTGTTCCGCCAGACCATGTTCGCTGAGTTCGAGTATCTGTGTCACACCCAGCAGGAACAGGGTCAGATTCTGACGGCCGCAACCATGAGAAAGACATACCGCGACCTTCTTGAAGCCTATTTCGGACCTGAGATGGTTCTTGAAGAGAATTCGGATCTTGAAGGCCTGAGAATTCCGCACTTCTACAACGCCTACTACGTCTACAAGTACGCAACAGGTATCTCTGCGGCAATCGCACTGTCACAGAAAGTGTTAAACGGCGGTTGGAAAGAACTTGATAATTATCTGAACTTCCTCAAATCCGGCGGATCCAAGTTCCCGATCGAGAGCCTCAAGTGCGCAGGCGTGGACATGTCCACGAGAAGACCTGTGGAATTGGCGATGAAGAAGTTCGATGCCCTTCTCTCCGAGTTCGAAAAGACTGTTTCAGTCAATTGAGCGTATTACAGCCCCGAACGGTGCCAAGGCAAGCTTTGCGATTTTGAAGAACTGAAGGCCGAACGGGATTCCGATTACGGTCACACAGAGAATGCAGCCCCAGACGAAGTTGCAGATGGCCAGCGGAAGGCCGCTTATCAGAAGCCACAGTACGTTCACGATAAAGGATATGGCTCCTCCCTCGTAATCGACTTCACATCCGAAAGGAAACAAGGATATTGCAGAGAGCTTGAAGCACTGGACTCCGATTGGAATTCCTATTATGGTTACGCACCAGATGAGACCTGCTATGCACCAACCCATGGCGCTGAGAAGACCTCCGAGCAGAAACCAAAGTATATTTCCTAAAAAGCGCATGACTCATCTTAACACATTATCCATGGTTGTAAGAGCATACGCCATGGCTCCTTTAGCTATAAAACGAAGAAAACTTTATGAAATTTATAGCTAAATAATGAGGTGACAGCTATAAAACAGAGCATCCAGGGTTTTCTTATAGTCAGAGAACCTGAAAAACTTCCAAAATAGCTATAATCCCGGAATAATCAGTTGTTTTTATAGCTTTTTCAGCTATAAGAAACAGAGTTTTCTCCGTTTTATTAGCTTTCCAATGGGTTTTACCACAAAAAACGACAAAACTTCTGAAATAGTGGTTAAATCCTGAGGCGAAAACCACAAAAACAGAGACTTCACCGGAATTTGTGGTCACACAATTCAAACAACCATGTATAATGCCACAAAATCAGGGTTCAGAGCTGTTTTTGTTGCTCTGATGACCACAAAAACCAGCGAATGTGTCTCAATTGTGGTTGAAGCCCACAAACATCGATTGTGAACAGGCTGTTCGAAGCCTGTGAAGTTGGCCTGGGGTTTGAACATCAGACCGCCTATTCCCTTTTCGCTGAGTACATGCGAAAATACATTTGCTCGCGTATGAATAACGTTTTCGGTTACATAGAAGAATGCTCAGACTCTTTGTTCAAGGACCAGGAATTCTGTGAGGTAGATGCCCTTGTATTCACCTGGCTTTCATACTTTGAAATCGAGAACCTTCAGGAGCGCGGCGTCGAGTGCCGCAAGCTGACTCTGAAGAACCTGGTAAAGAAAAACGAGGAGATCTTCGGCGAGTTCAAGAAACCGGATAAGCTCGGAAAGCTTGTCTCCACAGCCACAGGGGCATGGATGCTCAAGCAGGTTTCCGACAAAAAGCGCTTCAAGAGTGTCAGAATCGGCGATTTCAAGACGGTCAACGACCATGAGAACGACATCCAGTTCTCTGTGACTTCATATATTCTGGACAATGGAACTGAGGTTATAGCCTTCAGGGGTACGGACACTTCCGTAGCAGGCTGGAAGGAAGACTGTATGACAAGCTACAGCCTCAAGGTCCCTTCCCAGGAACTGGCTCTGGAATATCTGAACAAGAGACGTGGCAAAAGGCCAATTATTGTGACAGGTCATTCAAAGGGCGGAAACCTTGCCATCTATGCCGCATCTATGTGCAGAAAGACCCTTGTTCCCAGAATTAGCGATGTCTATAACTTCGACGGGCCGGGATTCTGCTTTGACATAAAGACGACAAAGAACTTCAAAGAGATAAAGGACCGCATCCACTCCTACATTCCGGGCTCCTCTATTGTAGGAATGCTTCTGCAGCACGTGGACGACTACGTTGTGGTCTCCAGCCTGAGTGCGGGAATACTGCAGCACTATGCGTTCTACTGGAAGATCGAGGGTCGTTCTTTTGTCCTGCAGAAGAAAAGAAACCTGTCCAGCAGGTCGATGGACACAGCCTTCAGGCAGTGGATGGAAGATCTGTCCCTGGAACAAAGGAAGGCATTTGTGGAGGCAGTGTTCTCGGCCATTGAGGATTCCGGGGTGAAGTATTTTGATGAATTCTCCACGTCCGATCTGCGGAAATTGTTTTCCAAGATGAACAGTATGGATGCTCAGACCAAGAAGATGGTCCGTTCGTTCTTGGGCAAACTCGTCAAGGCAAGCAGCAGCGAGGTTATCAGTGCGGCGTCGGATGTTTTCGGAAGGGTCAAGGATAATATGGCCGAGAAGATTTCAAATACTTTGGCCAAGCACTTCAATCAATGACTTTCTGGGGCTCTCCGTGATGGGCGGCCTTCATTTCATACATCTTGGTATCGAGGTCTTTCATGAAGGAGTCTATGCTTCCATGCTCGAAGTGGCTGATTCCGTATGAAATGCTCAGTCTGTATTTGTGGGCGGTGCTGTTGAATATATCAAGCTGGTTGTTGACTTCTTTGATGTAAGCCGAAAGATCTTCAGAGTATGTGACAGGCTTCAGAACTATGAACTCATCGCCTGCGAAGCGGAATACGAACTCGTGGTCCTTTCTTGAATTCTTCAGAATGTCCGCCATGGTTTTCAGGGCGTTGTCTCCCTCTGAATGTCCATAGTTGTCGTTTATCTGCTTGAAGCCATCCATGTCCATCATGGCTCCGACAAACGACTTCCCTTTTCTGATCCATGTGGTCATGATGACGTTCATGTATTGACGGTTATAGGTATCGGTCAGTGTGTCCACATAAGCCAGCTCGTTCTGCTGCATCATGAAAAGACCGACAAGTCCTACGGCGGCTGAAAGCCATGCAAGGGAAAGTCCGTAGAACATGAACTGAAGTCCCGCACCGATAATTATCGGCAGAAGGAACATGTTGATGTTGAAGAATGACTTGGCTCCGTTTTCCTTCTCATAGCGCCGTTTGAGAATAATCGCCGAGATACAGTAGTAAAGGATTACGAAGTAATAGACGTAGCTGAACGGTCTTCTCTCATAGACGTTCTGATCCGTGATGACATACGAAATCGGAACAATGAAATTGACTATGTTCATCGAGAACATGAAGATTCCGATTATGATCTGGGGTCTGAACTTCTTCCAGATGTTGCTCTTGTTTCCGTAAAGGCCCAGATCAACGTAGACGAGGACACAGAACGGGAGAAGAAGGTTGACCGAGTACAGATAGATGTTGGCAATGTAGTTCAGAAGTCTGGCACCGGCGAAAAGCTTTCCGTCGATTGTGTATGAAAAAGCCTCCATGAAACATGCCAGCATTACACCGAAGACCAAAAAAGTATAGATGCGGTCCTCGGCATGATGTCTAATCATCTTTGCCCTGGATGTATACCACAGCATGGCCAAGAGAAATATTCCTACACCGTTGCAAACGTAAATAGCACTTAAGCTCAGAGTCTCAATCTCCTCAGTTTCAACCTATTACCATTATCAGTTCGATTGCCGATATCGGCAAGTGTATTTTTATAAAACAGATACCATACTCCGGTCACCAGATCCGAAGCCTGTCTTCCGGAGCAACATACATTGCATCTCCGGGGTGCAGGTCCAATGCTTCGTAGAATTCATCTGTCAATGAAAGGATTCAAAGCAGTATCAAAGACTGTATTGACTATTTAGAGAAGAAAGTGTAAGTTTCTTCTTGTCCAATTACGCGGCTATGGTGGAATTTGGTAGACACGCTAGCTTGAGGTGCTAGTGGGAGAAATCTTGTGCTGGTTCAAGTCCAGTTGGCCGCAAACAGAAAGCCCGACCTTACGAGGTCGGGTTTTTTGTTTGGTTTGGTATTCTGGACTTGAAGCCCCGCGGTATGAGGACGCATGCGTCCGAAGCGGGGCCGGCCCTGAAGTCGGACTACCGGTAGGCGGAGGGCAAGTCCAGTTGGCCGCAAAAAGCAAAAAGAGCTAAATCCTGATGTTTAAAGGAGTTAGCTCTTTTCTTTTTCCAGATTAGTACGCAAACAAGTACGCATTCAGGTTTTTCAGCATATCAGGATTTCTCACTTTCAGATTCTTTTTTGATACCCATGAGAAGAAGACGGGCAACTTCGGGAAGTTTACCAAAGCTTTTTTCTGTTTCATATATTTCTCCTTATCATCCCTGGTTTACCAGATGTACGGGCGGTCTTCCGGTGCAACGTACATTGCATCCCCTTCTTTGATGTCATAAGTAGTGTAGAACTCATCCACAAGAGAAAACAACTTGTTTACACGACAGCGTCCGGTTGGATGCGAGTCATACAAAGCGGTTCCAGCGAAGCCCAATCTGGAACCTGAAATTGCGTGTTGATAAGCATCTGCTCTGAAGAATTTGTCATAGTCAAAACCCGGAATATCCGATGCAATTGCCATAGCGGTTTTAAGAGCGTAATAGTCAGCTATAGCCTCGATTACAATCTGATATCCATCTTCTACAGCCATATCGGGAACAAATTCATAACCGCTCATATAATCTGCAAATGCATCGTAGTGTGCTTCGAATATTTCAAAATCCTGTTGTGGCATTGTCTGGACAACATCAGTGTTCATGTCAAAGGCGTGCGATATTTCATGGCCAACCAGGGTGGTACCGATGTAAGCAAGCAATGTCTCATCGCATGGGTCATCCAGTACATAACTTGAAACAAAGGCACTCAGATCAAGAAAGAAAGTGTTTATGGTGGGGATGTAGAATGCCAGAAAGGCACTTGCAGGTTCCACCGACCAGATAAGTTCTGGACCGATTACTGTCTGAGTCATGTAGTCGTATCTGGCCTTAAGGAAGCGTGTAACATTTTCAAAGAAAGTACCGCCATCCTGTGCAGACACATACTCAACGCGCAACTCTTTTGATAAATCTGAAGGAACAAGAAGCTCAACTTTAATGTCGTCAAGTTTGTCCAGGATGGGTTTACGTGCATCGTCACTGAGCCATGAAGAGTTCTCTATCATGCCGAGGTAGTACTGTTTGACTTTGATGGTCAGATCTTCAAGAATTGTGTGCCATTTGCTGTATTCCTCTGTTTGTGAGAAGCATTCGGCTATATCTGTATGGATCAGGAAACTCAGGAACCAGGCCAGGTCATCATCAGAATAATACGTTGATGGATCTGCGGCATAATAGGCGCCCTGCACTCCTTCTACAGCATCCCTCACTCTTGCAGGGACTACATGGTCCAGCTGTTTTATAAACGCAAGTATGGTGTCAGTTTTTATTGAACTCAAATACTGTGGAAGTGCTGCAACATGAAGGAAAACCTCGGCTTCACCGGAATTGGCAATATACACCGTTTCTGTTCCATAGCCGGCACGTTCAAGGTACCTGGTCATGGGAAGGAATTCAAATGGCGCTGTATCATCAACATTGATTTTTGCAATACCATCATTTTCCGGGTATGCAGCATAATCAATTATAAGCTGCCGCATAAAGTCTCCGTTATAAGTCTCTGCTGCAGTTCTGGCTTCTTCTTCGTCTACTCCCAGGACTGAAAGCAACTTTGAATGCTTTTCCACGTGGTTGTCATATATGGCATTCCCCGGAACCAGATAATCGACGGAATCAAGTCCAACTGAGAAACCAAATTCATAGACATCACGGGTAGTGCCGTCATCTTTCAGAAAGTAGCTGAATCTGTAATCATTCCATAGAGTTCTGTTAAGAAGCAGCTCGATTCCGGTTTCCCTTCTGATATCAGCACAAACATCCATCAGTTCATAAAAGTCTGCAGCGTTCCAGATAGCATCAACCATGGGCTGGATGTAGGTCATGCTGTTTTCACGCTCTTCCATATCAATATACGTAGACCACAGTGCTGCAATGTTTTTATTTGCCGTATCGTTGTAAAGGTTGAAATACCAGTCTCTGCGGGCCTCGGCGTTGTTATAGTTGAAAACGATACCCACATATCTGTAATCATGCTTGAAGAAGTCGGGATCGTTCAGAATATCCGCATTTGCCCAGGAGTAAAAATCATCTTTGGGACTGGACTGAAGGTAGGCATGGATGCGGTCAACTAGAACTGCCAGTTCCTTTTCTGTCATCAGTTCGTTCGGCTCGAATTTTGTCAGATCTTCGGGAATGTAGATACCAGCGTTTGTAAGGTTCTCTACTGCTTCTTTCCCATCTTCCGGTACATCTGTGAAGGCAACGCTACGAACTCTTACAAGGTCCCTTATCCCCTCATGCACTTCCGGCAGCGGCCCGAATGCTCTGAGAATCATCTTGCAGCCTTCCATGTGTGTTAAGGGCATGTACGGAGAAACTCCGGCCAGTATGTCTTCTACCGTAGGTGCCGGATCGTGATAGGCATCTGCGTTGATCTGCAGCATTTGGGCAGCCTGGCCGCAGTTGTATGCCTCTTTAAGTCCTGCTGCATAAAGGCAGAACGGTAAAAGTGTGAGAATGAGAATCAGTAAAGCTTTTTTCTGTTTCATTTATTTCTCCTTACCATCCCTTAGTTACCAGATGTACGGTCTGTTTTCGGGTGCTACGTACATGGCATCCCCTTCCTTGATGTCATAGGTGGTATAGAACTCATCCACAAGAGAGAACACCTTGTTTACACGACAACGACCGGTTGGATGCTCATCCGGATAACAATAGTTCTTGAATCCCATTCTGGAACCTGTGGCTGCATATTGATAAGCATATGCTCTGAAGAATTTATCATAGTCAAAACCGGGCATTTCCTTTGCAATTGCCAAAGCGCATATAAGACCGTGATAGTCCGCTGCAGCTTCGTTTACAATCTGATGTCCGTCTTCCACAGCCATGCCGGGAATAAATTCATAATCGCTCACATACTCTGCAAAGGCGTTGAAGTGTGCTACGAATTCTTCAATATCCTTCTGTGGCATAGTCTCGAGAACATCCTTTCTGTTTTCAAAGGAGTGTGATATTTCATGGGCAATAGCAGTACCGATGTAAGCCATTATTGTTTCAATGCAGGGATCATCCAATACATGACTGGCAATATAGGCACTCATATCAAGATAGTAAGTGTTTACATCAGGCTCATAAAACTCCATATGGTAAGCTGCATTCTCTATCGACCAGCTCAGCTCAGGACTTAGTGCTGTCCTGGATATGTAGTCGTATCTGGCTTTGAGGAAACGTGTTATGTTTTCAAACATAGTACCGCCATCCTGGGCAGACACATACTCAACGTGCAAGGTTTCTGACAGCTTTGAAGGAACAAGAAGTTCAACATTCAAAGTATCAATTGTTTCAAATATAACCTGACGTGTCTTATCACTGAGCCATGAAGAGTTCTCTATCATCCGGCGGAAGTACTGCTTGATCTTGATACTCGTATCATCCAGTACTTCGTGCCATCTTTTGTATTCCTCTGTTTGGGAGAAGTATTCAGCTATATCTGCATGAAGAAGGAAAGACAGAAAACTATTAAGTTCAACATCATCAAAATACAGAGATGGATCTGCAGCAAAAAACTCTCCCCAGTATCCTAATGCAGCGTCCCTTACTCTTGCAGGAACAGCATGTTGCAGCTGTTCTATAAGAGATTTTATAGTGATGGCTTTCAGTCCGCTCAGGTATTGTGGAAGCATAGCAGTCCGGAAGTAAACTATATACTGACCGATGTTTTCAAGATAAACCCAGTCATTTCCATAGCCTGCGCGTTCAAGGTAACGGTCAAAAGGCAGGAATTCAAGTGGCACTGTAACAGAAGCTCTGATACGTTCACCATCAGTGGATCCGGAGTATGCAGCATAATCATAAAGAAACTGTCTCAGGAAGCCTCCGTAAAAATTCGCTACTGAAGCCTTGGCTTCTTCTTCGTTTATGCCCAGAAGTGAAAGCAGTTTTGTCATTTGTTCCAGTTTGGAGTCATAGAAGAATTCACCCGGAATCATTTCATCAGGGTTTATAGTGGTTTCGTAATCTACGGAGAAGAATTCACGGAATGTGTCATCCTCCATCCGTGCGAATAAATAACTGTAGGTGTTCCACAGCTTTATGGTAAGAAGCAACTCCAGACCTGTTTCTCTTCTGATATCGGCCAGGACATCCATCAGCTCATAAAAATCTGCAGCATTCCAGATTGCATCAACCATGGGTTGAATATAAGTCATGCTGTTTTCACGTTCTTCCATGTCAATGTATGTGGAAACAAAAGCTGCAATATTTTTCTTTGCCGGAGTATCAGGGTTTTCAAGACAGTCATTTAATAAACCAATAGTCCACTTCCTGCGGGCATCATAGTTCATGTAATTGTAATTGACGCTAATAAAATCGTAATCCATACCCCAGAAGAAATCAGGATCATTCAGAATATCCGCATTTGCCCAGGAGTAGAAGTCATCTTTGGGACTGGACTGAAGGTAGGCATGTATGCGGTCCACAAGAACGGCCAGTTCCTTTTCTGTCATCAATTCATTCGGGCCGAACTTGGTGTTGTCTTCGGGGATATAAAGACCTGCATTTGTAAGGTTCTCTACTGCTTCCCTACCATCATCTGGAACATCGGTGAATGCACAGTCACGGTACTTTACAAGATACCTCACTCCTTCCTGTACATCCGGAAGCGGCCCGAATGCTCTGAGAAGCATCTTGCAACCTTCCATTCGGGTAAGCGGCATGTATGGAGAAACGCCTGCAAGTATATCTTCAACAGTAGGTGCAGGATTATGATAAGCATCTGCATTTATCTGCAGCATTTCTGCCGCCTGGCCACAGTTGTATGCTTCTTTGAGGCCTGCCGCGTACAGGCATAAAGGTAAGAGCGTGAGTATGAGAATCAGTAAGACCTTTTTCTGTTTCATTTAATTCTCCTTACCATCCCTGGTTTACCAGATGTACGGGCGGTCTTCCGGTGCAACGTACATTGCATCCCCTTCTTTGATGTCATAAGTAGTGTAGAATTCGTCAATGAGGGGCAGAATAAGGTTCACCCTGGCACGTCCTGAAGGGTGGTCATCATGCAGCAAAGTGTTTATAACAGCCTTTCTGGTAGCTGAAGTTGCATATGAATCCGCATAGGCTCTGAAGAATTTATCATAGTCAAAACCGGGTGTTTCTGATGCAATGCTCAACAAACACTTCATTCCGGCAAAGTCGGCTGTGAACTCATTAAGAATCTGATATCCATCTTCGACTGCCAAACCGGGAAAGAATTCATAACCACTGATGTAGTCTGCCATGAAGGCACAGCGTGCGTTGAATTCCTCAATATCCTCCGGTGTGAGCATGTTGTCATACAACATGGAAAAATAATCAAAGCCATGTGATATTTCGTGTGCAATGGAAGAACCTATGTAAGCCATCAATGTCTCGTAACATTGGTCTTTCATAAAGTGACTGGAAATGAAATCACTCATACAGAGAAAGAAAGTATTCATTTCTTTCGCGTAAAACTGGGAAGTAGCCCAGCCGTTGTGGTGTGACCAGATGAAAACAGGACCGTCAGAGAATTTTGACTGGGAAATAAAATTATATCTGGTCTTGAGATAACGGATGGTATTTTCAAACAAAGTACCACCATCTGCGGCAGATACATACTCTACGTGCAGAGTTTTTGAAATATCCTGCGGAATAAGAAGTTCCACTCCCATGTCATCAAGTTTATTCAATGCTTGCTGACGGGCGTAATCACTGAGCCATGTGGCTTTTTCAAGCATCTGATGGTAGTATGCTTTGATTTCATTGCACAGTGTTTCAAGCTTTTCATACCACTGAATGTATTCTTCAGTTTTGGAGTAGTACCGGTTAACATCGTCCTGAATCATACCCAGCAGAACCATCTGGTCTAAATCAGAAGACAAGTAATTCCCGGGATCTGCTGCATAATAATCTTCCTGGAATTCGTATATAACGTCCTTTATCGTCGGAGGAACAATTTGGTCAAGACTGATGATAAACTTACATATGCAATCACATTTTATTCCGGCAAGGTTTTTCTCAAGTGATGCTGTCTCAAGAATACTGAGACACTCATATCTGTTGAGGATATAGATATAGTCAGTTCCATAACCTGCACGCTCAATGTACCGTGTCAAAGGGAGAAATGACAATTCCTCCGGTATATTATCAACAGCAAAACTCCAGTAATCAAATTCGTCATATGGACTATTACTATAAAGGGAATAAGCCTCTGAGATTAAGCCATCCAGATAATTCCTGACTGACGCCCGGGCATCTTCTTTATCAATTCCAAGACATGAAAGAAGCCTTGTTCTCTGCGTCAATACGTTATCATAGAAAAAGTTCCCGGGAATCAGCTGTTCGGGGCTTGTAATAATCGAAAGAAGCCCGAATTCATTTGCGTCATAAACTTTGTCTGTATCATAATCAATGCCATACGCTGTACTGAAGTAACTCCAGTTGTTTCTGCCCAGAAACAGCTCGATTCCTGTTTCCCTTCTGATATCAGCCAGAACATCCATCAGTTCATAAAAGTCTGCAGCGTTCCAGATTGCATCAATCATTGGTTGAATGTAGGTCATACTGTTTTCACGTTCTTCCGTATCCATATACGTGGACAGGAGGGCTGCAATGTTTTTCTTTTCCGGAGTATCAGGATTATCCAGACAGTCATTGAACATGTTTATAATCCAGGAAATATGGGCATCAACGTCATATAAGTTCATTGAAAAGGAATTGTAATCATAATCCCAGGGGAAGAAATCAGGATTATTCACAACATCTGCAGTTGCCCATGAATAGTAGTCATCTTTCAGACTGGACTGAAGGTAGGCATGTATTCTGTCTACCAGAACTGCAAGTTCGCTCTCTGTCATAAGCTGGTTCGGGCCGAATTTTGTATTATCTTCAGGAATGTACAAGCCTGCATTGGTAAGGTTCTCTACTGCTTCTCTTCCCTCTTCTGGTACATCTGTAAATGCACAGTCACGGTACTTTACAAGATACCTTACTCCTTCCTGGACATCCGGTAACGGCCCGAAGGCTCTGAGAAGCATCTTACAACCTTCCATGCGGGTTAACGGCATGTATGGGGAAACGCCTGCAAGTATATCTTCAACCGTGGGCGCAGGATTGTGATAAGCATCTGCGTTGATCTGCAGCATTTCTGCCGCCTGACCGCAGTTATATGCCTCTTTGAGGCCTGCTGCATACAGGCAGAATGGTAAGAGCGTGAGAATGAAAATCAGTAGAAGCTTTTTCTGTTTCATTTTTTCTCCTGTTTACCAGATGTACGGTCTGTTTTCGGGTGCAACGTACATGGCATCGCCTTCTTTGACGTCATAGGTGGTATAGAACTCGTCCACAAGAGAGAGCTCCTTGTTTACACGACAACGGCCGGTTGGATGGACGTCAGGCAGGAGATAGTAGATACAACCCTGCCTGGTACATGTGACTGCATACATGTCCGCATAGGATCTGAAGAATATATCATAGTCAAAATCAGGTAATTCAGATGCGATATTCATTACACATTTCAATGCTGCAAGGTCAGCTGCAGCTTCATTCAGAATCTGATATCCATCTTCAACGGCCACACCTGGAATTATTTCACAACCGCTCATGTAGTCTGCCAGAAAAGCAAGGCGTGCGTCGAATTCCTCCACATCCTCCGGCGTGAGCATGTTGCCATACATCATGGCAGAATAATCAAAGCCGTGTGATATTTCATGTGCAATTGAAGTTCCGATGTAAGCAAGCAAAGTCTCATAGTCTGTTGCTTTGGCATGTTCATTCCAGGCATTTGATTCCATACAAATAAAGAACATGTTCAGACTGTGAAAGAAAAATACCGAATGCAGCCAGCAGTTGTATACTGACCAGATATACTCAGGATTGTAAGCCGTGTTTTCCTGTATCAGATAGTTGTATCTGGCCTTTTGGTAACGGACATAGTTCTCAAACAAAGTACCTCCGTCTTCGGCAGCCACATACTCTACGTGCAGGACTTTTGACATATCCTGGGGTACAAGGAGTTCAAACTGCATATTGTCAAGTTTGTTCAATGAACACTGACGTGCGTAATCACTGATCCATGTGGCATTTTCAAGCATCTGATGGTAGTACGCTTTGATATAGTTGCACAGTGTTTCAAGTTTTTCATACAGTTCCCTGTATTCTTCTGTTTTCGTGTAGCACTGTGCAATATCATTCTGAGCACAGAAAAGCACAATCTCCAGATTATTGATGGTAAAATAATTATCGGGATCTGCAGCATAAAAAGCATCCCAGAATCCGGCTACAGCATCATTTATTTCCGGAGAAACAATGCGGGCGAAAACTTTGATAAGATAGTAAATGCAATCAGATTTGAACCCGGCCAGGTTTTCCTCAAGAGAGGCAAATTGAAGATATGCAAGACTCTCGTAAATATTGAAGAAACAAACAAGATCTGTTCCATAGCCTGCACGTTCAAGGTAACGTGCCAAAGGTATAAACGACAGTTCCTCAGGTATATTATCAACGGTTAAAGTAAACTCTAAATCAAAGCAGTCATAGTCTATGTAAACAGGATATGCCTCTCCCAGTATACCGTACAGAAAATCTCTCACTGCAGCCTCGGCTTCTTCCTTGTCAATTCCAAGAAGTGAAAGCAACTTCGTTCTCTGCTCAATTTTGGCATCATGAAAATAATGCCCGGGAGTCACAGATTCAGGGCCTTCCATGTCTGACAGATAGAGATATCCATATGAGTCATAGACACGACCTTCTGTATCTATAGCATCCTTAAGTTCATAGTCATTCCATGCGTTTCTGTTCAGAAAGACTTCCAGCCCTGTTTCCCTCCTGATATCGGCCAGGACATCCATCAGTTCGTAAAAGTCTGAAGCATTCCAGATTGCATCAACCATGGGTTGTATATAAGTCAT
>Ga0265299_10002619_pt1 | contig 18219 bp, 12 predicted proteins | sample AusTroGonzalo_MG_4_FD_193485 | JGI IMG/M metagenome (GOLD analysis project Ga0265299, IMG submission 193485) | Bovine rumen microbial communities from tropical cattle in Woodstock, Queensland, Australia - Gonzalo_02 | ecosystem: Host-associated > Mammals > Digestive system > Stomach > Rumen ... | reverse complement strand
CAAGGTCGAAGTTTCTCGCGACATGGTGAGCGACTCCATGAGCGATATGGAACAGCTCTCCAAGAAGTTCAAGCATTCCATCGAACAGATTCTTGGCATTTCCGTGATCGTTACGCTCTGCGAACCGGATTCCTTGCCGCGTAGCGAAGGCAAGGCCAAGCGCGTGATCGACAACAGAAAGAAGATTTAGCGCCGTTGGCGCAATGAGCTATGAGCTATGAGGTCGCCTTGCGTCGCAAGGCTCTGAGTTAAAGCATGGCGGCAAAGCCGCGATTATTACAAGCTCAGACCCCAAAGCGAATATCGCAAGACATGAGCGACCTCACCCCTCACACCTTTTATACAAGGAGAAAAATTATGAAGATACCACAAGTTTCAGTATTTGTGTCGAACCGCCCGGGTCGTCTCCAAGCAGTTTGCCGCTCGCTCGCTGATGCAGGCATCAACCTTCTCTCGCTCACGCTCGCCGACTCTGGCGAATTCGGCCTCATCCGCTTGATCGTGAACGATTCCGAAAAGGCTGTCGATGTGCTTGCCAAGGCTGGCCTCAGCGCTACCGTTACCGATGTTGTCGCATGCCCTGTCGCCGACAAGGTGGGCGGTCTTGCAGACCTTCTCGATGTTCTCGGTGACTTGCAGATCGATTACATGTACGCTTATCCGTCCGAATGCTCGACGGCAACGAACGTCATGATTCTGCGCTTCAGCGATACCGAAAAGGCGCTCAAGGTCTTGGAAGAAAAGAACTTCAAGACGCTCAGCACCCAGGAAATGCTCGGCTAACTGCGGCACAGCCGCAGTTACTAGTTCTGAGTTACCAGCTAAGAGAACAGCTAAACGGATTCACCGTTTAGCTGTTTTCGTATAACGAAAATGCCCGGCAGAGCCGGGCAATTCAATTTGACGATACGCTTTATCTAAACACTGCGGAAAGCGAGGTGACTTCGCCAGGGTTCACTTTACGTGTCACGTCCGTCACGCCATCGCTCCAGCCGGTAAACACGCCCGTGTTGCCCTTTGCGGTAAGCGTCACAGGTACACCCGTGTAGAACGTCAACGACATGGACGACTGATCCAGCGGGAGACCGTCCACATAGATTGTACCCGATCCCTGCGCCGACAGAGTCATTTCGGCTGTAGAACCGAGCGTAAAGTACGATTCCATTTCTTGACGGATTTGAGCCTGACGCGTCTGGGCAAAGCTCTTCACCGTCTCTAGGCTATTGCTCATGGATGCGGAATTATAGCCCCAGAATTCCTGATCGCGAGCCATTTCCGGTTCCACCTGCGACTGCAACTCGTTGATGCGCTTCAGGAGTCGATCGGCCGAGAAGTTCATCGAAAGGAGTACGCAGAAACGGTTGATAAAGGCGTTCTTGAAGTTTTCATTTCCGAGCAAGCGATTGATGAGGATCGTGTATTCGGAGATCGAACCGCCAGTCTGCTGCTGGCCGCCCATGCCACCCATTCCGCCAAAGTTGAATCCACCCATTCCCTGGGTTCCGTTCGGATTAGTCACATAGCTGAACACGTTACCGGTTTGCGTATTGTAAGACACGCCAAAGCCGAAGTCCGTATCGTACAGGAACCATCTCCATTTGCCCTTTTCGCTAGCGACACGCCACTTTTTCAAGTTATTATGCGGCCAGTCGCTGTTATTCAGGAACATTTCGGCCTGCATGTAGTTCATGAAATTGTCGACATCAATTTGGCTTGCAATCTTCTGGTAATTGGCGTCGTTCTTGAGTTCATTACTCTGCAACCACTCGATCATCGACTTGTAATCCGAAGCAGAACCGGCACTTGCTTCATTGGCGCCACTCGTCGTCGTGGCGAGAAGGTCGATATCATTCGGATCGTAACCGTACTTGGTTTCGTAATAATATTCGTTATTACGTTCGCGCAAGTCATGAATACCGTAATACTTGCCATTGTAATAGACAATCACGTAACGGCCACGCTGGTAGTCCACATCAAGGCCCTCCGTCATCGATGTTCCAACGCGGTCGCGCACATAATCGTCACCGCTGTTGTTACCGAAGTTTCTGAGCGAGAACGCCTTGAACTTCTTGAGTTCCGGATAATCCGGGAAGAGCGTGTACTTGAGGCGCTTTTCGCCATATTCCTCGCGCATCGTCACGGAGAAAGACTTCTTTTCCTTGGCGCGGCTGTACTGGCCAGAAATCTGGAAGTCGCCCATGATTCCGAACGCAGGCGTTTGCGGTTTATTCGGTTCGAACAATTCTACGTAAACCGGAAGCACGCGATTGCTCCAGAAGTTTGCGCCCTTCTTCGGGTCCATCATAGCGGCATTATTGCCCGTCATGTAAAGGCCGGTATCGGGGCTGAACATCGAAAGCGGATCCGTCGTCACAAACAGCGATGCAAGCGACGGCTGCTTTTCGAAAACGTAAGTACGGATAATTTCTTCACTCGGATAAGAACCCCCGACATAAGCACGGCAGCGCAAAACCGTCGTAGCGCTAATCGTCACCGTCGTCTGCACCGCCGGAGAGTTCGGCGTAGGTTCTGTACCGCCCTGTTCGCAACGAGTTCCCGCCGGGAACGTCGCCGTCACTGCCGACGAATAGAATCCAGAAGGAGGAATGTTCACCTCGGCCACCTGAGCCTGGATCGCCATCACCTCGCCCACCGTATTGCCATAAGGAGACGGTGCAGCAAAGCCCCACTTGCCAGCGCCATCGCGGGACCATGAAGCCCCTGTCGGAACAGCACTATAGCGCACGGAGTCCATAATTGCATTTTCAGCACTCACCAAGTAAATGGCGCCACCATCCTTGTTCACCTTGAACGAAGCATGCGGTTCGTGACCGCGATTGCGGGCCACATACGAGAACATTTTGATTGTCGTCGTTTCGCTGCCTTCGGATTCGAGCGTAAACGTCGTACCCGAAACGTTTGCAAGATTCAAGCCCGTATTTTCGGGAATGGTCACGTAATAGACCGTCGAGGAATCACCCGTTCCCCTCAAGTTCTTGCCGCTCCAATTATTCGTGCCATTGTTCAAATTAAAGTTCAAGCGGATTTTATGACCCTTGTCAATGTAGCCCTTCAGCACAAGCTGATTTACTTTACTCAAACTAGAACCGGAATTTTTGTTGACCGTGAACGATGACGAGCCACTACCGCCCATCATGTTCTGCATCACCTTCATGACGCTTCCAAACTTTTGCTGACCCGCTTCGGTAAAGCAGAGGCTAGACTGTCCCGGCAAGTTATCGACAGCCGTACCGGAAGTAGCACCGCCACCAAGACCGCCCATGCCGCCACCAAGGCCGCCGCCCATACCGCCGCCAAAATTCCCCCAGTCCATTCCACCGGAATTATTGTTGTTGGTATTCGCCGAGCAATCCGTTCCAATCATGGCAACAGAATCCGAAGGCAAAATATAATCCGAATAGTTTTTGCCCGAAAGGAAAACGATCATGTGGCTTTTGGCCGGAATAATCGCATTGCCGAATTCCCAACGACGAGGATTCGATAAATCGTCCGTCAAGGCCATGCCCTTCAAGTCAATCGGGCCATCCGAAGTATTGTAGAATTCCACCCAACCCGGATCATTACCGTCATTGTCCTTGAGGTTCGCGTTCATCGGAGATACTTCCGAGAACAAAACATGGCTACCGCCCAAATAAGGGATTTCTACACCCGGATCAAAATACGAGGACGAGCTCATCGCCGACGGAGACGACGTAATGACGCCATCGGAAGAAGAAACAGGATTCAAAGAAGCGTCGGAGGATCCACCCGGAATACCCGCAGAAGACAAGCCCGCATCGCCTGAAGAAAGCCCCGGCAACATTCCAGAACTAGACTGTCCATCTTGACCGCCAATGCCAAAATTAGAATCCGAACTGATTTCGCCAAAGCCAGGCCCCGATGGATTCATGAACGAATCATCATTCGTAGAATCTCCGCAAGCGGATAAAATTAACCCTAAGCCCACCCCATAAAACGCTACTTTCGAAAAATGTTTCATTTCCATTCCCTTAGTTTTTTAGCGATACACCAGTCCAATCCTTTGCTTAATTATATATTGAGACAGACCGCAAATTTCTCTTTTTTTGATTAGTCGTTGTAAAAGAATTGAGCATTTGACAACACGCGAATAATCGGAACAAGGGGTTCCGTTTTACTATTTTTATTGAAAAATTTTAGTTGCATAAAAAGGATTTACATGAACTTCAGCGATTTTAGCAAGGCGAGCCAGCAGTTCAATCAGTTCAGCCCCGAAATGAAAGAACAGATGATGAAGATAGCCAAGGAACGAGTCAAGGAAAAAATGCTCAAGTGGTTTGCGACCCCGACATTCGTAGTGATTGGCATCACACTCGGAACCATCATCGGCGCGCTCACCGCATGCTTCGGCGACATCAGCGATAGACTCTCCGCACTCCGCGATACAAACCCGCTGTACTTCATCCCGGCACTCGCACTCGGCGGAGCCGCCATTGCATTCGCCTACAAGAAATGGGGCAAGTGGACCGAACGCGGCATGGACCAAGTTTTCGCCGTCGGCCTCAATAAAGAATCGGACTTTCCGCTCGTCGCCATCCCGATGGCCGCCGTCAGCACATGGATTACACAGCTCTTTGGCGGAAGCGCCGGCCGCGAAGGCGCCGCCATGCAAATCGGTTCTGCGCTCTCGTATAACATAAGTAAGAAATTACCGTTTGAAAATGCAGCGCACATCATGCTCGTCACCGGCATGGCCGCTGGCTTCGCCGGAATTTTCCAAGCCCCGATGGCCGCCACCGCATTCGCTTTGGAAGTATTGCTAGTCGGACATTTGGAACTTTCTGCTTTGTTGCCTGCCGCCGCAGCCGCTTTCACCGCCTGCAAAGTTTCGAGCATGCTCGGATTCCACAAGTTCAGCGTTGATTTGAACAGCGTTCTCGACGCTAGCGGATTTTCTGCTTCGATATTCACGAATGAAGGCACGCTCGACGGCAAGTTGCTTTTGAAGCTCGCGCTGATGGGAATTTTATTTGGCTTTGTTGGCGGTGGATTTGCAAAGTTGCTCGGACTCTCGCAGAACTTCTTCGCAAAAAAATTCCCGAACACCATCAAGCGCATCGCCATCATGGGTGCAGGAATCAGCGTTCTTTTGCTCGTATTTTTCCAGGGCCGCTACGCCGGACTTGGAACAAACTTATTGGATATGAGCTTTGGTGTTGCCGGGAATGCTGATGTAATTGGGAACGTCGCCGGGGATGCCGCGAATGTTGTAGGAACTGCCGCCGGAATTCACGGGTATGATTGGATTATAAAGTTCGCCGTCACAATTCTCACGCTCTCCGCCGGTTTCATCGGCGGTGTCGTCACCCCACTTTTCGCTATCGGTGCCACATTCGGAATCTTCGTCGCAGGAATGTTCGGAGTCCCGCTCCCGCTCGCTGCAGCCCTCGGCTTCGCCGCCGTATTCGCAAGCGCAAGCAACACACTTTGGGCCCCCATCCTCATCGCCGGCGAAATCTTCGGCTTCAATTGCCTCCCCGCATTCTTCATCGTCTGCACCGTCGCCTACATCTGCAACGGCGGACAATCAATCTACAAGCAGAAAAAGATTAGGATTAAGATTTAAAGAAGCCTATGCCCAAACGCCCCGCCATCGAGCGGGGCAATTTTTTTGAAAATGATTATTTTTTTGAAATTTCCCAATATCCACCCTTATCTGGACCAACTCGACGAATAATTTTTTCACGTTTTAAACGATCAAGATCTCGCTGAACCGTTTTTGAAGTAACACCAATCTTGTGTGCCAGAACTCTTAAAGAAATAGCATTATTTTCTCGAATAGCGTTCAAAATCATTTCCGTTCTAGAGCATTCTTGGACATTTTCTTGGACATTTTCTTGGACATTTACACCGACATCCACCGAATTTTCATCAATTAAAGCACTTTTTAGGGCTTTAAAGAAAATTCGTACCCCGTTTCCAAGAATCTCGTATCTAGGCAAATCGGCTCCAAGCTCCCTACAAGCGTCACAAATTTTTTCAACGCCGCGCCCCCAGTTTTCAATATAACCGGCACGATAAAAAACATTCGCAATATTGGGGTTGTAGGGTTTAGAATGGTGCGGGTTCATAAGTGTTTCAGCAGTCCACCCTTCCGGTAAAACACACTGATTGCTTATAACAATCGCTTCGTTTTCCACACGAATTTGAATAGGCGTCCCGAACATGTAGCAATTATGAATAATCGCATTATAAACTGCCTCACGTATGGCAATACGGGCGTAGGGGTATGTTTCCACGCGGCGATCATGCTCATATGTAATTTTCGCTTTGAGATATTTTAAATAAATAAGATCAATAACCTTGTCTGCAATTTTAATAAGAGAATCTTCTATCGTATCCTGATACTGCAAGTCAACAGCATTGCTAAACCGTCCTATTTTCACATAACTGCCATTTTGGATTACGCTAGGATCGCGATAGAAAAGCATCACTGCCGAACGTTTAAGTTTTCCGTTAGACATAAGATGAAGTTTCTCCAACAATTCTTCGTTGGAAATATCCAAATCTTCGGGACTCATTCTATTGCTCTTAAGCGCCTCACGCCTAAAAATCTTGAAACTTTCCGCGTCCAAATCATCGATGCCAACGTTTTCAACAACAGCATCTTCCCAACGGGCTCCCATTTTCTTCATGATAAACTCCGAGAGAGCTATTCCAATCAATTGTTGCTTGGTCGCCCCGCTCCTATAATGAAATTCTCCGTGATAACTTACAGGGAAGGAACTCGGATCAACGACAATCTCAATATAATCCAAGTCATCCTTTTCTCTTTTATTTATTTTAACAACAAGACCAAGACATGTTTGAATTTTGTTTGGGATGTCTTCTAAAAGTTTTTTGATATTTGCAACTCCGCAAACTTTTCCATTGTCATCGATGCCGATATACAATTTGCCACCCTGCGCGTTGGCAAAGCCGCAAATCCATTTGAGATATTCGTCACGCCACGACGATTTATATTCGATATTCTGACTTTCCGGCACTTTACACCTCTTTTTTCTTGTTGTTGGAGGCGTTTTCGCAGAAACCGAAACTCGATTAAAACGAAAACGCACCTCGCCTTTGTACAGCGGGATGCGTCTGCCTTTAATGTATCTAATATTCAAAAAGTTGGCAAGGGGCGTAAGGAATTTTTACATAACCAAATAAGTTTGTTATTTCTTTTAATTAGGGAAAATTAAGCTAAAGCCGCATTGTCCAACAAGACATTCACATAAGTCTGATACGGGATGCCAGCCTCGGCAGCCTTACGCTTAAGGTATTTTTGCATGTTACTACATCGCATTATTTTGAGAAAAATTCCACAAAAAAAACGCCCGCAGTTCAAGACCTTGATGCTTAAAACACATGGATATAGATTATAAGCAAAAAGGGCACAAATTATGGAATTACCTGAAGACTTTATCGAGTCTATAAAAGATCTAAATGAACATGTTGCCACACAACATGACCAAGCCGCAGCAATGCTTTATCGATTGATGTTTCGCCATGAAAAAGACCTAAATATTTTAGATCATTACGCTGATACTATCTTTGACGGAATTTTTGGTTTTGATGGTGACTTTGCCGAAGAAGACTATCGCAATTACATTCAATACATCAAATGCATAAATCCGAAGGAAGCTGAATGGTATCAAAAACATTTAGATGAAGAATTGAAAAAACAGGAAGACGAAGCTCTAGAAGATGATTAGAAAAACAAACTTCGGAACAGCAGGGAATTGTGCAGTTTCCAACTGCACAAATTTTATTCTCTAATCATTAAAATAGGTTCTTAGGTGGGTGGGAACAATAGGTGGAAATTTTCGATATTATTTATACTTGACTTGGTTTGTATCTTTTAAAATTTCCAAAACCTTCGCTCTTTGAAGAGCATCTATCAAACTTTGAATGTTTGCATCAGTCAGTTTTTCTGCAGTAAACAAGCTCTTTAAAGAATTTTGCAGCCTCGTTTTCTTAGTAGGCCTATTCTTTGACATTTTCTTCAAATTCAACTTGGCCTTTTCTATAGCTTTTTGCAAGTCAAAAGATTTTTGATTCGAGGTATTCTTCGCTTTTTCAACTGTCGGCTCAACCTTTTTTTGAACAGACTCCGTCTTCTCCGTGGACTTCTGCGGCTGAGTATCAGATGCCTTGGGCAGTAAATCACTCGTCACTTTTTGCGGAGCCACAGTTATTCCAAGCATCTTTGCCAAAGCCTCATACGATTCCACCCGTTCACAACGTCCTTCACCATATTGTTTTTGCACATGCAAAACGAGAGGATCGTAATCATGATCTTTTGAGAGAATCACACAATGACTGTTAAACGGACTAAACGGCATTACCGTGCCCATATAGTAAGCGATATAGAAATCAAGCGCATTCTCCGCCTGTTTCTTGGTCATGTTTTCGGGAATCGCAAGTTCCACAAGTTCAACACGATCATCGCTCAAAGCGTAACCAAAATCTTTCAGCTGCGTAAGCGAAATATTTATCTTATTCGTTGAATTATGAAACAACACAAACTTCAGCGGAGTACCATCTGTATTCACGACTAAATCAGTCAAACCGTTCAGCGCGACATTTTCGCAATCTACAAGGACATGAGTGATGGGATAATTAGAGGTTGGCATAATATATCCCATTTTAATTTTTATTCACTATTTCAACACGCCATTCTAAATTCAAAGCACTAATTAATTTTTCCAATTGTTTCTTCTTCGTTTCCGTACTACTATGAACATTTAGGTAATATCCATTCCCAATCAAACAGGACCTTGCATGAGATGCTTTATGCTTGCCTTTTTTGAATACAGGTTCTCCATCTGCCATGGATAGATATTTTTTAGAACATTCACATAATTTTTGAGCACCAAATTCGTTCATGACTTCAGTAAACACATCAACAAGAGTATCAGTTGCTGTGGCACGCTGAATGCTCGAACAATCTTCCTTATAAACAGTAATTATGGATGCACGATTCTTTCGATCCACAGCTCTAATTAACGGCTTCGAAACATTGATTCCAATTTCATTGAATGATTCAGGCTCATCAAAATGACCTTCATCAATACCCCATATATCCAGAATCTCTTTTGTCAAATCTATTTGACGGAGTAAGCATTGGTATTCATTCCATTCTTTGTGTGCGTTATATATTTTTTCAACAATGTCAATAGAAGTAATGCTCAATTCAGCATAGGCTTTAACACCTTTACGTTTTGGCGAACCTTCCATTTTTATCTTGAATTTATTGTTCTGTATAGATGTATTCAGTTTTCCCGTCAACAGGGTCATATTGCCAATAGAATACACCATTTTTTGGCGGTTTATTTTACCTTCGATTTCTTCGATTTTTTCACCTTTAGCATTGACATAAGGGAGGTCGCTCCAATTTTCTTCCCACTTTTGTGGCAAGATATGTTCAAGCGTATAATCATATTTCAATTCCTTTAGGTCATATTTTTTCGAATCGTATCGACGCTTAAGTTCAATCCAAAATAGAATTAGAGTTGCCTCTCGATTCTTAATCTTTGAAAGTCCAGTAAAAATTTCATCATTCGAAATTAACTCGGCCATTTGACAAGGTTTTTCTTCATCATCAATAAATTCTAGACAATTTTTATTGTATCCCTTAGTACTTTCTCCCGCAATCATCCTACGCATAACAAATTTTTCCAATTCATTCATCCGTTGATTCAAGTACTTTTCATCCTTTTCGTACTTCTTTAATAGAAAGAGTATATACGGATTAAAGGTCGTCAATCCTAATACATCCAAAATATGGAAAAGACGTTTAGCATTATCGTCATAGGAATAACAAGTAGTCTTGTTTAATTCAGGAACATTGTCGCGATATATCTGTGCATAATTGATAATTTTCCGAATGAACTCCTTCACCTGTTTTTCGTCCATAGACTCTATGTAATCTTTATAGAGATCGGGAATATCTGTTAAGGTGTGTTCATTAGGATCAAATATTTTTTCAATGATTGCTACAGACTGTAAAAGAACCTCGCTATTATCTCGCTGAATACGCCCTATAGTTCTTTTCTTGCCCCAGTAATGTAAGGTTTCTTCATCTTTACAAAAAACACCCCCCCACGTATTATCATAGAATTCAACAACATCCTCTTCTGTGCAAAACTCAAGAGTTTTTTGGAATAGAGCATTTTTCACAATATCTGTAGATGTCAAACGAACACCAGCACTATTGATGGTATCAAAAATCTGTTGTTCATGGTCATCATCATCCAAAGCAATGACCACAATCATCTTGTTATTTTCAGACAAAAGATTATCAAAGATATCACTCACGATATCAGGCGAGCAAGTCTTTAGGCAATCAATGAAATATTTATAGCAACAAAGAATTTTGTGAGACGAATTGTCATCATCAACATCTAAATTTGCAATTTCTGAATAATCAATAGACGAAATTCCATTGGCACCTACATTACCAATAACTTTTTCAAAATCGGACCTATCAACTTTTGAATGTTTTACCTTGATATGATAAGTCGAATCTGTTTTTTTCTTTTTGTAAAAAAGTGCGTTTTTTGCATCGTCAAGGACATTGGCTTTGATTTCATCACTAAAAGTGTCATAAATCGCTTTCAAAAGAATACTCAAAGTTGTCAAACGCTGCTGACCGTCAATCACACTTACACGAGTCGTTGTTCCTAATACAGAGGAATCACCTATTTTTTTGAGAATTATGGATCCAAGAAAATGCCTACGATTCACCTGCTTTAAATCTTCTAAGAGTTCTTCCCAATTATCTTTTTTCCATACATAAGCACGCTGAAAAAAAGGTATTTCAAATGTTTGAATTTCATTCAGAAAAGAAAACGATTTAGATTCAGCTTTCATAAAACAAGACCTGTTCGTTTAAAATGTTTTTTTTGAAATATAAATTGAATCAAACTAAATATCTCAATAAAAAACTTAATCTCTATCAAATTCATTTGGAATTGATAAAAATAAAGCAAGTTCAAGGTCAAAAATTTCGGATTTGATCAGCGAACAACCAATTTTACATCCCCAAAGCTTTAGCTCGATCCCGGATATTTTCTTTATAACGAGCCTTACTTTTTTCGCTTAAAAAGGACTTGTCCAACATTTCTTCCATGACAGGCACAGAATCAATCGCCTGCTTTATGAACCTGCGGGCGCGATTTTCGACAACTCCGATTCTCTTTGCAAATTCCATAAAGTCCAGAGAGCCGTAAAAGCCGTTCGCTTCATAAAAAGGCGTTTTAAAATCGTCTTCGTCTTTGAACAAATCCAGCGCTGTACGGGATTGCTCATAGGGTATGTGGAGCGATGTATTCAGCAAATCGTAAGCCGGAGTCAAATCGTACACATCAGGTTCTTCGATGCTATTTTGCAACGAAAAATTTTTTGCATGAGCATCACCGTTGCACACAAGATAATTAAACAGAATCGTCCTAAAAAAGATTTCTACGGCAACATCGTCTGCGCTTACATTTTCATGAATCAGTTCGGCAATGCGCTCATACGAACCTTTGTACTTATAGTCTTCGCCATCCCTTTCAGGAACGAGTCCCGCAATTTGAGCAAAGTCACTTTGACTAAGGCGAAAGCCCACATAATCTCCGCGATCAACGACATCAAAACGCTTGGTCACATAGACTGCATCACCATTTTCAAAATAAAGCAAAGCCGAAAGCGCCGTCGGGATTTTGAATATCGTACGCGCCATCAACATGGTCACATGCTCGTTAGCCGGGGCGTCCTGATAATTCTCGTAATGCGAAGGCAAAATAGGCTTGAGAATATGCGTTCCGCCTTTATCAGTACTCGTCAACTTCTTGTTTTCGACCTTCGCTGAAAATTTGGTCTGAACTCCAGAAATCGAAATTCTTTTAACCGAACCATTAGAGGCAAAGGCCAACTGCGGAGCGTTATAATCTAGATGCACACCAAAATTCGAAACACCAAACAGCGCCTTTGAGCAAGCACTACAAAAATCACGATCGGTCTCTTTTAAGCAACAATGACAAAAGCCCATCAGCTATTCCTCTCTCGCACGGTGACCGCACCAATTGTTTCGTAATTGGCAAGTTTCAAAAGCATCATAAATTTGTCCGAACGCGGAATGCCGAGTCGTTCACAAAAGAACGACTTGTTCGCACCTTCCGGCAACAGCCCCTGAAAATACGGGAACAGATAAGGCGAGCTGAAAAAGCGTTTTTTTTTAGGCATGTCCAAGGCAATCGACGGATTGCGAGAAGCTATGTACTGGGGATCATAAAGGAACGCAAAGCGTCTCCCATTTTGCAAAAGATACCCCGCCAAAATATTGTTGTAGTACACGCAAGCGCTACGGACTTTCGGTAGATTATTCATGTTTTACCCGTTCGCATAAGGAGACCACAAAACCAAGAGGCTTAACCATCTTGCTCAACACATTTATGGACGGGTTCGCTTTCCCCAGCTCGACTGCGTTGATGGTTCTGGGAGAAACACCGGACATTTCGGCTAAATCCTGCTGGGATAGCCCCTTTTTCTTCCGTCTTTCAGCAATCTGTTTGCCAAGTTCTTCCATTTTCCGAATCCTAAAACCGCAATATATTGCAGTTTTAGGTTTAAAATACATAATTCACAGTCAAAAGTCAACAAGAATCTGCAACATATTGCAGATTTCATTTAATTCGCTGATTCCCTCCCCCTAATACCGAACTTTCTTCCGATTTTTAGGGTCAATCCGTTTCTGGATTGCGGTCAAAACGCGGGTCAAAGCCCAAGCAATCAAGAAGTAGATGATAGCGGTTGTCACCAACGGAAAGAACGCTTCGTAGGTGCGGCTGCGGATAATGTCAGAAGCTTTTGTCAAGTCGAGGACGGCAATATACCCCACTACCGATGTCATCTTGACCATACTTATGAATTCGCCTTGATAAACCGGCAAAAAGTGCCTTGCGGCCTGCGGGAATACGATCTTGAAGAACGCACGAGTTTTCGTATAACCTAGCGAAAGTGCGGCTTCCATTTGCCCTTTGTCCACAGCTTCGATTCCAGTACGCATCATTTCAGAAACATAGGCACCAAAGTTCATGCCAAAGCCGATGATGGCCACCCACACGCCGTCAAGCCCCGAACGCGCGAACACGACATAGAAAAGGATCATCAGCAACACGACTGCAGGCGTTCCCTGCAAAACGCGGATATAGGTTATCGCAAACGCGTCCGCGATTTTATTTCTGGAAAGCCTGAGCAGGCAAACTAAAAATCCGATAAGGTTTCCGAAAATGGACGAAAGGATAGAAATAAAGATTGTAACGCCGATTCCCTGCAGCACTAATTTCCAGCGGTCTTCGCGAACGAAGGTTCTTTCGAAACTCGTTTTCAGCGAAGCTATAAAGCTTTCTTCTTCAGCAGAATTTTCCGATTTGTTGGCAACGCCGTTTTTCACAACAGCTACAATCCCACCATTATAAACCGGAGCCGAGAAATAAACGCTTTGTTTTCGTTCCTCGGTAACAGTAATTTCTCCAGCAGCCAAATCGGATGTTCCAGCAGCAAGCGATGGCAATATGGCTTCGAAATTCATATCCGAAATTTCAAGTCCGTACCCATAAGCTTCGCAAAAACGAACGATCCAGTCAATGTCATAGCCTACGATTGCGTTGTCCTTGATATAAGTAAATGGCGGGCATGTAGAATTTATCGCTAAATGGAGCGTTCCGCTTACAGGTTTCAATTTCGACAAATCGATTTTTTTAAGGGATTCATCGGAACCAAACCAAATCGCCTCCAATTCCGTTTTCAAGCCTTGCTTCATCGAGGTTTGAATAAATTCATTCATTTGGGCACAGAGCAATTCACCTTTTGCATTCTTGGGAAACGCATAAGCATAATCCGATGGTTCCAAAGTTTTATCGAGAATTTCGAGTTCTTTAAATTCGCTCACCAAGAGTTTTGCGGTAGGTTCATCGACAACCATGGCATCCATTTTCCCGGCCTCGACGAATTTTGCCATGTCTATATGAGACTTAAAAAACAATCGTGATGATTTCGGGAAAAACTTATCGATGACCGTATTAAATGTAGCGGACGATACCGTACCTATCTTCACTTCGGGACGGTTCAGAGTATCGAGGATTTCTTTAGTATTCATCAAACTTTGCGAGGGATGCCCGTCACCGATGATTTGCACAGCCATCACGCATTCCGATATATAGAACGCATTGGACAGATAGTTCTTTTCCTTGAATGCAGGAGTTGCACTGAGCGTTGATACAGCAAAATCGTACATCCCCGTTTCGATTCCAAGAATAACCGATTCAAAAGCGACATCATGAACTTCAAGGCCATACCCCATTTCATCGCAGAAGCGAGCCATCAAATCCATTTCGTAGCCAACTATTTCTCCATTCTTGATGTATTCAAACGGCGGATTTACAGCGCTCGTCGCCATCTTGAGCGTCGGCTTTCCTTCTTTCGCTTTCGGGAACATCACCACTTTCTTTGTTTCATCATGTCCGAGCCACAAATTGTCAATAGAATCCAAGAGGCCCTTTGCACGATATTTTTCGATAAACACATTCAATTCATCGCAAAGCGCACGCCCCTTTTCATTTTTCGGAAAAACCGCCACGATGTCCATCGGTTCAAAGCCTGCATGGATATAGCCCAGATTCGGGTTTTCGAGTGCTGCATAACGGATTACCGGTTCATCATTAATAAAGCCATCCAATTTACCATTTGCCACCAAGTAGGCCATGTCAGGCGTAGACTTGTAGTAATCTATTTTCGCATTGGGCAAAAGCCTACGCGTTTCTTTATCGACAAACACAAAACCCGTCTGCATGCCGAGTTTTAAATTGTTGTTTTTGTTCATTTCGGCAATGGAATTATACCTGAGTTTTTTATTCCTGAACTGCGGTGGAACATCTTTCTTTGACGCATCATTACTTTCTGTAATTTGTCCGGCATAGCGGTCTTTTTTCACCATGATGGCATTGTCAAGAGAGTTAATCGGTTTCGAAAAAGAAATTCGTTCCTTACGTTCTTTGGTCACATTCAAGTTTGCCACGATACAATCTATTTCACCACTCACTGCAGCCGCAATAATTGCACCGTAATCATATACACCGAACTCCAGTTTTGCATTCAACCACAATGCAAAGCGTTTTGAAAATTCAATATCAAAGCCGTTCAGCGCATTGTCTTTGTAATAGCTATAGGGCTGAACCAAGCCCGATGTTCCCACCTTCAAAAGCAGCGTCGGATTTTCCGGTTTAGCGATATCCGGGATTTTTTCATCACCCAAAACGAACCATCTTTTTCGCATATCGTTCAAGGTGCCATTCTGCTGAATGTAATCGATAAATTCATTTATCTTTTTTTCAAGTTCAGGAATCTTGGAGACTCGCGAAATGCCAACGGCAATATCGATAGTATCGCCCAGCGCACCATCCAAGATTTGTACATCCTCAAGTCCATTGTCAATAGCCATCTGCATTTGCAAGCGTTCAAAGGCAAACCCGTCTATTTTACCTTGACGGACCGATTCGTAGCCTACAATTTTATTGACAAAGGACTTTAATTTAGCCTTCGGATGCGTCTGCAAAAGAAGGGTTCCCGCCGATTGTCCTTCTTCATAACCAATGGTATATTGCGGGTCATTCAGCTGTTCTATACTTGTTATCGGACCACGCTCTTCGTCACAGCCCACAAGGGTCGTCATCAAGACAAACAAAGAAAACAAAAATACAATCATCCGTTTCATAGCACCGACCTACTTTACCCAAAAACGAATTTGGTTCATACCGTTATGATGAACTTGATTAAGTTGCGCCGTAGCCATTTCAATCAGGTGTTTTGAAATTCCGTCACAACCTTCCAACAAATCGACCTGCGCGCCCGCATATTCAATTCTGATTTCGGCGCGATTTTCTTCTTCGGAATATTCCGCAGTCAGGTGAACATCGACCCCGGCAGGCAACTTGGGCAAAAGTCCAAGCATTAACATTTCATCAAAAACAAAACCCAAATTTCGAACGGTTCGCTTGTTTATCTGGTTCTTTTCTGCAAAAATCGTGAACCTGTTCATGATTCCAATAAAATCCACATTTCCACTTATCAAGTGTTCATCAAACACTTTTAGCCGCTTAATAAATTGCCTTGTCTTTTCGCGTTTAGGATTGTTGAAAATTTGCTCTGAAGTTCCCTCTTCGTAAATGATTCCTTCATCCATGTAGATTACACGAGTCGAAATATCCTTTGCAAATTTCATTTCGTGCGTCACGATCAACATGGTCTGGCCTTGCTTCGCCAAATTACGAATCACGGTCAACACCTCGCCTACCATTGTAGGGTCCAATGCGCTAGTCGGTTCATCAAACAGGACGATTTCAGGATCCATCGCCAACGTGCGAGCAATCGCCACACGCTGTTTTTGTCCACCTGAAAGTTCCTCGGGTAAATTGTCCGCCTTATCGGCAAGCCCCACCATGCGAAGGAGTTCCATCCCCTTGTCATAAGCTTCTTTTTTGGTGCGGTGCAACAAATCAACTTGAGCCACCATGATGTTTTCGATAACGGACAAATGATTGAACAAGTTGAACGACTGGAACACCATTCCCATTTTGCGACGTATGAGCGGGACGTTGGCATCGGGTGATGTAATAGATTTCCCATCAATGATAATTTCACCGGACGTAGGTTTTTCTAGCCGATTGATACAACGAAGCAGTGTTGACTTTCCGGTTCCCGAAGGACCGATAATCGAGATGACCTCCCCACGACGAATTTCGGCATTCACATCAAGTAACGGAGTAACGTTCGGATATACTTTTTTCAAATGACGAATCGAAATCATATTCGAGAACATCCCTTCTTAATTATTTTCTCTTTCTCTAACAACTATATATAAAAATTTTCTCCAGCCTTTCGATGGATCGCTCAATTCCCTAGATCCTTCGACTGAGCTCAGGATGACTCATCCGACGCATTTTTCGCCTGCATTTCTCTCGTCTTTCGTCTTTCGTCTCTCGTCTATTTTCTAAATTTGCCACCACTATGGAAATGGAAACACGTTACAACCCGAAAATTGTAGAAGACCGTTGGCACGACCAATGGGAAAAGAATAATGATTTTGCCCCGAGCGGAAAGGGTGAACCATTCTCCGTCGTCATTCCGCCCCCGAACGTAACCGGTGCATTGCACCTGGGTCACGCCCTGAACGACACGCTTCAGGATATCCTCGTCCGCTATCGCCGCAAGACTGGCCGCGACACGCTCTGGATTCCGGGCACGGACCACGCTGGTATCGCCACGCAGGCTGTCGTCGAAAAGAGACTTTTCCAGGACGAGCACAAGACGCGCCACGATATCGGCCGCGAAGCTCTCGTCGAACGCATCTGGAAGTGGAAGGACGAATACGAAGCCCGTATTACCAAGCAGTTGAAGAGCCTCGGTGTGAGCTGCGACTGGAGCCGCCAGCGCTTTACGCTCGACCCGATTTGCGCTAAGGCTGTTCGCCACGCATTCTTCAACCTTTTCAAGAAAGGCCTTATCTACCGCGGCAAGCGTCTCGTGAACTGGGACACCAAGCTCCAGACCGCTGTTGCCGACGATGAAATTTATTACGAAACCGTTAAGGGTCACTTCTGGACGTTCAAGTATCCTCTGGCCGACGGTTCGGGATTCATCCCGGTCTCCACGACTCGTCCGGAAACGATCATGGGCGATACGGCTCTCGCTGTACACCCGAACGACGAACGCTACAAGCAGTTCATCGGCAAGATGCTCAAGGTTCCGTTCGTGAACCGCGAAATTCCGGTGATTGCAGACGCTATCCTCGTCGACATGGAATTCGGTACGGGTTCCGTGAAGGTGACTCCGGCTCATGACCCGAACGACTATGCAACGGGTCTCCGTCACAAGCTCCCGATGATCAACATCCTGAACGACGACGGCACGCTCAACGAAAACGCAGGCGAGTTCCAGGGCATGAAGGGCCAGGCCGCACGCGACGCCGTGGTGAAGGGTCTCGAAGACCTCGGCCTCCTCATCAAGGTCGAAGATCACGAAATGCAGGTGGGTCACTCCGACCGTTCCAAGACCGTGATTGAACCGTACTTGAGCGACCAGTGGTTCGTGAAGATGGACGTCCTCGCCGACAACGCTATGAAGGCTGTCACGAGCGGCGAAATCAAGATCATT
>Ga0265299_10002617_pt1 | contig 18223 bp, 17 predicted proteins | sample AusTroGonzalo_MG_4_FD_193485 | JGI IMG/M metagenome (GOLD analysis project Ga0265299, IMG submission 193485) | Bovine rumen microbial communities from tropical cattle in Woodstock, Queensland, Australia - Gonzalo_02 | ecosystem: Host-associated > Mammals > Digestive system > Stomach > Rumen ... | reverse complement strand
GAACCGCGAGTTTCGATCAGTTTCAAAGTTTCGGGGAGCGCGGAGACGTCTTCGCGTCACTCGTAAAAAAAGAAGGACAAAAAACAACATGAACAAGCTCGGCATCGTTCTCGGAATCGCCGCGGTCGCTGTGATCGCCGGCTGCAAGGACCCCAACTATCAGCGCAAGACGCCGAAAGGCGAGGTGAAGGACATCGGGACGCAGGTCGAACAGACCCCCGAGCCTGACACGCCTGTCGTCACAGAAGAGAAGCACTGCACCTGCCCGCCCGGCACGAAGCACACCGAGCCCTGCCAGTGCGGCGCTCCTGACTGCCAGTGCGTCGTAGAGCAGAAGATAGTCGAGAAGAAGGACGTGAAGCCGCTTCCTCCGCCGGAGCCCGAGTACACTGTCTACATCGTGCAGCGCGGCGATTATCTCGCGAAGATCTCGAAGAAGTACAACGTGACGATCAACTCGATCAAGCGCCTCAACAACCTTAAGGACGACACCATCCGCATTGGCCAGAAGATCAAGCTCCCTGGCAAAATTGAGATTGGCGAGCAGAAGGTCCCCGAGGGTGCGTTCGCAAAGGACACGAAGGCCACGGTCAAGAAGCCCTACGCCGCCTACACCGGTGCGACGAAGGAGTATGTCGTCAAGTCCGGCGACACGCTCGGCGCTATTGCCTATGGCCATGGCATCAACATCCGTCAGCTCAAGGAGCTCAACGGCCTTACGTCCGACGCGCTCAGGATCGACCAGAAGCTAAAGGTGCCAGCCGAGAAGGTCGCTTCAGTCAAGAAGGTTGAGCCGAAGGCCGTCGAGCCAGAGGTCAAGGCGCCTGTCGAAGCACCTGTTGAACCTGTTGCGGCCCCTGTCGAGCCGACGGTCGAAACGCCTGTCGCACCCACCGTCGAGGAGACCTCTGCCCCTGCGCCTACCTACACTGTCCAGGAAGGCGAGGACCTTACCGACATCTCGATCCGCTTCGGCGTGACCGCCGCCGCGGTGCGTGAACTCAACAACCTCGGCGAGAACGACAAGCTCGTCGCTGGCCAGATCCTGAAGCTTCCTCCCGAAGCGCAGCAGCAGTAACGCGAAGTGCGCAAGTCCGCACTATTTGCCTTCGCCCTGGTTGTCGCGGCTCTCGTGGCGCTGGGGCTGATTGTTCTCTCCAGCGCAAGCGAGGCGAACGGAATACGCCTGCACAAGGACGCCTACTTCTTCCTCAAGCGGCAGTTCCTCTACATTGGCGTCGGGATTGTCATCGCCGTCGTCGCTGCGTTCGTGGATTACCACACTTGGCGGGATATTCCCGGGCTTGCGTGGTTGTTCTACGCCGCCGTCGCGATTCTTCTCCTTTTCGTCTTTCCGCAATTTGGCGGCCGTGCGGTCAACGGGTCGTTTCGCTGGATAAACCTCGGCCCAGTCAACATACAGCCGAGCGAGTTCGCAAAGCTCTCGATCGTCATCGTCCTTGCCGTGTGGCTTGACCGCGCGGCATGGCGCGTCGAGCTGTTTACGAAGGGCCTTGTCATACCGTGTCTCCTTATCGCGGTCTACGCAGGACTTGTCATCAAGGAGCCGGACTTCGGGTCCGTCATGGTCATCGGCGCTGCGGGCGGACTCGTGATGTTCGTCGCTGGCGTGCGCCTAAGGCACATAATCCCCGCGGGGCTTCTTGGCGGTGCCGCTGCCGGAATCGTCATGTGCTTCAACGCAAACCGCATGAGGCGCATCATGGCGTTTGTCCATTCCGTCTTCGGCGGCGGTCAGGAGGTCGTGGAGAAGGTCACTACGGCGAACATGGACCCTGCCGCCTATCAGGCGCACATGGCGCTCGTCGCGATCAAGAACGGCGGGCTCTGGGGAGTTGGCCTCGGCGAGTCGATGCAGAAGCAGTACTATCTCCCCGAGTGCCACACCGACTTCATCTTCGCCGTCGGCGCCGAGGAGCTGGGGCTTTTATTCTCAATAGTAGTGATCGTGCTCTTTCTGGCGTTCTTCTGCATCTCGGTCTACATCGCGCGCAACGCCTCCGACAGGTTTGGGCGCTTTCTCGTGATCGGCATGGCGTTCATCGTATTCTTCCAGGCCGTGTTCAACCTCGGCGTTGTATGCGAGGCGCTCCCGACGAAGGGGATGGCGCTGCCGTTCTTCAGCTACGGCGGAACGAACCTCCTTAGTGCGTTCTTCTCCGTCGGCACCATTCTTTCCGTCGGCATCCACTCCTATCGCGACAAGAAGCGCGTTCTCGCGCGAAGCGTCCTCATGAGGTGACGCCATGCCTGCCGCGCATCCCGAGTTCACCGTCTCGTCGCTTACGTCCGCGCTGAAGCGCACCATAGAGGGCGGCTTCTCAAAGGTCATCGTCGAGGGCGAGGTAAGCGGCTGGAAGCGCTATCCGGCTGGCCATTGCTACTTCACGCTCAAGGACGAAGGCGCGCAGATTTCCGCAGTGATGTTCGCGGGGCAGTTCGAATCGAGCTGCAAACGCCACCCCGGACTTGCCGACGGGCTCAAGGACGGCGCCAAGATCAAGGTCTTCGGCAACGTGACCGTCTATCCGCCTCGCGGCAACTACCAGATAGTCGTCCTCTCCGCGACGCTCGCGGGGCTTGGCGACTTGATGCAGAAGTATCTCGAGCTCAAGGCGAAACTCGAGGGAGAAGGGCTCTTCGACCCTGCGCGAAAGCGCACGCTCCCCTCGATGCCGAGACGCATAGGAATCGTCACGAGCGAGGCCGGCGCCGTGATACACGACATGTGCACCGTCCTGACGCGCAGGTTCCCAAATCTCGAAATCCGCCTCTTCCCCGCCCAGGTGCAGGGCGCGGACGCGCCTAAGACGATCATCGCCGGCATCGAGTATTTCAACCGAGAGGCCTGCGACTTCAAGCCAGACGTGCTCATCGTTGCGCGCGGCGGTGGCAGTTTCGAGGATCTTTTCTGCTTCAACGACGAAGCGCTCGTCCGTGCCGTCGCGGCGTCGAAGGTCCCGACTATTTCCGCAGTAGGCCACCAGACGGACTACACTCTCTGCGACTTTGCGGCTGACGTCCGCGCCGGAACTCCGTCGATTGCCGCCGAAATCGCCGTTCCCGTGCTTGCCGACTTGCGCGACCGTCTTGCGTCGTTCGACTCGCAGCTTGCAAAGGCGCTTCGCGCGAAATACGAATGGTTCGCGCAGAGGACGGACCATCTTTCCGCCGCGCTCGTTCCCGCACTCCAGGCGAGGGCCGCCGATGTCGCGCACCGTATAGACACTCTGTCGAACGCGCTCGGCTCTTCTGTCGTTCTCGGCTTCACGAGGCGAGAGGCCGCTTTCGACAGGGCAAGGGAGAAACTCGCGCTGCTCTCGCCGTATTCTGTGCTTGACCGCGGTTATTCGCTCACGACGGACAAGGATGGCGCCGTTGTGAAGTCCGCTGACCAGGTTTCTCGCGGCGATGTGCTGCACACGCGCCTCGCGAACGGTGAGATAGAGAGCGAAGTTCGCTGAGCCACTTCCATACAAGAAGAAACTCCGATCGTTAGGGCTCTCGCTACCGCTCCGCCGCTTCGCGAGGTTTCAACGACGATCCAGTGGGTGGAATTGTTTTTGGGGCTGCCTTCGGCAGGTTTTGAAGGCACAGCAACCACTCCATCGCGGCAGTGAGGAGGTCTGGAGGACACATCCTCCAGCTTAAAGACGATCTGTATCATTCAGCGAGACACGAATGATGGGCGCGAAGCAAATGAAATTCTGCGGAGCGGTAGCGAGAGCCCTGCTGATCGGAGTTGAATGAGGAACTGCTCAGTAGAAGATAAAAAAATGGGTAAACTCCACCACTTCCATACCGCGCATGGTTTTGGTAAAATAAACAACGTAGCGCTGACGGTATGTGTTGCGGCGTGACAAATAAAGGACAGGAGACATGCAAATTACAAAACGCGAATTTTTGAAGAAGCTCGGCATTGGCGGCGCGGCGCTTGCGACCGGCGCGGCGCTTGGCGATGAATACGTTCCAGACAAGAGCCGTCTCCCGGTTGGCAGCTGCGGAGACCCAGAAAACGTCTGGTTCGGGAAGCACATCTTTCCGCTTCCCCACACGCTCGAAGACGGGCCGAGCGCCTTCCTGAAGGACGGAAAGGTGTTTCAGCCGGCGCGAGAGCTGCCGATTTTCCACGAGACAGATGTCGTTGTAGTCGGCGGAGGCCCTGCGGGATTCGCCGCCGCCGTGTCGGCTGCGCGGACCGGCGCAAAAGTCGCCCTCGTGGAGCGCTATGGGTCGCTTGGCGGCCTTTTCACGAACGGCATGGTGCTGCTCGTCCTCGCGACTTGTGCGAACAGGGGCGGCAAGTGGGATCTCGTCACGCGCGGCGTATGTGAGGAAATCATGCTTCGTGCTGGCAAGCTCGGGAAGACCTTCAGCAGCCTGCCGGAACCGGCCTATCCACAGAAGCACTGGCAGCCGACTATCGATCCCGAGGCGGCCAAGGTGATTATGGACGAGATGATCGCCGAGAACAAAGTGGAGATGTTCTTCCATTCCTGGGGCGTCGACGTTATCCAGGACGGAAACGCCGTGAAGGGCGTCGTGTTCGAGTCGAAGCAGGGGAGGCAGGCAGTCCTCGCACGCGAGGTCGTCGACTGCACTGGCGATGCCGACATGCTCTTCCTCGCTGGCGGCGACTATAGCCAGGTGACATGCCCCATTTCGACCGTGTTCCGCTGGGCGAACATGGATACGATTAATCCTCCGCAGGGCTCCAATTCTCCGTTCCCGCAGCACGGCAACGAAGGCAATCCCGACGCGCGCTGGGGCGGGGCAAGCATGATCACCGGCAACGGGCTTTCGGTACGCGACCTCTCCGCTGTGGAGGTGGAGCAGCGCCGGCTCAACTGGAAACAGGTCATGAAGATGCGCTCGACGCCGGGTTGGGAGAACGTCTATACGTCCAATTCCGCCTCTCAGATCGGGTTGCGCCAGTCGCGGCTTATCGCGGCGGAATACGTCATGGGCCGCAAGGAGATTGTCGAGGAGAACGACAAATTTTCAGATTGCATCGGCTGGTGCGGCGTAGACGGTCCTCACAAGGCGTTCCGCGTGTCTTATAGGCAGATCCTGCCGAAGAAAGTCGAAAATCTCCTTTGCGCCGGCCGTTGTCTCGGGAAGGGCGACTCAATCGACACTTTCCGACTCATAGCGCCGTGCTTCATGACTGGTCAGGCCGCCGGTGTCGCTGCTGGCCTTGCCGCGCAGAAGGGCGTTGCGCCACGCGCTCTCGCGTATTCAGACATTGCAAAGGCACTTGATGCGCAGGGCGTATATCACGAATAGGTAGCCGTGTAGAACATGTAGAAAGTCTGCATGATCTACATGTTCTACATGGCTCCAACTGGTCCAAGTTGGAGAGATTACAAAGAAAAGAGGCGTCCGCATGGCGGGCGCCCCTTTTATTGTTTTGACCTTGAAAAATTCTTAGGCCTCGGGTTTGGTCTTCTTGAGACCAAGGCCGCGGCTTCCTTCCTTCCATTCCCCGCGCTTCTGGAGGAGGTCGACGCGTTCGAAACGCTTCAGGACGTTGCGCCTCGAGACGATCTTGCCGGAACCCTTAAGAGATGCATGCTGGCTCATTTTCGCTATTCCTTTCGATTGCGGGAAAGTATATCATTTCTCGGCGGCGGTTTCAACCGCCTTTTGGGGTTCGGCGGCTTTTTCCGGTTCGGCGGCCGGGACCGGCTCTGCCTTCGGGAGTTCCGGGGGCGGGAGCAGGAACTTGTATTCGTCTGCCGTCTTTATGTTGGCTTTGCGGAGAATGTCCTGCAGGAATTCGCCGATCTGGGAGCGCTCATCGCGGTCCTTGAGGAACTTGACTACGTCTGCCTCTTCTGGGACTGGATCAGGGTCTTTGGCCTTGCGCTCGGTGACATATATGAGGTGGTATCCATACTTTGTCTTGACTGGGTTGGAAACAGTCTTGAGTGGCAGCGAGAACGCGGCCTCCTCGAACTCCTTGACCATCTGTCCATGCACGAACGAACCGAGATCCCCTCCCTTTGCGCCTGAGGGACAGCCAGAGTGCTCCTTGGCGAGTTCGGCGAATTTGGCCGCCTTCTCCTCGTCGCCCACGGCATCGAGTGTTGCCTTGAGCTCTTTGATCTTCTTCTCGGCCTCCGCGTCGCTTGCCTCGCCTACGCCAGTCTTGACGAGTATGTGGCTAGCCGTGACGCATTCCTGGGTATGGGAGTTCTTCTCCTTGATGCCGTCGACGATTTCCTTCGCCTTGGCCGTGTAGTCCGTCTTGTTCTTTGACGAGACTTCGCCTTCAATCATCTTCTCGATGAGCGCCTGGTTCTTGAGCTGCGCCATCACGTAGTCCTTTGGCAAAGGCATCTTCTCGGCGAACTCGTCGATTGTCTTGGGCGCGTCCGGACGGCCTTCGAACCTCTTCAGGATCTTGTCGGTGGAGGCCTTGAACTCGTCGTCGCTCACCGAGTAGCCGAGTTCGGTCGCCTTGGTTACGACGACGTTGTCAAGAATGAACGATTGTGCGATCTGCGCTGCAATCGCGCGCTTCTGGTAGGCAAGCTGCTCGGCGGGGAGCTTGTCACCTTCCTTCGCAATGCATGCATCGACCATTTTGTCGATTTCGCTTCGAGTGAGGTCCTTCCCTCCGGCGGACACCATCACCTCGTCTGTGGTGACGTCGGTCGTTTCGTTCTTCGAGCATCCGGCGACGAGCGCCGCGGCGACGAGCGCCGTGCCTACTATCTTAATCTTGGCCATCTTCTTTTCCTTCTTCGTTGTTGGAAATCATCCTTAGGACTGTCCGCCTCGTTTCCGGGGCAGAATCCAGGTGGAATGCATAGAATACACCAATTGCCCTTGCCGCGTCCAGTAGAATCTGCAAGTTTTTTTCGCTTTTAGGATCGTTTATGCAACGGGCGACCTCTTGCGATATGGGCATCTGGCGTTCGCCGCGCAGCGAAAACGAGCCCGATTCTGCCTCTATTTCCGGCGAAAGCCCCGAAAGGGCGAGGATTTTGAGCTCAAAGTCGAGGAGTGCCGCGACGAGTCGGCGCGGCGAATGTGCCGCGCCGCTGGCGAGCGAATCGAGGGCGGCCTCGAGGGTGGAGTGCCATGCGCCAGATTCGCCGCCGTGCGGTGCGAGCGTCGCGAGCTGCGAGCGCATGTGCTCGGCGAGGACGAGGGCGCGGTAGTTGGAGCGCAGGTTTTCGCGTGTAGCCAAAGGCGAACACTCGCGCAGGGCGTGGAGTTCGCCTTTTGCGCGCGAGTAGTAGACGATTTCGCAGGTGTAGTTCAGGTCGTATTGCCCGAGAAACGCGCTCTTCGGCCTGACTGCGCCCTTGACGACAGTCGTGACGGGGCCTTCCGAGGTCATCCACCGCACGACATGGCTTGTGCGAGACCATGGCCTTATGTCGAGGCAGATGGCCTCTGTCTTCGTAGTTTCCCCTGCCATTCAGATTGCAGTCCCGATGAGCGTGTGGCCTTTCGACTCGACAATGCGAACGCGGACGAGCGACTTTCGCGGCACGTGTGTGTTGGGACACGAGCACCAGAGATACTCGGAAGTCCAGCCGGAACAGGTGTCCTCGTCTTCCACCACAATTTCCGTCGCCTTGCCTATGAAGTGCCTTGCAAAGGCAGTGCGCTTCTTGTCGGCTATCAATGTCAGTTCCCTTGCGCGGGCCTTGCGGATTTCGGGGGGAACGACGCTTGTCAAGGCCGCCGCCGAAGTTCCCGGGCGCTCGGAGTATGGAAAGACATGGACTCGAGTGAAGGGGTCTCGCTCGAGCATTCCCCTTGTGGCCATGAAGTCGAGGTCGCTTTCGCTGGGGAAGCCGGTCATCAGGTCGCAGCCTATCCCGGCGTCGGGAATCTGCTTGCGTATCGCGAAGACGATGTCTCTGACTTCCTTGATGAGGTATGGCCGCTTCATCGCGGTGAGTATCCTGTTCGACGCGGACTGCACGGGAATGTGCATAAAGCGGCAGACGTTGGAGTTGCCGGCCATTGTCGCGACTGTGTCGATCGCGACGTCGGACGGCTCGAGCGAGCCGAGGCGTATGCGGCAGTCGGGCGAGAGCGCGGCGAGTGCGGCGAGAAGCTCCGGTAGACGCTTTCCGCCAGAAGCGTAGAGCGAGAGGTTGCAGCCCGTTACGACGATTTCGTGGTAGCCGGCGTCTATGAAGCGCTTTGCCTTGTCGAGGACTGCGTCAAAGTCGACAGACTTCGACTGGCCCCTGAACTTCGGGACTATGCAAAAGGAGCATTTCCCGGCGCACCCGTCCTGAACTTTCAGGTAGGCGCGGGCCGTCCGCGTGGGGACGGGAACGACGCCTTTCTCCTTGCGAAGGGCGCTGGGGGTGTGTTGCACGACGACTTTAGCCGAGTGGCCTGTGGCAATGCAGCCCTCGATCAGAAGCCGCTTCAGCGGATATTTCTTCCGTATGTGCGCGATGAGACGCTCGCAGTCGCGCTGGGCGCGGCGTGTCACCGAGCAGCCGCGCACCACTATGACGTCGGCGTCTGAATGGCTGCTCGTAAGCTCCCATCCGTCAGCGAGATACTCCGCCTCCTGGTCGAGCGCCTCCGCGCGGTTCAACCTACAGCCGAATGTCTCGAAGCAAACTTTCATTGGCCATAGATTATACCATAATTCCCCCGCTCGAAACGCCATAGGATTTTGCAGCCGATTTTGGTATAATCTTGCACATGGACAAGCGTCTTAAGGAATACATCAAGAGCGGCGGGACTCTCGGCAGTCTCGCAAAGCTCCCGAAGGGGCATGCGGCGTCCGCCCCGTTCCCCTGCGATCCCGCGAAAGTCTACGCAAAACAGGTCGATGGCCTTGCGCTCCGTCTCAAGCGAATCGGCGTGAAGGATGTCGTTATAGGCGTTTCGGGTGGCCTCGACTCCGCCCTTGTGCTTCTCGTCGCCGTCGGCGCATTTAAGAAGCTTTCGCTTCCTCTCTCCGGCATCCACGCCTACACGATGCCTGGCTTTGGCACCTCGAAGCGCACGAAGACTAACGCAGACCTTCTTTGCGAAGGGCTTGGGGTGAAGATGGAGACGATTTCAATAGCGAAGTCGGTGAGGCAGCACCTCAAGGACATCGGGCACGACGGAAAGACGCCCGACGCCGCCTACGAGAACTCGCAGGCGAGGATGCGCACGCTGATATTGATGGACAAGGCCAACATGGTCGGCGGCATAGTCCTCGGCACGGGCGACATGTCGGAGATCGCGCTCGGCTGGTGTACCTACAACGGCGACCATATGTCGATGTTCGGCGTCAACTCCGGCGTTCCGAAGACAATCGTCCGCAAGGTCTGCAAGTGGTGGGCGGAGAAGAGGGGAACGGGGAATGGGGAACGGGGAACGGCGAAGGCGGCGAAGGCGCTCATGGATATCGTCGCTACGCCCGTGAGCCCCGAGCTCGTGAAGGGCCAGGTCACAGAGGACAAGATCGGTCCCTACGAACTGCACGACTTCTTCATCTGGAATTTCTGCAAAAACGGCCTTGGCCGCAAGGCGCTCTACGACGCCGCGGCGAAGCGCTATGGGAAGACGTTCGGGCTCGACCTAATCGGCCGTACGCTAGACACGTTCCTCTACCGTCTTGTCTCGCAGGCGTTCAAGCGCAACTGCGCGCCTGACGGAATAAGGGTTTTCTCGTTCGACTTCTCCAAGGAGAGCTGGTCGATACCATCCGACATGCCAACAGGGATACTATGAAAAAAGTCATTGTTCTTCTTTCCCTTCTTTCCGCGTGCATCTGCGCGACAGTCTTCTGCGCGCTTGCATTTGCAAACAACGTCGTCGCCATATTCAACTGGTGGTCGTCGTTTATCGCTGCCGGCGGCGACTCGTCGGCGTTCGCGGCAAAAGCGTCGGGGTTCATTCCCTGGCTCAACTGGGCGGTCGTCGACTATTCGGCGGTGACGACGTTCATCCCGATGCTCGGCTTCCTTTGCATGACGCTTTCGTTGTCGCGGATGCTCGCAGGCCGTCGTGCGCGCGCGGGTGACTTTCCGTTCTTCCGCGGGTCCGACCAGCTGAACGTCGCGCTCGGGCTTCTCGGCACGCTCTGGGGAATAATAGTAATCGGCTACTTCAAGCTCGACACAGTGACGATGGCCGACCTCATGCAGTGCCTCCACACGGCGCTCTTCTCGACCTTGGCCGCAGTCGTCTGGGTGTTCCTCGTTGACCGTCCGCTCGTGAGGCCGTATTTCACGCGGCTCCTCGAGGAGACTGGTCTCGCAGAGACGGATGACGGCGATCTCGCGGCCGCAGTGGACCGGCTCGTCGTGCGCCTTGGCGCGGCGTCTGATGCGTTCGAGAAGCGCCAGCAGGAGTTCGAGGCAGAGTTTCGCAAGCGCCTCGACGACTACGCGGCGGAAGCGTCGCGCAGGGCGGCGGCCGACGCAGCGGAATTCGAGAAACGACGCGGCGAATATGCCGCGCATTTCGAGAAGCGGCTTTCCGACTACGAGCAGTCTTTCGAAACGCGCCAGAAGGAATACGTCGAGTTCTTCAAGCGCGAGATAGAGGCGCTCGAGCGCCGCGCAAAGGCCGCGGACGAAGCTCGAGTAGAGACGGAAGCGCGCCTTGCGCGTATCGCAGCGGCGCTCAGGGGATAAGCCATGACGGAATCTGACCGCGCTGCGCTGAAACGGCTTCTGGGGAGCGATGGCTCTCGTCGGGCGACGACCGACGACTTGCAGGGGCTGCTTCTCCAGGTCGTGTTCGCGCTACTGATGGTCTTCATGATCGCCTACTTCATCTTCGTAGAGATGTCGCGCAAGGAACGCGCCGAGGAAATCCTCGAGGTGAACAGGCAGAAGCTCGTCCTTGCGCTCGAGAAGGTCGCAGAGGACCATCGCGTGAAATACGGGCTCAACGCTCTAATGACCCAGGGGACAGACGGCCGCCGCTCCTTCGACGCCGACGAGCATGTGAAGGGCGGGCGCATCGAGCTCGCGCCTGCGGCAAAGACGGCGTTTGCGTCTGGGTCGGCTGCTGCATGCGCCGACTACCGCGATTCTGCCGCGCTCTCCGTTGCGTGGAAGTCTGCCGTTCTCAACGAGGCGAAGCTCGAGGAAGCCGCGCTTACCGACGACGAAAAGGCGTGGCTTGACGACGAGATCGCGCGTTCCGTCGAGGAAGTTCGCCTCGACGCCCGCGGCGTTCAGCGCGCTCTTGCCGCGCGTCTGCAGCGCCAGTGGATCGAAAACCCGTCTGCGCTCGGCGACATAGCCGACCCAAGCGCGCTTGCGGACGCATTAAAGGCAAGGTCGCTTAAGCTCGTCGCCGAGGCGACTGGCGCGGAGGTTCTGCCGTGAACATGATTGCACTGATTTTAGCCGCGACGCTCTCGGCCGGAAATGCCGAATTCGACGCGACGGCGCGCGACGGCGCGCGCGACATCTCGCTTTCCCGCGTCCGCGATGAGCTGCGCGAGAAGGGCCCAGCGCCGGGGGCGCTTGAAAAGGCGATGCTCGCCGATCCAAAGAAGTTCGAGAAGCCGGCAGAGGCCGAGGCACTTTGCCGCGGCGTCTTTGCCGACGAGCTGCGCGCGCAGTTCGCCGCGAAGGCACGCGCCATCGCCGAACGGCTTGGCCTAGAGTCGGACAATGTGGAGTTGGACGCAGGCAAGGCCGACGAAATCGCAAACAAGCATTTTGCTCCCGCGTTTGCCGCCGAGCGGAAGGCCGCAGTCGAGGCCCAGGCGAAGACTATCGTCGCCGCGACTCGCCCCACGGAAGCGGAGTTCGATGCGAAGGAGGACTGGGAACTTCGCGAGCAGATGCAGAAACGCATTATCGACGAGCAAAAGACGGCCGTCTTCTCCGAGAACCGCCAGTTCATCAGCGAACGCATGGTGGAGCCCGTCATAAAGGACGCCCGTCACGAGCAGAAGCGCCAGGCGGAATACCTGATGCGCGCGCGGTGCGACACCGCCTCGCCGTCGAAGCTCGCCGCCGACCTAAAGACGCGTCTCGAGGAAAACGTGAAGGAGCGCCGCGAAAAGGCGGATGATCCGTCGAAGGCGTGGGGCGTATTTGCTGGAACCTTCGAGAAATCCGTCGGACCCGCCGTTGAGCGTCGCACTCTCGATCGCCTCGAGAAGAAGATGGAAGCGACCAATGTCGAGGTCGACGTCGATTCGATACTCAAGGAGATCGTAGAGACACCGCAAAAGCACGTGAAGCAAGCGGAGAGCGAAAAAGTCTTTGCGACCCGCTATTCCGCGGCGCTTCTCGCCCGGGCGCTCGACGGAACTTGCAACGATGCACCGCAGTCTGAGCGCGACGAACTGCGGGGATATCTTTCCTCGCGTCTTGGCGGCGAGCGTATCCAGAAAGCCGCCGAGGCGAAAGTCAAGAAAGAGGTCCTTCCAAAGTGGCGCGAGGCGCGCGCGACTGCGGCGAAGCGCCAGGCAGACGACACATGGCCCACGCTCGCGGACGGAACCTGGTTTCCGCCTGCCGATCTCGCGGATGACGTGACGGCAAGAAGCGACTATGCGAAGTCGGTAAAGGAGTGGCGTTCGCTTGCCGCGCTTAAGTCCCTCGCGGACGCGCCCAAGGGCAGGCCGCTGATGGAAGAAGCTGACAGCCGCGCCGATTCAGAGGTGGCCGCGGCGTTTGACATCGCACGCAGCGCGATCGCTGCGCAGAACGCCATCGTCGATGGAAGCCACGCGCAGGTGCTTGCCGAGGCGAAGAAGCGCAAGGACTCGTTCTGGACGCGCACACCAGATTTGAAGACAATAGTCGGGCTTCTTACCCAGGCGACCGAGGAGTCTTGGGAAGCGTCGCGCATTAGCACGCTCTGGCCCGACGAGGCAAAGCGTCCCGCGAACGCCGAAGAGCAGCACAAGGCGCTTTTCCCGAGCGTCCGGCGCAAGATCGAACTTCTCGCAAGGACTATTCTCGAGGAGATGAACGAGCCGAAGCCGGAAAACGAGGAAAAGCCCGAAGAGCCGCCGCCCGAGGAACAGCAGCCCGACGAGACTCCAGAGGAGCCGGAGGAGGTCGTCGAGTTCGAGATATCGGTCCGCCGCGCGGGGAACGAAGTCGAGGTCTCGCTTAAGCAGGGCGAGACTGTCGTCGAGAGCGCAACGGTTCCGGCGAAGAAGGACAATTTCGAAAACGCAATGTTCAAGGTAACAAGCGCGATTTCACGCATCCTTGGATTGAAGTGACGAAGGTGGGGAAACAATGAAAATAGGATGTCATCTTAGCGCGTCGGGGGGCTATCTCGCCATGGGGCAGACGGCCGTCTCAATCGGAGCAAATGTGTTCCAGTTCTTCACTCGCAATCCACGTGGCGGCGCGGCGAAGCCGTTGGACAAGGGAGATGTTGCCGCGTTTCTCGACTTTGCCGAGGCGAACGGCATTGGCCCGATTCTCGCCCATGCGCCCTATACGCTAAATGCGGCAGGCGCCGAGCCGCGCGTCAGGGAGTTTGCCGAGGAGGTGATGGCTGATGATTTGGATCGCCTAGAGCATACTCCGGGCGCGATGTACAACTTTCATCCCGGTAGCCATGTCGGGCAGGGCGCGGAAGAGGGAATCAACCTCATATCTGGAATGCTCGTGCGCATTCTTTCTCGCTGGCGCGATGCACATGGCGGGAAGTTCCCCTCTACAACAATACTACTTGAAACAATGTCCGGGAAGGGCAGCGAGGTCGGCAAGGATTTTGCCGAGATCCGCGCCATCATCGACCGTACGGAGTCCAGTCTGCTCCCCGTTCCCCTTATTGGAGTCTGCCTCGATACCTGTCATGTCTGGGACGGCGGCTACGACATAGTGAACGACCTTGACGGAGTCCTCGCGGAGTTTGACCGAGTCGTAGGGCTTGATCGTCTCAAGGCGATTCATCTCAACGACTCGATGAATGTCCTCGGCGCGCACAAGGACCGCCACGAGAAAATCGGCAATGGCAAGATCGGTCTTGATGCGCTTATGCGCGTAGTGAACCATCCGAAGCTTAAGGACTTGCCGTTCTATCTTGAGACGCCGTGCGACCTGCAAGGATACCGCGACGAGATTGCGCTTATAAAGAAAATGAGGAGTGCTTCATGACTTCAACGGTTTACATAGCGAAGAATGTCTATGGCGGCGATGGACTTGGACGCCTGGGCGACGGACGCGTCGTTTTCGTTCCAGGTGCATGGGCGGGCGAGCAGGTCAAGGCGGAGATCGTCGAGGAGAAGCGCAACTACGTGAAGGCGCGTCTTGTCGAGGTCGTTGAGAAATCTCCCGACCGCGTCGAATGTGCCGCGGAGCGCGTCGTGCCGGGAATGGTCTACGCCAACCTCTCCTACGAAGGCGAGCTAAAAGCGAAGGAGAGCCAGCTTAAGGAATTCTTCGAACGCGCCCGCATAGATGTTCCGGAATTTGTTTCCGCGAAGGTCGGCTCCGAGTTTAACTACCGCAACAAAGTCGTTTACCACTTTGCTAAATACGGCAATGTCTGGCGCATCGGCTACCGCACCGAGCCGTCGCACGAGATCGTCGACGTCGCCGACGATCCGCTTGCGCGTCCTGAGATAAACGCGAAGCTCGGCGAAATCCGCCGTGCCGTCACGACGCTGTTGACGACGGGTCCGATCCAAGTGCGCAAGGACACCGAGCGCAAGGGAAGCGTGACCGTTCGCTGGACAAAGAAGAGCGGCGTCAAGTGGTGGATAGGCGACGCGTCGAAGGACTTGGTTCTGAAGGAGACGACTTGCGGGCTTGACTTCGAAGTTCCGGCGGACGGCTTCTACCAGGTGAACACGGATGTCGGAGAGGAACTTGCGAAGGCGATCGTCGCCGAATACCAGAAGGGCGCGGCGGAAGCGCCGGAAGTCCTCGACCTCTACTGCGGTGTCGGCGTGCTGGGGCTCTGCTGCAAGCCGCCGCGGCTGACGGGCATCGAGTCCGGGCGTCAGGCGATAGAGTTCGCGAAGCGCAACGCCGCCGCGCAGAAGGCGGTGGACGCGCGATTCTTTTCCGAGCAGGTCGGGCGCAACGTCGGCCGCATAAAGATCGGGCCGAAGACGACGGTGATCGTCGATCCGCCGCGTGGCGGGCTCGAGCCGAACGTCCCGAAATGGCTTGCCGCGTCAAATGCGCCGCGCATCCTCTATGTCTCGTGCGACCCTGCGACGCTGATGCGCGATCTTCGGGTAATCTCGAGGGGCTACGAGGTCGAATCGGCCCGCTGGTTCAACATGTTCCCCCGCACCGCCCGATTCGAGACTCTCGTCTCGCTGAGGCGGCGATAGAATTTCTTGAATTTCACCCCTTGCGCGTTGCGGTGAAATTAGGTATCATTCCCCCCAACACCAAAGTTGTCCTAATGGAGGCACACCTGAATTGAGCAACGAATTTCTCGTCTTCGACCATGTAACGAAGCGGTTCGGCGCGTTGACGGCGGTCAACGACGTCTCTTTCTCTGTCAACAAGGGCGAGTTCTTTTCGCTTCTCGGGCCTTCGGGATGCGGCAAGACGACGCTCCTGAGGATGCTCGGCGGCTTCGAGAAGCCGGATTCAGGCCGCATCTTCCTTGAGGGCAAGGACATTACCGGACTCGCTCCGAACGAGCGGCGCGTCCACACGGTGTTCCAGAACTACGCGCTTTTCCCCACGATGACGATCTGGGACAACATCGCGTTCTCCCTGCGGCTTGCGAAGCTCCCGAAGAAGGAGATCGAGGAGAAGGTCGACGCAATACTCGAGATGATCCAGATGAGCGAGCACGCGTGGAAGTATCCGAACCAGCTCTCGGGCGGACAGAAGCAGCGCGTCGCGATCGCGCGCGCCCTCGTCGACCGCCCGAAGGTGCTGCTTCTCGACGAGCCGCTCGCCGCGCTCGACCTGAAGCTTCGCCAGCACATGCTCCTCGAGCTCGACACGATCCACGACCAGGTCGGCATCACGTTCATGTACGTCACGCACGACCAGGGCGAGGCGATGTCGCTCTCCGACCGCATCGCGGTCATCAACCGCGGCACGATCGAGCAGCTCGACGGTCCAGCGAAGATATACGAGGCGCCTGCGTCGCGCTTCGTCGCCTCGTTCATCGGCGACACCAACTTCTTCTCCGGCGAGATCGTCGCGACCGAGGGCGACTACTGCACGATTCGCCCCGAGGGGTTCCCGGACATCCGCGCCTACAACGACAAGCAGCTTAAGGTCGGCCAGAAGGTCGATCTCTCCGTCCGCCCCGAGAAGATCCGCGTGACGCTCGCGCCGCCTCCGCCAGAGAAGGGCGCGTCGATCAACGTCTACCCCTCGACGGTCCAGGACATCGTCTACCAGGGCGTCTACACCAAGTACTGGATCAAGAGCTCCGACTTCCGCATTGCGGCCCTTAAGCCGCACTCGCGCTTCCTTCTTGACCAGGAGCCGATTACGTGGAACGACAAGGTCTTCGTCTGGTGGCATCCCGACGACGGCTACATGGTGGAAGCGAAGCAATGAACAGTCCGCTTCGCACACGTAGGGCCGAATGGCTCGTCACTGCGCCGTCGTTCCTCTGGCTCGCGCTCTTTTTCGCGGTGCCTGCCGTCATCGTCCTCGCGTTCACCTTCCACGGGCACGACATCTCGGGCGGAGTCGGCGAGTGGTCGCTTTCGACGTGGCGCGAGCTCGTCGACCCCGACTATCCCACGATCATCTGGAACACGATCCGCATTTCCGTCGAAGTCACGATCTGGTCCATCGTCCTCGCCGTCCCCTGCGCCTACGCGATAGCCCGCATGAACAAGCGCTGGCGCGCGATCGTCGCGGGCTCCATAATGCTTCCGTTCTGGACGAGCTTTGTCGTCCGCGTCTTCGCGTGGAAGACGATGCTTCATCCCGACGGCTGGCTTCAGGCGTGCTACAACTTCCTCTCGATCAGTGGCGAGCATTCGACTATCCTCGACTCCGAGACGGCGGTCGTGCTCGTGTCGGTCTACTCGTTCCTCCCGTTCGCGATCATGCCGATCTACACGGCGGCCGAGAAGTTCGACTTCTCGCTCCTCGAGGCGGCGCGTGACCTGGGAGCCAAGAACTTCTACGCGTTCCGCAAGATATTCCTCCCCGGGATCAGGCAGGGGCTCGTCTCCGCCGTTCTCATGGTGTTCATCCCTGCGATTGGCTCGTACGTCATTCCGCAGATGCTCGGCGGCACGAACTGCGTCCTAATCGGCAACAAGATATTCATGCGCGCGATCCAGAACCGCAACATTCCGCACGCGTCGGCGCTCGCAACGGTGATGGCCGTCAGCGTCCTCATCCCGATAGGGCTTTCGATGTGGTGGAAGAAGCGGCAGGACATGCGCGACCGCCAGCGCCTCGAGGCGCAGACGGCGCGGCTCTTCACTGCAGGAGAGGGGGCGGCGAAATGAAGCGCTCGATGGTCTCGGTAATGATTCTCGCCGCGGTTCTCGCGTTCCTTTACGTGCCGATCATCCTCGTGGTCGTCTACGGATTCGTCCCCAACGGCATATCCATGAGCTTCTTCGGGTCGGACGGCTCCTTCCTCGGCTTCACGGGAAAGTGGTACAAGTACATTTTCACCGGACACCAGTCCGTCAGGTCGCTTCTGGAGAGCTTTTGGCTTTCGCTTATCATCGCAGGGCTCTCCACCCTCGCCTCGTGCGCAATCGGCACGACCTCGGCGCTCGCGCTCCACAAGTGGAAGGACCGCCTTCAGTCGATACACCATGCGCTCGTCTACACGCCGCTTATCATGCCCGACATCCTGATCGGCATTTCGCTCCTGATGCTCTTTGCCGCCTGCCACGTGAACTGCGGCTTCTGGACGATCCTCATAGCCCACATCACGTTCTGCGTCTCCTATGTCGCGATGACGGTTCTTGCGCGTCTCCAGGACTTCGACGACCGCATCACCGAGGCGGCGTACGACCTCGGCGCTGGGCCGTGGTATGCGTTCTTCCATGTCGAGTTGCCGATACTCCTCCCCGGCATCGTCGCGGGCGGGCTTCTCGCGTTCACGCTTTCCATCGACGATGTCGTCATCACTTCGTTCGTGAACGGTGCGGGCACAAACACGTTCCCGACATACGTCTCGTCGATGACGAAGCATTCGCGCAACCTGCCGTCGGTCTTTGCGCTCTCGACCCTCATGCTCGTCTTCACGTGCGTGCTTGTCGGCCTCTCGAAACTCATCACTTCGAAGGGCCAGTCAAAGCTCAAACCTAAGGCGCCGTGATTTGCCG
>Ga0265299_10002616_pt1 | contig 18226 bp, 18 predicted proteins | sample AusTroGonzalo_MG_4_FD_193485 | JGI IMG/M metagenome (GOLD analysis project Ga0265299, IMG submission 193485) | Bovine rumen microbial communities from tropical cattle in Woodstock, Queensland, Australia - Gonzalo_02 | ecosystem: Host-associated > Mammals > Digestive system > Stomach > Rumen ... | reverse complement strand
TTCAGGGCCCGGATTTCTTCGGCGAAGGTCTGAAACCAGCGGCTGTTCCAGATGTACATGGAAAACCCGATTGCAAACGGGGATCTGGATGCGGCCAAGCGGGCCTCGGCGACCGGATTGTCGGGGATGTAGTGCTGATAGAGCTCAGCTTCGGGGAGGCCTTCGGTTTGGTTGATTGTTGTTTTGATACACAGTGCGCCCATCGGGAAACTCATTATGGATTTCTCGGTGGCGCAACAGTGTATTTCGATGTGTCTCATGACAAGGAATCAGTCGTCTTCCTTGGATGTCTTTGCATATGAGAGGGCTCTGAGGGCGTTGTCAAACTTCTGGAACTTTCCGTTCTTGAGTTTGATGGATACCGATGTGCCCTGGTTTCCTGCAACTTTTACAATGTACTCGGTAGCTTCGACTTTGGTCTTGAAGTACTTGATGATCTTATCACTGCCCTGGCGCTTTACGCCCCAGCCTTTTCCTTCATAGAAGCTGAGAATATGAATGTCTTTGACTTCCTTGACCTCTTCTTTCTTAACTTCTTTCTTGGATTCTTTCTTGACGTCTTTTTTGACTTCTTTCTTGGATTCCTTAGCAGCCATTTTTTAACCTCCGTTGAACAGCTTGATGTGCTGTAGTTCTATTTTACCACAACATAGGTAAACAGGTTAAACCAAAGTAGCGGCTATTTGTGCACAACGCATTCCGTCAACAGCGGCGCTGACGATGCCTCCGGCATAGCCTGCCCCTTCTCCACATGGAAACAGCGCTTTAGTGGAGATACTCTGAAGAGTTTCAGGGTCTCTTGAGATTCTTACAGGACTTGAGGTTCTGGTTTCTGTTCCGATGATAGTCGCCTCTTCGGTCAGAAAGCCCCTGGCCTGGCTTGAAAAGACCTCAAAGCCTGATTTCAGGGCCTTGCATGCAAACTCAGGCAGAACATCCCAGATATTCGAGCATGTCAGTCCCGGTGCGTAGCTTGAAACTGCGGTACTGGAACTTGTGCGCTTTTGAAGAAAATCGGTCATCCTCTGAGCCGGAGCCTTCTGAGTTCGTCCTGAAGCTAGGAACGTGCGAAGCTCAAGTTCTTTCTGAAGATCGGCCATTGCAAGTGGATCTGAATCTACAAGTGACACAGGAAACTCCACAACCATGCCGCTGTTGGCCCACTTGGAGCCGCGGGTGCTTGGGGACATGCCGTTTACAACAACCTGGTCCGCATCGGATGCCGCAGGAACTACAAAGCCTCCGGGACACATGCAGAACGAATAGACGCCCATTCTTCTTCCTTCTACTTCCACCTGGGTGGAGAAGCTGTACTCAGCAGCGGGAAGAAACTGTCCGCGTCCCTTGGGGTTGTGATACTGAATCTGATCGATAAGGTGCTGAGGATGCTCAAGGCGGACTCCCATCGCAAGGTCCTTAGCTGAAATCGACACTCCCTTTTCTTTCAGCATTCTGAAGGTATCGCGTGCGGCATTGCCTACTGCCAGAATCACAGGACCGTTGAATGAGGTCTGTTTTCCGCTGACAAGATCTTCTGCGATGACTCCAGTGCAGCATCCGTTCTCGATTACAAGCTCTTTTGCAAGTGTCTGAAAGAGAACCTGACCACCGTGGGAGACAATGGCATTTCTCATCGCCTCGATGATCTTAGGAAGCTTGTCTGTTCCGATATGAGGATGTGCGTCACAGAGAATGTCTTCGGAGGCTCCGAACTGCACGAACGTACCCAGAACCTTGGAGTTCTCGCCACGTTTTTTGCTGCGGGTATAGAGCTTTCCGTCGGAATAGGCACCGGCTCCGCCTTCTCCGAAGCTGTAGTTGGAGTTGGGATTAACCAGATTCTCACGTGAGATTTCGGCGATATCCAGCCTGCGTGCATGAACATCCTTGCCGCGCTCGATTATCACAGGTTTGATGCCTTTTTCCAGAAGAGTAAGTGCTGCGAAAAGTCCCGCAGGACCGCTTCCGACTATGATCACCTGCCCTTTTGACGGATCTGCATCTTTAAGATCCATGCCATGGGCAATGCTCTCCTCAGGGTCGATTCGGCAAACAAGATCCACCATGATATCGCGCCTTCTTGCATCGATGGACCTTCGGATTATCACCATCTTGCGCTCCGGTGATATTCCAAGAGCCCCCCTCAGGGCTTTCTCATCAAAGGCTTTGTTAGGTGCAAGTCTCAGCGTGACATCTTTCTGCATATGTGGATGATAACTTCAATAATGGTTTTTGTGTACCCTGAATACGCTTGAAGGCTTTGCGCCCTTTCTGCTAAAACAAAAGACATGAACGCGCTTTCCGTCTACAACGTTTCAAAGTCCGTCAAGGATGAAAACCTCTTCTCAAACGTAAGCTTCGGGCTTGAAATGGGCGAGCACCTTGGAATCATAGGAAAAAACGGAGCCGGAAAGTCCACGTTCCTCAACCTGATTGCAGGAAACCTCGAGCCCGATGAAGGCGAAATCACAATCAACAGCTCATGCCGCGTCGCCTTTCTGGAGCAGGACGTGCGTTTTCCAGAAGGCTGCACCCTCTCCGGCTTTCTCAGACTGAGCGATGACGAGCATATCCGTCTTCTCAGAGACTACGAGAACGGAAACCACGACCTGATGGACAAGATTGAAGGTCTTGGAATCTGGGATATCGAAGACAGATACAAAAGGTATCTCGGGGAGCTCGGAGTTCATCTTGATCTTGAGACACCCATGGCCATCCTTTCAGGCGGAATGCAGAAGAAGGCGGCAATCGCCAGGATTCTGGCAATCGAGCCTAACATCATTCTTCTGGATGAGCCTACCAACCACCTGGATATTCCTGCAATCGAGTGGCTTGAAAGCCACCTTTCAGGCAGCATCTTCACAGTCATCCTGGTCACTCACGACAGATACTTTCTTGACAGCATCTGTAACAAGATCATGGAAATCGACAAGCACAAGACCTACTTCTATGAAGGCGGCTACACAAGCTTCCTGGAAGGAAGACAGGAGCGCATCAATGCCCTTCAGAAGGAGCAGGACCGTCTGGCTACTATCCTAAGGCGGGAACTTGAATGGCTTCACAGAGGCCCAAAGGCCAGAACCGGAAAGGACAGCGGAAGAAAACAGCGCATTGAAGAGATGCTCGGTCAGAAGACCCGGGCAGAGGAAGAGTCCAGAGCCTTCTCAAGCATCGCCCGCCGTATGGGCAAGAAGATTCTGGAGCTTAAGAATGTCGCAGTCTCCAGAGGCGGCAAGAAGATTCTGGACGGCTTCAACCTTGAGTTCATCAAAGGTCAGAGATTCGGAGTCATAGGCGAAAACGGAAGCGGCAAAAGCACGCTCTTGGAAGTAATGACCGGCAACCTCGCACCGGAAAGCGGAGAAGTCGACACCGGAATCAACACAGTCTTCGGATACTACGACCAGACCTCGGCCAAGCTCCCTCTGGATAAGACTCCTTTGGAGTTTCTTTCCGATATCAGCGAGGCGATTGTTCTTTCTTCCGACTACGTTGTCACCCCTGCCCGGTTCCTTGAGCTGTTCGGCTTTCCGACATCATTTCACAGACTTCCGATCAGGGTTCTTTCCGGAGGTGAAAGAAGAAGGCTCTACCTTCTAAGTACGTTGGTAAGGAATCCGAACTTTCTCGTTCTGGACGAGCCGACTAACGATCTGGACATCGATACCCTTAGGCGTCTTGAGCAGTACATCCTGGACTTTCCGGGTTGCGTGATTTCGGTCAGCCACGACAGAGCTTTTCTGGACCGCACCTGCACTGAGCTCATAATTATGCCCGGAGCAAAGCGCTTTGAAGGAAACTATTCCGACTATCATGAAAGCCAGCTGTCTATAAAGAATGATGCTCCAAAACAGGAACAAGCAAAACAAAATCAGCGTAATACCAGAGAAAGAGACAATCAGAAGAAGGGTCTTTCATTTAAGGAAAAGCGCGAGTTCGAAGAACTAACAGCTGCAATAGAAACTCTTGAGACAGAGAAGCAGGAACTGGAGGATTTCTTCTCCTCCGGTCAGACGGATGTCACCGGTCAGAACCAGAAAAGGTACTCTGAAATCTGCTCAAAGCTTGAGCAAAGCTACCCAAGATGGGAAGAACTGGCAGAACTTGCCGACTGAGTGCTATTATTTCCCTATGAAGTACAGAACAGACAGACACGGGGACAAACTCTCTATTCTCGGCTACGGTTGCATGAGGTTCACCAAAAAGGGAAACAGCATCGACATCGACAAGGCGGAAAAGGAAATCATGACCGCCTTCAAAGCCGGAGTAAACTACTACGACACAGCCTACATCTATCCCGGAAGCGAGGCTGCTTTGGGCGAGATCCTTCAGCGCAATTCAATCCGAAAGGATGTGAAGATCGCCACCAAGCTTCCCCAGTATCTGATCGGAAACAACCAGGCTTTGGACAAGCGTTTTTCCGAGGAGCTGTCGCGCCTCAGAACCGACTACGTAGACTTCTATCTGATGCACCATCTGACCGATGTCTTGCAGTGGCACCGCCTGAAAAAGCTCGGCATCATCGAGTGGATCGAAAAGAAAAAAGCTGAAGGTGCCATCCGGAACATCGGATTCTCCTATCACGGAAACACAGAGAACTTTCTGAAGATCCTCAATGACTATGACTGGGACTTCTGCCAGATTCAGTACAACTACATCGATGTCAATTCACAGGCAGGCGAACAGGGTCTGAAGGCTGCACACGAAAAAGGAATTCCTGTAATCATCATGGAGCCTCTTCGCGGCGGAAAGCTTGTGAACATGCTTCCGGAAAAAGCCAGAAAAATCATTTCAGAGAACAAGAGAGGCTGGACCCCTGCCCAGTGGGGCTTGAGGTGGCTCTATAACCAGAAAGAGGTCACCGTTGTCCTTTCCGGCATGAACTCAGAAGAAATGGTTCTTGAGAATGTGAAGACAGCATCGGAAGCTGAGGTCGGAGACTTCACACAAAGCGACTTTGATCTGATTGAGACAGTAAGAAAGCTGATAAGCGAAAACGAGAAAATCGGATGCACGGGATGCAGATACTGCATGCCATGTCCAAAGGGAGTAGAGATTCCGGGAATCTTCCGCAGCTGGAACACGATGTACACCGAGTCAAAGATGTCAGGCCGCGCCCAGTATTTCCAGGCTTTCTACCTTACGGAAAACCCAGGCCTTGCAACACAGTGCATCGGATGCGGAAAGTGCGAACAGCACTGCCCGCAGAGCCTACCTATCAGACAGAAGCTCAAGGAAGCGGACAAGGACTTAAGACCCCTGCTCTACCGCATAGGTTTCTTCTTCGGACGCAAGTTCATGCTGAGAGGAAAGAAAGCCAAGTAATATCGGGATTGTTATCTCTTTTTCTCGTAGCCAAGTTTCACACGGATGGTAAGAGCATCCACAGGTCTGAGTCCGTATTCTTCTCCGGCCTCGTGGAAGCCGTAGGAAAGCTCAACCATGTTGCCGTATACATCGACTCCCAGTCCGAACTGAGGATAGCCGTTTCTGTAGCTGGCACGGACATTCAGAATGTCCAGAATGTCCACATAGATATTTGCATCAATGTATTTGAACAGCTCTAGGAATGCATGCTCTTTGGAAAGATCGTTCTGCATGTAGAGGTTGATTCCATCGATTGCAAAAGAGATGCTCGGGTCAACATAACGGAGTTTCGGATCATATGAAACTCCAAGTCCGAGTGAGAACGGGGTGTACATGACAAAGGAGTCATAGCCGTTTTTGAACAAGAGAGCATCCTTGTAGCCATCGTAATTCCACATGTAGTAGTAGCCGTTGATGTTGTTAGCGGTGGCAAAGACCTCAAGTCTTCCGTCCAGAAAGCCCATTGTGACGCCAAGGTCCACGGGAATTGCAAATCCTCCGCGGGCTGCGAGGGTATTGATCTGGACCTTCTTGTCCAGAATATCGGAAAGGGTCGAAAGCGTAATCTGGTTAAGGTAGACCTTCTGGGCATAGCGGACCGCACCGCCTACGTCCATGGTGAAAAGGTCGTTTTCAATGATGCGCCTTCCGTATGCGAATGTGAATGCGAAGTTAATCTCGGGAACATAGCCGTTGCCGGCAGGGGATGTGGAGTGTCCTATCTCACCATTTACAATCGGCGGCATGGACTGCATGTCCGCCTTTGCGATAAGACCGAATCCCATGTGGCCCACCTGAGCACCCAGCACGGTATCCGCACTGATGATGTTGTTGTATCCTGAGCCCGTTGCCATTACAAGGCCCATGAGGTATGCAACCAAATCTGCCCGTGAGATCTTGAGCTTTGTGATATTTGAAAGGGCCTCTGCAAATCCCTTATCTTTCAGCGCCGTGGAGACGTTGTATGACGAGGACTCGATGTACGGGACCTGAATTACAAGGCCCTTTTCTGCCAGCTTTGAGGCGTTGTAATAGAGACTGTAGTTCAGTTTATCCGTACAGTTGAGCGTTGCCGGCTCTATTGGCTGGTCAACAATTCCCCTGTAAAGTCCGTCATCAGTTGCGCCCTGTGCGAACAGGACAAATGCTGAAAGAATCAAAACCAGGACAAGCAGAGCTTTTTTCATCATTATTCCTCACTTCGTATCATGAAAGAAGGCCTGCCACCAGACCCGGGATATCGATTCTGAGGTCGTAGATGTAGGCAATCAGTGTCAGATCCGAGATTATGCTGTCAAGCTGGGTTCCGCAGTTTCTGAGGATCCACTTGTAGTTGAAATCCTTGTATGACACATCGTTGTTATCTTCATCTTTTCCCTGTGTGTATTTGGCTTCATACGTATCAAGGATTATGCTGGCTGAATCAAGGATATCGTAGAGAAGACAGACTGCCATCTTGTCTCCGACAGTCTGATAGGTTCTGCCGTTGACAGATTTTCTGATTGTCTGCGGGATATACAGCAGGGAATTGATATCAAAACCTGAAGAAGAGCCGCCCGATGAGCCGCCGGATGAACCGCCAGATGAACCACCGGAAGAACCACCGGAGGAACCGCCGGATGTGCCGCTTTCACCGCTTAAGTTAAGATCTCCCGTAATTGCATCGACAAGAATCATCGGATGACCCAGAGCGAGAACAAAAGTCTTGTCCAGAATCAGGGTAACATCATAAAGCTGAAGCGGAACGATTGTTTCAATGGCTCTGACTTTGTTGATTGCGTCAACGAACTTAGCATGGTACTCGTCAACCTTATCCTTAATGTTGGCGATAGAGAATGAAACACCCAGCGAATCGATGAAACTAGATACACTGTCAACAAGTTCCTTGACTTCATTGAAAATGGTGGTGACCTTAGTCAGAAATACACTCACCTCTTCCCAGCTGTCCAAGATACCGCCGACTGTGGTAAATGCATCGTATTTGACCGTTCCGACATACTCCTTGGCCAAAGCGTCCTTGATTGCCTTGTCGGGCTTTCCTGTTTCAATTGCCTTGAGGATATCATTGGAGACGGCCTTGACCTCTTTTACAAGCTGCTTTGCTCCGTCATATCCATGGTCATTAGGATTTTTCAAAAATGAGAACTCACCTATTTTATCAATTTCGAATCTCGGTTTTCCGGCATTTGCATCATTTGCAGAAAAGAACAGAGTGTCCCTTGATGTGAAGCATTTGTCATAGCCGTCTGAGAAGTTTTTAACCGATTCGGCTGCGTTGGACACAACCACGCTTCCGGCCTTTCCGAGACCGCCCTCTTTGAGGCTTCCCATCGCTTCTCCGGCGCTCATTAGAGAATCAGCGCTGCAGCTGATCATGAAAACTGCCAGAACGACAAAGAGAGATACTAAAGCGAATACGTTTTTTCTTGTGATTGATTTATTCATTTCGTTTTTCCCTTTCCCCATCTATTACGATGCCAATAACAGAACAAACGTTCGTGCACAAAAGTTACAATGCTTGTAATAATATTTCTATATTTCGCGCTCTTTGCCAAGATGTCCAATAGGTGTATAATCACCCGCAATTGGGGTTTTTCATGAAAGATTCACTTAAGAGCATCTACAAAGAGGATGCACCGTACAAGGCCTATCTTGTTTCACTTCTGTCTGTCGGTGTTGCTTACGGACTGTACAAAGGCATCATTGACAACTATTTAGCCGAGGTTGTCTCCATGGGAGAATTCGACCGTGGAATCGCAGAGTTCTTCAGAGAACTGCCCGGCCTTCTTCTTGTCGGAATACTTGCCGTTCTTTACAGATTCTCGGCTGAAAAGATTTTCAGAATCGGTGCCGTTGTGATGATCATCGGAATGCTGATGCTGTCTGTCGTTCCTGCTTCACGAGTTCTGGTAACGCTTTCCATCTGCGTCTTCTCCCTCGGAGAGCACATCCAGCTGGGCATGAAAAACTCCCTTGGTGTTCATTACGCAAAACGTGGTAAAAGTGGCCTATCTTTAGGTAAACAGGTATCTTTTTATGACTTCGGTACGCTTGCAGGCTATCTTGTCATCATAGTTGTATTCAGAATTCTTGCCGGAGATTCCACGCTTTTCAGACTGTTCTTCGCTGTCTCTGCGGCCATTCTTCTTGCATCGTTTGCATGCTCCACAAGGATGAAATCAAACAGTGCAACTGACAAGAACAGAAGACGTTTCTACTTCAGAAAGAAGTTCACCAAGTACTACATCCTGGAAGTCACCTACGGAGCAAGAAAGCAGGTCTTCTTCACATTCGGTCCCTATCTTCTTGTTCTGCACTTCGGAGCAAACGCTTCGGTCATGAGCCTGTTGTTTGCAATATCCGCAATCTGCTGCTCGGTTCTCTCCCCTTATGTCGGAAAGCTGATTGATAAGATCGGATACAAGATTGTGATGATCTCCGATACCCTTCTTCTGGTCATCGTCTGCTTCTTCTACGGTTTTGCCGAGCACTTCTTCTCAACAAGGGTCTCGTTCATCATCTGCTGCTCGATGTACGTTCTTGATTCGATCATCTCTCTTGCCTCAATGGCATCGAATGTCTATGTACAGTCTCTGTCTGACAGCCCGGAGGAGACCCGTGCGACAATCGCCACAGGTGTTTCGGTCAATCACCTTGTCACAATCTTTGTGGCACTTTTGGGCGGATGGGTCTGGAAAGTCACAGGAATTGAGACTTTGTTCACAATCTCCGCAATCATAGGACTATTCAACAGCGCATTCGCTGCTACAATCAAAACTGAGAAAAGGAGTGAAGAATGATTATAAGATCAAAGGACATGAAGGTTGAGGAAGTTCTCCACATGAGAGATGGAGAAGGAACAGTCATAAAGAGAACCCTTGCTCCGGCTCAGAGCGATATGCATCTGAGGCTTCTCGGAAGGTTCACAATCAAAAAGGGTTGCAGCATCGGAAACCATACTCATACCGGTGAAGTTGAATACTATTACATCCTTACAGGACAAGGAATTGTCACAGAAGACAGCGGAGAGTCCGTCGTCAATCCCGGAGATGTCGTAGTCACCGGTTGGGGACAGAGTCACAGCATCCGCAACGAAGGCGATGAGGACCTGGAGTTTGTTGCTGTAATCAACACTGAGAAATAATTACGGCAGCTTGTTTCCTGCAGCCTTGTAGAGGCTGTACCACTGCTCTCTTGTCAGCCTAATATCTGCGGCTTTTGCTGCATTCTGAATTCTTGTTGCATTCATCGTACCCAATATCACCTGCATCTTTGCCGGATAGCGCAACAGCCATGAGTATGCAATGGCATCGGGTTTGACATGATACTGCTCGGCAAGGGAGCCAAGAACTTCATTGAGCTCGGAATACGACGGATCTCCGATGAACGGACCTCCGAAGAAGCCTTTCTGGATTGGAGACCAGCACTGGACGACTATTCCGTTCTGGCGACAGTACTCGAGTGTTCCGGAAGCTCGGGTTACGGCACCGTCGAATTGGGTGTTGACGTTGATGCCTTCGTCAATCATCGGGGTATGGGCAAGGCTCATCTGAAGCTGGTCGGCGCTAATCTGATAATCAAGCCCGCCCTGAAGAAGCTCAATCTGGAAGCGGTTCATGTTAGACACTCCGAAGGAAAGTACCTTGCCGGCCTTGTGAAGCTCGGTAAATGCCTGATTCACCTCATCCGGTTCCATCAGTGCATCCGGGCGGTGCAGAAGAAGGCAGTCCAGATGGTCCGTACCCAGGCGATCCAGTATTCCGTCAACGGATTTGAGGATATAATCCTTTGAAAAGTCATACATACCGTCGTGGATGGCACATTTCGACTGGATGAAGATTCTGTCCCTAATGGACGGATTCTTTGCAAGAACCTGACCGAACAGGCTTTCGCTCTTTCCGCCTCCGTAGATGTCGGCATGGTCAAAGAAGTTAATTCCGCTATCCAAGGCTGTTTTAACAACCTTGTCAGCCTCAGCAAGAGTGATATTTGCCATGCGCATGCAGCCAAGTCCGATTACTGATGCTTTGTTTTCCGTACTACCCCATTCCAGATATTCCATATCTTCCCTCTTTTTCATTTGTGTTTTTTCGGCCAGACAACCTCGAACTCTTCGCAAACCAGGTTCATGTTCTTGTCGAACCGCAGGTCTATTTCCCTAAGTTCGTTGGTAAAGAATTCCTCGTGAACCTTACGCCAGTACTCAAGCGATTTGTCGCCTTCACCTTCTTTCAAGGCATGTGATGCCGTCACCTGATCGAATCTTGAGATATAGACTTTCGTGGTTTCAATGATGCAGACAGCCTCATCATTTGAATTCAGAATGACACTTAAATCACCTTGAGCCGGAAGCCTTTCATTGTCCATCTCATAAAAGCATAAAGCGGAGCAAGTGGCGGTTTTCTCGCCACTCAGTACAAGCCGGGCAAGCCCGTCCGCATCGCCTCCGAAGGACCATGCTTCATATTCGCCCTCAAGGCCTGATTGTCTGAACATTTCTTCTGCTGTCATGGTTTAATCCTTAGGACTAGGAACAGAGTCACCTTCATATTCCCAGAAGCCACCCTTGTGGAAATTGGGATTTCCGAGCGGAGTTGCTGTCAGTCGGAACACAACACATCCGTCAGGACAGACGATAGTCTTGGAGTACTTGCTGTCTCCACCGAGATTCTCCAGATCTCCTCCGCTTCTGATTGCTTCCATCAGGGGATAGAGCATCATCATGGTCTTTGAGCAAATACCATAGCCGTCTTTGTTAACAGGACAGCCGTATGTGCAGCTGTACTCGTCCCCTATCTCCTCACCGTTTCGGCAATAACGCTCGGTGTGGTTTCCTCTCAGAAACCCGGTGACGGTTATCTTGAACTCGTACTCTTCGTCATACCATTTTTTCATTGCTGACCTCTTTTATCAGATGACTCCGGCCGGAATAAGGATGACAAGAAGCAGTGCCACAAGGCTCCACTCGATGATCAGAAAGCGTTTTCTCTTTTCGGGAGCCATGTCAGGTACATAGTTGCTGGCAAGGAAGAACGGAATGTATGTCGTGATGAATACCGGAATCACACCCCACCACTTGTAAACCCAGATGAAGGAGTGGTTGCTGGTTCCTGCCAGGAAAGACTCGACCAGTGCGAACAGAAGAGCCATCTCTAGGGCGACAACCAGTTTGCAGCTTATGCCCTTTTTGCCATTTTTAGTGAAGTATCGTTTTGACCTGTCCTGAGGCATCATCTTGAAGGAAATGATTCCTGCCAGAGAGAACATCATTGAAAGCTCCCAGCAGACTCCGACAAGAAGAATGAATGTCGTGGACTGGTTGGAAACAGCCCAGAGCGGATAGCCGAAAGCATAGGCGATGATGGCGTTGACTATCTCATAGAGCCAGTGGACACCGTAAAGTGCAAGACCTGCGAAGACAGCCTCCGTGTTCTTCTTGTGGATCTCCGACCAGTAGACATAGAAGACTACTGAAAGAATGAAGATGAAAGTCCAGTTGAAATTAGCTGTACTTCTTACCTGAATGCTTTTTACGAGGTTCATTGCCTCCTGAGAACCGTCTCCCCAAAACTTCAACATAAGCGACTCCTTTTGTGTTTAGGATAGCATGGGAAGTGGAAAAGTGAGAGGGTGATTACTGCTGAAAGACAGAGTAAATGGTCGTTTTGGGGCGTTTACTCTGAAAATTCAGAATAAACGGGCAGTTTTGAGGCTTTTGTTCTGAAATTTCAGAATACTGGCGTGTAAAAGTGGGGTTTGTTCTGAAGGGATGGGCAGAGTGGATTTGCTTTTGCCTACCGGTGGTCCGGCAAAAGCCGCCTCCGCTGCAAACCCTCCACCGGAGGCTTTGCCTGACGCTCCGTTTCAAATCCACTCATTTGGCCGATAAAACACTGAGAGGGTCAGCTTTTGCCGACCCTCTCGTGTTTTCGGGCAGAGTGGATTTGAACCACCGACCCCTTGGTCCCGAACCAAGTGCGCTAGCCCCTGCGCTACTACCCGATTTGACCTCGTTCAATATATGGTTTTTGCTATTTGTTGTCAACAACACACAGTCCGTGTCACATTGACAATATTTTGCATATAATGGTATTTTAACTAGGTGTGTCCTACACGGACGAATTTTTATATCAAGAGGTCTTCCATGGCAGATAAGAATGTCCCTTCAGCAGAAAACAAAGATACTAAGCTGAAGGTTGTGGAATCCAAGCAGAAGAAAGCAAAGAAGGAGCCGATGTCCTTCAAAAAGCTCATCACAATCATCATCATCGCGGTTCTCGCACTCCTGATGATCGGAGGAGCCTACTATGTTGTCGTGCTCGTATCACAGTCCAAGGCAGAGAAAGCAAGTGCCTGGGGTTCATATGATGGTGAAGACATCAGACTTGAGAACAACAATGTGTTCTACAACACTCTGGTGAATGACTCCAACCTCCAGAATGCATATCTTTCCGGTGACTACAACACTATGCTTTCAAGTTATTACACAGCATATCAGTCACAGGTTGTCTACATGGCACTGGCAAAAGAAGCCAAGCAGGCCGGAATCGTGGCACCGCAGGAACTGGTCAACAGACTGATTCTCAGTACCGGAATCTACAATGACGAAAACGGAAACTTCAGCGAAGATATCTTCAACGCTTCATCTGAGGCACAGAGAGTTCAGGTTAATAACTTCTATACCAACTACTATCCGTACACCGTCGTTCTTTCAGATCTCCAGTCAGCAATCGTTTCTGACAAGGAGCGTGATTTCGTAGTCGAGCTTGCAAAGGATACAAGAGCTTTCGATTACTTTGTAATCAACTACAACGCATATCCTGATGATCTGGCTGTTTCCTATGCAAAGCAGAATGAGAAGCTCTTCTCAGAGGCCGACATCTCAGTCATCAGCACAGCTTCAGAGGAAAAGATCAAGGCAGCCTACGACGCCCTCAACGCAGGAAGCACATGGGACGATGTCGTTGCATCTTACTCAGAGGATTCATATGCATCGAACAAGGGTTCTGTCGGAAGCGTCAAACTGTTCTCCATCATTTCCAACCTGAACGATGCAGCTGATCTTGATAAGGTCACAGCTCTGAAAGTCGGTTCATTCTCAGAGCCGATCCAGGGACCGAACGGATTCATCATCTACAGACTGGACAGCGACGTGAAAAAGCCGGACTACTCCGATGCTCAGACACTTGCTTCAATCAAGTACTACATCGACAGCAACAAGATCGATGATGTCACACCTTATGTCGACAAGGCCGTTGCTCTTGCTTCTGACAAAGCTCAGAACGATTTCGAGGGCGCTGCAAAGGCAGTCAATGCAACAATCATCAATCTTAAGAACGTCAACAACAACATCGCCTCAAGCCAGTTCCTTGCAGGCCTGAATTATCAGGACACAAACGGACAGCTTGCTTCAGTTGCTTCAAGCGAGACCGTCGACCGCGAGCTGTTCACTTCAGCCGAAGGCTTTGTCACAGCAGCTCTTCCTGTCGAGGGCGTTGAGAACACATACGTCATCGCCAAGGTCACAGGAATCGACAAGGACAACGAGTCAGCCGCTTACGCCGTCTCACTGATGTACAGCTACTACGCAATGCAGCAGCCGGCAATGGACAGATTCAATGCTGTCCTTGCAAGCGACAAGCACGTTGACAACTTCTACACTCAGTTCTTTGCAACACTGTTCTCGTCTGCAACGTAATTGATTGTATGACGATAAGGCCGGAGGCGACTCCGGCTTTTCTTTTAAAGGGGGACAATGATGTCCGATGGAATCTATCAGGATATTGAGAATCCACAGGAACTTTTGGACATAAACGGATGCATCATCCAGGAAGGCTGGGCACGCCGTCCCCTCTTTCACTATGACAGAAAACTCATAAGCGTCCCGGTCATCAAAACAAAGGAATGGGATAGATTCATCATTTCCGAGGACTCATCCAAATGGCTGATAATTGCTACCGTCAACCACATCGGCGCAAGAATGGGATACTCAATCACCTATGTGGATTTTGAAAAAAGAACGGTCCAAAGTGTCCGACACAAGCACAGGGCAAACGAAAAGAACAAGCTTTCCCAATCATCACATGTAGACGATGAGAACAACTTCTCCTGTCCTGAAATGAGAACAGCCTTCATCAGACGCGCCGATACCAGAAACATAATGCTTTGCGCACCGAAGTTCAATCTTGATGCCCGCTTTATCCTGAATCAGGATCAGTATGCACAGTCCTTTGTCACAGCCGAATCTTTGAGCAAAAACAGAAAGAACTTCCTGCTAAATGAAATCTACTCACTCATTCCGGTCAGCGGAATCCTCAGACGCGGAAATGACATTGAGAATATTTCGCCGGACAAGGTGCATGCCACCATTGATTGGGGCCGTGGAAGATTCTCTACAAAGCCTATGTTCAAGGCCCTGTTCTCCAATGGCCGAGTCGCACTGAGTATGGTAAACAGAAACAGCTGCGCCGTTTTCAGAGACGGGAAGGTTTACCTTATTAAAGATATAAGCACAAAGCTCACCAGAAACGGCTTTACAGCAAAAAGTGCGGACGGAAGCCTGAGTCTGACACTCAAGGACGGCATTCCTTACCAAAGCTCCTCCGCCATGCAGATCTTCGGATGCCTTCAGGGCTCTGTGACCCTTGAAAATGAGAAGCCGATTGATGTCAGTAATATGCCAGGCGTCACCTGGAGAATTTCAAAACAAAAGAAAAGCTAAAGGCCCTTCAGCCTTCTAAAAACAGACCGTCGGGGTATGGGTCAAATCGTTTGATTCTGGTTCGGACCATCTGGATGGATATGCCTTTCTTTCTGGCTATATCCTTCTGGTTCTGACCGCTGTAATAAGCCTCGCCGATTTCTTCAATATCGAAGCCATCATAATGAAGGTAATAATTGTCGTCACCGGTTCTTGGTGAGAACGTCTTGCCGCATTTCAGACACATATAACGAGGAATGCGTCCATGCTGTGCTGAAACATAATAACCGTGTTTTCGGAACATCTTTGTTCCTTTTTCGACTTCTTCCGGTCTGTGATAATCACATTTCTTATTTGGGCATCTGATTGTCACGGCATCCTGGTCCTGTTCTTGAAAACAGTTCATATTCCCTCCTGAAACAATTTTTAGTTTTCCTCTCCCCGAGGAATCGTGAATTTAACCTAGAACATCGATTTAATGTTATGCAACACATATTTTTAACCATTTGTAAAAAACACTAAATGTAAAGAACGGCATTTTGAGAACGGACTACTAGATTCAAATATTGTTGAAGGCTGAAAAATAATTTCACAAGAATGAACAAACTGGTAAAAAATTATTTACTCTATTCATTTTTACCCGTTTCTGATATGCTCATCTCGTTATATGCAGAACATACAAGAATTTATTGATCTAGGACTATCCGAGACAAGCATACGGGCCATTCAGGAGAAAGGGTTCGAAACACCGACAGAAATTCAGAAAAGGTGCATTCCCATCCTTTTGAAAGGTCATGGTGACCTCATTGGTCAGGCACAGACCGGAACAGGAAAGACCGCAGCCTTTGCCCTTCCTCTTATAGAAATGATCTCAAATCTCAAAGACGATGACAGATCAGGCAAACCCAAGGCCTTGGTATTGGTTCCCACACGTGAGCTCTGCACCCAAGTATGCACCGAGATTCAGAGCCTGGCCTACGGAAGGACAGTAAGGACCGTAGCAATCTACGGCGGAGCCTCATATAACATCCAACTTCGTAATCTCAGGGACGGAGTCGACATCGTCGTGGGAACACCGGGAAGAATCCAGGACCACCTCGAAAGAAAGACACTGTCGCTTGAGAACGTCAGAGTGTGCGTTCTGGACGAGGCAGATGAGATGCTGGACATGGGCTTTATCGAGGACATTGAGAACATCCTCTCCCAGATGCCCGAAGACCGTCAGATGCTCTGCTTCTCCGCAACAATGCCCCAGCCTATTCTGAAGCTCGCATCGACTTTCATGCACGACTATGAGCTTGTCAAAGTCCAGACCAGCGATATGACAAGCAGCCTCACCAAGCAGATATTTTATGAGGTATATGAAAAGGACAAGCTGGAGGCCTTAAGACGCACCATAGACATGAATCCGAACTTCTACGGCCTTGTGTTCTGCAGAACAAAGATCCAGTGCGATGAAATCGGAGAAAAACTCATATCCCTGGGCTACAACGCCGAGGCCCTTCACGGAGACCTCTCCCAGACTCAGAGAGAACTCATCGTCCACAGGATGAGAGAGCACAGAATCAGCATCCTTGTGGCAACGGATGTCGCCGCCAGAGGAATAGACATCCCGGATCTTACACACGTGATCAACTACTGCCTGCCAGAGGATCCTGAAAGCTACATCCACAGAATCGGAAGAACAGGCCGTGCCGGAAAAGAAGGTCTAGCCGTGACCTTCATTAACCCCAGGGAGTTCAAGAAACTTGCATTCTTCAAGAAGATAGCAAAAACAGAAATCGAGAAAAGAAGAGTTCCGACTGTCGAGGAGATAATCGAGACCAAAAAGAGAATCCTTCTTGATGACCTTAAGAGAATCATCTCCGATGCCGAACAGGGAAAGTGTCCGGAGTCCATGTATTCTCTTGCCAAGCTTCTGGGAGAAAGCCACCACACTACTAATATTATTGCGGCACTTCTCAATGACAAGTATGGTAGAGCCACAGATACTTCCAAGTACGGAATAATTGCAGACCTTTATGACCGCAGTTCCAAGCCCGAAAGAGAGCCCAAAGAAAGAGCGCCCAAAGATAGGGAGCCCAGAGAAAAAGCCTCCAGGCGCCCGGGCAGAAGACAGAAAGCGGAAGCACAGAAGAAAACTCCGGCCTATAAGGGAAGCAAGAAAGGAAAGAAGAAAGCCAACACCAGCAGATTCAAGACTCTTGGAAAATGATGGGCACAGTTGTATTCTAAAGCCATGGATACTATTTTCACAAAGATTGATAAAGGGGAAATCCCAAGCACCAAGGTCTATGAGGACGATATCTGTTTCGTTATCTTGGACATCAATCCTGTTAAGAAGGGCCACTGCCTCGTCATTTCAAAACAGCCCTACCCCAACATGGGAAGCTGTCCTGACGATGTTCTGAATCATCTTATCCTTGTAGCCAAGAAGATTGAGAAGAAACAGAGAGAGGTTTTGGGCAACCAGGGTTCGAACATCATCATCAACAATGACCCGGCTTCCGGTCAGGAAGTTCCCCACATCCATGTCCATGTCATTCCCCGCTTCGAGGGAGACGGAAGAAAACACTTCCAGGACCACGACAAGTACGCTGACGGTGAGATGAAGGCTTTCGGCGACCGTCTGAGACTCAGCTGAGGCAAGACTATGGCAAAGTGTCCCTTCTGCGGAGCAGAGCTTACATCCGGAGTCTACTCATCCACCGAGTGCCCTTCCTGCTCAAAGGTCCTTCACAGCTGCAGATGCTGCACATTCTACAGCCCGGATGCCCACTACGGATGCAGGGAGTCTGTGGATGAGCCTGTCTGGGACAAGGAAAAGAGCAATCACTGCGACTATTTCAGACTGACGGACAAAAGCCTCGGATCAAACTCTGAAGACGATAAAAGAAAAAAGGCAAGGGAGAACCTTGCCAATCTCTTCAACTTCTAAAACCAAACGCTAATCAAATGTGTGTCTCATCATAGAGCTCTGATAGAACTCTCTTTATCACCGACTGATCGTTTTTGAGGGTCTTTGAACCTCTGGTGATCTTACAGAGGCTGACTTCCATGTCCTTGGCTATCTTTCTCTGAGGTGTGCCCTTGTACAGCTCCTTGAAGATGTACCAGCGCTTGGCTATGTCGGTGCGTTCGGCATCGGTGAAAACATCC
>Ga0265299_10002614_pt1 | contig 18243 bp, 14 predicted proteins | sample AusTroGonzalo_MG_4_FD_193485 | JGI IMG/M metagenome (GOLD analysis project Ga0265299, IMG submission 193485) | Bovine rumen microbial communities from tropical cattle in Woodstock, Queensland, Australia - Gonzalo_02 | ecosystem: Host-associated > Mammals > Digestive system > Stomach > Rumen ... | reverse complement strand
GCTTCGCCGTGCCGACCAGCAGATTGATGCCAGCGGTAAGGGTGCCAAGGAAAGAGCTGCTCTCCATTATATCATCACCAAGGAGCGTTTGGCCATGTATATCAAACTGCGTAAGAGCGATAGCGCTAAAGACCAGATTGAAATCATGGAGAACCAGGTTACCTACGCTGCCGATGATGCTTTGAAGAACGACCTGCTTTATAATAAGGCTGTTTACCACTATTCGTTCGGACAGAATGCACAGGGTAATGCCGTGTTCAAGGAGATGGCCAGCAAACTTACTGCCTCAAAGCAGTACGATAAGGTTGATGGCGTTTACCAGACTCTGATTGCCAACGCTCGTCGTAGCGGCAATGCCAACATGGTAGCCCAGTCGTATAGCAACTATCTGGCTTGGAAGGATTCGGTTAATGCACTGAAGCTGGCCGACGAGACTGGTGCTTTGAAGCAGCAGATTTCCGAGAACGAGAAGACGATAGAGGATCAGGCCTGCTCACTGACAGCTCGTTGGGCTGTGATTATCGGTTTGTGTGTGCTGGCAGCAGCCCTGGCAGCAGCCTTGGTACTGGGTGGCATCGTGCTCATGCGTTTCATCCTGCTTACCCGTAAGCAGAAGAAGACTATCCACCTGGCTAACGATAACAACGCCCTGAAGGCTAAGTTTATCAGCAATATCTCTGCCCAGCTTAATCCTACACTCCACAAGCTCGACGAGAAGATTCCTGAGGTGAAGGCGCTGCTCCAGTTCTCTGAGCATATTGCAACCCTCTCCGACCTCGAGAATAGCATCGACGAGGAGGTTGAGATGGAGGAAGTACAGCTCACCCCATTCTGCGAGGAGCTGATGAAGAGCATCAAGGGTAAGACTGAGTTAGGCGTAACCCTGAAGGTTAATGTGCCCAATATGAGCGCAAAGATCAATAAGGAATATGTATCGCACATTCTGCAGCATCTGTTAACTAATGCTGCTATCTATACACCACAGGATGGTACTATCTGGTTGGATTACAAGAAGCGTGGTGCACATGTTCACCAGTTCCTGGTATCTAACACAGGTGAGCCTATCCCCGAGGAGAAGCGCGACGATGTGTTCAAGCCTTTTACCGAGATAAAGGACTTTACCGAGGGCGACGGTCTTGGACTGCCTATCTGTAAGCAGATGGCACTCAAGATGAAGGGCGATCTTGACATCGACCCAGAGTTTACCAAGGGAACACGTTTCGTCCTGTTGTTACACTCTTAAGCAAACAACTACACCTTTTATAACTTTACAGTTGATATGTCCACCAGCCCATTGACTATTGCATAAATGGTCAATCCGGCTGGTGAATGTATTTGCAGCTTGCGGGCAATGTTGCGGCGGTGGGTAATCACCGTGTTGATAGAGATGCACAAGTGGTCGGCTATCTCCTTGTTCGACATACCCTGTACAAGCGAAATAATCACATCTTTCTCACGGTCGCTTAGTGCATCAGGATTCTGTGCAGTAGCATTACCAAACACCATGCCCGATATGTTTCGGCTCACATCCTGCTGCTTGGTAATCTGCTCCAGTCGGCGTATGGCAGGTACGAAGATATGATCTTCAACCATGGCATGCTGGCGCAACCACACCTCGTTCTCGTATATGTCGTGCAAGGTGGCTGTGAGCTGGTTGTTGTGCAGTCCGTCCTGTGGTAGGTATTTGATAATGAGCAGTTTCAGCTCACGCAGTTTCTTATCGGTAGCGCTGTGGTGCTTCGAGAAGGTATCAACGTTGTAATCACTGGCAGGCTGTCCGTCAATCAACGATTGTACGTAGGGGAACAAGGTCTTCTGCTCGTACTTCATGTGTCGACGTATTTCTTGGGCATACTCGTCGTAGAACTTCAAAATCAGTCGGCCCAGAGAGTCGTTCTCGTCAAGACTCTCGCTCAGCTCACGACGTATGTAAGGCAGCTGGAACTCTAAGAAGTAGGCATGACTGGCCTCCAGGTAGTGCAGTAGGGTAGGAATGCTCAGCTGTTCGTCGGCATCAAAGTCGCCGTAGCCGTTCATGCTGTAGTTCACCACAGCCAGGAAGGTGTAAGTGTCTACATCGTTATCCTCACAGGTTTCGCGTACGGTCTTGTCGCCAAAACCAAGATTAATGCCAAAGCTGCCTAATGCCTGCAACAAATCGTAATTATCGCGGATTAATGATATCATTTTATCATCCGCCTCATACATTTTCTGATTCTTCATTTCCTTAGCAGTATGCCTAATAATGATTACGGGTGCAAAATTAATACTATTTTTTGATATACACAATACTTATTAATAGGTATTTTTTTGATGCGTCATGCTTGTTTCTCGAATATTCTTTGTACCTTTGTCCCCCAAAAGAAGTAACTAATATGACCCAGAAACTATCTCACATGGATTTCGAACAGGCTGGAGCCGACGTGTTCTGTTTTAATAACGGAACCGAGGTGCGCGAGTATCATGCTATGATTCGCGTACAGGATGCGCGCCTTCCGTTTGCCCAGCAGCTCGAAGCAGTGTTGAATGCCTACAACAGCTTGCTGGCCCAGCTGCCTGGTGCGCAAGCCGTATTTAAACGTTATTTTTTAAGCGATGCAGCCAACCAGGCCGATGACGTCGTTGTTAGTGATGTAACCGACTGTGCCAAGAGCATTATCCAGCAGGCACCCCTCGATGGTACCAAGGTGGCTATGTGGGTGTGGCTCATGACGGGTGTGCAAACCGGCATGACCCAGAGCGAACTCTACGAGGTTAGTCATGGTCAGTTCCGCCATTTGTTTAATGCCTCGGCCCATAACCTGGCAGCTAACTCCGAGTACCAAATGCGCTTGCTCTTTAACGAGTATATCATGCAGTTGGCCCAGGAGCGATGCACGCTGGCCGATAACTGTATCCGCACGTGGCTGTTCGTAAACGATATCGACTTGAACTATGGTGGTGTGGTGCGTGCCCGTAATCAGGTGTTCTTTACCCAAGGGCTTACTGTTCACACCCACTTTATTGCCTCTACCGGTATTGGTGCCAGGCAACAAGACCCCAATGTGCTCTCGCAGATGGATAACTATGCTATTGCAGGCCTCCGTCCCGAGCAGGTTCACTACCTCTATGCACCAACGCATCTGAACCGCACCAGCGACTATGGTGTGTCGTTCGAGCGTGGTACGCTGGTAAACTATGCCGATCGCCGCCATGTGTTCGTCTCGGGCACAGCCTCTATCAACAACAAGGGCGAGATAATGTATCCAAAGGATATTTTAAAGCAAACCCATCGTATGTGGGAGAATGTTGAGGCGCTATTGGCCGAGGCCGATTGCAACTTCGGCGATGTGGCTCAAATGATTGTTTATCTGCGCGATGTGGCCGATTACCAGCTGGTGCGTAGTCTCTTCGACGAGCGATTCCCAGGTAAGCCCTGTGTGATTGTTCATGGTCCGGTGTGCCGCCCCGGTTGGCTCATCGAAATGGAGTGCATGGCCGTTAAAGCTGTCGATCTGCCCAACATGCCAAAGTTCTAATTATCATGTAATATGAAACCTTTTCGTTTGGCCTTGAAGCTGCTGGCAGGATTCCTCCTGCTGGTGGTGGTGTTGGCTGTTGCCGGAGTGGTGCTGGTTAACTCTAAGACCTTCCAGCAGCGCGTGCTCAAGCAAACCACACTGATGCTAAGCGAGCGGTTGCATACGCAGGTAACTATCGATAGCATCGATATTCGTTTCATGACCCAGCAGTTGCGCCTGTATGGTTTGCATGTGGCCGACCAGCAGCAGCGCCCTCTGCTCGATGTTAGGCAGGCCGGAGCCGACGTTGACATCAGCGAGCTCTTAGGTAGGCGATTCCTGATTAAGGATGTTGAGCTGTCGGGTGCGCGTGCCCTGTTGCTCAAGCCCTCAAAGGATTCTACAGCCAATTTCCAGTTCTTGCTCGATGCTTTTAAGAAGCAGCCCAAGGCCGAGAAAGACACCGTGAAGATGCTGCACAAGCGGATGGAATTCGATATCCACAGTATCCGTCTCAACGATATCCAGATAGTGTATAACGATATGACCGTTAGTCTGGCACAGGCTATAGCCAAAGGCCGTAAGGGTAAGTATCAGAGTACGGTTCAGTTACAGTTTACCACCAATAACCATAAACCCCGCAAGAACTTTGGTAAGCCCAAACGTGGATTCTTCGATGCAGGCCATCTCGATTTGTCTTGCGATATGAAGTTAGCTGTCGATGCGACCGAAAAGGACACCCTCCGTTTGCAGCTCACCGAGTTCCATGCAGCCGACTCCGTATCGGGTATCGACATCCGCAATCTCCAGGCAAATGCCCGATTGGCAGGCAAGCAACTGCTGCTTAACGATGTACAGGTACAGCAAAAGCATACCCAGCTACACATTGCCAACGCCCGCATGCAGCTACCCAGTAAGAAGGATAGCATCCCCCTTAGTTTCCAAACAGGCACCATTATCGGTACTGTCTATCTGCAGGATATCTCGCGTGCTTTTGCACCTGTGCTTAGTAAGTTCACATTGCCCCTCCTGCTCAGTTGCACCATGAGTGGTAACAACCAGTCGCTTAGTTTCCGCCAAGTAAGAGTGGGCACAACCGATAAGCGCCTGGCTATTGCAGCTACCGGCGACATCACCCAGTTAAAGAGCAAAGAGAAACTCACGGTTCTGTTCCATGTCAGTCAGATGAAGGCTAAGAGCGGCATCAAGGAGAAGATTATCAGCCAGTTCCCTGTTAAGCGTTTTTTAATGAAACAGCTGCATAATCTGGGCGATATCAGCTATAAGGGTAGCTTCCGTGTTATCCGTAAGGAAGAACGCTTCTGGGGTACGTTAGGAACAGCCGTTGGTAGTTTGAAATTCCAGTTCTGGTTAGACGAGCGCAATAAGTACGTGATTGGTAATGCCAGTACCGCCCGTCTTGACTTTGGTCGCGCTATGGGCATGAAAGATGTAGGCGCCTTAGCTGCCAAGGCCAACTTTAAAATAGATATTAGCAAACCCCGTACAGCCGCCATGCGTCGCAAACTGGGTGGCAAGCTACCTATAGGAGAGCTTAACGCCACCATCAATGATTGCAGCTATAAAGGCGTACATGTACGAAACATCGACGTTAATATGATAAGCGATGGCGCTTGGGCTACTGGCGATGTGATACAGCGGGGTAACTGGCGCGACATTTCGTGTTCGTTCTCCTTTGCCAATACCGACGAGATGCAAAAACTTAAGGTAAAACATGCCCGTATGCGTTTCCACAAGATGAGCGACGAGGCCAAGCAAGCCAAACGCGAGCGCAAGGAAGCCAAGAAAGCCGAAAAAGAGGCAAAGAAAGCCGAGCGCAAGGCCCTAAAAGAAGCCAAGAAAGCCGAGAAAAAACCTCGCAAGTTCTTGTTCTTTTAAAATCATAGGAACGAGAAATCCTCAGCGTGAGGCCCCTCGTTCCTTCAGGAACCGTTTCAAAAAGAATGCGAGGAAATACGGGAATGTGTAGAACTGTCTTTCTTTTAAGCAGTTTCATAACGCAAAAATCACATTTTTAGGCCTGATTTGATGCAAAAAAATCACATTTTTAGGTCTAATTTGATATAATATAAGGTGATAGACAGGGTTTCGACTATCACCTTTTTGATTGGATTCTACACCGATAGGAAATCTACTCGGCGGCGGTTGAATTATACTAATTTTGAAAAGTACCTAAGAAACAATTGCAACCTAACTGGTTTGCAATTGAAAAGTACTTAGGAAAAAAATAATCGTTTTCTGCGTTAGAAAACACTGTTTTCTGCCTGAGAAAATATCGTTTTCTGCGTTAGAAAACGTTGTATTCTTCCAAATACTATATCCTTTGCTGCCACCTGCCACCCATCTGCCACCACCTTAAAATATCTGTAAATAGAGGCTTTACGCCCCTTTGGTGGCAAAGTGGCAGCAAAAAGCTAAAAACTAAATCTATAACGGCTCTTGGTGCCACCGGCTGCGTGGGCGCATAGCAAACAAGCAAGCGAGGAATCATAACACAGGGTTCCTCGCTGAATTTTTTTATTTGCGCATCAGCAATTATTTTTTATTTTCATATTTTGATGTTTCTGATTATATTTCAACGCTTTTATGATATACTTCATATCGGTCTTTGTTGGTTCAAAGACATTTTTTTTGTCATGGGGCTTTCTTCCCACTTCTCCGTTTTCTTTGTTTTCTGACCAGTTATGAGTATGGGTACCAACTATACGGATTTTACCTTTTCGCTTCACTTGTTTAAATGGAATAAGGTTACCAGTCTTGTCATAAATCAGGTCGATGGATTTTTCGATTTTATGTGTATGCCTGTTATAGAATGCGATAGCAACGATCCTGTTTGGTTCGTTAGGCGTTGTAATATAGTACAATCGTGATTTAAAGCTATTCATAGGAATCTTTTTGTTGGCATGAACTGAAGTTATAACTTTTTTGTTCCCGATTTTGCCAACTTTTTTAATTTGCTTGTTGTTAGTCATAAAATTAATTTTTTTAATTAAACAAGCAAGGGACTTCGTGTACACCTCGCATCCCGAACACGTTCGGTTGCAATGCGTAGATATTGTGGTTTGAGGTTTACTATATTTTTTTATTCTGTTTTTGGCATATTTTATTTGATATCAGTAATATTATTATTATCTTTGCTGCCGGGATGAAAACAAAAAAATATAAAGATCGAAGGAAACAAATAGGATTTTTGCTTCAACATGAACGCAAAATCCAGAAACAGGAGCAGGAACAAGTTGCCATGGCAATGGATGTTAGGCAAGAGTTCATATCTAAAATTGAAGCAGGTTCAAGAAGAATTGATATTCTTGAATTGATAGATTATGCTGAGGCTTTGGGATTCTCTATAACAGAGATTGCGAGTAAAATAGAAACTTATTTGTCCGCTCTAAAGCTACTTCCAAAGCCAAAAAAAATCATATTAAGTAAGAAGATTAGTGTAAATGTATCTTGGCGTGATAACAAATTCTCAGCTTCGCTTGAAGATATTAAACCAGAAACTCCTCTGTTTATTGCCGACGCTTTTGACGAGTTGCAGATAAAAATAGATGAGGAACTTAATTCTCGCATAAAGGCAATGGTTGCAGATGGTTACAAGGTGCCAAGTTGGATTGATAATAAGGAGTATGAGTTTGAATACAAATTTCTAGATGCTAGGTCGTTGTTAAAAGCCTATAGTCCATATATTTCACTCGCAGCTATTAGTCGCGTTTCTGGTATTAACCAGAACCAACTTTCACAATATGCTAATGGAATAAAAACAGCACGGCCCAATCAAGTAAAACGTATTATGGAGGCAATTCATAAAATAGGCATAGAATTAACAGCTGCTGTCGTCTAAGGTAAGTTTCGTGGGGTAAACTTGCCTTTTTTCTTCATTTTTTTCTCTTTAGAGTCCAAATTTCCAAATATAATTATTACCTTTGCCCTCGGTTCGGGGAGAAATCCGGACTGATAAAGAAGCATTAGCTATTATTTCGCGTTAAGCCAATATGCCTAGGAAACAAATTGGGATAAGAAACGCTCAGAAGTAATAGAGATAATGGGGTGCTGGAATAGCATCCCTGTTCCACCATATATAGCTATGCATTCGCGCCTAATGGCGTGGTGCATTCTTATAGGTGGGATGGGGCCCAATTCCTAGGCATACCCCAGCTTAACGCATAAGAGGCATCACGCTTTCTTTGTGCGTCAGCGATTGATAGTCGATGCAGTAACTTGAAACTATCAATCGTTATGGCAAATTCAAACTTAGCAAATGCTAAATCGGCAAAGAACGATGAGTTCTATACGCAGTATTCGGATATCCAGAAGGAGATTAATGCCTATCTGGAATATGATCCTGATGTGTTTCGTGGCAAGACTATACTACTGCCTTGCGACGACCCCGAATGGAGTAACTTTACCAAGTTTTTTGCACAGAACTTTGAAGCTTTTGGATTGAAAAAGCTAATTAGTACGAGTTATGCCGTAGAGTCGAAGAAGATAAAAAACTGGCAGCCAACACTTTTTGAAACAGAAAGCCCTTATTACGATGCAGACAAGAGCCGGACAAATGGAAAGATATTCGTGCTTGATGAAGATATTAATAACGATGGGCGTTTCAATATCAATGACTTGCATTGGAATTATCTTGAAGGTGATGGTGACTTCCGTAGTGATGAGGTGAAGGCTCTGCGAGACGAAGCTGATTTCATTATTACTAACCCACCATTCTCACTATTCAGAGAGTTTGTTTCATGGATTATAGAGGCTAATAAGCAGTTTGTAATTATTGGTAATCAAAATGCAGTTTCATACAAGGAAATATTCCCTCTTATAAAAGACAATAAAATATGGTTGGGTGTTGGATTCAAAGGAGGAGCGACTCATTTTATAAGCAATTATCAAGACATTGCTACAGCTGGCAATCACATTGAAGGAATGATAAGAGTATCTGGAGTTGTTTGGTATACTAACATTGATCATGGTCGTCGTCACGAGCCACTTCCGCTAATGACTATGGAGGACAATATTCTATACTCCAAGCATAAGGAGATAAAAGGTAAGGGATACCTCCATTACGAAAACTATGATGCGATAGATGTTCCTTATACTGATGCAATCCCTTCAGACTATGATGGTAAAATGGGCGTTCCACGAACATTCCTTGATAAGTATTGTCCTGATCAGTTTGAAATTATTGGGAATGCCGAGGGAGATGCAGGAAAAGAACTTGGATTTAAGCCATATCCTCGCGAATTGAGAAAACTAAACAAAAGCTTGCGCGATGGTCAGCCTTATTATATTGATGAAAACGGCTATCCGCAAAAGCCTTTTGGTAGAATTATAATCCGTAAAAAACAATAGCTATGCAAACGACGTTACTAACCGAACTGACAGTAAAAGAAATATGTGAGGGCTTTGTTTACAATCAGTTGGAAGGCAAAGGTCTAAACGGATGGGCTGGTAAACTGACCATTCAGCCAGAGTATCAGCGTAATTATCTATATCTGGAAAATGATGGCAAGAAAGAAATGGCTGTCATTGATAGTATGCTGAAGGATTATCCCATTGGCCTAATCTATTTCAACGAACCTGAAGAAGGTAAGTATGAAATTCTAGATGGGCAGCAGCGTATAACAAGTATCGGTCGATTCGTTACAGGGAAATTTGCCATTAAGGACAAATTCGGAATGGAACAATACTTTACGGGACTGACTAAAGAAGAACAAGAGAAGATACTGTCATACAGACTGCTTATATACGTTTGTAACGGTACAGAGAAGGAAATAAAGGAATGGTTTGAAACCATCAATATCGCTGGTGTGCCATTGAATAAGCAGGAACTTCTTAATGCGACATACAGCGGCCCATTTGTGACAGAAGCAAAGAAAATATATAGCAACTCACGCAGTCCACAATTGCAAAAGTGGAGCTGCTATATCAAAGGCAATGCTAATCGGCAAGAAATTCTTCATACGGCTCTTGCATGGGTGGCCAAAGGAGAGGAAAACATTGGAGGTTACATGAGCCAGCACCGCTACGAAAACAGCATTGAAGAACTTCAGACATATTTTGATATGGTAATAGAATGGGCAAAAACTATTTTCGGTGAGACGAAAGATGAAATGAGAGGCTTGGAATGGGGATACTTTTATGAGAAATATCACTCCAATTCATACTGCCCAGCCAAGTTGCAGCAGCGAGTGAATGAACTATATGCTGATGAGTTTGTTACAAACAAACGTGGTATCTTTGAATATGTGCTCGGTGGAGAAATAGACCAGTGTTTGCTTAATATCCGCATCTTTGAGGACAGTGTTAAGAAAACTGTCTATGCTCGTCAGACCAACGAGGCACAAGCACAGGGTATTTCAAACTGTCCTGAGTGCGCCAAGGGACATGATAATGTACGCACCAAGATTTACAAGTTCAACGAAATGGATGCTGACCACGTGACAGCTTGGAGCAAGGGTGGTGCAACGGATATCAATAATTGTCAAATGTTGTGCAAGACTCATAACAGAGCAAAAGGAAACAGATAAATCTAATCAATATGTACATACTAGATAAAGATAGCAATCAGCTGATTACTGCTGAACCTACAACGTTTAAGGAACAGAAACTGAAAGAACGTCAGCATCTGCAGGAATGGATTGCCAAGAATCCTGAAGTGCTGGGTGAGGAACTGCTTGTGATCCAAAAGGAGTTTGATGGCTTTAGTGATACCCACGAACGTCTTGACCTGCTGGCTCTAGACAAAGAAGGAAAGTTGGTGGTGATTGAAAATAAACTCGATGACTCTGGCCGCGATGTGACTTGGCAGGCCATCAAGTATGCTTCATATTGTTCAAGTTTGTCGCAGGACGAGATCGTCTCTATCTTTGCCAAGTATCTCAATAGTACAGAAGAAGATGCTAAAACTCAGTTATTGTCATTCTTCGATAAAGAGGATATGGAGGATATTGAGTTAAATCCAGAAAACTCACAGCGAATAGTCTTTGTTGCTGCCAACTTCCGCAAGGAGGTGACCTCGTCGGTACTCTGGCTTCGCAACTTTGGTATAGACATCTGCTGCATCAAGGTTTCACCCTATATGTACAATGGTAAGGTGATGGTGGAGTTCGACCAGATTATTCCCATTAAGGAGGCTGAGGAGTATACTATTAAGATTGCAGAGAAGAAGAAAGTAGAATCTCAGAAAGCAGAAAACAAGAAACGTAGTGAGAATGGTAGACTGGAGTTTTGGCAGCACTTTGTGGAATACAACAAACAGAAGAATGGCCCTTATGCAGCATCAACACCCAATTCTGATAGTTGGATGGGAAAAGGCGGCGTTGGTATTGGTGGTGCGTCGGTAAACATCATTATCAGTAGAGTCGCATGCCGTGCCGAAATCTATGTCAATACTGGTGTGCGTGAAACGAATAAAAGGGTTTTCGATTTCTTCTATAGTCACAAAGATGCTATTGAAGCCGAATTGGGGACTATGAAATGGGAACGTCTTGATGATAAAGTTACCTGTCGTATCAGTCAATGTAAAGACTACAGCTATCTGCAAGAAGATCAATGGCAGGAAATGTTTGACTTCTTTATTTCATCTACAGAAAAGTATGTTGCCGCCTTTAGTAAAGTAGCAGTTAAGTTCAAGAAATAATGGGCAAATATGGGTTCTACTTCTTATACCCTGCGAGTTTGTTGAGGCAGTACTGGCGGAAGTCGGCCCAATGGTAGTAGGGGGCGCAGTCGGTGGCGATGGGGAGGGTGGCCTCCTCTTCGTTGAGCAATACCTTGATGAGTACGTCTTTGTCTTTTGGATTGCTGCGGTAGAAAATAAACTGCAGGTTGCCTGCCATGGGGAATGCACTGCTGCACCACCAGCCACGGGCTTCGAGGTCGTCGAGGTTGTCGGTGGCGAGGTCGTAGCCGTTTACGCCAATCAGGCAAATGAGTGGTAACAGAACCGTTTCGTGACCAAAGCGCAGCTGGGCACCTGGATCGGCCAGTTTCAAACAGCTATCGGCATCGGCAATAATCTGCTTGAGCAGATAGCGCTGTGAGTATGGCTGGTTACCGCCATTAAGCTTGCAAGCACCGTGTTGTATGTACCAATATACATTGTCGACCTGCCACATACGATACAGGTCGTTGGTGTTGAAAAGTCCAATGAGGTTGGTGTTACGATTGTAGTTGGTGTTAAGCTGGAACAGACCCATCTTCATGAGATAGTAGCTGAAGTCCTCCTCGTTTACGAACTCCTTGACGATATCGGGATTCTTGAACACCAGTTCCATGAGTCGGCTGTTACCCATGCGGGTGGCGGTGTAGGCATCAAAGGCTTTCTGGGCCTCGGGCGTCATATAGTTGCGGCGCAGCTGGCGGTCCTGATAGTTCATGTACCACTGGGTGCGCTTTGAGGCTTGCATGGTGATTTTGAGTTGTGGACAGGCTTGCAGCATCTCCATGGCTGCCGAACCCATCGACTCGATGCAACGGGGCACGATAGTGCTGATGCAGGTAACGTGGGCGCCTGGATGTAGTACTTCGGGGAAGTTTTGTACCATGCGGCGACCTATGTCCTGCATTTGCTTTTTGCCGTAACCTGTAAGCTCACCCCAGCGTCCCTCGGTGTCGTGCATGATAGAGTTCATGTGGCGCATTACTTGTTCGCCAGTGGGGGTAAGCTCCTCTAGGCTGTCGGCATGCTGCATCATGTAGTAGGGCGTGTCGTAACCACTGCGATTGCTGATATAACGCGAACCGTGGCGACCGTAGTGCGAAATATAGAAAGGCTTCTTTCCTGCTGGTGCAGGGGTAAGCTTGGCAGTAATGCTATCGGGGTAGATATCGTAGTTACACGAAGCGTAGGCTGGGTGCTTCTTGATAAGATCAATAACACTTTGAGCAGAGACCGTTAGCCACTGACAACTGCCAGTGAGCAGTACTGCCGATAGGATATATCTGAGCTTGATGTTCATAGCCTTTATTTCTTCTTAAAGTTAAATCTACGGTTCTCGTAGCGATAGAGCTTACGCAGATAGTAACGCTTTACATCGTTCCAGTGATAGTAAGGGGCGCAGTCGCTCTTGATGGGCAGGCGTGCTTCCTGACCGTTGAGCAATACTTTTACCAACACATCGGTATCGCTGGGATTGGTGCGATAGTGAATCATGGCAATGCTGCCGCCCAAAGGGGCAATGCGGTAGTTGGCCCAGCCATAGGCTTCGAGCGAATCGAGGTTGTCGGTATGCAAACCGCAGTTGTCGAGTTCCATGATACAGGCTAACGACATGATAACATGCTCGCGGGTGTATCGTAGGTGCATGAGTGGATTTACACGTTTAACTACGCTATCGCCCATGTGTATCATATTACGCAGTACGGTGCGTTGCAGATAGGCCTGATAGCCGCCATTAAGCGTACAGCCACCGTAGTTGATATAATGCCAGGCGTTTTGCTTGCGCCAATGCTGGTGAATCTCTTCGGGGGTGAAAATGTTCCATAAGGTTATTTTCTTATCGATATTTGCATGCTGCACGTTTCCTGCCAGAATGAACAGCTGGAGGGACAGCTTAGCTGCGTCTATATTGGAAACAACGTAATAGGGGTCGTTAAACAGCGATTGCATGAGGCGGTTATCGCTCGAGTTGAGTGACACAAAGCGGTTGTAATGGATGCGGGTAACCGAATCGAGACGCTGCGAGGTAAGGAGATCGTCGGTAGGATCCATAAACTTGAGCTCCTGCATAGATGCCTTGCTGCGTATAACAATGGGCTGCCGCATGGCCGAGAGTTGTAAAAGACCTTCTTGCATGGTCATGATACTGCGGTTCTCAACAATGCTGCGTACGCTATAATAACCATCGGTGGTAAACATGTCGGGGTAGCGTTCAATCAGCTGCTTTACCATGTCGCGCGACTGGCGGGCACCCACCTGGGTAAGCTCGCCTTCGCGATTGTGGGCATCCTGATACAATAGCTGTATGCGGCGCAACACATCCTTACCTAACTTGGTAAGTTTGCCCAGGCTGTCGGCCTTGGTTAATGTGGCGAACGTTTCGTCGTAATACTCTTTCTTATCGAGATAGTACGATCCGGGGCATCCGTAGTGATTAATGTAAAATGGTTTTTTACCTGCAGGCGGTGGTGTGTCCTTAGGCATTTTGCCTATGGGTAGGGCATAGAACATGCCTGCTGCGCGGTTCACGTCGGCCTGCAGCTCTTTTACTACTGATTGTGCTTTTATACACGAAAAAGCAGTTGCAACGGTAACTATAAATACAAGTAGTTTCTTCATTGCTAACGAGTGAAAAAAAACATCGGTTGCAAAATTAGTAAGAAATTCTTAAACCGCCATCTTTTTTTATAATTTTTATGTATCTTTGCAGCCGTATGAAGAATAATAAGGTATATAAGGATTTGTTTGTAGACTTTGACGATACGCTCTACGATACACATGGTAACTCGGTGATAGCCCTTGGCGAAACGTTTGAATACTTTCATTTAGGACAATATTTCGATAACCCGCAGGTGTTTTACGATGCCTATTGGGAGACGAATATTGATTTGTGGGGGCGCTACTCGAAAGGTGAGATAACACGCGACTACCTGATAGTAGAGCGATTCCGACGTCCGCTGAGTGTGGGTATGGGCGATGCTGTTACCGAGCAATACTGTTTGGAGATGAGCGATAAGTTCTTAGACTACTGCAGCACGAAACCCGGTACGGTGGCTGGCGCACAGGAACTGATGAAATACCTGCACCAGAAAGGCTATCGCATGCACATGACGAGCAACGGCTTCCACGAGGTACAGTACAAAAAGCTGGCGGCTTGCGGGCTGCGTGAGTTCTTTGATACTATTGTACTGAGTGAGGATGCCGGGGTAAACAAACCCTCGCCTGCCTACTTTGAGTATGCTTTCAAACAAACGGGAGCTAAGCCCGAGACAACCCTGATGATTGGCGATAACATGCAAACGGATATTAAGGGCGCTATGGCTGTTGGTATAGATGCCCTGTTGTTTAACCGTTGGGGATACGACACAAAAAGTGGAGACCCTGAGGCCCCCACTTATGTTGTATCTGATTTACTTGATATCAAGCAGATTCTTTAAAGATTACTTGGCGTAAGCCACAGAACGTGTTTCGCGGATAACGGTAATCTTTACCTGACCAGGATAGGTCATCTCGTTCTGAATCTTTGTGGCAATATCGGTGCTGAGGGCCTCGCTCTCGGCATCGTTCATCTTGTCGGCACCTACAATCACGCGGAGCTCACGACCAGCCTGGATGGCGTAGGTCTTGGTAACACCGGGATAGCTCATAGCGATAGCCTCCAGATCGTTCAAACGCTTGATGTAAGCCTCTACAATCTCGCGGCGTGCACCAGGACGGGCACCTGAGATAGCATCGCACACCTGTACGATAGGAGCCAGCAGGGTTTGCATCTCCATCTCGTCGTGGTGAGCACCAATGGCATTGCAGATATCGGGCTTCTCCTTGAACTTCTCGGCAATCTTGGCACCGTAGATAGCGTGTGGCAACTCGCTCTCCTCATCGGGCACCTTACCAATATCGTGCAGCAAACCTGCGCGCTTGGCCTTCTTAGGATTCAGGCCCAACTCGCTGGCCATAACAGCACAGAGGTTGGCAGTTTCGCGTGCGTGCTGCAGCAGGTTCTGGCCGTATGATGAACGGTACTTCATCTTACCGATAATACGGATAAGCTCGGGGTGCAGACCGTGAACACCAAGATCGATAGCTGTACGCTTACCAGTCTCGATAATCTCGTTGTCGAGCTGCTTCTTAACCTTAGCAACTACTTCCTCGATACGTGCGGGGTGGATACGGCCATCGCTAACCAACTGGTGGAGAGCCAGGCGGCAAACCTCACGGCGAACAGGATCGAAACCTGAGATAACGATAGCCTCGGGGGTATCGTCGACTACGATTTCAACACCTGCAGCAGCCTCGAGTGCGCGGATGTTACGACCCTCGCGGCCAATGATGCGGCCCTTAACCTCGTCGTTCTCGATATGGAATACGCTCACTGAGTTCTCAATGGCAGTCTCGGTAGCTACACGCTGAATAGTCTGGATAACGATTTTCTTTGCCTGGGCATTAGCGTTGAGCTTAGCCTCGTCCATAATCTCGTTAATGTAGCTGGCAGCGGCAGTCTTAGCCTCGTCTTTCATCGACTCAACCAAGCGGTTCTTGGCTTCTTCGGCGCTGAGGCCCGAAACCTCCTCCAACTTCTCGCGCTCCATTAACTGCATCTTCTCCAGCTCCTCGGCCTTCACAGCCAACAGTTTCTTCTCGTTGTCAACGCGCTGCTGCATGTTATCGAGCTCGTTCTTACGGCGGCCCAGTTCTTCCTGGCGCTGGTTGAGCGAAATCTCGCGCTGCTTCAGTTTGTTCTCACTCTGCTGGATGTGCTGGTTGCGCTGCTGCACCTCCTTCTCCAGCTCGCTCTTCTTGTTGATGAACTTCTCCTTCACCTCGAGCAGTTTCTTCTCTTTGATCACATCAGCCTGTTTGGTAGCTGTGTCGATCATTTCATTGTATTTCCCCTTGAGTACGTAGCGGAATACAAGGTATCCGCAGACTCCTCCTAATGCGAGGGCGCCTGCAGCGATCAGTAGTACGAAAATAATATCCATATAAAATCTATGTTAATAAAATGATATTCTCACTTGAGTGCCTCCTCTATTTCAGAAGTCAACTTAGTGAGAATACTATTGTAGGGATCAGTGTCGTTGTTGCCGCGCTCACGCTCATACATCAAGGCGATATCAATCAGCGTCATGAGCGCAATTGTATGCTCGCCTTTCTTACCCTTATAAGCCTGCGAATAGGCATTATAACGGTCGGTAATGAGTTTGGCTGCCTTGCGATAGAATTCTTCGTCGGACCGTTTGATGGTTACCTCGATTTCCTCGTCGTAGACGTGCAACCTGATATGTAGTTTCTCGTTATTCACTTCTGTCATTGTGGGCACCTTATTTTATTGTTCGTCGCTCAGGATGGCTATGCATTTGTTGACGTTCTTTATCATCTTGTTAACGCGGGCTTTTGCGCCTTCCAAGTCGCCGTCGGTAATCTGCATCATCTTAGCCATCTTCAGTGAATTGTAATCATTGTCCGCCTGAGTCAGTTTGGCTTGCAGGTCAGCTATGTCCTGCTTGTCTTTTTCGATTTGCGCAAGAAGATCCTGATTCTCTTTCTTCAGCTGCTTGAAGTGGAGAATCATTTGCCTTACACGTGTCTCAAAGGCCAATATTGTCTGCTCGTTTGAAGTCATGATATAACTATTTGTGCTACAAAGTTATACATTTTATCTTTTAAAGAATAGGCTAAGCACTATCTTTTAAGATATTTTAAACTTTTACTTCTCGTCCTGTGCAGGCTTGGGTTCTTTCTTTGCCAGCATAACCACCTTGAATACAAAGTCGGTAACCCACTTCTGCGAGAATCCTAAGCGGCGATTATACTCTCGAACGGCTACTATACTCTTCAGTACAGCAGGGTCGGTAAAGTCGTTCTTGTTGAAGATGTCGTTAACGGTCTTCTCGGTCATGGTGTAGAGTGCCTTCTTCATGAATCCAGGCAGGCGGAGCTTAAACTTCATCAGGTTGCCGGTGAGCATCATGATTTCCTGTGTAAAGCCCTGGAACTGCAGCAGATAGGTTTGCGCATCCTGCACTTTCTTGCAACGCTTGCGCAGGCTGGTGTCTATTTCCTTAAAGAACTCGTCGTCCATGCCGTACATCTGCTTCAGCATGTTCTTGCAACGGCTGCGTTCGCCTACGCCTAACTTATTGTTTACAGTGGGAACCTTAAGTGTGGTTTTAAACACACGCAGGTCGGGCAGGGCAGCGAGATTGGTAATACCCAAGTCAGCCGCCATCGCTGCCTGGAAATACACGCGGATCAGTGTCATGAAATCTTCCATGCCGCCAACCTTTTGTTCGCTGTTATTGCCAAATAATTTATTCCAAAATGCCATAAAAATCTTACTTTAATTTATAAATCGCTTGCAAAGTTAGTAATTTTTTTGCAATTATCGCGTAATTCATTTCTTTTTTCTTATCTTTGCACCAAATTATTAAATAACAACGTATGAAAGGAATTGTTTTAGCTGGTGGTTCTGGCACACGTCTTTACCCCATTACAAAGGGAATCAGTAAGCAGCTGATACCTATTTTCGATAAGCCCATGATCTACTATCCTATCTCGGCTTTGATGCTGGCTGGCATTCGTGAGATACTCATTATTTCTACACCATACGACCTGCCTGGCTTTAAGCGCCTGTTGGGCGACGGTTCGGATCTGGGCGTACGTTTCGAGTATGCCGAGCAGCCTTCGCCCGATGGACTGGCACAGGCTTTCATCATTGGCGAGGAGTTTATCGGCGACGATAGCGCCTGTCTGGTGCTGGGCGATAACATCTTCTACGGTTCGGGCTTTACCGGTCTGCTGAAGGAGAGTGTTGAGAATGCCGAGAAGCACGGACTGGCTACGGTATTCGGCTACTATGTGAACGACCCGGAGCGTTACGGTGTGGCTGAGTTTGATGCCGACGGCAACTGTCTGAGCATTGAGGAGAAACCTGCCCATCCTAAGTCGAACTATGCGGTGGTAGGTCTCTATTTCTATCCTAACAGCGTGGTTGATATTGCCAAGCACATCAAACCTTCGGCTCGTGGTGAGCTGGAAATCACAACTGTGAATCAGGAGTAT
>Ga0265299_10002607_pt1 | contig 18262 bp, 19 predicted proteins | sample AusTroGonzalo_MG_4_FD_193485 | JGI IMG/M metagenome (GOLD analysis project Ga0265299, IMG submission 193485) | Bovine rumen microbial communities from tropical cattle in Woodstock, Queensland, Australia - Gonzalo_02 | ecosystem: Host-associated > Mammals > Digestive system > Stomach > Rumen ... | reverse complement strand
GGCGGTTACTTTTGCACGGTTTACAAGTATGAGCAGGTCAATGTCGGAGTCGCTACGCGCATCGCCACGGGCTTCCGAACCATAAAGGCGAACCTCTATGTCGTAAGGCAACTGCTTTAGCGCACTACTTATTTCGTTTACAATTTCCTTTCGCTGCATAATTGTGCAATTTTCGGCAAATATACTAAAAAAAGGGAAAGGGAGGATTATATTTTTAATTCTATGTTACATAAAATTGTATCGGTACAATGCATTGTGTCGCTACAGATTGTTTTACACAAATATTTTTATTCCTTTACGATTTTCCGTTGCGGAATCTCTGCAATCTGCGGTGCACAACATTATCTACAAAATCCCCGAATCATCGCTTACCATAGTCCTATCAAGAGTATATCATAGGGCATGCTGGATTCTGACCCTGCAATATATGAATTATTTTTTTATTCTAATTTCGTTTTTCTCAATGTATTGCTTTATAAAATCAGCGATGTCCTTTGTTGATACCTCATATTTTGGTTCAAGGAGAGAAAAGCCTTCGGGTTTGCAGAAATAATTTTCATTCAGCAATATGCTGTAAATATACTTTGAATGTATTGTATGTCGTGAGAATTTACCTGCATAACCGACACCTTTGGCTAAATCATAACCTTCCTGCAACAGGGAATAAATATCATAATAATCCCTAAATGCGCTGCGCACCGTTATTGTAAACAATTTCATGCCGAGCAGTTCTTGCAAAGATGGGGTTACTATATTGTTGTAAACAAAACCTTTGCCCAATTCGGGAACAGAATTTTCTGGTCTATAGAATGATAGTTTTACATTGCCGTTTACAAATATCTGCAGATGGTTATTTGACAAAAAATCCTTCTTACAATCGGGATAAATGGCTGATATTTCATTCGAGATAGCAGCGAAGTCGAGTTTTGGTCGCTCTTTTCGTGTTCCAAGCAATTCGAAGTCAAGGTCTTCGCTTTTCCTGTGCATCATCTGCAAAGACTGTGCAGTTCCGCCACACAAATACAAACCTTTGACCATTTCCATTTTTGAAACAGTCTCGAAAACAGGTATAGTTTCTGCTTTAAGACCTAACTTCCAATCTTGGTTTTCCATATATTTTCAAATATCTGTCAGGGTTCTTAATATCAAAAAACATTGCAGCAAGCAACCAGTTTATTATGCCATAATATTCGCCCTGCGAAACCAGACGCTTGCGCCAGACTTCTTGCACATATTTTATTGGATATAGTTCGCACAATTTGTGCAAATCTTCAAATTCGAGATACAGCAATGCCTTCTCAATCAATAGTGCATCGTCAATCTTGTCTTTCTGGTTTTGAGCACACGACCACAAGCAACCTTTATCTTCAAGTTGCTTCAGGAGAAATAGCTTTTTTTTCTCAAATCGTTCGTTTTTGTCATGTCTCATTAACATATTGCAAAAATACAAAAAAAGGGAATACACCAAACAAAAAAGGTCGGTTTTTAGCCGTTTAGTAATTGCTGTTTGTTTTATATTCCTTCACGATTTTCCGTTGCGAAATCTCTGCAATCTGAGGCACACCGAGCATTATCTACAGAATCCCCGAATCATCGCTTACCATAGTCCTATCAAGAGTAATCAACTTTAGTCTTGGTTCAGCGTTCGATTTGTGGTCTTGGGTGATAAAGTAGTTTTCGGCTAAATCTTCACAAATTTCCTTTATGAAAGCCTCTCGGATACGACTGCATTTTTCGTTGATTGAATTTTTTGTACTGTCGGTAATGCTATCAATACTCTCCTTGATTTTCTGCTCGTCTTCGCTGACTGTCAAGTTCTTGTAAATTTCAAGAAGTTCGTCCTTGTAGTCGATTAGATGCTTGAATATTACGCCTTCGGGATGACGCAGGAAGAAGAAGAAAACCGCCTTGGGCAAAGGTGTCATCTTTATTTCCTTGTTGTAGTCGGTAAGCAGAATGCGGTAGTCGGCGGTGATGTGGAGACGGCTGAGTTTTGGCGGTGTTAGAATTAATTTTTTTATCATAAATTCATTCACACCCAATTCCTGAAGCAATCTCATCCTTATTTTGATTTCCTCTGCAAGACGATATGCCTCATCGGGAAAGTGTTCATCAGCATCGTACTGGTCGCCGTATTCGACAGGGCAATACAAAACAATATTACTACTAGTACTTAGATGGTCTATGTAAAAATCAATCTTTTCAAGCAGTTCTTCATCGGTTGTATATTCAAGCGGAAAATATGAATAGGACCTATATAAAATATGATTCTTTATGTCTGAATCAACCAAATGGATAAAGCAAGGTCCGATATGTTCAATGCGTTCCAGTATAGCGTTCTGTATTATTGCTTTGTAAAAATCATTGACCAACGATGGGAAAAAGCTTTTGTCGCATTCGTATTTTACATCAGGACGATTATAAGCCTTGTACTTTTGAAAAATTTCGCTGTTGAATGATAATGGCGGATAAATGAAATCGTATCTATATCCTGAGACTTTAGCAATCCTTGCATTCAGTTTATCTTTTATTGTTTTGTAATGACGCTTAAAGAAATCGTTTAGTTTACTGTCGAAATATGGTTCAATATATATGATTTGAGAATAATTAGGTCCCATTACCTTATCTTCCAGCAGTACAATCCTCGGTGGCTTTGGTCGATTCGCCCATTCTTTTTCCTCTTTTTCCTCCTCTTTTTCCTTCTTTCTTTCCTTGATATAAGTAGGTATGTATATTATTGACAATAACGGAATTAGCGAGAAAAATAGCAAGAAAAATAGAACGACTAAAAAAATAATCAAACCACCGCTCAATGCATTTACGACTACATTAAAGAATTTGTTCTTTAGTGTTGCGAATTCAAGTTTTTTTACTGAAGCAATCGATTCTTTAGTAGATCTTATAACGATATTGCCAAGAAAATCTTCGCGGAATAACTTTATGCAAAAAAGCAGAGTTGTCGATAAAATTAAATATGCCGCAATGCTGATTATCAGTATCATTTGTGTCAATCTTTATAAATTTTGATGTTTGGAATACACTTTTTCACGATTAGACAGGCTTTCTTTCGTTCTCATCCTACATTCCTATAAATTCCCATTTCTGTAATCAAAAATCTGTTGCACAAAATTAACAAATAAAAATACACTACAATGGTGAAAAGAATAAAAAAAAGTAGTGTAAACAAAAACTTTACACTAAAAAAAACTACATTTTTTTCTTGTATTTATTGAAAATAATAATTATCTTTGTTAGATAACTATTAAATTAATTTGTGATGAAAACTAAATTATCAGACATCCCGCACAGACAGAACGGCTGGGGAAACCAACCCAAGACAAGCGGTTGGAGAAATGTAAACAGGGCAAACAACAATGCCGTGGAAATTTTAAGAAGAATAATACTGCTGGAAAAGGCGCAGAAAGGCGAAAATGTAAATAATAGCAATCCGCCTTTAAAAATTCCTATTGACAAATACACCATACCTAATCCATATACTACATATCCACAGGACAATGTAGTTTCTGCGCCAATTAGGAATTGGAGTACCTTTGTGCATAAAGAAGAAAAACCTACAGAACCTATTGAAACAATATCTGATAGATATAAAGAAGGATATGACTACAACGATTTGTTAAATGTGATGGAAGGATTCAAAAATTATGTTTATAAGGATTCAAAAGGTTATTTGACAGCAGGAAGGGGTCATAAATTAACAGAAGATGATAAAAAACTTTACAAGGAAAATGATACTGTTCCTTATAGTGTTTTGAATAAATGGTCTGAAGATGACACAAAAGATGCTAAACGGTTTGTTAAAAACAGTTTACCTGAAAAAGAATTTGAAATATTAACACAAGATTATCCAGATTTATATAATACAATGATTACAATGGCTATTCATAATCCATCTTTTGTAACAAAATTGGGCTCTCCAAAATTTAATATGAATTTGATAAAATTTTTAAACAATCCCAGCAAAGAAAATATGGACTCTGTTGTCTTTGAAATGAATAGAAGTGATGAATATTTGGAAGGCAGTGGAGGAATAGGTAATAGGTATGGACTAACAAGATATTTATTCAACAAAGGTTTTGATGACACATTAAATATAAGTGTAAATAATTGGAAAGAAGAATTTGCAAAAGGGACATTTAATCATTATGGAGTAAGAAAATGAGAAGATTATTAATTATTTTAGGAATAGCATTTACTGCTTTGGTTTCTTGCAACAGCAAGAACACTTCTAATAACCAATTTGGAGAAAAAAATTTATCACACAATGATTCTATTATTGAAAATCAAGTGGAAATGTATAGGAATAATCTGACACAAATAGTAGAATTAAAAAATAAATTAGATACAATAGAATTAACAGGTTGTGCATCTGTTGAAGAAACAAACAATTTGTTAGAAATGGTTTATGAATTTCATAGGCAATATGCACTATTATTATCTGACGTATATGTTACCCGTTTGATTTATTCCAATGAAGTTGCTGACACTCTGTTAAAGCATAATATACATATCTATAATCCTGATATGTACGCAAATTTTATAGTAGAGATTGATTCTCTTTTCTACAAAGAAGCAAGTTTGGAAGGAAATGCCTTGAGTAAAATTTATTATAAATATCTGTCTGGCATTAAGGATACTTGTAACAAAAATTAAATGAATGATATGATTGTGCAAATCCGCAGTTAAATAATTATTACCATTATGAATAGAATAGTTTTAACATTCCTGCTTCTATGGGAAGAAAATTTTATCCGATAAAGTATGATTCTCCAGAAGCCTTATTATAAGAATATTCTCAATCATCTATTTCCAAATAACTTGCCTTAACAATTGTGTCCCTTTCTTCCATTGATGTAGCCTCGAAAGTTCCGTAGTTTAGTTTTACATATCCTGCCGAATCTGCCGGTTCTACTATTTCCTTGCCCGAACAACGGAACCATTCTGGCGATGACAAGTTTTCATCATCGAATAAATAGCGCCAGGCATTATCGACAAGGGTATATACCCTATAATGCCGCCATTGGCTAGTCATCCAAGTATGCAGGTAGCCCCATTCATCAGTGCCATTCTGGTCAAGGTCGCCTTCGAAGACAAGTTTTGGCGCAATACGACAGCCGTGAATTTCAATTTTGGGGATTGACTTGTTGGGAGATACCGCATAATATTTGTACATTTCATCATAATCGTTGGCTGTTGTGTCAAATACAAACTCTATATAAATGGTATCTATGCCTTCCCCTGTAAAATTGCCCCATATTGTATCCCGCTCATCGTGTCCGCTGACAGAATTCAAGCAATCGGGAAGCGGATGAAGATTTCTATGTTTTTTCCATTCCTTAAATGAATCTGTAGTATCGATAGCATTTTCCGTACTGTCCATATATTCTTCAATTTTTTCATTATTCAGACTCAGTTGCTCTTTGCACGATACAAATGCGACAACCAGTACTGCACTAATAAGGGAAATGGTAATTCTCATAGGTTATTTACAATTAAAATACTTGTATAAAAAATAAACCAATGCTGCAATGAAAGCAATTATGACAATTGCTATGCCTATATATAATAGATAAGGTTCGAAAAAAAACAAAATAGCACCTGGCGCGATGAGAAACCAGACTATTACTATAATTGCCACCAAGATCTTATTTATAATCTTGCTCGTATCTAATTTATCTATAACAAATTTACCTATAAGCCATCCGACACCTATCCACACAGCTATAGGTATCCACGAACCTAACCCCTTAAATAATTCTATATTTTTTTCTTTATCACCAGACAGGAATATCAAATAAAATATAAGGGTAATAACCGCTATACCTGCGATTAAAAATAGAATATTATGAATAGTATTCTTCATTTTAGAGAAATTTTAGTCAAAAAAACTTTTTTTATTCAGTTCGGCAGGCGACTTCCATCTAATTTTGTATTCCTTTTTTAAGATGCGTTTCTTTAACGCCCAGTAGTGATGGCAATAACCCAGTTTGTCCTTACTATAACCCAACTGTTCCATTGTCGAATCAACTTTGTGTTCCATTTCTTTTTCTATTGCCTTATATTTAGGGGAATCTTCGATGCAATCATAGTATCGTTCCGATTCCATATAATATGTATAGCACCTTTGGCAGGAAAATAATGACACACATAAAACAAGGAACAACAGTATTGATATTTTTGATTTCATCTTTTTATTGCCCATTGGTTCTCCTCTCATATACATTACAATATTCTAGCAAAGGATATGTGTAAATCGGTTCGCAAATATCATGATACTAGAATGAATATTGTGTTCATTAGTATTAGGCATAATATAATTGACTTTGCAATAAATCCACCTATGCTTTGCCCGTTTCTTCTTCGCCTTATGGCATAGAATGTTATTATAGAAAGAATTAAGAATAAAGAACCTCCCATAACCCATAGAGCTACAAAACTATTTTCATCAGATTCTTTATTCTGTGTGATAGTTGTCGTTTGCTGTTTTGCTGAATCTCTGGGCGGACAATACATTGTATAATAATATAATGTGTTTGTTGGTTGTTCCTCGCGCTCTTTTAAATATTGCTGATATTGTTCCTCTGTCATTACTGATATTATCATAGGCTATACTATTATTTCGTCCCAGTCGCGATACCACTTGGGGCTAACATGTTGAACATCATTGTTATAGTAAGCTACTTCTTTTAGCGCAGTTCTTATTTTGTCCGCTTTTTCTTTCCAGGTAGTTTTTCCACATCTTACATCATCCAGGAAATAGAAGTAGTCTAATTGAGAATAACCATTGATATATGATAGCATTTTAATTAACTCATAGTCGGATATCTTGTCTATGTATTCATCTACAGACATGTTTTTACTTTCTGCAATTTCATATAGTTTATATCTAAATTCTCTATTGGTTGTCAGTTCTTCATCGGTTATCAATTTGTAATCGTGATTATATTTGTTTAAATATGTTTCCATTACTTTATCAAACAACGAATATCCAACGGGTAAAGATTTTGGTCTGCTATATTCCTCTCTATAAAATTTATACGCATCATCCAATTTTTGCCGTTCGACCAATCCTGGATAGTTGTTTATGTCATAACGATTATTTCTTAACCAATGCGTTTTCTCATGAATATCAGTTGCTACATCTATTCTGTTCTTATTGACAGTATATGTTTTGTCAATATCACTATTGTTATAAGTGTAACCTGCCCAATTCCCATATTTTTCCCTTTCTTTTTCATTCATGTTATATCTTGGAATTGATGCGACTACTGATAATGGATACGGACTATACCCGTGTTCTACTAATCGTGGGTTCACATCATTGGCAAAAAATTCAAGTGCTTTTTGGTATGTAGATTTATCGTCTTCATTATCGAATGGACTGTAATAGTTAGCAATGTCCTCTTCATATCTAGACAAATCTATTTTAGGGTTGTATGGGTATTCTTCATCTATAGTCCCCATATTTGGATGAAATTGCAAAAACTGCATTTGGTCTTCAGGCAGTTTCACATTATCCTGCTCGGGTTGAAGTTGTTTGCTTAGATTTTTGAAAATAGTTCCAACCTGCGCTTTCGGCAAGTTTCTCCAACCACTATTCTTCTGTCTGTCGCCTTGTACAGTTTGCGGTTGATCCGGATAAACATAAATTTTGACCATTTCTTAAAAATTTTAAATTAATATACATCAAATTTAATAAACAAATTTAATATATGCAAGAACTTTTTTATGTTTTTTTGAATGTGAAGTATTTGTTTGCGGTTGTGTAAAGCAAAACTTTATATGTGTTACACCGTAGTTTAGTTTTACATATCCTGCCGAATCCAAAAGTTCAAGATTTTATCTACAACATGTTTTGCATGGTGTTCTGCGCTTTTGCTTCGCATATTCTAAACTAACCTGCTTTATTTCTCCTTTGCAATTTCCTAAACCACTACAATTCTTGTTTCTATGATATGCTGTTGCATACTGACCAGTACAGATGTAAACCGTATTTTCTAAATTGTCGGTCTCACAATATTCCTTAAGTGCATAGCAACAATTGCAACAAGCATCAGTTTTATTTACAAATGACTTACCATCGCAAGGCAAAAATGTTATCACTACAGATAACACAATGAATACCAATAATTTTTTCATAACTTACTTGATTGAATTAAAATATATTTATTTTGAACAAACAGGGCGAATCGTTTTCCCGAAGTAACGGTAATAGCAAAACATGTCGTAATTATTGACTAGTGGTGGAGAATAGGTATATATGTACCACGCGTAGTAAGGCGTGATTGTGTCGAGCGACGATACCCAGTAATTACCGCCACTCACTGAATAGGAATCAACACTGGCATCATACAGGTTTGAACCTTGACGGAAGCCCGTAGCGGGCAAAAATATGGAATTGCCATTGGGTCCAGTAAACAAGTATCCGTCTGTTTTGTTCAAAGTTGTATTTTTTATAGTGCAGTTATCTTTCATTTCTCTCATTTCAGTTTCAGTTGGCGTTCTCCAACCTTCACCCCAATTGATTGTTGCTGCATCATCGCCCTTTTCAAGTATGATTCGGTTGTCAACTAACCCATAAATATTTTTTGTGTTGTATTTCTTTAACTTTATACTATCCTTACTATCACCACTTGCTCTAAAACGATAATTTGCCCATGTGTAGTTCGACTTAGTCGTGGTTTCTCCCCATGCAAAATAATCGCCATATTCTTCTGGTCTACTTGCTCCTATATTATAGGTCGCCCATAAAAGTCCACTCGGCAAACCAAGGTCAACATACTCATGTCCATTATGTTTACCTTTTGTTGTTTCTATGTCAAAAGAATCTACAGATTCGGACCATACTGGACGCACCAACTTACAATTACTCATCAAATCGCTGTACATTTCATATCCTTTAGAATCGAATTGAAGATAACTGACAAAATCAGAAATCCCTGCATCTGTCGAACCAGACCAATACTCCTCGTGACAATGATACTTCTCATTTCTACTATAAACATTGTAAATCTTTGTTGGCAGGAAAATATAGCCACCATTATTCCCAATTACCACATACCCCATAGTTCCATTATAATATGTCCATTTCCAAACACATTCAGAAATGAGTTCTTCAAATTCTTTCCTTGTCGGCATACGCCATTTTTCACCCCAGCTATTTACTGCAACATTAGCATTCGAAAGCATTGATAAACTATCAATATTTCTGTCTGTTCCATAATCGTGAATATTATTTGAAACAGTCTCGTTCCAAGGTAAGGCATTGCCGTATGTTTCTGGAGAATTTGCTCCAACATTACAAGTCGCCCATTTTGTTCCGCTTGGCAATGCAAGATCCATCCAATTATGTCCGTTACAATTGCCTTTGACTGATGCAGATGTCACATCTTGCGAAGTGTTTACGCACACTGGTCGTACTGGTTGTCCACAATAGCGAAGATTACTACTGATTTCTGATCCATATTCACTAAAATATAGAAGATAAGCATCATAGGTATGGTCAGAATCAAGTGAACTTGTCCAATAAAATCCTGCAGTACCTCCTATAGACCAAACTGCGTCAACCCACCCATCTTCATAACAATAGCCAACAGCAGGCAAAAAAATACTATTGCCATTCGGACCTGTTATCTTATATCCACTTTTGTCATTTACAGAAATCCAATCCCACTTGCATTTATTTTTTAGTTCTTCCATTTCATCTTTTGTAGGCATACGCCATTTGTCTCCCCAATTGGCAGTAGCAACATCTTCGGAACTCTCAAGTGTGACAATATCATCTATATTATTATATTTTGCAATTGATGATTCATTATAACTCGTGCCTTTAAAGAACCTAATGAAATTGTCATACGCGGATGTACTTAGTGTATATCTAATTTCATTATTAATGTATGGAGAAAATCCGTATCTGGTATACAAGTCCCCCCAATTCTCGTAATTGTCAAGGTTTAAATTAGGGTCACCATTTGGGTCATGAACACAGAACATTTCTACTGTAGCATAACTTTTATCGCCACCTTCTTCAGGGACTGTTCCCTGAGAATAATTGTTTTTCTCAAACGAATATACTCTCCAACTATATTCTCCTTTAGGCATTGTTTCACCCCATGCATAATAAAAACCAGAATCTTCAGGATTTTCTGCTCCGACATTACAAGTTGCCCATTTTGTGCCACTCGGGAGTCCAAGATCAACCCATGTATAACCATTCATTTCTCCATTTGTTTCTTTGGGAGAATCATTGTCTTCACATCCATAGGATATAAATCCAACCGCCAAAATAAAAGCAATAAGTTTTTTCATATATCATAAATTAATGAATCATGTTTCTCATGCCCACCAGTACCCAACAGGCAAAATTCTACACAAAAGAAGCGTGGTACTGATAAGCCACTTCTTTAGTTGGAGGTTGTGAGAATTACCTATGAGGAAGAAATTGCAACCAGTCCACGCGCATGCGCGAACCTTTACACTCTCTTGCCTCGTTGAAAGTTTCTCACATTCCCAACTACAAAGACGAGCATAAACGCTTCGTTTAATCAATATGTACGGCTTGGCAACAAGCACCAAACCAATCGCAAATATATGAAACCTAAACAACATGACAAAAATTATTTGCTTGTATTTGTTTTTTACACCAATTAATCCCACGCAAAATATAATATTTCAGTAGTGTCGGTCCTTCTTAGTTCTGCGATTTTTTCTCGTCCGTCTGCAACTATATTCTTAAGTTCCAATGGAGTAATTTCATAATGATGAAGACAAGCATTGTGATTATCAAGTCTCTCCCCAAACGCTATGCCATGGTTGCTCCCACTAGATATCAAGAATCCTGTTCCTGCCATAAGTTCGTACCAAATATGTTTTGTATCATTTTCCCCATCGCCTTTCTTGTAGTTGATACAGAATTCCAGAAATTCGGAAAGATAGAGTAGTTCTCCTTCATAAAAAATAAATCGGTAGAAGCATGTATCGTACATTATAGCGGAATTTATAGCATAGCATATATTTTCTAAATCCGTTGCTGTATATATATTCATTGACATCACAATAAGTTATACATTTGCCATATTGTTGATACATTTTAGTGCTATCATCATATACGGTGTAAGAATTTCTAATACACTCTCCACGATTTCCATTCTCATCCATAGTGTCGGAAATTTCAGTTTTATTGTTGTCTGGAATGGCGGTTGTTCCATCATTTCTATTGCAAGCCGTAAACAATATCAACGGCAAGCATATAATTGTCAGTATCTTTTTCATTTTCAGGTATTTTTACGATTTTTTTCAGCCTCATTATTGAACTTCGATTATATAGATGAATTTTTTTATCTCCTTTACCTGTTCTGCCAGCGATTTGCCCGATAGGATGTTTGTCGTTGGCGGTATGTTGTCGTCAATTGCCGACATAAGAGTCTTTAGGTAGGGGCTTTTAACCGCATACGACGCACTTTCGGCAATGGTGAGTTTGGCGTTTACAATGCCTATCAGGTTGCCGTTCTTGTCGAAAAGCGGCCCACCGCTATTGCCAGGCTGAGATGGCGCCGATATCTGGTAGGATGTAATATCGCCTTGGAATCCGGATTTTGAACTGATAAGACCGTTTGTCAGTTTTATTTCGTCACCCATATCGGCTCTAAGCGGGTAGCCAAGGACATAACAGTTTTCGCCTACATCGGTTGTCTTTGCCGAAATGCTATAGGGGATATGCCCAAGTGTCGTAAAGTTAGTGTCGTCTATTTTCAGTATTGCAAGGTCGTTGTTGCGGTCGTACGACACTACCTTCGCATTGTATTTCTTGTCGAAGTTTCCGTTGACACCCTTAATCTGTATTGCCGATGCACCTTCTACCACATGGTAGCAGGTCGCAAGATAGCCGTTGTTGCTCAGTGCAAAGCAGGTGCCCGAACTGTATGTATAAGTTTCGTCGGGTGTAAAATAATTGTAGTTTCCATCGGATTGCGAAAACTCCCTATTCCCGTATTTTGACAGGTCGAAATAGTTTTCCATGTATCCGATGTATCTTATGTTGCGGTGGTCTTCCGTTGTCATGTCGAGCAAAGAATATGTATTGCCGTCTTCATCATACGCTTTGGTAAAATTTACCTTACAAACGCCTTTCTTGCTGTTGTATGTATTTTTGTATGCCCAGTTGAATTTGAATTCGTCCCTTTCTGGTTCGGTTGCTGTTGCCGGGTAACTTTTGCTTTTCATATTGTATATCGGACCATAGCTCTGGCTGTTTTGCTCGGGACATACATTTGCCATATATAGCTCGTCGTCAACAATATAGAAGACTGTATATATATCGGAAGATGTTGCCCAACTGCTTATGTCGCGACCGTTTTCGTAGGCCATAACCACATAGAATTTTGCAGAACTTGTCTGCTGCTGTGCCGAAATGACTGTCGAGCATAGAAATGCTACCAGTATGAGTATTAAGGTTCTTGCTTTCATTTTTTTATGCTTTAAATGGTTGTTTTGTTTTCTGCATTGATTGATTTCAGTCTGATTTTGTATTCCCTTGACAGGCACTCGAAAAAGTCAAACTTCATAACAATTGACAGCCGCATCAGCATTTCACTGTCAATATACTGCTTCTTGAACATAAGGTATATGTTTGTGCGGCTGCAATTGAGTTTCAGAGCAAGCCAGGTTACACTGCGCTCATCGTCACGAAGTTTTTGCTGCAGGAGTCGCCCGATGTGAAGTTCGGTTGCCATGATTGTTGCCGCCGGTTACTTTTTATTACAAAACTTCCAACCTCGTTTCTTGGCAATAGCCTGATTAATAGCCGCTGCGGGAATCGTTATTGGCCATAAGGGAACAATCAAAAGGGAAACACCCCAATTCCGCGCATTGCAGAAGCACTCGTCAACCTTTTCTGTCCTATATTTTGCGCCGTAGTTGGCCTTGAAGTCGTAGCACGAGCCGTTGCCATTAACAAAAAAGTTTACGAAAGTCTTGTTTGTGGTTGTGTTTTGCGTTGTGTTAGTTTTCGATTGTGCCTGCGCGTCATATCCCGAAGCACCTACGCCTGCTGCAACTCCAGATTTCGTATAAACGCCAACAGCGGCACTCTCGCTATAACCCGATGCGCTCGACTTTGTAACGGTATTTGTGGTTGTGGTAGTTGTTGTTTTCTCGTAAACCAACACTTCGCCACCCCTGCCATCGTCCATTGTTCTGTCGGGCGCACCGAGTTCTCTCAATATCAGATTCTTATCATTGCCAACATATTTGTCGAACTGGTTTCCGTCATAAACATTCTGATACAAGACATCGTAATACACAGAAGCACACGATGTTCCCATAAATGCGACAATAGTAGCCGCTAAAACTGCAATAAAAGTTCTTTTGTAATTCATTTTTTCTAATTTTTTAATTTTCTTCTACTCGTATGGCTTTTCGACTCGCCCCGTTTCTTTGGTTTCTGGTCTCCATTGCTTGTAAAACTTTTGCGCATTCCGTTTAACAATTTCTTCGCAAAAGTATCAAGCAATTGTTTGCACATTGGATTTCTGCAAGGCTTGCAGAAAATGGAAACAGAAGAAAATTTGTTTATGGCAAGTTTCTATTGTGGAAAACCGAACAAATCAAGGGTTTAAAGTTCGAAGGTTTAATAGTTTAAGGTTTGTGGGGTTGATGGGCTTTGCCGTTTCCTTGCAGGAGCATTACCTCTGGATTTGTGCAGGTTAATAGTGAGGAAATCTCAAAAAAAATCACACATTTCCTCACTGCCGAAAAATTAATTTTGCATTTAATTTATTTATATTCAATGTATTATGTGTATTTTTATGTGTAAAATATTTTTAGTGTTTAGAATGTTGTATTATTGTTTTTAATAATATGCACATTTTGTAATGTATTGTTAATCAATATTATAATTGGATTTTGCATTTTTCAATAGTGAGGAAATCTCATAATTTTAGGGAGATTTCCTCACTATCCAGTTCACAAAAATATATTGTAGCGACGCAATGCATTGTGTCGCTACAGATTGTTTTACACAAATATTTTTATTCCATTACAAATTGACAAGATTGGGCTTTATTTCCCCAATTTCTCAAAATACAATTTAAATTCGGTGCCAACGCCAACTTCGGTATCAAAGTCGATTTCGACACCATTGCCAAACAATATATTCTTTACCATACTTAATCCAAGTCCCATTCCAGACGACTTTGTCGTGAAGTTGGGCTGGAAAATCTTCGCTTTTATTTCATCGGCAATGCCGCATCCGTTGTCGCGCACCGACACAAAATAGCGGTCGCCATCATCAGAAATGGAAATCACAACTTCGCCCTTGCGGTCTTCGGGAATTGCCTGTATGCTGTTTCTTACCAAGTTGGTAAACACACGCAGAATCTGGTCACGGTCAACCATAACAAGAGCCTCGCCATCGACATTGCAAACCTTGCGCACCGCCACGCCGTTGGTTCCGTTGTGCAAATCGACGATATTTTCAATCACCTCGCACAGATTGACTTTCTTCTTGTGCGGTGCCTGCATCTTGGCAAACTCGGAGAACTGCGAAGCCGTTGCATCAAGCACATCTATCTGCTCGATAAGCATTTGTGGAAGTTGCTCAAGCATCTTTTCCCAGCCGGGAGCATTCTCCTGATATGCGCGCTCTAGATACTGTATGCGTAACTTCATAGGTGTAAGCGGATTGCGGATTTCGTGGGCAATCTGACGGGCCATTTCGCGCCAAGCCGACTCACGTTCCGAAGCCGCCAACTTCTGCGCCGACTCAGCCAGCTCGTCAACCTTGCGGTTGTACTCGTCAATCAGGAGGCCAATCTCATCGTTGCGGTCGTAATTCAGTTTCTTGGCGCTATTTATCTCCATTCCACGGATAGAATTCTGAAGCCGCGAAAGCGGGATTGTCACCTGCCGCGACACAAGAAGTCCGATAATCAATGCTACCAATATGAGCAACAAGAAAATAGAAGCAAACACCGCAATGTAGTTCGACATTTCCTCTTCGATTCCTGCCTCGGCTGCAAAGTACGGCAGATTAAGATATGCAACCACCTTGTTGCTATTGTTCTTCAACGGCAGATACACCGACAGATACTCAACCTTGTCGATGCGCTCCTTGTGCGAGAACAGCTCGTCCTTGTTCATTATCAGATGCCTATACGAACTCGGGTCCATAAACATTCCCTTCAGTCCTTTGTCGAAAAGTTCGTGCCGCGACGACGACATAAGCACACCGTGAACATCGTAGATATTTATGTCAACATACAGAATGTTAGATAGATACACAAGAATATCGTCAACATACTGCGGACTTTCGCTCTTTAGGTTGTCGAGGTTAATCGAATGCCCGAGTTCCACCGCAACCGAGTGAACCTTGTCAAGCACGAGTTCGTTCTGTCGTTTCTCGTAAGTATCAACGATGAACACCACTGAGACGACCATCGTCAGGAAAAGGCTGACTACCAGCACACCGATGAACGAAGCCCTGATTCGCTGTCCGAGGCTCGCGGTTTCTATCTTCTTGCCACGACCAATGCCAACGATAGCAAAATGGCACATATAAACAAGGAAAGTGCCGAACAGCACGAAAAAGAATATTATGAACACATTGGAGAATCCCGAATCGCGCTTGCTGAGAATCACCGTGTTTTCGCTGTCGGGGCAATATCTGAAATGCTTGTAGCCGTTGCTTGTGCTTACCGAATATTCGCTGAAATCGCTTTCGGGAGCAAGCGAGAACAAGTACTTGTACGAGCCGCGGCTTGCCACCAAAATGCCTTTGCTGTAACGCGCAAAGTCGTATTTCTTGTCGCTGTGCTTCAAAGCCATACGCTTGTCGAGAAGCAAATCGGGATAGCCAAGCCCTTCGCTGAAAATCTTGCTGTTAAGTTCGATGTAAATTTTCACAATCACAGTCGGCTCGACCATAACGCTGAAGATGCCAAGATAGGACTGCCGGCCATTATTATTATCAAGGTAATAGAAATTGGTGTTTGGAATCACAATGCCGCATTCGAGCAGCAAGGTTCTGAAATATTCGAAGCAACCAACCGACACGCCTTCGTCCTCAAGCATAAGGCTGTCGGTATCAGCGCAAATCGTTACCTGGGCATCGTAACGCTTGAGGTATTTCTTTGATGAAATTATACCATTGATTACGCTATCGGCAGAATCGAAGTCGTACTGCTTGACAAATTCTGTAATTTCCTTGTTTCCACGCATTTCGTTGTCGAACTCGATGAAATTGAACTCAACATCGAAGTCGCGCTCGGCCGACATGTTGTATGCCAGTACCTTGAAAGCCTCGGCTTCCTTCTGCTGAACTCGGCTCGAAATGGAGTACGACACCAGAAGCGAAACCATTATGGCAAGAATTGTCCTGTAGAGGAAAGTGCGTTTGCCCTTGAGCATACAATATAGCAAGTACGACCACATAAGCCACAGCAGGCAAGTCTGCACGATGACATTGTTGTCGTTGAACCAGCAAACCGTTGTGTATGCGGCAAGTATCAGCAAGACGAGCGGGAGTATAAGACGGATTTCAAGGAGCTTGTCGCAGATTTGTATTATTTTTCTGACGATGAAAATAGCTATGAAAATCACAGTTACCACTGCCACAAGCGCCATATAGCCATAGCCATCGGGACTGGAGAGGTTGGCAAAATTGAACGGAATCGATGAGTCGGCGACGATTTCAACAAGAAAATCGACTAGCAGCATCGAAAGCGCCGACACTAAAACCGAGAATAATATGCTTGTCAATGTTTTGGAGAACCGTCTGTTTTCCAGAGCATTAAGATTTACATTGAAGTGTCGGCAGAAAAATATGCACACCAGACCAACAATGACAACCTTCAGCAGCATATCGCCGAACGAAGCCTGCAGGGTTGATGTTGACAGCAATTCGGGCGAGAACATCTTCAGGTTGCTAAGATCGTCGAAGAAGCCTACGGCAAGCAACGAGAACCTGACGGCAAGCATCACCAGCACGAATGCGACAACCCAAATCCACGACTTGGAGCTGTATTTCCGTGCCAAAGCTTCAAAAATGGAATATAGGAGCAAAAGTCCGATGAGCAGGAAGCAAATCCGCATTGCCTGAGGCATAGAAAGCCTGTCCTGCATGTAGTTATCGTCGGTAATGCCGAAATAAATGTTCTTGTCGCTTGCCGGAAGTCGTACCGAAAGCGAATTGTCACTGCTGTCGGCAGAAACCACCACCTTTTTCGGCAGGTCGATGTCCTTGCCGTACGAAGTCACGAGCATATCGTTCTCGTAGGAATATTCCTTGCGTATCTGGTAAAGCCCGACTACGGCGTTGTTGTCTTCGAGTTTCATTCCGCAGAGGTACAGTCCGTTGTCGAGTTTCACAAGCCTGTCGCCAAGCGACGACTTGAATTCCACCGGCACGGGAATGTCGTTGGTTGACCAGTGCTGCAAGCGTCCGCGCTCGTAGTGGAAAAATCCTATGCCATTTTCGGAAAAGTCGCCTGCCAGCGAATCGAAAAACTCGACATTCACACTGTCGGACTTGGTGGAAGCAATTTTCAGCGCAACTTCGCTCTTTTCGCATATATACAGATATTTTTCCTGCAATAAAGTTTCAAGGCTCTGCTTGTCAACGAGTTCCTCGACATCGACAATGCCATCGCCGTGAGGCATAAACGCAAATACCGCCGCTACGACAGCAAGTATCGTGAGCAGAGAAAAGTGCAATATGCGCCAGGCAGTAGTTTTCATTTATTCGTGGTGATATGGGTCGTTGTTGAGGATACTTAGTGCGCGGTAAAGCTGCTCGGCGAAGATTGCACGTACCAGTTGGTGCGAGAATGTCATACGCGACAGCGAAAGCTTGTAGTTGGCGCGGGCGTACACATCTTCGGAAAATCCGTAAGGACCGCCGATTACGAACACGAGGTTCTTCAGTCCCGACAGCGACTGTTTCTCGATGAAGGCAGCGAACTCCTTCGATGACGGATTTTTCCCGTTTTCGTCGAGCAGAACGACAAAGTCTGACGGCGAAAGTTCATCGAGAATCTTCTCGCCTTCGAGTTTGTTCTGCACGGCAGTAGTCACGCTCTTCGCATTCTTGATGTCCTTTACCACCTTGAACTCGAAGTTCATATAGCGTTTTATACGTTTGAAATATTCCTCAACCGCCGCGTTTATATAGTCCTTGTCGGTCTTGCCGACCACAAGCAAAGTAATGTTCATAATTACTGAATAAAAAGCGTGTAAAGATAGGGGAAAG
>Ga0265299_10002600_pt1 | contig 18301 bp, 9 predicted proteins | sample AusTroGonzalo_MG_4_FD_193485 | JGI IMG/M metagenome (GOLD analysis project Ga0265299, IMG submission 193485) | Bovine rumen microbial communities from tropical cattle in Woodstock, Queensland, Australia - Gonzalo_02 | ecosystem: Host-associated > Mammals > Digestive system > Stomach > Rumen ... | reverse complement strand
ACTTGCTCTCTTACTTGCCGCTTTTGAATCCGTTCCGCCCGTTGCTTGCGTACTTGTTCTTCTCGCATAAGATTGTCCGCTGGTTCTCTCCGCATATCATTATTCTTTTGTATATCGCAAACGCATTGCTTTTGACAAAGGGGCTTTTCTACCAGATTTCGTTTGGTTGCATGACGCTTTCGTTTATTGTGGCGGTGACGCGAATTTTGCCGAGTGCCTATTACTTCTTGCTCATGAATCTCGCGATGCTCAAGGGTTTCTTCCTGGCGTTTAAGCGTGAACGCAGTGGCGGCTGGGCCCGCGAAGCCCGCAGCGACGAGTAATTGATAGGCTTGCGTCTCGTCATCCTGAGCGAAGTGTAACGGAGTCGAAGGATCCAGTGATGTCTTGTTTCGTAGTGTCATCCCGGCCCCAGTGCCGGGATCGCCATCTTGTAAGTGAATAGAAATTATATATTAGAGTGTCGAGATATGAAGAAAATTTTGATAACATTACTTTTCGCACTTGCGTTTGTCGCCGTTCCGGCGAACGCCTTCACGATGGATGCGCAGGGTGGCATCTGCAATCGCGTGAGCAGAATGGGACACTTCAACATGAGTTTCTATGGTCACTTGTGGTACCCGATTGACCAGATGGTCTTTGCTGGACTTGGCGTGGGTTATGAGGAACTCGACAATGTCGGGTACATTCCTGTATCTGGAAGCCTCTGGGTACGTCTCCCAATTGGCCGCACGGTGTTGCCGGTTGCCACAGGCGATTTCGGTTATATGTTCGGCAAGGACGATCAGATGTTCTGGCGTGCCGGTGGCGGGCTCGACATCAAGAATGGTGACCGCACGTCAATCATCGTTTCGAGTGGCTACCAGTTCTTGAACCACTCCGGCGAAGGCTACTGGTACTTGCAAGCCGGCATTTTAATTGAGATGTAAAATTTGTTTTAAATAATACTTGTTTTTTCCAATAATTATGCCGCATTTGCGGCATCTCCTTTTTCTTCGTCATCCTGAACCCGCTTCTTTGTCACCCTGAGCAACGCGAAGAAATGAGTACTCATTGTCGTCATCCAGAGCGCGTTAGCGCGAAGGATCCAGTTGTTTTTTACGCTGTCACGCTCGTCAGTCATCCTCGAAGCGTAGCGTAGGGGATCCATTATATTATTCCTTACATTTGTGCGGGCATCGCCTTTTATCTTTGCTTTTATATGTGCTGTCTTCTACTTGAATAATGCATCTTGAATTTATAAGAAATTTTATGTAAATTTATATTGGAAAAATTTAAACATAGGAGAACATCTTATGGAAAATAAAATGAGCAAGTTTGGATTGAAAAGACTGTTCGCTGTTTTGGCGGTTGCCTTCGCATGCGTTTGCATGTGGGGGTGTTCTAGCTGGTTTGATGAGGATACCCATTTTGAATGGGCTGAACACAGGACAGAAAAATCTATTGTCGGCTTTATTGATGACTCTTTGGTGATTGCGTATAATGCTAGGAATTGGTATGAAAGAACTGATGAAGATGATGACCAGGTTGGAAGCGGCAATGGAAATCAGGCTATTTGGATTTACAATTATCGAGTTCAGTTGGATGGACCCGTATTTATGGATTCGTTGGACAACGGCATGGAGGAAAATTTCAACTATGGTCTAGGTCAGTTGAGTGATTCAATAATATGGGGCGGGAATGTGAATCATTTGACAAACGAAATGGGGAATGTGTATTCCTTTTGGAAGATAGGCCAAAAGCCGTACAAGGTGAAAGTCAAGGAAAATAAGGACGGATGTTCCGTAGATTTTAATGTGAGAAAACTTAGAACATGGCTTGATGGAAAAATTTATGCGCAGGGCAATAAGTTGACTCGTGGTGGGGACACATGTCAATATGCGATTCTGGATACGGTTTCGAAGACACTTACATATAAGAGATTGAAAAATGGCTTGAAATGGATTGAAAAATGTGATGATGTGCGGGCATGGGGTAATGAAGTGTTTTGTATTGATGTGAATGTTCGTAAAGATGGTTTTAACTTGATTGTTGATTCTAAACAGAACGATTCTGTTTTAATTAAGAATGTCGTAAATGTCAGTGACCTGTGGCTTAATTTTGAGTTTGAATTTGCTGGTGATATGATTTATTTTGGACATAATGTCAATACCATTGATTTTGAAAATAAAAAAAATTTAATTTATCCAAATATAAAGGTTACCAGTACTCTTAATTTTGTTGATGAAAATGATAACAATGTCAATTATGATTTCTAATAGTTGGAGTATGGTATGAAAAATGTTCTTTTGTTTGTTATAACTTTTGTTATCGGTTGTTGGGCGGTTCCAAAACCTATGGAATCTGTTGCTAACTATAGCATGCTCATGGTACATGGTGCATATGGCTCAGATAAAGGTGTTGAGAACTGCTCTAGCGAAACCCTCGAAGCTGTTAAAGAAAACAAGTACTTGACGACAAGTAAGGAAGGGGCAAATATTGGGTACTATCATGATAAAAGTCGTTTGACGAGTTGGCTGGAATCGCTGATTTTTGAAGATACGACGAGTTATGATTCTCTCAACCCTTTCTCTGACATTCGACGTAGTCAAGGCGTGCCCTATATTTATTCATGGAGAGCATTTACTAATCCGGCCAATAGTTCCATTAACAATGCTCACGAACTAGGTGATAGAAAATGGAAGGGTTGCGGTCAACGGCGAGCTTTAGTTGAAGAATCTCAAGAGGTGAAAGCATTGTTTGTTAGAGAAAAGGATACGTTGTATGGGCAAGTGGCGCTGGATTCCATACGTAAGTATCCGGACCTCTACCGTCAAATTCCTTCGCGTTATATCCTGATCGGTCACTCGATGGGAGGAATTGCATCCCGTGAATGGATTCAGAACAGCGATTATTATTATGGTGATGTGGACAAGGTAATTACATTAGATTCTCCTCATGAGGGGACTGGTGCGTTAAATGCGCAATTGAGAATGTGGGATCATTTTACCATAGCGCAAAATATTGTGTCAGGAGCTATTTGGAATGCGGCAGTTCTTTTTGGTTTGTCAATGGTCCCTTGGGAAATGGGATTTATGAAATATGCTGCATATACCTATGCGGTTTTGGCTTTTATCACGGCAAATATGTCCCCTGGAGTTGAAGCGTTTTTGGAGTATGTAAGAAAAGATTTGCAACATTACAGAGATGAAGATCCGTTGGTGGCGTATCTCGATCCGTCTCGAGAAGGAAAAGCCAATCATGTAAGCGCTTTGAAAAGCGTATCACCGCACGATTCTCTTCCGATGTTTAGGTTGCTTGGTGGTCGTGAGAGTATGACCTTTACGGATCTGGAGGACGACTATCCAGCAAGTGTTGCTATTGGATGGGTTTTTCCGAACAACTATGTTTCTGCGATAGGAAATTTCTTTACCCATTTTGATTTGGAAACCATTGCGTTTAACAACGCTTATTGTGGTTTTTTGATGGGTATGGTAGGAAATATAAATGTATGGGATAAAGGAACTTCGCTGGTATCCGTTTCTTCGGGAATGGCCGATAGTACGGAGTCGTTGATTTCTCCAATGGTTGATGTCAAACGTTCTAATTTTTTCGCTGCGGAATATACTAAGCGTCAAGACGACTGGGTAACCCCTTTCTTGGCAACAATGAAAATGACTGTTATTGCCTGTGAGTTGTTTGGTATTGCTGCGGAAATTTGGGGTGGTCCTGCGGTGAAAACTGCTGGAGAAATTGCGATTGCTGCATCCGGATTGTTGACTTTAACTGCAACAGGGGTTTATGCTTTTAAAGATGGAATTGGTGGATTTAAAGATTTGGGAAAGTCGCACCAGCTGCCATTAAAAAAAGAGTTTCAGGAAACATGGTTCTCTAAAGAAGAAAGTTCGTATTCCCGTATAAAAGCTGGTGATACGAGTTGGACTCCTTACCTCATGGAAGACTTCCTCTATGAACGTCCTTTTGTGAACTTGGCTCTAAACGACGCTGCGACATTGGATCAATTGCAGGGAATGGTCGATTCTGCACGTAATGCATCCTCCTTGAACCGAAACTGCTTTTATATTGGTTCGAAGGATGGTGTAAACTGTGCTATAGGTCTTTTCAAATTGGCAAATGACTTGAATTCAACTCAAAAGAATTTGCCTCTTTCGGGCTTAACGGTTCCTCTCCGCTTCAAGTCGGAATCCGACTGGTCCAAAATGGGAGTGAAGGTTGACCGCTGGGAACGTGTGCCAGGACTTAGGTCGGATGGATCGCCTGATGACACGATTGTCCCCATCCGTCATGTGGAGCGTTATGAAGTCCCTGCGATTACGGTTGAAGACTTGATTGAAAAGTATTCGTTCGTCGTGGACGATTTGATGCCTCATCGCTTACGTCAAATCCGCATAAATTTCAACTTTCAGGAAGAAATTGCATGGGAATGCGACATAACCAAGCCGGATACGAGTTCGACTGCATGCACCGTGTACAAACGCTCCGGTGGCGGAAATTGGTCTATTGATTCTACTGTTGGCGACAATGGACGTGTAAAACACCCTGTCAAGAAAAACGGTCAGTTTGACTTTGAACCCCGAAAGTATGGTTATGTCAATTTGCTTACGATTCAAAAGGATAACCAGAATACGGTTACAGTTTCGACAGTGAACAAAATTGGACTTTCCAATACGCAGCGATTCTACTACCTGTTCAAGGCGACAGCGAACATGCTGGAACCCAAGTGGCCACTCCGTGGGGTCGCTCTCAATAAGATGAAGGGTTTCTGTTCGTATGCCAGTGCACTCGGCTACCAGGGATTCCGTGTAGTAGGCGCAAAGGATAAAATATTGACAGACTCTATGGGTACATATGAAAACTTTACCGAAAATGTGGATATGCAGATGGCCGTATCGGAGTTTCGTGATGCGTCCGGTAAACTTCTTTATGATTCAAGCAGTGCTACATTTGTTTCGCAACAACCGGCTATTGATCTGACAGAAGGCTCGTATGTATGGAAGTATGCCGCCAGTATCGAAAATATCGAGTCACCCAGTTCGCATGCGGACACTTCGAACACTTACGAGGTCCCGTTCCGAATCGATAGGACTCCGCCCAGGTTTGAGGTCGTACCCGAATCCCCGTTGATAAATCCTGACAGTACCCCGTTTGTCGCACGGTTCAAATGGACAGATCCGGCCTTGACAGCACCCGATATACGGGCGATGCGCTGGACCTTGGAACGGGCTTCAGGGCAGTCGTCCGGCTCGACATTTGTGCATGTCTGCGATTTCCGCTCGCTTTATGAGGTATCTACGCCTGATTTTGCCGTTGCCTGGAATGATAATTGTCGAGCCGAGGTCAAGAAATATGGAGACGGGCTTTATCGAGTCAAGGCTTTTGCCGTGGACTATGCGGTGCCTGACAGTACCGTTTACAAGAAAATGAACGGGCTTGTAAATGCTATTGCCGCAAGCCCGAATTATGTTGAACAGTTCCGTTGGCCGACTGTTGCTGATTCTGTAAACACTTCGACGGAATATGCCTCGTTTACGGTAGATTCCCATAAACCCTCGTTGGTCATGGATAGTTCCAAATCGGTATTTACTGCTACGGCCGATTCCCTGCTGAAAATCGCATATGTGGTACATGACCAGTATTTTGGCGCGGATAGCACGCCTGTTACGGTCAGGTGGGACTTTGTACATGCGGCAGATAAGTTGAAGGCCGATCGTGCAGGCGACTCCGTTTGGGTGAAGAAAGATTCGGTGGAGTGTGCATGGGAAGAAAGCGGCTCCATGCGCCTGGAGGACGGCTCCTATGTGCTTCGTGCCCAGGTGCGCGATGCCGCCGGAAACGGCTCTGTTTATGAAAATCTGGCGAATCTCCGTGTCGACAAGACTGCTCCCTACATTGAAAGTCTTGTGAGCTCCAGTCTTATATCTCCTGATAGCGCAACGCTCAAGGTGAACGAAAAATTCGATGTGCTGTCGAACAGGCTCGGCGTGGAGTGCCGTTACCACATTCTTGGAGGCGATGCCGATACTAATTGGCACGATGTCCCGAGAGACTCCCTAGAACAGTACGAAAGGGTGTTTGCCCTGGATTCGGCAGTCGTTGGAATATCGCATGGTAAACGTTATTTAGAAGTTGCCTGTAAGGATGCTGTCGGAAATGTGTCCTACCGTACGGATTTGTTCCATGTGGGAGCTCGTTACCCGACCATTACTTCTCCCGACGGTAGCGAAAAGATAACCTCGGCTCTTGTGGCGATAACAGGTATGGCTCCGCCATCGGGACTGTCTGATTCTGAACATGCTATTTTCCGTTTGCGTTATAGGAATGTAGATGGTCTCGTGCCGGAACATGCCGCTTGGCAAATGTCGCAGGCGTATGTTGCCCAGGCGCTCCGCTCGGGAACGCAAAATGTGTCTCGTGCGGCCCAGGTGAACGAGGGCGTGCTTGGCTACATTGACCGCAGTACACCAGAAGGCGAAAAGATTGCCGGTACATACGAAATTGAACTTTCTACTTGTACGGCGGATACGGCATCCTGTTATGCGGATACCTCCCTTTGGATTTCCGATACAATGACCGTTTCCTTTAACATGGTCTTCCATGAAGTGAATGATGACAAACCTACGGTAAAATTCGCACTTCGTGTAAGGGATACGTTGAATCCAGTTTCAATGACTGTCGGGAAGGATTCACTGGATGTCTCGCTTACGCTTTCGGGTGCCTTTAAGAACAATTACTTGATTCGTGTTTATGCCGAAGGTGACGACCATGTGGGAATATTTGAAAAATCCGTGTCAAAGGCCTTCCGCAACCCTTATTATGGTTTTCCTGCTGATACGGCGAAATCGAAGGGAGTTTGGTTCTATCAGGATTCCCTTGGTTATCACCTGAAGTGGAAAGGGCTCCCAGAAGGGGATTCCCTCAAGGTCTCGTTTGCTTCGGATAGGTTTGGGAATACTTGCGAGTCGGCTGCCGGAGGCACAAATTTGGGCAGCTGTGTTGTTCGTGCATCGGCCTTCAATTTTGTGGATTTGCCTACGGTAACGCGTAGTTACCTTGAAGATTTTCCGGAATGGATACCTCCATCCTATGTGGATAGCGTCATGATGCTGGCGGGAGATTCCGGACACATCCTTATGACTGCCGAAGCCGCTTTCCAGGTGTCGTTTGTCCGTGATTTTGCCGACACATCAAAATCCAAAATTCCTGTTTACTTCGCGAGTAGCGCAAAAGACGGCTTCTACTGGGGAAATCTTTCCTTGGTTAGCAGCGATACACTTGATCCGCTTGTTACGGGATGGACGGTCAATCCGCAAACCTATGGACTTGGATTCAGATGGAACGGCCTCATGGCTACGGATGGTTATCCGAGCGCGGATAGCGTGAAAATTTTTGCCGAGGTGACGGAGAATATATCGGAAAGCCCATATATCTACATTGACTCTGCTGTCATAGCACTGAACAAGGCTCCTGCCGAAATAGTCCTGGCCAATAAATTTGCCGATTATGTCGTGTTGGTAAAGGATTCGGCTAGTGTCACCCTAGACGATTCTACGCAGAACAAGATTGACTTTAGGCTAGGCTCCATGAATTTCTATTACGGGTTAAAGAATCAGGATGCCTATGTGGGAATATCGATCTGGAAAGGCTCAAAATTGATTGCCGAATTGCAAGACAGTGCGACACTTGTGCGCGCCAAGGCTTCTGACTCGGCCTACCAAGTGAAGTGGGATGGCAAGAATGATGACGGTAATGCATCTTTGAGCGCCGGAACATACAAAATAAAGATTAGCGCGGTTCAACTTGACGGTACGGCCGTTCCTCCCAAGTATGCGACTTTCAAGGTGAAAACGGCTAAGAACATTCTGGACATGACTCCGGAGAACCCGAAGGATACTACGGGGAGAAACTCCGCGGTTTATGTTGCTGAGGCGTTCCTTGATTCAACAGGTGTTTTCCGGTACGAGCCTATGGCTGATTACCGGATTGATGCCAGCGTACATGGGTATCGTTTGCCAAATGACGGCCTAAAGAATGAAATTCCTCTTTCAGGGACGGTCTCCGGGACGCAGGAAATTATCGGCTATGAACCCAAACGCTTTAGCCTTGCGCTCAAGAGGCACAGGAAAAATCTGGATTTGGTTGTTGTGTCGCGTCGTAAAGGAAAGTTGGATGAAATAACAGGGTCGGTATTTTGTGAAGAGACTGGAAATTACGATTTTGATAGTGTAAGAACTGATGTTCTCCATTTTGATTCTGAACACAGGGATACGACTGTCGCCTACATATTGAAATACGGAGGAACTGGTTATGGGTTTAATGGTAGGAATGGGCCTGGAGATGGTACTATTGATTTGGCCGTGCTTACGGTAAGCGATTTCCAACGTATCTTTAAATCGATGCCGTCGAATGCTAGTGACTTTGAAGTTGCAAAAAATAATTCTGTTTGGAAATTGACCGATTTTACATATGATAGTTCTGAATACAAAATTCCAGGAAACACTTCAAAAGGACTGGAGTTGGAGTATAACAAAGATTTAGGATGCAATGTCGTTATGAAAGATTCCATTCTGGATTCTACATGTGTTTATGGAAAATCCGGAACTACGACAGGATATGACCCGAATAAGAGTCTTTTCAAACTGTCGATTCAGCCGAATGCGGATGGAAAGTTCTACTCGCAGAAGGGGAAGATAAATTCTCATTGTGGTGATGACGACTGGCTTCGTTATACCTATCAGCAAGTCAATGTCGTTTTTGAAATTCCGAAGGATGACTATTGGGATGCCCCTATCGGCATGGATAACTTGGTAAACCGTACTATACGTTTTGACCATACGAATAAAACTGTCTTTGCCAAGGATTCCTCTTCGTCGGATGGCTACCTGGCAGCGATGGATAGCCTGGCTAGGGTAAAGAATGATGTTTCCCTCCGCTGGGCCAACTCTTATCACGACGGTTCGGCGTTCGTCTTTGACAAAACTTATGGTTTGCTGACACCGTTTGAAACTCAACGATTGCACTTCTTCCCTGCCAATCAGTTCGAAGGTGGTCTCAATATGTTCCTGTTTGCCGATGAGGACGGAACGCATGCCCAAGATGCCCGGTTCGAAATGAAGTTCTATGGAGGGGGAACCTCGCAGGATTACTTTGTGGCCAAGGCTATCGGATTGCCGACTGTTGGAGAAAGTGAAGACGGCTGTAATTATGACACATTGACAAATGTCCTATTAGGAATGGGTGGCGAAAAATACTGTCAGATAGACCATGATAGCAAAACATCCGATATCAAGAGTACGCCATATTTCTCAGGATATTCCAATGTCGAGTTTTATGTCGGTCGCAACATGGTGTGGAGCGCCGAAACGCGGCGAGATACGATTCCCTATCCCGCTCAGGCAAATTGGCGTGATACTTTGGAAAGGAATGAATGCTTGAAATCTGGCCAGGACTGGAAATTTGCGGAAAATGGTTCGAATCCCTGTTTTAAATACTATGACTTTGGGTCCAGAGTGCATTATTATTTCGCGGATTATGTGGACTCGGTCTGGGCCAAGGAAATCCTGCGTACTACGAACGGATCGGTCTTGCATGACAGCGTAATCGCTAATCTGGCCAATTCTCCTCGGGAGATTTCCCGTGATCCACTGTGGTCCTCTTTTGTACGGAATGTCGACCAATCCAGGATCGGTTCGAATAATGTAGGTTCGGGTCTCAATGTAAAGTTGGATCCGGATATGTACGACGCAACGGAGCATCGCTTCTTTGTCCCGTTGGACTCGGTACGTCTTGTAAATAGTGAACTTGTCGGTGGCGGAGTCAATGCCCGTGTGGATAATCTTAAGCCGGGGGTATATCCCAAATTCATTACTTTTAGCGGTGATGAGGATTCGCTCTATGTCAAGGCAACCGCGTTTACAAAAAAAGTTGCATATCGCAAGAGCGAGGACCCGTTTGCGAAACCGCTCGTGCGTCCCTTGCAAGATACAATACCTTTCTCTCGTCTGTATACAAGACCCGAGTGGGGCCGTGAGACAATCCTGAAATCGGCGAAACTTGCTCAACTGGATGGCTCTGAACATACTCACTTTAATCTACTTGCTACGCCGAACGATTCGGTTCCGCTCTATGTCGGTTTTAAGAGGGCAGATTCTATATCGTTCCATCGTCTAGACGAGTTTGTGGAGCTGTATGCATACTTGGATGCCAACAGAATGTACAGCCTTTCATATTTGAATGACACTTCTTTTTACAGCATTAAGGATTCCATCGAAGTCAATACTGCTGGCTGGCGTAGCCTTGGCTGGTTCAATGTGAACAGGCTTCAGGGCAATACGACCTTCCTGCTTACATGGGGTGATAAGAGTGGTGCTTCTTACAACTTTAGCAAGTTTGACATGGTTATTGGCGCTAGAGCGACATCGTCTGGTTCCAAGACGGTACAATCTCCGTTAGGAGAGCTGTCTGTCACTTTTCCGAAGAACTCGCTGGATGGAGACAAGGATGTTACGATACGTTCTATAGATGCCAAAAACTATCCATTTGAGGTGTTCAATAACCTTGCCCTGAATGGGCCCATAATGGAGGCCCTGCCTCGGATGACGTTTGCGGATACGGCGAATCTGCCGCGTGTGCAAATGAAAATCTCCAAGGAGGAGATGGAAGCTATGCATACGTCTCCGGAAACGATAAAACTATACAAGGTGGACTTTACACAGAAGAAATTTGTACCGCTTGAGGACGCCCTTTATGGGTATTTGGATGCGGATGGTCGGGCTCTTTTGAACAACGGTTTTGCGTCGAATACGGTAGCGACGTGCACAACGGCTACAGATGCTCGTTGCTATAGCAAAAATAAGGAATGGGCATATTTGCTGATATCGGCAGAAACACGCTCCTTCTCGGTCTTTACGGCTTTGGATTCCACTGTTGCCGAGACGCCTGATTATTCGATTAAGGTTGTGCCTGAAGTTGCCGATGTGGATAATCGCCTTATTCTTGTTACGGGAATCACCCGCTACAATCTCTACGTGGATGACGATGCTGTTTGGGCTAATCGAAACGACTCTACGCCTCCGGAGGCTCTTGCATATACCCTCGGTTCGAATGGGTATGCGCATGTTCAGCTTCCTTCGCGTGGAAAGGCCCTTGATACGAACTATGTATTTGCGATAGCTCTTTCGAAACCCGATCCTAATGGCAATGATTCCGAACTTCCTGCGGCTCCGGCAGTTGCACGTGCAATTACGGTCAATACGCAGTTCGCCTGTCATGTGCCACAAGATTCTCTATGGCTTGGCCTTGATAATGGTTATCTTGCATATGCGGCGGGGTGTACACATCCTGGATATGGAATTGTGTCGCTTTATGCAGATGGAAAAATGGCTGCTGAATTCCGCGGAAACATTCCAGATACATTGGTTTATGACGGTCTTCTCAGGAATGGAGGAAACGATATCGGAAAAATCCCGTATGGCGTTTATGAATCCCGTTATGTAGGTGTGTCCGCGCTTGGTATGGATAAACAGATGGCAGGCCCTCGTATATATACGGATTCGGTGCGTCCTTCAATTGACTCGTTCAATGTTGCCGTGGAATCTGAACTTCTTGACCGGGTTTTCCATGTGTCGGCAAGTCTTTCCGATACTGAATCTGGAATTGCTCGAGTAAAGGTTACACCGGTGTTTGGCAACAAGGAATTGAAAATCATTGAGGCGATGCCGGATAGTGTCGGTTTTGTGAAAGTCTCTTTGCGTCTTACCCGCAAGCAATTGACCGATTGCTCCGGTTGCAGGCTTTCGCTTTCGTTCCGTGTCGAGGATTATGGTCACAACTATAATGTTCGTGATTATTTCTCTGGAAACTTGTATCCTTTCCCGGCGGAACTGGCGCTTTGGTATCCGGCATACGAGGGGGCTGGGAATCGTGTGTACGAAATTATAAATGGGGTGCACAATCTTGATGTTACACGCATGAATAACAAATGGGGAAGTGATGTAGGCCTTTATTTTAGTCAAAATACCGATTATGCGTTTGGAATCAATGGCCTTGTCGATTTCGGAAGTACTCCTTCGTATTCCTTCGAGGCTCGAATTAAGCCGGGGAACCCCAACGATAATGGTTGGCATGAAATCCTTAGTTTTAAGGGTGTAAATGCTCTTGACATTCGTCTTTTGCAGAATAAACAAGCCCTGAAACTTGTCGAGGGAACGCATGCCTGGAAGTCGGGCTCCATCTTGCCTCCCGTAAACAAAACTTGGTCTCATGTTGTTGTGACGGTGGATTCTGCTCATGTCAAGTTCTATGTCGATGGAGAACTGAAGAATGTCCAGAATTCCGGGATTTCACAGGAGCGTGAACTGGAGGGGGTATTCTCCATGGGCAAGAGCGGCAGTGATCCGTCCTATCTTGGGAACATCGCTGATATCCGCATGTACTCGCGTGCGTTGACTGCTGCAGAGGTCGAGGAACTTTCGAAGCCTGTAACCGATACCGGCGAGGTTTCCGATGTCATCGTTGTCGCCGTGAAGGATATGGATGTCGTGAGCGGATTCTCGGACGAGTTCTCCTGCTCCGTGGCTGGTAACAAGTATCTTGCATCGGGCGATTCGGCAACACTCACGATGTCCGTAATCGTCGAAAATGCTGCGGACTACAATGTCGTGCTGTACGCAAGATCCGCTACGGTTGGCGATAAGTCGGTCTATGTCGGCGAATCAAGCTTGCAGGCTGGAACAGCTGCCGTTTTCAATACTTGGCGTGCAGTGACTGTTTCTGGTGTGTCCGTCCATCTCACGGCGGGTACGCATTCGCTGACGCTGAAGGTTCCTGCCGGTGTTCAGATAGGTGGCGCAGCACTCACGACTGCCAACATTCCGGCCTCGATGATTGCCTGGGGTGTAAGTACCTCCGACAATGTTGCCGGAATTGTGGCTGCCGATACTGTTCGCAAGGTGAAGTCCTACTTGCGTTATGAAGGTTACCCAGAGTCGACTACGCTTCGTCCGCGAATCCGTTTGCGTAACATTTCTAATGAACCTGTGAATGGGTTCTCAGTCCGCTACTATTTCCGCGGAGAGGATGCTGCGACTGCTGGTGCTGAACGCTATTGGCCGAATAATGTGGAAACATTCCCTGCGGTTCATTCCGAGAGCGCCAATACGGGTTATGTGGAATGGCATTTTGCTGAGACGATTCCAGTTGCTGGAACAGTGTTTGATGGCGATGGACCGCATTTTGGACTCTACAATGCTGACTATACTCCGTGGAACGCTTCCGACGATCCGTCTTTCGTGGATCCAAATTCCGGATTGGTTGCGAATATCGATGGATTCTACGAGGATGCGGGCGTTGTCGTCCTTGATAATGACAACAACCTGATTGGCGGTTCCTGCGCAGAAATGGAAGATCCTGTATCGCTCGAGACCAAGGCTCGCGTGCTTGCCTCCGATATGCGAGGTGACAACCAGGCGAGCGAGATACACTTCAAGGTGGAAAATACGGGTAATGTCTCGTTGAAAAACTACGATGTGCGTTACTACTTCTTCGTGGAGGAAGGCCTTGCGCCGGATTATGAACTCAACGACAAGTCGGAATGTGCCTCAGCCTCGATGGAAAGCCTCGGTTCTGGTCGCTGGCAGATGACAGTCCATTGCGATAAGCCGCTTGTCGCGGGTAAAATATGGTCGAATCCAGTGAAGGTTGGGCTGCATCTACCGGGCTGGGTGAAAATGTGGAATGTAAACGACGACCCGAGCCACGACAGCCTAGGAACGACAGAGCGGGAAACTCGCAACATTTGTGTGTTCGACTCCACGGGATATATGCTCTATGGCGATGAGCCTATTTGGGCGTTGCCTGCTACAGACGAAATCGGTTCTGATTCCGTCGATCATGTTGACTTCGGCTACCATGCGCCGGGTTCCATTCCTATAATTCGCACCTCCGATGGACTTGTGCTTACGCTTGATAATTGGACTTATGTGGAGCTGAGTCTGGTGACTGCCTTGGGACAACCCGTAAAATCTATCTTTAACGGGGCCCTTGCTCCGGGCGACCAGTTGGTGTATGTTGATTGGACTGGCATCGACATGAGCAGGACATACTTGATGGTTAAGGTTGATGGAAGTATTAAATCGACTAAAAAGCTTTCTTTGCTGTAAGGATTAAATTATGAACAATGTAATTAAAATTTTCGTTGCTATTGTTTTTGTCTCCATCCAAACATATGCACTTAGCTTGCAGACTGTGTTTGAAAATCAAAGGAAATCTGCGTTCCCGGACACCTGCGAGATGCAGATGCGTACTACGGTGACGCTCCCCAATATGCCTCCTCAGGTTGTGAACATGGCTTTGCTTACTGCGGGGGAATCAAAGTCCGTAACCACTATCAAGTCGAGCATGATGCAGATGGAAATGGTGCAGAATAATGGTCGGATGAAGGTGACGGATTTGAAAACCGGGAAGAAACTCCCGTCGCAGAACATGCCTGCGCAGAATCCTGCCGATGTGAACAAGCAGATGGGTTCTCCCGAAGACTACAACAATCCTGTCGCCGAAGGAAGCCTTTGGAAGATTACTCCCAAGGACCCGGCTAAGCCGACGCTTTATTACTCGCAGAAAAACAAGCGCGTGATGAAAATGAACATGGTCGTAAATGGAGCTAATTCAGTAAGCGAATTCGAATACTGCGATAATTCCTGCTCGCTACCGGGAACACTCAAAAAGGTGACTATAAAGACGAATGCTCCCCAAGGTGGTGAAAGTACAGTCGTTCTTGAAGTTTTAAAGGCGAAACAGAGACATTTGCTGCCGATAAAGATGTTTAATGTGGAATAAAACAAAAAAGCGGACTTTCGTCCGCTTTTATTGTAATTGTATCTTGCAGTTTATTATTCGCAAGATTTAACTGGATCCTTTTGGTCGCGAAGCTCCCTCAGGATGACGAAGATGCCGTGCGCTTATGACACGGCTTCGTCGTATTAACCTTTCGCGATCATGTTCATGAGTTCGGAGTCGAGGCGTTCGGGGTTGTTGTACTGCTCCAGATTGTTATGGAGCGATTCGCCCTTCGAAACGAGACCGAAGTCGAGATTCTTGTAGTTCCAGTAGCTGTAACCCACATCGGCATCGCGGAGAATGTCGAGGAAGTCGCGCATCCAGGCAAGCTGATACTTGCGAGGAACTTGTACGTAAACGCCGAACTCGTTGCAGCTTACCGGCAAGTCGTACTTGGCGCGGAAATCGAGGGCGTTCTGGATGCTCGCTTGCAAGCGGTCCTTGTCCCATCTGCCGTATTCCACGTCAAGGCGGGTCGTAGCGCCGGTTTGCGGAGCGGCGTAGTCACCCGGCCACGGGCGTTCAATCTTGAAGAACGGATCGTCGATCCAGGCGGCACCCTGGTGCGTGAACGTCACCGGCGTGTAGGTATGGAAGCTGTAGATGGCGTTGTCGTCATCGAGCGGCGTCAGGAATTCGAATTCCCTGGCACTGTTCCACTTGTTGGCGCCTACGACGATGGTGTTCTTCGGGGCGTGCTTGCGGATTTCCCAGAAGATTTCGTCCTTGACTTTATCCCAAACCTTGGAATCGCTTGCGGCCGGTTCATTCAAAAGTTCCATCATCACGCGCGGCATCGAGCTGTAGCGTTCGGCCAAGAAAGCCCAGATCTTGCGCGTGTCCTTGCGGGCGTTCGCATCGGCAAAGAAAGCCTGTTCGTGGTTGCTGGCGAGGTGGAAGTCGTGACCCGGGCACTTGTGCAAGTCAAGGATCACGTCCAGGTCTGCATCCTGGATGTCCTTGAGAGCCTTGTCCAGGAGTGCAAAGATTTCTTCGTCCGGCTTGAGTTCGTTGCCTTTAAATAAATTAAAGTAGTCCACCGGCAAGCGGACGTGGTTGAACCCCGCATCGTGGATGCGCTTGAAATCGCTTGTCCCAAGGAACGTCTTGATGTGTCCGACGACTCCCGGAAAACCGACCGGATCCTTTTCTTCGATGCAGTCAACCTGACTGAACCATCCTCCCAAATTCACTCCGCGCAATCTTTCTTTCTTCATGCGTGCCATCCCATACTTTGGCTGCCGTGGCAACCGGTTGAATGAATAGGTTATTCGTTTACGATGTTCAAATCTTCGTCGGCGATATTCAAGTCCATGATGACTTCCATATCATCGGGAAGGTTATAAAAATCTACAACCAGGCCCACCTTCTTGTCTTCGTCCTTCTGCTTGTCGAACTGGACCACGTCGTAAATTTTCATTTTGACGACAGCTTCCTGCGTCACAGGAATTTCAATGGTCATACCCTTGCTGATGGGGCCTTCTACAATCTTGCCCTTGAATACCAGACTGGTCTGGTCTTCGCCGAGCGAGGTCTTCTTCACGTGAAATACAGCCATTATTCTTTAGCCATTAATTTTTATTAATCGGTTTCTTTTTTCGTGTGGACATCAATTCTTCCACGCATAAAAATTTAACTTTTTTACATGCCTCTCCGTGTTGGTCGAATCCCTTTTCTTGTCTGTGCGCCGTTTTTCTTCAATTCCGTAGGGCGCGAAAATGTTTTTTTTGATACCGAATTTTTTGACGGGCCGCCGAGCGTGCATTGTGCGGGGCTTAAGGATGGTTCCATCCACCTTTCTCCGGCGTCCTCGATCACCTTTGCGCAAAAACCGGGTGCCTTTGTCTTGTCGCCTTCGCTTTGCACGTCCTGTTCCTTCGAGGTCCGTTCGGTCAAGCTGTTCTCGCGATATCCAATCGAGGAACTTTCGAACAAACGCATCCGTATGACTTCGCAAAGTAAAACGTCTGTTACTTTGTTGAGAATTCTCCTCGAAAACCGCTATGGACTTTCGCCCGAATATGTGCCGGGGCTTGCCGCCGAAGAGTCTGACGACGCCTGCCTATTGATTGGCAACCTGGCTCTCGAAGAAAATGAACGCCACCGCTTTGCGTACAGCTATGACCTGGGGACGCTCTGGCAAAAATGGCAAGGACTTCCGTTTGTCTTTGGCGCCTGGATTATTTCGAAGGAAGCCCTTTCGCCAGGCTTGAGGCCCACGCTCGAATGCTATATGGAACATCTTGAAAAAGGAATCCAGGAGTTCCGCAGGGATCCGGCCAAGGCTCTGGACGTATGGCTTTCGAAGTACCCCGTCAGTCTGCCGCGCCCGATTGTTGAAGATTATTTTAGCGTTCTCGATTACCGCTTTACGGACGAACGGAAAGAGTCCCTTGCCATATTCTTTAAATTGGCCGCCCAAATGGGGCTTGTCGAGTCGGCTCCTCCGATAGAGTTCCTGCAGTAATCTATTTTTGGAATTAGAGTGTGGTGTTGAGGATTCGGAGTTGAGAATGATAGAAGAAAAAATTCTAATCGTCGATGATGATGCTTCTGAATTAAGACAGAACACTGAAGTCCTGACAGGTGTCGGATACGAAGTCATCGGGTGCAAATCGGGTGCCGAGGCGATAGAGTGCCTTAGCAAGGAGCGCATTGCGCTTGTGCTGCTGGATGTCAATATGCCAGGGATGAACGGCTACGATGTTTGCCTGCAAATCCGTAAGCATTATCCGTTGGACGACCTGCCCATCATCTTCCTTACCAATCGGGAAGACGCGGCGAGCGTGACGCAAGGGTTCCAGTCGGGAGCCTCTGATTTTGTACAAAAGTCTGCTGCGTCTAGCATTTTGCTTGCAAGGATCGGCGTCCATTTGCGCTTGTCGAGATCTCTGAGGAACTTGCGCGAAATTTCTCTCACGGATGATTTGACCGGTTGCTATAACCGCAGGCATGCAATATGCTCCCTCCGTGAACATTTTTCCGAAAGCAAGCGTTACGGAACGCATTTCTCGATCGTTTATTTTGACTTGAACGGGTTAAAAAAGGTCAATGACCAGTATGGGCATTTGGCGGGCGACTTGCTGCTCCGTTCTGTCGTTACGACAACAAAGAAGCTGCTCCGCGAATCGGATATGTTGTTCCGTATGGGCGGTGATGAATTTATGGTGCTGTGCCCGGATACCGATTTGAAGGGTTCGTACGTTTGTGCAGAACGTATGCAGAATGCAGTGAAGTCGTTGACGATTGTCGATCAGGCAGTCGGGTTTGCTTACGGTGTCGCCAGTTCTGCGGAAGACTACAAGGATATGGACGAAATGCTGCGCAGCGCCGATTCGTCAATGTACGAATGCAAGCGCAAGATGCGCGAGGGACGAGTTTAGAGGAGTGAGCCGCACCTTCGGTGCTTTGAGCGGCGAGTTAAATCTTGGCGGCGGAGCCGCGATAAAAAAACTCAATGCTCAAAACT
>Ga0265299_10002599_pt1 | contig 18308 bp, 10 predicted proteins | sample AusTroGonzalo_MG_4_FD_193485 | JGI IMG/M metagenome (GOLD analysis project Ga0265299, IMG submission 193485) | Bovine rumen microbial communities from tropical cattle in Woodstock, Queensland, Australia - Gonzalo_02 | ecosystem: Host-associated > Mammals > Digestive system > Stomach > Rumen ... | reverse complement strand
CACTCCGATACGTTACCCGCCATATCGAACAGACCAAAATCATTCGGACGGAACTGAGCTACACGCATTGTGCAGGTTCCCGTATCATCATTGTAAGCACCGCGATAGGGCTTGAAGTTAGCGAAGAAGCATCCCTTGGCATCACGGGCATAGTTGCCACCCCAAGGATACATAGCCATCTTACGACCGCCACGCGCTGCATACTCCCATTGTGCCTCTGTCGGCAGACGGTAGTCCTGTGCGCCCAGCTTCGAGTGGCTATTGAAGAACTTCGTACGCCAATTGCAGAAAGCGTGTGCCTGTTCCCATGTAACACCCACAACCGGATACTCCAGATAGCCCGGGTGCGAGAAATACTTCAAGAGCATCGGGTCGTTGAACGAATATTGGAAGTCACGAACCCAGCACAGCGTATCGGGATAGATAGCGATAATCTTATTGGTCTTCAGGTCACTCGGCTCAATCAACGGACGATAGATGGTACTATCACGAATAGCACCGTTCTCCTCTACCCAGAAGCTATCAACACGTGCCGTTGATCCGGGAGGATACAGACCCTGCGTAACATCGAATTTCTTGCTCACGCTCACTGCCTCATCGTAGTTGATCCAACTATAACGATAGTGCAGGGCATTCACGCGGAATGTTCCGTCGCCGTAGTACATCGGAGCCAAGGCTTCTTTCACTTCCTCGTCCTTGCTGTTCCAAGGAATTTTCTTGCGCCAGTTCAGCTGGAAGTGCTCCTCGTCAAACTCTTCGTCTTTGGGTTGGATAGCATAATCCGTCATACCTGCATTCACCAGGAAGGTCAATGCCATGGAGTCGCGAACCCAATTCACGAACTGCTTGTACTCGTTGTTCGTGATCTCGGTCTCGTCCATCCAGAAAGCTTCCACGGTAGCCATCATCACATTATCCGGCTGTTCAAATACGGCCGATTGTGTGTTAGCGCCCATCATGAATGATCCTTTCTTAATGAAAATCATGCCATAGGGGTTAGCCTCCTTAAAGTTACCGGCTTTAGCGATACCGACCAACTCTCCCGCAGGACCATTACAACTTGCCAATGCGATTGCAAATGCGATCAATGGCAGAATCTTTGTGAGTTTCATATTCTTTTTTTGTGTTAATATTCTTGGTTAATACTCTTTATTCTTCGCGTCTTGTTACAAGTATCGTACGCTCTTATATCTATTTGTTCTTTTTGGCTTTAGTATGTTAAATCCGTATGCCAAGTATATCTCATGGCTTCCGGCGCTTTCCAGCATCAGTTTGTTGTGCGGCACCTCAAACGTATATCCCAGTTGCAGACCCGAAATGATGTCTATCCCCAGCAGTACGTTCACGCTTCCGGCTATTCGGTATCCGAGTCCCCAGCGGTAGCGATCCTTGAAGTCGCACATCAGCGTCACATTCACATCCCACGACCGGAAGTCCGACATCACCATGGCCGACGGGGTCAACACCCACTCTTTATGGTTCTTCAGCCGCCAATGATATCCGCCCGCCACGTACATGGTGCCTACCAGCGTGATCTCCGAATAATCGTCCCAATCCACTACCGGTCTAGTCACGTGCGAATAGCTGGCTCCTACCCACCATGTCGGTGTGGCATAGTAGATGCCCACTGACATATCGAACTTCATACCCGATTTGCTGCCTGTCGGTATTGCAGGGTCATTCTCGATGAAATACTCCGAGTCCTGACTCAGATCCTTCAGGTTGACACTGTCTCCCTTGAAGCCGACATTCACAAATCCCAGGTCTATTCCTCCGCTTAAATATCCTTTTCCCAGCCGCTGACGGTAGGCGTATTGCACATGCAATGCCTGATTGGTAAACAGTCCGAATCGGTCGTTCATGAACCGCACACCCGCGCCATGTCTGGTTTTGCCTATCACAAACGGCGATGAGAACGAAAAGTAGGTCACCATGGGAGCATTCGGAATGCCTATCCATTGCATGCGGTGCAAACCCGCCACTTTCATCAAATCGCCTTCTCCCGCCGCCGCAGGATTGTAGGCTGTTGTCATATACATATATTGCCCTATTTGCGGGTCAAACTGCGCCTTCACAGCAGCAGATACGATGACCAACAACAGCAGAACAATACATTTTTTCATCCACATTAATACTCTTCTTCATCAAAGAAGAAATCGTCTTTTGTCGGATAATCCGGCCAAATATCCTCTATACACTCATACACTTCGTCCTCTTCCTCCAGCTCCTGCAGGTTTTCAATAACCTCCAACGGAGCGCCAATTCGGTTGGCGTAGTCCAGCAGTTCCTCTTTCGTTGCCGGCCACGGAGCATCCTCTATTTTCGAAGCCAATTCTAATGTCCAGTACATAGTCTTACTTCACAGTTTCTATAGGTTGTTTCTCACACCTCAACGCCACCCTTTTCCGCACCCAAAAACACGCGCAAAGACGCGAAATCAGGCACCGTTAGGGTGCTTCTAATCGAAATTATCGTGCAAAAGTAGTAAAAAGTTTCGATACGTGCAAACTTTTTTACGATTATTTTGCATTTTTTCTTATTTTTTTTGTAAAGTCAATGTTACAAAATCATTTTTTTACCCGCGAACACTCATTTTGACCAAATTTCACTTTTTTTGCCTTCTTGCTGACATAAAGTTCGCGAAAGGACGAAAAAATAATCAGAAAGTCTATTCAAAAAGGGTAAAATCGCGACATTTTGTTCATTGGCTTTTTCGCTATTTTCTATCCATCGGAGTACATTTCGTTCCGAACGGCGGGTGATGGTACGGCATACATGTGCCAAGGCTACCGCACGACTTCCAGAGGGCAGCAGGAAATCATGGCTGACGGGTAAGGTCGCTTGCATGGCATCTATCCAATGCTCCAGCGTCTGCACATCGTCCGTACAAATCCAATCGCCGGGCGCACCGGCCAATGCCGCTCCAAGGTTAAACAGTTTGTTCTGCACAAAACGCAGCTGCTCGTCCCATACGGATGCAACTACCGACTCCTCGGCACGAAGCAGTCCGACAAAACTATTCAGTTCGTCCACCGTACCATAGGCCTCCAGTTGCAAGGAAGTCTTCTCCACGCGCGTGCCGTCTGCTAAAGACGTTTTACCGCCGTCGCCTGTTTTTGTATATACTCTCATACGCGTAATATATAATTTCGTTTCAAATAATGCGAATCAAAGAATAGCAAACCGTAGTGGTACAGGTCCATCGAACTGGTCACCTCCTCCCGCGCGCACAGCTGCCTCCATGTCCGATACATACCTGCATCGGCGTGTATGTCATCCACAACTACTATCGACTTCGCATGCATCAATGGGCACAGGTATTCGTAGTATCGTAAGGTTGCCTCGTAGGTATGGTTGGCATCCATGAATACGAAATCCACCTTATCCTTCCTCGCGCGCGCGTATATAGATAAGGTGTCCCCGATATCTCCTTCCACCCCTTCTATATTCCGGATGCCCAGAGCCTGCCAGTTTTGTCGGGCGATAGCCAGTAATGCACCGCTTCCCTCGAAGGTCACCACATTGTTACGTTTGTCCGGCAACGCCAGATAGGCGGTGGTCAAACCCAAGCAGGTACCTAACTCCAATATATGAAGCGGCTCACCCTTGTCATGCGAAAGGAACTGAACGAGTCGAAAGAGTAACTGTGCCTGTTGCGCAGGTTTTACACTGCGAGCAGCGATGGTTGCTACACGACGTGTACCGGAACGACCGGTACCGAAATCTTCCACCTCTACAGTCCTTTCCGATTGCAGCATCTGGCGACGGCAGGACTCTATGTCCGACCAACAGTAGAACGAATGGCGATCGTAAAAGAGCATCCGCACCAGGTAGAACAAGTAGGGCGAATGAATCCCCTCTCCACCCGTATTCCAGGCCGTCAACTGGTGACGCAGGAATGCCCAGCAACGATATAAAACTTGACCTATTCGCATATTTCGACCACAAAGGTACGGAATAATTTGCATTAATGCAAATTTATTTGTAATTTTGCACCATGATTTTGAATTATATCTGGATAGCGCTGATTCTTCTGGCCATTCTGATGGGATTGGTGCAGGCCGTTTGTTTTGGACAGACGGATATTTTTTCTGTCATACTGAACTCCACTTTCGATTCGGCAAAGACGGGTTTTGAGTTGTCGTTGGGATTGACCGGAGTGTTGTCGCTGTGGATGGGTTTTATGAAGATTGGCGAGCAAGCCGGTGCGGTGAACACCTTGGGTCGGGGAGTAACACCTTTCTTCACGCGTATCTTCCCGGACATACCGAAGGGACATCCTGTCTATGGCTCGATGCTGATGAATATCGCTGCGAACATGTTGGGTCTGGACAACGCGGCCACACCGATGGGACTGAAGGCTATGCACGAGTTGCAGGAGATCAATACGGATAAATCCAAAGCCAGCAATGCGATGATTATGTTTGTGGTACTGGGTGCCAGCGGATTGACGCTGATTCCTACCACCATCATGGCGTACCGTGCCCAGCTGGGAGCAGCTAATCCGGCAGATGTGTTCCTGCCGATACTGATTGCTACGTACGTAGCCACCCTGGTCGGACTCATCTCGGTATGCATCGCACAGCGTATCCGCCTGAAAGACAAAGTGGTATTGGGTACTATCATCGGCCTAACCGCTTTAGTCGGACTGCTGGTTTGGGGTGCCACGCGACTATCGCCAGAGTTGCTTACGACCGCCTCATCCGCTGTTGCGGCTATTTTGCTGCTGGGTGTTATCTGCTGGTTTATCATCCAGGCTCTCTGCCGCCGCATCAATGTATATGACGCGTTTATTGAAGGTGCCAAAGGCGGTTTTCAGACAGCCATCGGCATAATACCCTACCTCATTGCCATCCTTGTAGCTGTGGGCATGTTCCGCGCTTCGGGTGCCATGCACCTGCTGGAGCAGGGTATCGCCTGGTCTTTCTCGCTCTGCGGCATCAATCCTGACATGGCGGCAGCGGTGCCGACGGCACTGATGAAACCGCTCAGCGGCAGCGGTGCACGCGGACTGATGCTGGAAGCCATGACAACGTATGGTGCCGACTCGCTGGTAGGACGGCTGTGCTGCATACTGCAGGGAACTACTGACACCACCTTTTACGTATTGGCCGTGTATTTCGGCAGTGTCAATATCAAGCACACGCGCCATGCGGTAGCCTGCTGTCTGATAGCAGACTTGGCAGGTGTCATAGCGGCATTTGCCATTGCTCCTATATTCTTTCAGTAATGTTTAGCCGAGCTTGGCCAAGGCCAGATTCTCCTTGCGTGTCATTTCCGCCCGAGTTTCGGGTGTTTTGTCGCCTTGTCCGGTGAGGTGCAGCACGCCGTGAATGAGAATTCTGTGCAGTTCGGCATCAAAGATGCCGCAAAGGTAGTAAAAAAACTCATGTGCAAATGTTTTTTGGAAAAAGAGTAACATTTTCTTGTACATGTCAAATAAAAGCAGTATTTTTGCAAATGAAATGGATACGAAGTCTATTTACGAACTTGGGCGGGAATATAAGTCGGAACTACTTTTTCTGATTATTCTTTCAGCGTGCGTAGCATTGGGACACTGGTTGTCTCAATTCATTCCTGTAGCATTTATTGAGAATGTGCTCACCCCTATCCAGCATAGCATGAACACAGCGGTTTGTTGGGTGGGAGCATGGCTACTGTTCCGCCATTCGGACGGACTGCGAATACGCAGGGCTAGCGCGTACGCCCTGATTTTTTGGGGAATAGCGGACGCAGGACTGCTGCTGCAGGATTATGTATTTCATCTGCCGGTGCTCCGTATCGGTTCCAATGCACTCAATGCTTACCTGTTGCTCGTTTGTAACTTCCTTGGGTGGATTTTGCTGATTTATCCCACCGAGACGCTTCGCCCCGGCTGGCTGAACTTGAAACGGGCGCTACTGCAATTGGGTCCGTTGATAGCATTGGTGGGATTGGACTATCTTGTTCCGATTGATTTGCGGTGGCTGATTTCCTTATATCCGGCCATGCTGTTTGCCCTGGTGCTCACGCACCTGCGCGCATATAGAGTATGGTGTGAAGAAAACTACAGTTCGATGGAGCATATTGACGTGCAATGGATAGTGCGTTACCTGTTTATGCTTCTGGTGGTTGGTATTTCCTACCTGTATGTATGGCTGTCTGACAATCCTGGGCGCATTGTCACACAGAATTTTCTGCTGTTCTTTATGTTCACCTACAGCATTGAGCAAATTCTATTCCGCCATAATCCATGGGAAAACATCCTGGTGAACGGCGACGAGACGGATGAGCAGACAGAGCAGTCGGCCATGAGCGACGAGCGGGAACGACTGGAGCAATGGATGGCCACGGAGAAACCGTATCTGAATCCAAATCTGCGACTTATTGACTTGCAAGAGGTATTACCGATGAACCGCTCCTACCTCAGTCAACTCATCCACCGCGAATACAACTGCTCCTTCTACCAATTTATCAACCAGTACCGCATCAAGGAAGCCAAACGACTGATGCTGGAATATCCGACGATGAAGATTGAGGAGGTGGCTACTCGTTCCGGCTTTGCTTCACGCATCGTATTCTCCTCCGTATTCACGAGACAAACCGGAATGTCGCCCCGCGAGTGGAGCAAAAAAATGTAATAATTCGTAAAAATCTCATACGTACGCGTAAGGATTCGTCAAAAAAGCGCACACGCATATTGCGGGTACGGATTGTTTTGTGTACCTTTGTGGAAAAATTAATTTTTAGTGCTATGACAAACAAATTCGTTTTGGCGGCTACGTGCTGCCTGATGGCCATGAGTGCCACCTTCCTCGGTTGCTCCGACAACAGTAATGACCCCTCACCCTCCAGTTCACAAGCTGCGAGAGCCGTCAAGGCGGAAGCTATCTATACGGTATCTTTATCCGCTCAAACTGTATCAACCTCTCTCAACGATGTTTCACTCACCATCCATTACCAGGATGCCGCCGGTGTAGAACAGACAAAGGCCATTACGGCAGACGGAGAGAAAGTATCCGTTATGTCCGCCTCTCTTCCGGCACAGTTCAAGTTCTATCTGACCGGCTCTATCAAAGACAATTCCAAGTCGGATTACGATTTAGGCCTCACCATCACCAGGTCCATCTATGCTCATCTGAGTGACGGAAGCAATCAACTCATTGCCCAAAGGCAAAAGAGGGTAAATCACGCCGGAGTACAGAACACTTATTTCATTAACAATATTCTGCCCGGCCTCAACCGAGAGACCACAATCAACGACAATGTTTCCTCCGAGGGCGAGGTAGAATAATAATTCTAAAAACCGACCCCATTAGGCGTGCGAAGCTGATTACTTCGCACGCTTGCAAATAACAAAATAAATTGTATTAAAATTATGCGAAAAAAGTTATTCTTTCTTTTGCTGTGTACAATGTCTCTTTGTACATTCACAGTACGCGCCAACGACTATCTGGAGTTGGCAAAGCACTATTCCGTTTATGCCGGAGGTGCCAATTTCATTCACTTCAAGGTTCCCGTCTGGGCCTATGGTAAGGCGAACAACTATTACTTGAGCAACAGTACCGCCTCCTATATCGTGCTGACAAAGGACGGCTCGGGCAAGACAGTGGAGCAGACTCCCGTTGCGTTCACGATGTTCACTTCGGAGCCTTACGGAGAGAATGACAAACTGGGCACCAACAAGGGTACAGCGTGGCAGAAAGTGAATCCCGGTCAGGGCGTGGTAGTAGTCACGTCCATGTACAACGGTACACGCCTCACCATCAACGACAACGGCAACATGGAGTTCGCCCTGATTCAACAGGTAGCCGACGACGGCTATTCGTATATATCCATGCTGGAGTTCGACTGGTATCCTCCCGAATCGCTTAACGGCAAGGATTTTGTAGTCCGGCTGGACCTGAACATCAACAAGAGTTCGTCCGCCACCACCTGTTACGAGAAGCAGTTCCGCTTCAACGGGCCGTTCCGCGGCGGCGACAACCTCACTTCGCCGCAGCTGAGCCAGCCCTACCTATATATGGTAAACGAGACAGGCGCAACGGGTTACGGACAGGCCGCCGTGCAATACACGACCTTCCAGAAACCCGTATGGTATGTCACTACCGCCGAGCCTACCGACACGATCAAGACGAGCGAGCAGTCCGGTACCATTTTCATCAACACGAGCGATACGCTGCAGAGCCAGTTCACCGCTACATTCAAGGTATATCGCGAGGAGTCGGTCAATACAACCTCCACAATCACTGCGCCGGCAGTTGATATTCCCCCGTACCACAGGATTCATAATTTCATGACCTTTGAGGACGTGGACACATACGGCTCCTACACAGGTAACAACATTATATCGTGGGAGCTGAAGAACCCCGAACTGGCAGATATAATTGATGGCGACTGTTTCGAGATTCAGCGCGCCACCCTAGCCGATTTCTCGGACGCACAGACGATTCAAGTACTTCCCCTCGTCCGCAACAATAGCGGAGACTACACCTATGTTGACAACTCGTTCCAGGTGAAGGCACACACAGCCTCGAACACCACCGGGGACACCATCAAAAGACATGTGACGGCGGAGGAGCAGTCGTATGACCTGCTGGATGACAACGGTGAAAAGATGTGCTGTCTGTACCTCAAGATGATAGCCAAGGAGTATGTCCTGCCCTCGGCACCGATGTATTATCGTGTGCGCCGTGCGTCGGCCGCCATGTGGGGCTGGGACCATGAGTTCGCTAAATCGGATACACTGATGAAGCACAATTATCTGGCGCCGCTGAGCCCCGTGCAGTCGAACTACCGCCTTGACGAGAATTTTGACAAGAACCGCACCGTACATTTCGATATCAAAATTGACAACATGGAGATGGGCTACCGCCCGATTTCCCTGGACAAGTGCGACCTGGCATGGAGACGTCAACACACCACCAGTGACACAGTGGATTTGCAGGTAGTGTATGACCCAATGACCCACACCTCGCGGTCACAGCAAGGCAATCCGTACAAAAACGTCAGCGTGTATGTCTATGCCACTCATGAGGGCGAGGAACTGTACGGCCCGGCGCCGGGTAAGAAGTTGGCTGGTTTTACGGACACACTCCGGGTTCCCCGCGGCTGTCAAGCCACCATCAAGATTGAGTCCGAGCATTCATACTCCTGGCCAACAACATCCCGCACCTTTAAAAACATTGATGACCACACGCGCATCAAATGCCACTATTACAAGCCGGAAACACAGTATGAGTTGAGATGGGAAATCGATCAAATCTATAATATCTCGCCAGAGAAGGTTACGCCGGCAGAGTTGGCTCAAATCAAAAAGAACATGAACGCCATCAAACAGCAGTTGTTGCCGCAACTACTGAAAGAAACTAACGCTTTCAACCGTTGTATGTGGGACCGCACGGCACGTCTGCTGCTCTGCCGCAAGAGTCTGGAGACAGGCGCAGTAACAGAGATAGTCGTACCGCAAGACAGTATTCGCCGTCAGGACGACGGTAGTTGGCTGGCGCACATGACCGATGTGGCCGGCGAACCCTGTACCCACTACGCTTATTCGGTGCGCATCGACCAAAACGATGCGTCGATACATGTTTGCGACTCATCCTATCTCCAGCCCGTTGCTATGAACGGCCCGAACCTGTATTTCGACGAGTCGGCCACCATCACCTCCTTCACCGCGACACAAGGCGAAGCGCAAGGTTACCACAAGAACGGCATCAGCCTCGTGTGGAAACCTTCTTCCGCCGCTGTGGACGAGTACTTGCTGACGCGTATCGTCAAAGGCAGCGACCAGGTGCCAGACACTATTCTGCGCACGGTGGACAACAATTATTTCGACGAGTCCGCCAAGCCCAATGTACACTACGAGTACACCGTGACCGCCCTGTACGCCTGCAACGGCAAGCATACCAACCACTCCGCTACGGCCGAAGGCTGGCGTACGCCCTACGGCCAGATAAGCGGTACCATCCTAATGACGGACAACTGCGGTATGGGCGGCGTTCAAGTGAGCCTATCCGCCAACGGGCAGACAATCCGTACCGTCACGACTGACGCCACGGGTTCATTCACATTCGACAGCTTGACATACAACATGCCCGCCGGCACCATTTATACAGTTACGCCGACTTCGCAATACGGCACGTTCAGTTACAACCACACCTCATCCGGTATGGCCTCCGTCAGTCTGGCTTCCGACAGGGCCCTAGTGAGCGGCATTGATTTTGTCAACACATCGTCCGTGCGTTTGAGCGGACGGGTGCTCTATCATAACACCACCATTCCTGTAGCCGGTGCTGCCTTTGTGCTCAACGGAGACACTATCCTCCGCAACGGTTCACCGCTGCTATCGAGCATTGACGGTAGTTTTGAGCTATCGATACCCAAATCCATGCCATGCCGCCTACAGGTGGCCAAGAAAGGGCATACTTTCCTTAATGACGGCTGGCTGTTTGTCACGGGAACGGACACGACCTTCTCGCTCGTCAAGGCGCTGGACGGCGTGCGGTTCTATGATATGACCAAGGTGCGTCTCGTCGGCCGTGTAGCCGGCGGTAATAACCAGAAGGCACTCAAGCACGGCTTCGGAGTTGGCAAGAACAACCTGGGTGACGACCTGCAACTCGTGCTCATGCTCGAGGGCGACAACACCGCCCATGTCGTGCATGACCCGAACGACCTGACCCGCGACACCATGCAACAGCGCGTTGCGTACACAGGCGTCGGAGGCAAGCAGGTCGTGACCAATACCCTGTTCGAGCAGAAGCGTATCATCATCCGTCCCGATGTGAGCACGGGCGAGTTCGCAGTAGACATATTCCCCGTAAAATACAAAGTGGTACAAGCCACGGCCAAAGGCTATGCCACCCTGCTGGCAGCAGGTTCAGGAAGCGAGACGTTCGACCTTTCCAACGCACCGCTGACCCTCATCCAAGACAGCCTGAAATCGGGTGGAATGACCTATCATACGCAGTACAATGCCATCTATGACCGTATCTATCATAACCCCGTACAAGTACAGTTGACCCAGTTCAATAATGGTATGGAGGCGGCAGGCTACGGAGAGGCGAAGATACAGGCCAGCTCCATCCGTCCGATGGAGGATGACGAGATTCCGATGTATGTCAAGGAGCCGGACGGCACGGTGGAATACCTGCTGGGCTATCCGGTGTTCGCATACAACCGCCGCTATCTATTCATGGCCTCGGCCTATGAAGAATACCGCTATAACAACAGTCCTGCCGGTGAAATAGACCGCGTGCCGCAACGCGGCGGCTCAGTGACCGTGCAGAATGGTATGTCGAAGAACACCGACCGTACGACCTATCAACTTGACAGCCTCGGACGCAACAAATCCATCTGGCTCATGGTGGATTATATGGATGTGCAGAGCAGTTCGACCAACGCCCTGCGAACCGTCTCCGTCTCACTGCAGACAGAAGGCAACACTGTTGAAGCGACGGCCTTCCGTGCCTTCGTACAGGGTGCGCTCATCCAGCCCGAGACCTTGCAGTCCACCGAAGCCGAAATCAAAGTGCTCGATATCGTCCGTGACCCGGGAGGAAACGGCAGTAGTGCCTATGTGGAGTCTGGAACCACCTATAAACTGTCATATAAAGAGAGCTACCAGTGGAAAGTAGGATTGAATCTCACCCTGATGTACGGTGTGGGCATCACCCAAGACATCGGTGTGGTATTCACCGCCCCTGCCGGACCCGGTAATTATATTGGCAGCACCATTAATACCAAACGCCAATTGTCTGCCACTCTTCCTATCGTGACCCAGTGGAAATGGGGATACCAGTACGACTACTCGCTGACCACCACCGAGCGTATCAGCACCAGCAGTGCCAAGGTCTTGGCGGGTGTCGGTGCCAATGCCGATGTTTTCATTGGAACAACCATCAGCCAGCTGACCGGTAAAGCCAAAACAATCGCCCTCATCACCGACAGCCTCTACCAGGCACGTCAGCCGGCCATCCAAGCCGGAGTCATGAAGGTGCTCGCACAGGGAGAGGACACACTCGGAAAGAATTTCTACCTCGTTACCGGAGAAAAAGTGGTACTCGGCAGCCGATTGGAGAACAGCTTCAACTACTCGCAGCACTATATCCTGAATACGATTATCCCGAACTTGGTGCGTCAACGCCAGAACTTGCTCATGGATTTCGAGGACGAGGATGACGCCAAAGCTATGGCTAATGCAGTAGGCCATCCTGTTTACTGGAACTTGCGCACTGCACCGGTAAATATGCGTGACACCCTGGCGGATGAGGATTATTCGATGGTGCTGCCCGATGGGGACGCGGCCTTTAACGACGAAATCGGAGCACTGGACAATATGCTCCTGCAATGGCTCACACTCGTCTATGTCAACGAGAAAGAGAAAGTAACGGCACGCTCGTCCGGCAAATATATTGGCACGTACTCCGTCAACTACGGCAACACCTACACGCGCTCCGAAAGTTATTCCGCTACGGACAGCTACAACGAACTGCCGCAGAATTGGGGATTGGTAAAAGAGGAAACGGCAGCCCTTGGCATTAACGTGGCACAAGGCATTTTAACCAGCCTTGTAGATAAGAATTCCGGATTCCTCTGGGCATTCAGTGAGCCTACTATCGGTACAGCACTGGCCGATGTCGTCTCACAATACGTGTCGAGTTCAGCCAATAATAACGCCGGAAACGCCGGTAACGCCGGAGGAGGAGAAGCTGCCGGAGGGCAACAACCCGCAGAAGGAAATGCCAATGGTAATAATAATCAAGCGGCAAACGCCGAGCAGGATAAGAACAAAACTCTCGGTGTCAAGACCAACAAATCGGAGTGGGATTGCAAGCTCGAGCCTGTACTCAACTACAGCTCCGACCGGAACAAGGCGAGGGAAGTGAGTCTGAAGAAGAATGCAGGTTTCACGCTGGTGGCGGACGACCAGGGAGACATAACCGTCTCTGTCTATCGTCCCAACATAGACTCAACTTGGTTCAAGAACACCGCCTATATCCGCAAGAATGTCGGTTCCGTGGAACCGTACGGCAGCTATGTGTACTACACGCAGGCCGGTAGCAGTTTCTGCCCGTACGAAGGCGAAGAACGTACCCTGTTCTACAACCCCGGTACCATCATCGGCAACGCCACGGCGCAGATTGCCAAACCCGAACTGTCGATTAATACCTACGAGCTGACCAATGTACCGTCTGACCAGCGCGCTACGTTCCGCATCGAACTCAAGAACGGCGGTCAGGTGGAGATAGGAGCCGCAGCCGCAGGACAAACCTTTGTTCTCAGTTTCGACGGCACCACCAACCCCTATGGCGCCAAAGTGTTCCTCAACGGTGCGCCACTCAACCAGGCAGTGGATTACACCATCAAGCCCGGACAGACCATATACCAGACCATCGAGGTGGAGAAAGGACAAGTTGATGACTACGAGAACCTCCGTCTGAAACTAGCCTGCAAGGATTGTTCGAAAACCAACACAACGCTATCCTTCTCCGTGCATTTCATTCCCGAGTCTTCGCCCGTCAGTCTCGCTTACCCGAGAGACAAATGGGTGATGAACACCCTTTCGGCGCGTGACTCTGTCGGCTATTACCTACCCGTCACCATTGATGGATTCAATATCCATCATAAGAACTTCGACCATATCGAGTTCCAATATAAACTCTCCACGGAGAACAACGAGGCCTGGGTGAACGCCTGCTCATTCTATGCCGACGACAGCCTTTATAACGCCGCCACAGGCAATAAGGCCAAGATTGTCAACGGCCGCATAGAGCCCTTCCGCTTCTACGGCGAGCGTGACCCCAAGGAACTGGACTATGACCTGCGGGCTGTATCCTTCTGCCGCTACGGTTCGGACTTTGTCACCAAGGCATCTCCCGTTATCCGCGGTACCAAGGACACCCGTCCGCCAGTACTGTTCGGCAAGGCAAGCCCCGCCAATGGAATATTGACGCTCAAGGACAATATCTCCATGCGCTTCTCGGAACCCATCGCCGGCAACTGGCTTGACGAGGACAACAACTTCCAGATACTCGGTGTAACCAACAGCACGGGCATCACACAAAGCACCTCACTCTATTTCGACGGACAGGAAGGCCATTATGCACGCACCAAAACTGAACGCGAACTGGCCTATACTGATTTGAGTGTTGACATGCTCATCAAGCCCGCTGTGAAGGGCCGCGAGATGGCTCTGTTTGCGCACGGTGATGATGACTACAGCTTCACCTTCAGTCTCACCGCTGACAACCGTCTGAAACTGACTGCCCTCGAACTGGGAGAAGTGGTGGATACCAAACTATCCAAACCGATGAGCACTTTGTCCACCACCGATTTCACACGCGTTATAATGGTGTATAATTCGGAGGCCAAAACCATCCGCTTCTATGCCGGTACAATGGATATTACGGACAACCCGTCCACACAGTGGATGCTCCAGAACTATGCGTCACCGATTATGGTGGGTGGCACCATCGACAGCACCAATCTCTACCATGGCAACATGATGGAGTTGCGCGTCTGGACCAAACCACTCACGCCGGCTGAAATCAGCAACACCCATCTGCGCCACCTCACCGGCTACGAATATGGACTTCGGGATTACTATCCGATGAACGAGAACAAAGGCAACGAGTTGACTGACCTTGCTACCGGTGCCACCCTATTTGCCAAGGGGTTGAACTGGACCCGTCCGCAAGGATTATCACTGGCTACCACAGGGGCTGCCGTACGGCTGCAACCAACCCTGTTCAGCCGCAGCGACGCGGAAGACTACTCACTGCTGTTCTGGTTCCGCAGCACGAATAGCGGGCAAGACACCATATCGCTATTCGGCACCTCGGTAAACGACTCTACCACACTGGAGATTGCGCTGCAAAACGGCGAGATATCGTTCCGCACAGGTTATGTGGAGGAGGCAGCCACTGCCGCCCTCACCGACGGCAACTGGCACCATTGCGCTCTGGTTGTCTCACGGACCTCCAACTACGGTTCGCTGACTGTCGACGGTCAAAAAGTGCTCCTATTCCCCGCTATTGAAACAGGCGCTCTCAGCGGCACCAAAGTATGGCTCGCCAAAGGACTCAAGGGAAACATTGACGAGGTATGCTTGTTCGAGCAACCGCTGCCGGACGAACTGGTGCGTGAATTCTACCAGCAATCGCCCAACGGCGAAGAGATGGGCTTGATTAACCTGCTCACCTTCTCGCAACTCAAGCGCAATTCCGCCAACGTGATGGAACTTGTGTTCTCATCCAACAACCAGCGCGTGTTCAAGGATGCCAACGGCAAGACGGTCAGCAAGGTACAACCGTTGCTCCTTGACGACCTCAGCGTGCAGGGCGATAAGAACAATTCGGCACCGCTGCGCGACCGCGGACTGCTCACCCGACTGCCCTTCACATGGAACTACCAGCTGTCTGACCTGCTGATTAACATCAAGTCACAGCCGCGTGAAATCAACAAGCGCACCATGTACATCACTGTGCGTGATGTGGAGGACCTCAACGGCAACCGCCTGCCCTCGCCCGTCACATGGACGGTATATGTGGACCTCAACAGCGTTGATTGGAACGAACGTACCCATCGCGAGAAACTGACGGATGACGAACTGACACACCGTTTCACCATGGCCGTATCCAACACGACCGGTATGACACGCCAGTTCACCATTGAGCACCTGCCCTCGTGGCTCACGGCATCGCCTGCACAGGGAACACTCGAGGCAGAGGAGAAGAAAACCATCACCTTCACCATCAATGCCGCCGAACTCAAGATAGGAACGCATCACCAGGTGCTTTACCTGACCGACGACCAGGGTCTGTCCGAGTCGCTCCTGCTGGAGATAGCCAAAGAGACCGAGCCTCCCTACACCGATGTGGATTTGAACCGCTATCCATTCAACATGTCGCTCTGCGGCAAGGTGCTCATGAGCGAAGCAGGCAAGACGGTTGTCAACACCACGCCGGAGGATTTCGTCTATGCTATCTATAACAACGAGTGTGTCGGCGTAGCGCATTGCACCAACAATGGCGAGCTCTATCTTACCGTGCACGGCAACGAAAAGATGACCAACAAGTCGATTCGCTTCCAGCTCTGGAAAGCGGCTACGGGCAAGGCTTATAACCTCACACCGGATACCCTCGTGCTCTTTGCGCACGGCGCTGTCTATGGCTGCGGACTGGATGCACCTGTACAACTGCAGTCCGGCGGTAGCGAGATGCAGACCATAGCCCTCAATCCGGGATGGAACTGGGTATCCACCTATCTGGATATACCTGCCGCCTTGCAAACGGCTATCACCGCTGAAATGCCATGGACGGAAGGCGACCTTATCAAGAACCCCGCTACACGCAAATTCTGCACCTACAGCGAGCAATACGATAAATTCATCGGAACGCTCAAGAATATCGATTATACGCAAATGTATATGGTCAATTCGTTCGAGGAAAACATTATGCACCTATTTGGCTTCACCCTGCCGGAAGACTCGATGAAACTGACGCTGCAGGGTGGAGGCAAATGGACCCCTCTGTCGTGTATGTTCAGCCAGGTAGTGACGCTGCGCGAGGCGATGTCCGACTACTACGACCATGCTTCGACGGGCGACCTCATCAAGGCGCAAAACCGCTTTGCCGTCTTCTCCGCCGACAGACGTTGGGTAGGTGACCTCTCGGCTCTCACGCCGGGCGAGGGATACCTGTTCCGCCGTATGGCTGAAGGACCTGTGACCATCCACTTCTACAACCGTGCAGCCAATGGCGCACCCGCACGGCAAGCAGCCCACAACAGCCGCATTGCTGCTGCGCAAACGAATATGACGATGATCTGCAAACTGAGTAGTGCCGCACAAGGGGATACGGAAGTAAACGCCTATATCGGCTCCCGCCTTGTCGGCGTGGCCACTAAGATAGACAGCCTCTATTTCCTGACTATCTCGTCCGACACTGACGGTGAACTCCGCTTTGAAACCGGCGACGGCGAACAACTCGTGCCCACCGTCCATTCGCAAGTATCCGCCATCCGTTACCAAGCAGACAGCCACCATGGCACACTGCAAGCACCTGTGCTGCTGCAAACAGTGGATGAGGAGCGTGAACACACCTATAAGATATTTGAGAACCAGCATGTCATCATCATCCGGGGCGGAGAACGCTATGATATGACAGGTAAGAAACTGCAATAAACAAAATCAGGATTGACTTATGAAAAAGTATATGCTAATCGCGTCTTGTGCCTTGCTGCTTCTGGCAGCAGGGTGCAAGAGCCAATCGGATAACGAGCCTTCGGCTCCCCAGCCTTCACAGCAGCAGCTGGCCACTCTGTACGGCAATATTGAGCGGCCTGCTTGGGTGGTTTCGCCGGATTATGACCTCACCTCATCCATGACGGCAGTAGTCCGCGTAAATCTCAAGGAGCAGTTCCCTGCCCTTGCGACCGATTTTGTCCTTACCGAAAACGACTTGCTGGGGGCTTTCTCCGGCGAGACCTGCTTGGGTGCTATTACCCCCGAGGGTGAATTGTTCTTCTTGTATATCGCGGGGCCCGCTGCCGGAGGTTCGTCTTCTGTCACCCTGCGCTATTACTCTGCGCATTACAAGAATCTTTTTGAGGCCAAGGATGCTTTCCCATTCAAGAACGACACGCAGGTCGGCACTGTTTCGACTCCCTTTGTTCCGTCCTTGGGTTTGTAATCTAAGGTTGACACCTACGCAAAAAAGCGCCCGAAAAGGCGCTTTTTTATTTATACACACAATGCTGAACCACTCTGAACAACCCTCCCCCCCCCTGGGGGTCATTTGTTGTCTATTTGCAACCGATACGAGACGGAAATATTGCTGCCTTTGCCATAGCTCCTATCCTTTTCCGGTAAATAAACGGCTTAGTCCAGTTTGGCAAGAGCCAGATTCTCTTTGCGTGTCATCTCGGCGCGTGTCTCAGGTGTTTTGTCTCCTTGTCCCGTCAGGTGAAGTACGCCGTGGATCAGGATGCGCATGAGTTCAGCGCTGAAGCAGTCGTCGGCCTGACCGTTCGTGGCAGCAAACTCTTGTCCGTTGCTGCGTACGGTATCCAGCGAGATATAGATATCTCCGGCAATGCGTCCGGGTGTCGAATAGTCGAAGGTGATAATATCGGTATAGTAGTCGTGCTCCAGGAACTGTCGGTTCACCTCCAGCATACGCGCATCATTGCAGAAGATATAGGTGATATCTCCTACGCCGAAACCGTAGTCGGCTGCCACACTGCGAATCCATCGGCTGATACGAGCCTCGTCCAGTCGGGGCATCGTCGTTCCGTCTAACACAAACCGTATCATGCTGCAAAGG
>Ga0265299_10002596_pt1 | contig 18336 bp, 11 predicted proteins | sample AusTroGonzalo_MG_4_FD_193485 | JGI IMG/M metagenome (GOLD analysis project Ga0265299, IMG submission 193485) | Bovine rumen microbial communities from tropical cattle in Woodstock, Queensland, Australia - Gonzalo_02 | ecosystem: Host-associated > Mammals > Digestive system > Stomach > Rumen ... | reverse complement strand
GAAAATCCGGAAGCCGAAGTTGCAGCTCATGCGCGCCCTCGACCTGCTCATCATCGACGAAATCAGCATGGTGCGCGCCGATGTGCTCGATGCGGTGGATGCTGTTTTGCGACGCGCCCGTCGGAGTACGCGCCCGTTCGGAGGTGTGCAGCTGCTTATGATCGGCGACGTCCACCAGCTTGCACCCGTGGCAAAACCCGACGAATGGGAGATCCTTTCGCCTTACTACGACACCACTTACTTTTTCGGCAGCCATGTCCTGCGTCAGACTCCCTACCTTTGCGTGGAGCTCGACCATATCTATCGTCAGCACGATGCGGAATTTGTCAGTCTGCTTAACAAGGTGAGGCACAATCAGATGGATGCCGAATGCATCCGGATGCTGAACGCCCGTTATCTGCCCAGTTTCACGCCAAAGGATGGCGACGGCTACATCACGCTTACCACCCACAACTACCAAGCGGACGACATCAACAACCGGAAATTGGAGGCGCTTCCCGGCAAAAAGTTGGTCTTCGAAGCCGACATTGAGGGCATTTTTCCCGAAAGTATGTATCCCACGCGCGAAACGCTGGAACTCAAAATCGGGGCGCAGGTGATGTTTATCAAGAACGACCCGAACCCTGAAAAAGCGTACTATAATGGTAAAATCGGCAAGCTGACCGACTATGACGAGAAGAAGGGGATGCTGGAGGTTACTTGCGGCGACGAACACGTCACCGTCTCCACAATCGAATGGACTAACATGGATTTCCAGCTGAATGAAGAGACGCAGGACGTGGAGGAGACGGTCATCGGCAGTTTTACGCAGGTGCCTCTGCGGTTGGCATGGGCGGTGACCATCCACAAAAGCCAGGGTCTGACCTTCGACAAGCTGATTGTGGATGCAGGGCAGGCTTTCGCCCACGGACAGGTCTATGTCGCGCTCAGCCGCTGCACGTCGCTCGAGGGGTTGGTGCTGAAGACGCAGATTTCGCAGCAGGCGCTCGTCAATGATTACAGGGTGGACCATTTCGTGGAGGCGATGCCGGAGCGCGAACCTTCGAAAGAGAAAGTGGATTTGCTGAAACAGCAGTACGAGTTGGAAAATCTATCCGAACTTATCAATTTTCAGGAAATTTACCGAGGCATCGGAAAACTTGCGGGACTCGTGGTCGCGTACAAGAGACTGTTTGAGGCCGAGCTGATTCAGGATTTGATGGGACGGATGGAGCGTGTGCAGCATGAGTTGTGCGACGTGGGGGCGAAGTTCACTCGCATCCTGAAGGCAAACCAGGCGGAAAATCCGGTGACGCCGGAGAACCAGCCGCTGCAAGAGCGTCTGAAGAGTGCGGCTGTCTATTTTCATGACCATCTCGACGAGATTACCAACGGCATCTTTGAATTGCCGTACAAGACCGATAACAAGGCTGTGAATGAGCAACTTACGGAAACCTTGACGGCATTATACGCGAGTGTGCTCGTCAAGCGGGAGTGCTTGGAGGCGTGCAAGGATGGTTTCGATGCTGCGGCCTACCTGCGGGCCAAGTCCGCCGCCATGATGAAGTCGGAGAAGAAGGAGAACCGTCCGCCCGCCATCAAGGACGACACCATGGGGGAGAGCACGCTGTACGAGGCGTTGAAAGCCTGGCGCGACGAGAAAGCCGATGAAGAAGATGCTGTGACCTACAGCATCGTGCCCAACAAGACCCTGAAGAAAATTGCTAGCGCCGAGCCGGTCACCCTGCGCGAGCTCAAGGCGGTGGAGGGTATGGGACCGAAGCGCGTTTCCCAATACGGTGAGGAGATTATTTCCATTGTGCAGGATTATGTCGGTTCGTAGAGACGCATGTCCGTACCATGCCCGTTGTAGAGCCGTGCTGCAGCGCGGCTCTACAATGGGCATACACCCGTCCTTTCGTATTCGGAATTTGTGTAGATTTGCAGACCATTTTTTGTAAGATAATGAAAAAGATTCTGATATGCAGTATATTGCTGTGTATAAGTATGTTAACATACGCACAGCGATTCACTTCCTTTTCAAACGACCCCACGAAAACGGTCGAGGAGATGAAGGAGTTTTACGCTTCCGTGCCTAAAGACCGGCAGAAGGAGGCCAAGGAGATTCTCGAGCAGTTCGAGCAGATGTGGACCACCCGCATGGACGCGGATAACCAGGCTGTTTTCATCGCCGAGGCTAACAAGATGGTGAAGAAGAAACACCGTCCCATTCCGCATTTCCAGAGCCTTATCCGCACCTACGACATCTTCCTGCAGAGCCAGTACGCAGGCGAGTCCGAGACCTGGCAGAAGATTCTCGACTACCACATCGGGAAAAGTTCCACCTTCTTTCAGGAAAAGATGGAGCTTTATGCGCGCTTCTTCCAGGACAATATTATGAATCAGGGTGACAATGTGAAGTGGGTGGCCATGGGCTTCGCCGACCATCTAGGCTTTGACACCGAACCGTTTTTCGACTTCCGAGACATTGACCTGTGGGGCTATTCCGCCAAGGACAGTCTGGTGGTGAGCGGTGTGAACGGTCGCTATTTTCCTGACAAACTGCAGTTTAAGGCCAACGGCGGTACTATTTCTTGGGATCGTGCAGGGTTGGATCCGAGCGTTTATGCGAAGTTAAGTACATACGATATCGACCTGCGGTTCCCACGCGTGGTGGACAACAACGCTCTGTTCCACAACCCGAAACTTTTCCCGCAGCCGATGCTCGGGCGCGTGGAGGACAAGGCGGTGCTGCCCACTTCCGAAGAGAAGGCCACCTACCCGCGTTTTACCAGCCAGGAGGCCACCCTGCCGGTGAAAAACCTCTACAAAGATGTGGATTATGTGGGTGGTTTTGCGATGCATGGCGCCTCTATTTTCGGTACTGGCCATGGCGATACGCTTGCCAAGGTGACCATTTATAACGAAGGTGAGGTTATCATCACGGCCCAGTCGCGCAGCTTCCTCATCCGTCCCGCCAACCTGCTGTCGGAGGATGCCAAAGTCTCCATTTACATCGAGACCGACTCAATCTACCATCCGGCAGCCAATTTCAAGTACGATAACGAGAAAAAAAGTCTGCTGATTTCACGTCCGAAGCAGGGCGTGGGGCGTTCCCCGTTCTTCAACTCCTACCATAAACTTGATATGTATGTGGAGTCCATCCAATGGGTCACGACCGAGAAACGCATTGAGCTTAAGCCGATTGTAGGCAACACCAGCGACCAGCAGGCTTATTTCGAGTCGCAGAACTACTACGAGGAGGCCGTGATGCACGAGATTGCCGGCATCAATACGCAAAACCCGCTTTACACCCTTTGGCAGCTCTTCAACAGTGCTGGTTATGAGGACCTTACTATCGAAGATGTCATCCGTTGGTTTAACAAGCCGCCGTTGGATATCAAGGCAATGATGATTGACTTCGCTGCTCGCGGTTTTATCGAATATGACATCAACAACAATCGCATCCGCTATCGTAGTAAGATTGCGCAATACCTTAATAATCAGGTGAAAAAGAAAGACTACGACTATATCAAGTTGGAGTCGAAGACGCACTATGCTTCCTTGGACTTGCTTACTAACGACTTGAAAATCACCGGTTGTGAGTTCTTCGTGCTCAGTGACCCGCAGATTGTCAATGTGTATCCTATGGACGAGCTGGTTACGGTCAAAAAGAACCGCAACATGGTCTTTTCCGGTCGCGTCATTGGAGGTTTGTTCGATTTCGTGACCCACAACTGCCATTTCGACTACGACCGCTTCCTCGTGGACATGGACATCATCGACACGCTCATCATGTATGTGGAGGACAAAAACGGTCCGATGGACATGTATGGCGACTACAAGTTGCAGCGTGTGCGTAGCCAGATTGAGGAGCTTTCCGGCGTGCTTTACGTTGATGTGCCGGGCAATAAGTGCGGCATGGTCGATTATCCTGACTATCCTATTTTCGAGGCGCGCAAGGGCGGCAAGGTCTTCTACGACCAACCCTACGTTTTGGGTGGTGTATATGACCGTAACCGATTCTATTACGCTGTGAACCAGTTCCGTATCGTCAATTTGGACAACTTTGTTATCGATTCCATGAAGTTCAGCGGGGCCTTGATTTCGGGTGGTATCTTCCCGGATATTGCCGAACCGTTAAAGGTTCAGCCTGACTTCTCGTTGGGTTTTGTCCATAACACTTCTGGGTTGCCGATGTATGGCACAAGGGGCGGCTATCAGGGACGTATCAGCTTAAGCAACAGAGGCTTGCGCGGTAAGGGTACTATCGACTACATCACTTCGCACACCCTTTCCGACAGTTTGGTTTTCTATCTTGATTCCACGAACGGTACGGCCAACCGTCACATTGTGGACGAGCAGATGGCCGGTACGGAGTTCCCGCCGGCGTCCGTCGAGGAGGCTTACCTGCATTGGGAACCCTACCAAGACCAGATGTTCATCCATACACTGGAGCAACCGATGGATATCTTTAAGGAGACGCAACTCACAGGTAATTCGAAGATTACGCCCAACGGCATGTTTGGCACTGGGCTCGTGAAGTTCAACCGCGCCGATATTTCCTCGCGGCTCTTCCAGTTCAAGCACCATGAACTCTTGGCTGATACTGCCAACTTACGGATTTATGACATCAGCGGAGGGAAGGATGTCGCTTTCTCCACCGACAACTACAACTCCCACATTGATTTTAAGACCCGGAAGGGCAGATTCTTAGCCAACGGAGAAGCTTCTGTGGTTTACTTTGTGCAGAACGAGGTCAAGGCCAAGTCTTCCGAGTTCGAGTGGGATCCGATTGATTCCACGATGTTGCGTTTCAAGTGGGACGACCCGTATAAGGACACCGACATTGACAATACGCCCATCAAGGATTTGGTGGATATGCAAAGTGTTGGCAATGAGCTGTATGCGGTTGCTCCGGAAGTCAACTATCAGTTCACGGCGGTGAATGCGGAGTTCGACTTTGCGAAGAACATCATCAACGCCCACGGGGTGCGTTACATCAATGTGGGTGATGCGGCCATCACGCCCCAGCACGGCGATGTGACGATCCGCAAGCACGCAGCGATGGACATTCTGGAGAAGGCGCGGATTTTGGCCGGGCGTGAGAACAAATACCACGAACTTTACAACTGCCACGCCCGTATCCAGAGCGCGACAAGGTTCTATGCCAATGGCTATTACGATTACATTGATGCCGAGGAGCGCGTGCAAACGCTCTATTTCGACACGGTCTATTTCATGAAGGAGACCTTCGGTGAGGCGAAAATACCGAGAGAGAAGGATTTCCACTTCAGCGACCAGTTCGCCTTCGACGGAAGAGCCGAATTGCACAGCACCAACCCGTTCCTCTCTTACTTCGGTGGTGTGGAGATTCTGCACGGTTGCGACACGCTCAAGCATGCCCGTATGAAAATCCTGCAACAGGTTGACCCGAACAACATTATGATTCAAGTGCATGACCGTACCAAAGACATGGATGAACGCAAGGTGGTGGTGGCCATTGCATCGAGCAACAAGACCGGCCGGATTTACACTGCCTTCGGCGTGGCCAAGGACGAATTTAACGATGCTGAATACATCAACGTGTTCGGTTACATCACCTACGACAAGGAGACTCGCGAGTTTAAGGCAGCCTCTAAGGAGAAACTGATGGATCCGAGTGTGCCCGGCAACATCATCATCTTGAACACGGATAACTGCGAGGCGACCGGTACTGGCACCATTGACATGGGTGCGAAACTCGGTCGTGTCGATTTTGTCACCAACGGCACAATTGTGAACTATATGCTTGCAGATTCTGCGGAGATGCACCTCACCACCTCCATCGACTTCTTCTTCAACGACAAATCCATGGATTTGATGAACAAGGCGTTGGAGAAGGCTTCCCTGGATTTTGTGGATGTGTCGGGTGATGAGGCTTACGACCAGGCGCTTTACAATATTTTGGGCAAGGCCGAGTATGATCGTTTCCAGCGCAACGCCAGCATGGGCGAGTACCGTCGTCTGCCCAGCGCGCTGCAGGTCCAGTTCCTCTTCTCCAACATTGACTTTGAGTGGGATAAGGCACAGTCCACGTTCAAGTCGCAGACACGGCTCCCGTTGATGATTTGCGGTGCGAAGCAGGTTTACAAGATCGTGCCCGGCCGCATTGTCATTGAGAAGCGCGGCTCCCGTAACCGCCTATACCTATATTTCGAGTTCGAGAATCAGTTCTACTACTTCCAGTTCGACAACAACGCGGTGTCGGCATTTTCGTCCGACAAGGCCTTCAATGACGCCATCACCAGCGTGAAGCCGAAGAACAGGTTCCAGGAGCCCGACAAGGCCAAGGGACTGCCGTCGTTTACTTACAAGTTAGGTAACCGGAGTTTGAAGAACAAGTTCGTGAAGAACTATTTCACGGATATTGAGGAAGAAACGGAAACAGAGGATTAATGGAACGGATCTGGATAGCTGGGCCTTGTGCGGCGGAAAGTCGTGAACAGTTGCTTGCGACAGCGGCGGAACTGGTTGAACAGTCGGCAATTGCGGGCTTTCGGCTGGACTATTTCCGGGCTGGAGCGTGGAAAATCCGCAGCAATCCTGACAGCTTCTGCGGCGCGGGCGAGGAGGCTTTGCCCTGGCTGCAGGAGGTTCAGCGGATATACGATGTGCCCGTCTGTGTGGAGGTGATGAACGCCCGTCAGGTGGAATTGTGCGCCAAACACGACATTTACGCCGTATGGGTAGGGGCGCGGACCGGTGTCAACCCGACGGAAGTGCAACAAATTGCGGACGCGGTCAGGGGAACGGATTTCACCGTGATGGTTAAGAATCCGATTATCCCTGACTTGAAGCTCTGGATTGGCAATATTGAACGTTTTCAGAAAGCGGACATTCGGCGGGTGATGGCTGTGCATCGCGGTTTTACCGATGCGCAGGAGAACGTATACCGCAATGCCCCTGTATGGCAGAATCCCATCGAGCTGAAGGTGCGGATGCCCGAGTTGCCAATTCTCTGTGACCCGTCGCATCTCTGCGGAAATGTGAAATGGATTCCGCAGGTGGCGCAACTGTCTATGAATTATGGATTTAACGGTTTGATGGTAGAGTGCCATCACAATCCTTCACAAGCCCTTTCCGATGCTGAGCAGCAGATGACACCGGCGCAATGGGTTGAGCTGGTTACCCATCTGGACCTACGCAACGACACCCCGGATCTGTCGCTCGTCAAGCAACGGGCAAAGTTGGAAAACATTGACAATCAGATCAGTGAGCTCCTATATCAACGAATGATGATTACGGACGAGATTGCGGACATCAAACGGAAAAACCATATCGCTGTGGTACAGCCGCAGCAATGGCAACAAGTAGTGAAACGTTACACGAAGCATCCCGAAGATTCTGCATACCAAGACTTTATGGCAAAGTTCCTGGAATTGTTGCACCAGACCTCTATTGAGAGACAGAAGTAGTTGGAGGGCTGACCCCCACACTGCGGCTATCGCCTTGTGTGTTGTCTATGACCCCACACAGCGGCTGTCGCCTTGTGTATTGTCTGTGACCCCACACTGCGGCTATCGCCTTGTGTGGGGTTAATTGCACTTCGTGCGTTTTGCCTCTTCGAGGCTGCTCAAGGAATAATGATTATCGTAATACTTCCTGGGCTTTCAGTATCACCTTGTCGGTTTTGTTGATGACCGGGTAGAAGGCCTCGTCGCTGTAGAGGTTGCGGCCGATAAGCGCTTTCAGCCAGACTTTCAGCTCTTTGGAGGCGTTGGGGGTCATATTCGAGACTTTCTTCTTGTTGTTCTTTTCGTAATACTGGATGAGCTGCTGTAGCATCGCATCCGTGACACTCATGCCCGCGACGTAGGATTTCGCGTCGGGGTACTGCTGTTTCAGCGCAGTTTTGTGCTCGTTGGCATAGCGGAAGGCGAACTGGATCAATGCCGAGGAATTGGCGATGTCGTAATAGGCATCCATGTTCTCGCCTCGGTCGATGGGCACGAAGTAATCAGGCATGATGCCGCCGCCGCCGTAAACCGTTCGACCTTTCAAAGTGTGATAGACTTTTGTGGAATCGAGGTGGATGCTGTCTGCGCTCTCCATCTCGCCGTTGAGAAGCCGGTTGTAGAGATCTTCGTAGTAAGCGTCGGTGCCGTGGGTGTATTCGCGCTGGATGCAACGGCCGCTGGGCGTGTGGTAGCGCGAGGTCGTCAGCCGGATGGACGACTGATCGGAGAGGTCGAATTGACGTTGTACCAGACCTTTACCGAATGAACGGCGGCCCACGATGATGCCGCGGTCGTTGTCTTGCACCGCACCCGCCACGATTTCGCTCGCAGACGCGCTGAAATCGTCAATCAGGATGACCACCTTGCCCTCCTCGAAGTCGCCTTTTTTGGAGGCATAAATCACCTCTGGACGAACTTTCGCTCCTTCGATGGAGACGATTTCGCGGTTTTTGGGCAGAAACTCGTCGCAAACGCTGATGGCTGCGTCAAGGAAACCGCCGGTGTTGGAGCGCAAATCGACAATCAAGGAGGTCATGCCCTGCCGTTTCAGCTTTAAGATGGCGTCGTTGAACTCCTTGGCGGTAGTGCTTCCAAATTCGTTAAGCTTGATATAGCCGGTGGTGCCGTCCATCATGTAGGCCACATCCACCGTATAGGTCGGAATCACCCCGCGCGTGATCTCGTACGTGTATTTCTCCTTGAACCCCGGACGCAGGATGCCGACTTTCACTTTTGTGCCTTTTTTGCCGCGCAACAGCTTGTAAGCCTGCTCGTTCTTGATGCCGATAATGGATTTGCCGTCCACCTCCACCATGCGGTCGCCCGCCATCAAACCGGCTTTCTCGGAAGGACCGCCGGAAATGACCGAGACTACCATCAGCGTGTCGTTCATGATGTTGAACTGGATGCCGATGCCCTCAAAAGAGCCCTCCAACGTTTCCATCAGCGCTTTGTTATCCTCGGCGGTGGAGTAGGTGGAATGCGGATCCAACCCTTGCAACATCGCGTTGATAGCCAGCCCGTAAATGGAATCCACGTTGACGGAATCCACATAATACTGGTCAATATAACTCATCACCTCGCTCATTTTGTTGAGCTGGGTTTTCCCTTTCTTGCTCAAACGATTGGGGTTTATGTGCAGTGCGACCGAAAATCCGGCCAGAAAAGCGACCAGAATCCACAAAATCACAAGGCAACCATTGCGTCTATTCTCGTTCATCATCCTTAAAATCTAAAAGGCCGCAAAAATAACAATTCCTCGGAAACAAAGATGTCCTGATTTGAGAAAACAACCAACCGCATTAAGAAAAAGGCTACTTTTGCCACTCGAAGTCATAAATTCAAAAATATGTTACAAATCGGAACGAAAGCCCCTTATTTTGAGGGCGTTGACGAAAACGGGAAAGCCGTTTCGCTGAAAGATTTTGAAGGAAAGAAGTTGGTGCTCTACTTCTATCCTAAGGACAGCACGCCGGGCTGTACTGCTGAGGCCTGCGACCTGCGCGACAACTACCAGCGGTTCCTCGCTCAGGGCTACGAGGTGTTAGGCGTTAGCAGAGACTCTGCCGCCTCGCACCAACGGTTCATCGCCAAGTACGAACTGCCCTTCCATCTCATCGCCGACACCGACCTCACCATCCTGAAGGCCTACGAAGCGTGGGGCGAGAAGAAGATGTACGGCAAGGTGACCGAAGGCACGCTGCGCACCACCTACGTCATTGACGAGCAAGGCGTTATCATCGACGCCATCGGGAAAGTCGATACCAAGAACCACACGGCGCAGTTGCTGAAATAGGGATATTTGTACGTTCACGGGATTGTAGAGACGTTGCGCGCAACGTCTCTACTAATATTCGTTGATGTAGCCCAATTTTGCTCCGCTGGTCTTGTTGAGGAAGCTGTATATTTGGCGAATATTTTTCCCAGCAACATTGGTGAAATGGGCCCTGAAGCCTTGGCTGTTCACCCGCTCTATCGCCCACTGCGCTCCGTCCATCATCATCTCGAACTCACTGTGCGGGAGTTCGTCGAGACGTACCTCTTCCATATATTGCAGCAATTGCTCGTATTGGGCGGCGGACATTTTCTTATGCCCTTCTTTTACAGAATAGGAAATCTCTCTCCACGTGTTTGGATCATATTGCGTAAAAAGGATTTTCCAATACAGCATCGCATTTCTTCCATTTTTCAATATGCGAAATGCCACGGGTGGATGAAAGGAGGGGAAAAAGGAGAATCGGAAGATAGTTTCGTCCTTTCGCAACGTTTCGTTATAAATGACAGGTTCCTGCATTTTCGTCAAATCCTTGGAAAAAGCGTGGACCCAGAAAAAGGACTCCCAAGCAGCAAGGGAATAGTCTTTTGACGCATCAAGTCGTCCGTCTTCCGACCAATTGATAAGGTAGGAATACGGGAAATGAACGCCCTCAACGGTATCAAACGGCAGTTCTGCCAGAGGATTGTGTGTTCGGTGCAATACTTGTTCCAATTGCAATACAGGCATGTAGATTTCAGTAATGGTCTCTGCGTCAGGACTCATTTCCAACACTTTATAGAAATACTTCAGGGCGCTGTCGCCCGGATGGGAAACCACAGCTGTGCAATCATAATAATCCTCCCAGTCTTCTTGCTTGTATCGTGCAGAATCCCAAGAGGAGAGAGCTCTTTTAGGCTCATGCTCAAACACATACTCCCGATAGTAGTATTTCCCCATCCACAGGGTGGACTCTTTGTCAAGAGGATTTCGAAGAAGTTTCCGATGGCACGCCTCAATACCCTCCCAACATCTTTTGTCGCGCCCCGTTTCCAAATTGGGATTCCCATACTTCGGGCGTATGTCTTCAGGCAGAATGAACTGATAATTTACGTAAGCATAACAACGAACAATCTTTCCTTTTTCGGTGGCGGGCTTCCATTTGGGCATCGTTTTCACAACACGGATGAGTTCGTCGGCAAAACCGTAGTCGCTTGGAGGCCATGAATCATCCTGCACCATACCGATGGAGCCATCCTTTTCCACCACGAATTCTACCCGAGCCCTGTATTCCTCTAAATCTTGCAGAGCGTCAGACGGGTAGTGTATTGCATTTTGGATAAACGCGGCACAAGCTTCCTCTCCGTCAGGATAGGCAGGGGCAATAGTTTTGTACGGTTCACCTGAACTATACACTACCATATCCACATAGTCGGTGTCAACAAGTGAAACCAGCAGATTGGCAACACGCTCTTCCTTGTCAGGACATTCTGTATAATAGGAAATGCTGTTTTTGTTGTCCTTATATTCCAATATATACGGTGTTTGGAAACCGCTACAATGAACGCAATGCGGAAAATGAACGAAATCGACCTCCTCCAAACTCTCTTGTATTTGCTGCCATTCAAATGGGAGCAACACTCTGCGACCCGAATCCAAAACACCATTTTCCCATTTATTGCCATAATATTCATTTTCAGTCACATCCACGAGTCCCGTATCGCTCATCTCCATATAGGTGGTATGCTCCACAAATCCTCTCAAAGCTTTGCCCTTTTGCCACGTCAACAATATTTGGTCGCCCTTTTGCCGTAGTTGTATAAACAGCGGGTGTGCGAATTCCGGGATGTAGTTCAACCTGAGAATAATCTCGCCTTTATTGGGATTGATGTCACGCAGAGGGGTGATGCCTGCCAACCTCATATAAAAAACCACTTCACCCACGGCATCATTCATATCTCCATCTTCCTTATCATCATAGAAATAGTTTTCAGGAAAATAGTCCTCGAAATTCCAGCGTTCCCTGTGTTGCTGTGCGGAGAGCGACAGCACGGAAAGCGTGGAAAAAACCAGCATCAAAAAACATTTTTCAAACATCTTTTTCATAACAATCTCAAATCCAAAGACAATGACGCGGCAAAGATAACATCTTTGTCTGATAATATGATGCGAAAAACGCAAAAGGTTGCAGTTTGTTTGTAATTATTTTTTATTTTTGCACCGCGTAAAAATACTCATTGCATTGAGTAAAATGTATAAATATGTATAAAAGATCTGAATATCAGACTATTAAATCCAGACTGGAAGAGCCGAGACGTTTCATTCAGGTGGTAATGGGACCGCGACAGGTGGGGAAATCAACGGTGGTGAAACAAGTGCTCCAAGACTATGAAGGGGAGTATCTGTTTTTCTCTGCCGACAATGTTCCGGCGAGCAACAGTGCTTGGATTTCCGATTGTTGGTCTTCGGTGCGTCGTCTTCTGACTGCCAAAGAGCTGAAAACCATGGTGTTGGTGATTGATGAGATTCAAAAAATCAGCAACTGGAGCGAGGTTGTGAAAAAGGAGTGGGATCATGATAGTTTTCACGACATAGGAATCAAGGTACTACTCTTGGGCAGTAGTCGGATATTGTTGGGAAAAGGCCTGTCAGAGTCCTTAGCAGGGCGTTTCGAAGAAATCCGGATGACACATTGGAGTTATCCGGAGATGAAAGAGTGTTTCGGATTCACTCTGGACCAATATCTGTTTTTCGGCAGCTATCCCGGCGCGGCGCCGCTGATAAATGACGAGGACCGCTATCAACAATACATACAGTCCGCCATTGTTGACACCACCATCAACAAAGACATACTGATGGACACACCTATCGGGAAGCCTGCCTTGTTGCGCCAGACGTTCGAATTGGGTACTACTTATTCTGGTCAAATACTCTCCCTGAACAAGATGTTAGGCTCCCTGCAAGACGCTGGTAACACTACCACATTAGCAGGGTACATCAACCTGTTGAATGAAAGCGGATTACTTAACGGACTTCAGAAGTTCAGCATGGACACCGCCCGTAGAAAAGCCAGCATTCCGAAATTCCAGGTTTACAACAACGCGCTGAAAACGGTTCTCAGTCGGTTCACGTTTGAACAAGCGCTTCTGGATCGTAAAGCATGGGGGCACATCTTCGAATCCGGAGTAGGAGCCTATTTAGTCAGCCAAGCTTTCGCACGACGTTTTGAGGTGTATTATTGGCGGGAACGTAATGACGAAGTGGATTTCATCCTAAAGAAAAAAGGGATCACGGTCGCAATTGAAGCGAAAAGCAATGCGGAGAAAAGTAATACAGGACTGTCGAAATTCAGGGAGATGTTTCATCCCAAAGAAGCCATAATAGTTGGGGAAGGAGGCATTCCTGTGGAGGAGTTCCTTGCCTTGGACTTGCAAAAATTGTTTTAATTACGATGATGAAATAAATTTGAACTTGCACACCAAATAAACAGACCTATGCGACAACTCTTCATCAACTTCATACTGCTGATCCTTCTTTGCACGGTGGGTTTCGCCCAGGTGCCGAAAGCCGAATGGACGGAGGGCGCGGCTAACGACAAGGGCAGCGCGCTGCATACGCTCGTGCTTCACAACGTGACGAAAGGCTCCCGCGTGTGGTTTCAGGAACTTTTCGATGGCAGAACGTATGTGGAGGGTCCCGCCATGCACCATTATCAGGGGACTTCCTGGTATATCGACATTCCCCAAAGCGGCACCGTGACGCTGAAGTACTACGGTCGTCCGCTCCCGCGGCACGGCTGGGCGCCGGAGGGGTTCGTCCTCCAGCAAAAGGGGAAACCCGACCAACCGATGGAGGTACAATATCATTTTTTGAAACAACCCCCAGAGAACAATTCAACCAACAGATATACAAGCGATTACAAGGTTCAGTTCGGCGACATCGTTCCTCGGGTGAAACGCATAGACCATAGTATTTCACCTACGGTGACAGGCGAAGCGCATCCAATAGGTTGGTATCGCATCATAATAGGGGGCGAGGATGGCGTGACAACCATAGAATCCCATGACGAAGATGGCGCTTTCTACGCAAAAACTACACTCGCGAAACTGCCGCATCCACTCCAACCTATGACTATCGAAGACTGGCCGGACCTGCCGTACCGTGGGTTTATGTTGGATGTGGCCCGTGACTTCCGCACGGTGGACGAGGTGCTCGCCATCCTCGACCTGATGGCGGAGTGGAAGCTCAGCACGCTGCACTTCCACATTGCGGATGACGAGTCGTGGTGCTTAGAAATCAAAGGGTTGCCTGAGCTTACGGAGTATGGGGCGCATCACGAGCTCCCCGACTGGGACCTGCAGGAGACCACCGCTTTGAAGCCCACTTGCAACGGACGCATCGGCTGTAGCACCTTTTACACGGCCGAGGAGTACATGCGGATTCTCCGTTACGCTTGGGAGCGGCGCATCCGGGTGATTCCCGAGTTCGACACGCCCGGACATTCGCGGGCCTCCATCAAGGCGATGCAGGCCTACGAGCGGCGCACGGGAGACACCTCATACCGACTGCAAGATCCTGCCGACACCTCGCACTACTGGTCGGCGCAGGATTTCACCGACAACGTATTGAGTGTCTATCTGCCAAGTGTTTACAAGTTCTACGGAATGGTCTTCGATGAGGTCATCCGGCTGCATCGCGAGGCCGGGGTGCCGTTGCCCGCCATCCATATCGGCGGCGACGAGGTGCCCGACGGCGCGTGGGCGGGTCGTGACCGCAAGGAAATGAAAGAGCTGTTCACCAACCGCATGCTGGATTTGGCGGAAGATCGGGGCATCCTTTTGGCTGGATGGGAAGACATCGCCCGCAATTTGGAACCCGAGACGCAGGAGCGGCTGCAGAAGTCGCTATACTTCCTCAACGTATGGAATACCAACGGAATAGAAGGATTCCCCGTGGTGGTCTCTCCTGCCGAATACACCTATTTGGATTTGGCCTACAACGACAGTCCTTTCGAGATCGGCCTCAACTGGGCGGGCTATGTCGATGAACGCAAAACCTTCGCCTTGCAGCCCAAACAGTATCTCGGCGACCTTATCGGGGTGGAAGCGGCGCTGTGGTCGTCGCAGCTCCGTAGCTTTTCCGACGCCACCTACCAGATGCTCCCCAAGGGTCTCGGCACTGCCGAGCGCGCCTGGAACGCCTACCCCAACTGGCCCACCGAGGCCGATCTCAACGCCGATTTCGAGCGGTTTTACGGCATTATGATGACCAACGAGTGGCCGGGATGGAAAGGGAAGGGATATAAGAGTGCGTTGAAGAAATGAGGGGGCGCGCACCGTCTCTACAGGGCCTGTTGTTTCATCTCTTTGCGGTAGAGAACAAAGGTTGCGATGAAAAAAGCCCAGTCACAAATCATAAAGACAGAGGAAAAAAAGACCATCTGCTCAATAGCGGAAAGGTCGGAGGTTAAATGTTCTTTTAAGAAGTAATACAAATAATTGGTGGAAAAAAAGTGCACGAGTACGATGATAAAAATCGCTACAATTGAAAGAACCACAAGGCGTTTCTTCACAAGCAGGTAGATGGCTCCAATCGTAAAGAGAACAAGCAGCAAACAGGTGATCAGCTCCTCTAAAACTGGATGAGAGACAAATTCCCAGCAAAAGCCACCAATTTTGTTGATCAAAGAGAGTATATATCCAAAAGTGATGGAGAAGAGTATTCCACCGTAATAGCTTCGCGATTCAACAACAGATGTATCTATGTCAGAAGCAGTCACCTCCGAGTCGTAACGCCACCAAACAAAACCAATCATCAAGAATGAAGTAACCAGATTAGTCCACTTTCGCACATTACTCATCAAATAGTTTGGGATGTCTCTATCCATCTGATTGTCACCAAGAGAATGGAGTTCAAAGAAGCGATCCATCAGATAATAATCCAACACATTCATCAAAACAACAAAACCAATCAGTATCACGAGATGTACCCATTTGATATCGAGTATTTTCGGTTTTCGGAACAAAAGGTAAAAGACCAGTAGATACAATATGGATTTCCCGACGACCACAGCAATCGGGTTCAGCAGAGCTTCCAGTGCAACAAAAAACGGGGTAAAAGCCGACCAAACGACTTCGAACATCCAATAGACGATGATTCCGAGCAGAAAGTGTCGGTAATTCAATGGTTTTTCGGTTGTGGTATTCATAACCATGCTATTTTGAAAATGCGAATGCTTTGAGTTTTTCCTCGGTCAGCCGGTAAATCGTCCAATCCTCCATGGGAACGGCGCCGATGCTCTTGTAGAAGTCGATGGAGGGTTGGTTCCAGTCAAGGCAGACCCACTCCATGCGACCGCAGTGACGCTCCAGTGCTAATTTGGCCAAATGCTGTAACAGTGCCTTTCCGTAGCCGAGACCGCGCTTCTCCGGCAGCACGAAGAGGTCTTCCAAATAGAGTCCTTTGTGTCCCACAAAAGTGGAAAAGTTGTGGAAGAAGAGGGCGAAACCGACGATCACGCCGTCCTCCTCGGCGAACACCACCTCCGCCTCGTGGCGAACGAAGAGTGCCTCGTGGAGTCCCTCCTCGGTGGCCTCCACCTCATGGGCAAGTTTTTCATACTCAGCCAGTTTCTTGATAAATTCCAAAACAGTGGCGGCCTCGTTCTCTCTCGCCGCGCGAATGATGAATGTGGGCATAGGTTTCATTTTTTTGAGACGCAAAAATATAATAAAAACCGACACAAAGCAATTTGGAATAATCTCCTAAAGGTTGCGACGAGGTATTAATCGTATTTTTGCCGCCTGAAATTCAAAAGAAAGCGAGATGACCCAAAAGGCAATACGAAAAGTAAATATCCTGATGTGCGACACGTATCCCGGACTGCTTCCAGAAAGCATCCCGAGTCACGAATCCATGTTCTATAAGCTGTTCCGTCCGGTTAACCCCGACATCACCTTCGACATCTACCGTGTGATGGATGGCGAACTGCCGGAAGATTTTGAGTCAGAGACCCTTTACCTCATCCCGGGCTCAAACAACGCTGCCTACGACGACTTACCGTGGATTCAGGCGTTGCAGGAGTGGATTCGGAAGGCCGCATCGCTGAAAGTTTCCCTTGTCGGCATCTGTTTCGGACACCAGCTCATCGCGCAGGCGTTGGGCGGACGTGTGGAGCGTTTTGCCGGCGGCTGGGGCGTGGGCATCCGCGAATCACAAATCTTGGACGAGCAGTTGCGCTCTTACTTCCCCGACGGCCGTCTGCACCTCATCTGCAACCACCACGACCAGGTGATGCAGTTACCGGAAGGTGCAACACCTCTTGCTACCAGCGACTTCTGCCGTTACGAGGGCTTCCGCATCGGCCACCACATCCTCACCTTCCAAGGCCATCCCGAATTCACCGTGGAATACGAACGCCACCTCATCCTCAACCATTCTGAGAATGAAGACGATACGGTAAAGCAGCGGGCGTTGAAATCGTTGGAAGGGATGGTGCCGCAGGGGACGGTTGTGGCGAGGTTTTTGTTGGGGGTTGGCTGATAAAATCGCCAAAAGCTGTAAGGCACCAAGAAAGTACAAAACTGAACACTGTTCTTCAAGGTGGCCTATAGGTCTTATGGGTCCTATAAGTCTCATAAGTCCTTTATGACCTATAGGCCACCCTCCCCTGACCCTAATACTTCCGATAACTCCTCCTTGCTTGGCTCATTCTCTCGCGCAACCCACCAAACTTGACGAAATCCCGCTCCAGCCGCCTGATTTGCCTGTCCAATAGGAAGTTGCACTGGTTCACAAGACAGATCATAATGTTGGCGCAGACAATACCATCCCGCGTTTCCAAAAACCCTCGGTAGGTTTCAAACGACTCATCCTTTCGGTAGGCCAACTTCCTGACAAACAGTGCCTCTTTACTATCTTTTTCCCAAATAACGCCCCCGTGGTTGCGAATGTAGTCTTTGTAATCTTCCAGCAGCTCTTCTTGACTGGCCCTTGCCACGTTGGTCAGTTTGATTTCGGTTTCTTTGGACGTGGCCGAGGCCATTGAGCCTTCAATGATGTTCTGTTTGCCAGAACGCGCCGCCTGCACCATCTGGTCGACGGTGCGGTCGCGCTTGTTCAAGAAACGGTTGCAGAAAAGCACCGTGCCGGAATAGACGATGAGCGATTTCTTGTAAGAGAGCAACTCCGTGTAGTTGCCGTGAGACGGGATAAATCCTGTTTCTGTTGTCATAGGTTTTGGTTTTATGTTTTATAAATAATTTGTGTTCAATCAAATAGACGGCTAAACGACCACCTATTATGACACGGCAAAGATATGATTTTTTGTTTTTGTTTTCATTGCAAGTTGTAAATTAAATATAACAAGGGCGCACCGGGCGATTTCTGCGGGTGCGCCCCTGTAATATCATAAAACGTCGAACAAATCAATTCGGCCTTAACGACAACCTCGGCCAACGATAGGGTTTGAACTGCGTGAAAATGTGGCAAAGTTGTTCCTTATTTACAGCGTCCGCCCAACCTGTCAGCTCATTTTGGATGCCGATAATATTCTGTTCAATGACGATGTTAGTCATCAGCTTCAATGTGTCGTGGCTGTACACC
>Ga0265299_10002595_pt1 | contig 18338 bp, 14 predicted proteins | sample AusTroGonzalo_MG_4_FD_193485 | JGI IMG/M metagenome (GOLD analysis project Ga0265299, IMG submission 193485) | Bovine rumen microbial communities from tropical cattle in Woodstock, Queensland, Australia - Gonzalo_02 | ecosystem: Host-associated > Mammals > Digestive system > Stomach > Rumen ... | reverse complement strand
AGTTTCGGGGCGTTTTTTAAGCGCAAGCAAAGATTTTTTTAAAATTGCATCTTGTTTGTCATGCTTGCTTGTTGGCGCATAAGGAGATAGCAGAGGCACACCATATCCATCAGCCGAAACAAGATATGTCGAAGCCATAACAAATGCCATAAGCATGCCATAAAATCCAGCAACACCACCAACAATGGTGAACAAAATGCGCAAAAGTGCAATTTGTGGCACATCATCAGGAATAATAAATAGCATAATGCTCGAAATTGCCACAACAACAATACTAGGAGGGCTAATAATGCCCGCCTGAACTGTTGTTTCGCCCAGCACCAAAGCTCCAATTATCGAAAGAGCCATACCCAAAATTTTTGGCATTCTAGCGCTTGCTTCAGAAAGAATATCAAACAAAAACAAAACAAACAAAATTTCAAGCAGTGGTGGCAAACTTATGCCCTCAATACTAGAGAGCAGAGTTACCAAAAAGTTTATTGGCAAAACCTTATATTGATAGCTTTGCAGTGCAACATAAAAACCTGGGAGCAACACTCCCAGCACAAGGCCAACAAGACGTAGTATTCGCAAAAAAGAAGTTCGCGTTTCAATTTGATAATAGTCTTCAGGGCTTTGCAAATCTTCAATCAGCAAAAAAGGAATTGTCAGCACAATAGGTGAGCCATCAACCACAATTGCAATTCTGCCCTCAAGCAATCTGCTTGCAACAACATCTGGTTTTTCGCTGTTGCCTACACGGCGCAAAAGTTTAAGTTTGCCATCCTCCAAAATTGTGGTGATATAATAACTATCAATAATGCCGTCAATTTCAAAATTAACAAGTTTGTTTTCAACTTCTTTTGCCAGTTTTACATCTGCAATGTCAGCCAAATACACAATTGCTATTTTTGTTTGTGTTTGTTTGCCAACAACAATGTTTTTCACGGCCAAATTTGGTGATTTTAAGCGTTTTCTAATCAAACTTAAGTTCACATTCACATCTTCAACAAAACCCTCCCTTGGGCCTTTTGTAACTTGGCTTGTTGGCGGCTCTGCTACAGAACGCATTTTACAATCTGCAACATTACAACTTATGGCATTTTGTGCGCCTTCAACAAACAATATCACATTGCCAGACAAAACGTTAGAAACAACCTGATTTTTGTCCTCAACAATGGTTGCATTATATGTTGAAAGGTTATCAAAAATTTTTTGTGTAGAAACAGATTTTTTAAGGCGCAAAATAGGTGCAATAATATTGTTTGCAAGCAACTTTTTGTCAATCATACATTCAACAAAACACACAACAATAGTTTTGTCAAATTTTTCAATTTTTCTCATTGCGATATCAATGTCTTTATTAAACCAACTAACAAATGTTTTTTCACAAAATTTCATCAATAATAGTGTTTGGCAAAAGTTGTTTTTTTATGTAAAACGCGCAACAAAAAAGCCACTATATTTCAGTGGCTTATTTTTGTTAATCTTTAAATTTAATTTTTTCTGTTATTGCAAACATTGCATTTATAAGTGTTGGTGCAAGCAACACCAAAATCACAACAAACAACATGTGCGAAAGTTCAAGGGCAACAAGTCCAAAGAACTCAGACATTGCAAGCATAAACACAAAGCAAATCACAAACATGGTTATACACAAAACAGATTTATATGTGTTAAATGGTCTGCAAAGTTTAATAAGCATAACAAGACCAGTAAAGGTAATGGTTATTGTCAGCATTGTTGTGATTGTTGGCAAAACAGCATCACTCACAACCGAGCCATCAACAACAAGGCAGAACACATAAACAGCAATGGTATTAAATATAAATGCGAGAGCGCCAGGCAGCGCATTTTTAATCAAATTCAAAAGGAATTTACCTTGCACCGGCTTGTCGTTCGGCAAAAATGCGAGGAAGAATGAAGGAATGCCAATAACAAATGTTTCAAGCAAAAGCATGTTGATTGTGCGAAGTGGATAAGAGAAACCAAGTATCAGCACAGCAACAGAGAGGAAAATAGTAAACAAGGTTTTCATAAAGAATAGCGCACTTGCTTTTTGCATGTTATTGATAACGCGTCTGCCTTCAACCACAGTTGCAGGCATACTCGAAAAGTTGCTGTCAAGAAGAACCATGTGCGAAACACTGCGCACGGCCTCGTTACCACTTGCCATAGCAATAGAGCAGTCAGCTTCTTTAAGAGCCAAAATATCGTTCACGCCGTCGCCCGTCATAGCAACAGTGTTGCCTGCGGCTTTAAGTGCTTTAACAAGTATTGCTTTTTGTTCTGGGGAAACTCTGCCAAACACAGTATATTTGTTTGCGGCAGCAATAACTTGTTTTTCGTTAAGCCCTTCAAGACTAATCAAGTTTTGTGTGCCGGTTACACCAACACGTTTTGCAATTTCAGCAACTGTTAGTGGGTTATCACCAGAAATAATTTTAATGTTCACATCATTATTTTTAAACCATTTTATTGTTTCAACTGCATCATCACGAATTCTGTCCTCCAAAATCAAAAGGGCAACAGCTTTGCGAGGACCAGAAACGTTATCACGCGCAATTGGCGCATTTGCGTGCGCAAGCAAAAGCACACGATATCCATCTTTAGAATATTGTTCAATCATGCCATTAAGTTTTGCATCAGCATTGTTTGGAATAACAAATTCTGGCGCACCCATAATATATGTACCATCATTTTCAAAGGTAACAGCGCTTAATTTTCTTGCAGAAGAGAATGGCAATGTTGCAACTGCTTTCAGTTCTTTGTTATATCCAAAATAGTTTATTAGAGCTTGGCTTGTTTGGTTGTTGTCGCCAAGAGCAGATAACATACTGCCCATAATGCGCTTTAATGTATAATTTGTCTCAGATAGTTGCAAGCAGTTATAAACTTTCATTGTGCCGTCTGTTATTGTGCCAGTTTTATCAAGACAAAGAGTATTCACGCGTGCAAGCATTTCAACGCAATAAAGGTCTTGCACAAGTGCTTTTTTGCGCGCAAGTTTAACAACAGATAGGGCAAGAGAAACACTGCAAAGAAGGAACATTCCGGCAGGTATCATACCCATAAGACTGCCAGCAGTGTTAGTAATAGTTATTGCAATGCTTCCGTCAGAACGAACATAGTTGTTCACATACATCAAAATGCCAACAGGAATAATGATAAAACCAATCACTCTAATAATGTTTTTAAGAGAACTAAATAGTTCAGATTTTGGTCTTTTATATTTTTTTGCTTTTGCTGCAAGTTGTTGAATATAGTTTGCTTTGCCAACCTTTTCAACGCGCGCATACGCATGGCCCGAAACAACAAAACTGCCGGCCAAAATTGTGTCGCCAACTTTCTTTTTAATAGGTTGGCTTTCACCCGTCAGCATGCTTTCATTAACCTCAAGCATTCCTTCAACAATCACGCTGTCAGCAACAATTTGTTTGCCTGTGCCAAGCAGAATAATATCATCAATAACAACATCATCTGTAGAAACTGTTTCTTCTGCGCCGTTTCGCACAACTTTAACAGCAGGAGCGGTCAGCAAACTCAGTTTTTCAATTGTAAGTTTTGCACGTATTTCTTGAATAATGCCAATGGTAATGTTCACAAGAATAATAACAATGCCAAGGCAATCTTTAAATGCTCCAACGCACATAAGTGAAATGGCAATTGCAAAGCAAAGCATGTTCAAAAAAGTAAATATGTTCTCAATAAAAATGCTTCTATATGTTTTTACGTTTTGGTTTGGTGTGTGGTTTGTTTGTCCTTTATTTATTCTTTCTTGCACTTGGTCAGAAGTAAGTCCAGTTTTATAGTCAGCACGCACACGTTTCACGCGTTTTGGTGCAGGTGCAGGTTCAACTGATTTTTTAGCAAACAGAGAAAAGGGCTTTTTTTCTTGTTCAGGTTTTTTGCTTTTGCCCTCTGGTGCAACATTTCTTTTTGATTGTTGCTTATGTTCCACTTTTATTTCCTTTTTGCTCTTTTTAGCGCGAGAAACAGCGCTTGTGTTTTCAAGTGATGCGTTGGTTTTCAATTCTAATTGTTTTTTGTCTTTTTTATTTGCCATTTTGCCCTCGCAAACATAGTCTACTACGTTAATACTACACAAAAATTTTAATTCTGTCAACATAAAAGACACAAAGTAACTTACATATATTATATTTAAATATTTCGCAAAATAATACTTGCAAAATAAATTGCCTCATGCTATAATTGCGAGTAGCAATTCCTTGTTAGCACCAAAAGGTGTTAACCGAATGAGTCCACAAGGGAGGTATATAGCTAATGAAATCTTACGAAATGCTTTACATTATCGATGGCTCGCTAACAGAAGAGCAAAAAGGTGCATTAGTAGACAAGGTTAGTTCAATTGTTGAGGCAAATGGCGGCAAAGAACTAGAAGTTGAAAAATGGGGCGACAGAAAGTTTGCTTATCCAATCAACTACAAAACCGAAGGATACTATTGCCTAGTAAAATTTAAAGCAGAAGTAGCAAGCATCAAACCAATTTCAGACTTGCTCAACATAACAGAAAACGTAGTTAGACACATTATTGTTTCAAAATAATCTAACACACAAAAAGGAGAAAATTTATGAATAAAGTTTTACTTATTGGAAACCTAACCAAAGATCCAGAACTCAGCACAACATCAAATGGCGTATCACTTTGCAAATTCACACTTGCTGTTCAAAGAAAATACACAACAGCAGCGGGCGAACGCGAAGCAGATTTCTTGCCAGTTATTGTTTGGAGAGGCCTTGCTGACAACTGCTACAAATTCCTCAAAAAAGGAAGCAAAGCAAGCGTAAGCGGAAGCATTCAAACACGTGTTTATGAAACACCAGAAGGCACAAGACGCTACATGACAGAAATTGTTGCTGACGACGTAGAATTTATTTCAACTCGTTCTTCTTCTGGCGAAGAGGGCGAAGAAGATGGCGAACCAGCTGAAAAACCATCAGCAGACGTTGTCAACAAATTTGAACCAATCGACGACGACAATTTGCCATTTTAATAACAAAAAAATAGGAGAATATCATGAATAAGAAAATCGTAAAAAGCGATGTTGATGATAAAAACCCAAAAAAGGTTCGCAAAAGCGTAAAAAAAGTTTGTACATTCTGCACAGAAAAAACCGAAATAGACTACAAAGATGTTGCAAAACTCAAGAGATATACAACCGAAAAAGGCAAAATTATCCCAAGAAGAACAACTGGTCTATGTGCAAAGCATCAAAGAGAACTTCAAAACGCAATCAAACGCGCAAGGGTAATGGCATTGCTACCATACAAAACATTATAATTTCAAACAAAATCTCGCCAATGGTGCGAGGTTTTTTATTGCACAATTTTGATTTTATAAAAAATCAAGCAATCAAAAAATCTTGACAGGCAGAAACTATTTAATTATACTTGAATTATTATAGGAGATTATAACTTATGCCAAACACAAGCAAAACTAGTAGCAAACATACAAAAACCATTTCACCAAAAATGATGCCAAACAACCTAGAAGCAGAGCAGGCTGTTTTGTGTAGTGCGCTTATTGATCAATTAGCAAGCGAAAGCATCATGAGTTCACTCGAAGCAAGTGATTTTTACAGTGAAACACACAAAATAATTTTTGGTGCAATGAAACAATTATATCTAGCAAACAAGCCAATAGATTTTGTTACTATTGTCGATAGTTTAACCAAACAAGACAAACTAGAAGCTGTTGGTGGCATAAGCTACATAACGTCGCTCACAAACGTTGTTCCTAGCAGTGTTCATCATGCACACTACACTCAACTAGTAAAGCGCGATAGTGTTCTTCGTCAGCTCATCGAAACATGTTCAGAAATTTCTGCTGATGCATATTCATCAGCCGACACAGACGTTTTGGCCAAGGCCGAAAAAATGATTTACGAAATTGGCGAAAGCGGACCAAGTGGCCTCGAAAAAATGTCAAACAGCTTCAACGAAGCAATGAGCACATTTGAAGAAATCAACAAAAATGGTGGCGAAACACATGGACTCAAAACAGGATTTTTGGCGCTCGACAAACATTTGGGTGGACTTCAAAAATCAGATCTTATCATTTTGGCGGCTCGTCCAGGTGTAGGAAAAACAAGTTTAGCCATGAACTTTGTAACAAATGCAGCAATCGAAAGCAATGCAAAATGTGCAGTATTCAATCTAGAAATGGATAGAGAGCAACTTGCACAAAGAATGTTATGTTCTGTTGCAGGTGTAGATATGACCAAAGCGCGCAATGGCGAACTCACCGAGCAAGATTGGCTCAAACTTTGGAATGCTCACACAAAACTTTCTGCTGCACAAATATATTGCGATGACAACACTCTCAACAAACCATCACAAATTTTGCAAAAATGCAGACAACTTAAAAGAGAAAAGGGTGGTCTCGACCTTGTTGTTGTTGACTATTTGCAACTCATGACAGGCGAAACAAAAGCCGACAACCGCCAAACAGAAGTTGCCGACTTGTCAAGAAGAATGAAAACTTTGGCAAAAGAGCTCAAAGTCCCAGTAATTGTTCTTTCGCAACTTTCACGTGATATCGAAAAAAGTCCAAAACATCGCAAACCTGTTCTTGCCGACCTAAGAGAATCAGGCGCAATCGAACAAGATGCCGACATTGTCATTTTCATCGAAAAAGTTGGTGGAGCAGACAATGCATCAGGCGGATACAACAACTTTGAAGACCTCAATGCACCATCAAACGTGCAAGAAAGTTTCACAGCCGAACTCATCATTGCAAAATTCCGTAACGGCAAACAAGGTTCAGTATATGTTGGTTGGGACGGCAAAAAGGTAAGCTTTGTCAATCTTGCAAAAGATGCCAACAGAAAGAGCTTAGAGCAACAATACGAATCAATGCATGGCGGAGCAAAAGCTGTGTCAGACAATGCAGATATTTTTGAGGAAATTCCACAAAGCGAACTCCCAGAAGAATACTTAGAAGGGCTGGAAGCGCCACCAGAAGAATTTCCACCAATAGACGACATTCTCAAATAGACAAGAGGAAAACAATGAAAATAAAATCACAAGAGCTCAGAGACACATGGCTCAAATATTACGAGGAGAAAGGGCACCTTAACATTGGTGCTGTTTCTCTTATTGGCGATGGCTCAACAGGCGTTATGTTCAACGTTGCCGGCATGCAACCACTCATGCCATATTTGCTTGGGGCAAAGCATCCAAGTGGCAAAACACGACTCTGCAACGTGCAGGGCTGTGTGCGCACAGTAGATATCGATTCAGTTGGCGACCAATCTCACCTCACATTTTTTGAAATGATGGGAAATTGGAGTTTGGGTGACTACTTCAAAAAAGAAAAAACAAAATGGACATTTGATTTATTAACAAAAGTTTTTGGCCTAGATGCAAACAAACTTTGCTCAAGTGTTTTTGCTGGGGACGAAAGCGCACCAAGAGACGAAGAAACAGCAGGTTTGCTTAAAGAACTTGGCATAAAACCAGAGCATATTTTCTATTTGCCAAAAGAAGACAACTGGTGGGAACTAGAAGGCACAACAGGCACACCTTGTGGCCCAGACAACGAGTGGTTTTATCCACTTCACGATGAACCATGTGGCCCAAATTGCGACATACGTTGCAAATGTGGCAGATATGTTGAAGTTGGCAACGATGTCTACATGCAATACAAAAAACTAGCAAATGGCTACGAGCCACTATCCAGCAAAAATGTCGACACAGGTTTTGGTTTCGAGCGTGTTCTCATGTTTTTAAATAGCCTAACAGATGTTTACAAAACAGATTTGTTTGAGCAAACAATAGAATATATTTCAAACAAAGCCAGCAAAGAATATGGCACAGACGAGCAAACAACAAAAGCAATGCGCATTGTTGCTGATCACATGCGCACAGCAGTTATGCTCATTGGTGATGCAAATGGCATTGTTCCAAGTAACACCGGCAGTGGCTATGTTCTTCGCAGACTTATGAGAAGGGCAATAAGATATGCGCGTTCACTTGGCCTAAACGTGCAAGATTTGTGCAATATCGCAAACATTTTTATAGAAAAGGTATATAGCAAAGCATATCCACTTCTTGTCCAAAAGCAAGAATACATTTTGGCAGAAATCACCAAAGAAGTTAATAAATTCGAAGCAATGCTTGTCCAGGGCACAAAAGAGTTCGAAAAAGTTGTGTCTGGTCTGCAACGCAAAAACGAGTTTATGAGCAAAAACAATCCTAGCTACGTGCCAGAAACACAAATCAGTGGCAAATCTGCATTCAGGTTATACGAAACTTATGGTTTCCCAGTCGAAATGACAATCGAAATGGCAGCCGAGCAAGGTCTGTCTGTCGATATGGAAGGATATCAAAAGGCCTTTGAAGAGCACCAAGAACTTGCACGCACAGCAAGGGCTGGTGAAAACAAAGGAGGTCTTGCTGGGCAAGGCGAACTAGAAACGCAATATCACACAGCAACTCACTTAACACTTGCAGGTCTGCGCAAATTGTTTGGCGAAAAAACCGTTCAACACGGAAGCAACATAACAAGCGAACGCATGCGTTTTGACTTCAACTTAGATAGAAAAATGACCGACGAAGAAATAAAATGGCTCGAAGATTTTGTAAACCAAGCCATTGAACAAAAGATAGATGTAGTTCGCAAAGAAATGCCATATCAAGATGCTCTTGCAAGTGGCGCCTACGGAATATACAATGGCAAGCCAAACGAGGTTGTCAGCGTATATGTCATTGGCAATGTCGACAATCAAATTTGTGGTGGACCACACGTAAAAAATACAAGCGAACTTGGCCACTACAAAATAACAAAAGAACAATCATCAAGCAGCGGAATAAGACGAATAAAGGCAATTTTGCAACATTAGTATATTGACACACGTGCACATGTGTGCGAGAATATAAGTGCAGAACAAAAAAAACAATGGGAGGACAACATGAAAACAGGAACAAAAATAGCCGTTTGGATAATTATCATCATAGCAACAGCCGCATTTCTTTGTTTAGGTTTAGCGGTAACCATGATGCTTGCGCCAGGGCTAGAAATTTTTGGAGTAAAATATGTATCAGCCAAAGTGGGCAAATACAAATTTTCAAACAATGTCAAATATAGTGCTTCCAACATAATATTAAACACCGGAGACGTTCCAATCGAAATAACCTATGGAATGTCTGGTTCACTGGGCCTAGAATTTGTTCAAAACTTTCAGGGCTTCACCAAAAGTGCAGATACTGCCGGTGTAAAAATCACAAATGGTTCAGGCAACTCATATATTCCAGGCGAAGACACCGTTGTGTTCGATATCACAGAATACAAAAAGTTTATTTGGGCAAATAGCATGCAAGATTTTTATCTTGTTCTCAGATTGCCACTCACAGCGCTTTCAACTGGCTCAATCAAAATCAATTCGTCAAGAAGTGATGTAACATTCAAAGGTGCATCAACCAATTTAAGCACGGTTGATATTCAAACCAAAGGCAAAATCAATCTGCAAAACGAAATGTTTGTGTCGGGAGATTTCAAGGTTTCAACCAACAGTGCATTAACGCTTGGCGACAATATAACAATCACAGGCAACGTTGTTGCAAACATGGGCAACGAAGATTTAACAATAACAAACCCAGTTGGCAAAGATATAACTTTTAATTCGGGCGCCGGCAACCTCAAATTTAACACATGTTACAACTTAAAAGCTACAACTGGCTCAGGCAGCATAAAAGAGCCAAAGCCATCAAACATGATAAGTGGCAGTTTAGAATTTAATTCAAATTCTGGCAGTGTAGAAATTGGCTCTGTTCTTGGCTCAATCAACAGCGTAAAAACAAGGTCAGGATATATCAAACTTGGCTATGGTGGAGAAGATAACGGAGGCAATATAAATGGAAACTTAACCATTTCAACACTTCGTTCAACACCTTTTGTTTTGGGCAATGTTCACAATGCAACCATCAGTATCGATGGAAACGCAAGCCCAGTCATCAAATCTGTTTCTGGAAACTTGTCAGTCTCAGCACAGGGCTCTGTAGCAAGTGTGACATGTGGCGCAATCGATGGTGATGCAAACATATCAGTCAAAGATGGCGCAATAACACTCAACGGAGCAGTTGGGGGCAATTTAACAGCCACAACAAGCAATGGCAATATCACAGCGGGCGTCATCAATGGCAAGACACAAATCACCTCACTCAAGGGACGCATAACATTAGCAACAATCAAGGGCTCAGACAACATAATCAACAACCAACGTGGCTCAGTCAACGTTCAAACAATAGTTCACGACCTAAAAACAACAAGTTGCAACAATGCAGTTTATACAATTGGCTCAGTAGACCAGTTAGAATTCACTGCTCAATCGGGTGCAATCAGTGTTGGCTCAGTGTCAACAAGTGCAAAAATAAGCACAAATGCAAACGTAAGTCTTGGCTCAAGTGGAGACGTTGCAGATGTCGAAGTAAGTGCAGGTTATGGCAACGTAACACTATCAAACACCATAGGAAACGTATTGGTTACAAGCAAACATAAAACCACGCTACAAAACAAATCTTCACAAGACATCAAAATCAACAAATATTATTCTGGCGGTTGGAAAGATTATGCTAGTGGTGGAGAGGTTGTTGCAACAGGTCTCAAAGGGGCGGTTGCTGTTTATTCAACCGACAAAATCACATTAACTTTTGCCGAGGTTACAGCAAATGTAGATGTTGTTTCAAGTTCAGGTAGCGAAAAGGTAAAAATTGATGCAACCTGCATAAGATACAACCAAGTAAACTACAACCTCAATACACAAACAAGTTCATCTTCATGCAGAGTTTGGTATGGTGCAACAGAACACACAACTGCTGGTCAATCATATGCAGAAAACACAAACGCAGGCATATCAATTGGCATCAAGGTTAAAACAAGTGGGGCACCAATAGAGCTCAGACTTGCAGATTAACAAACAAAAGGCGAGATAATTCTCGCTTTTTTTGTTGCAATTTTTTAAAAAAAGGGTATTTACAAAAATCGACTTTAATGATATAATTTATCTAGTCAATACAAAAGACTAAAAAAAACATTTTACATTTTGGTTTTGCACATGATATTATTAACATGACGATTTATCAATAGATATTTTGTGCAAATAAGGGGAACCGCAATGAAAAAATGTATTTATCCATTAGTTGTTTATCCGGACAAAGAAGAACAATGCTACATTGGCATCTATCAAGATTTAGACCTGATTGTTTCTGGAGAAACAGTGGAAGAAGTATATGTTTCGGCAGAAGAAACATTAGCCAAATTTTTGGAACTTACAGCAAAGTTTGAAAACGAAATGTCTGACGCAAGTTCATACGAGGATGCGGTAAAACTTAATCCAAGACGAATTGTATTACTTGCTGATGCAGAAGTTGATAACGAGCAACTTGTATTGACTGATGACGACCAAAAATATAAACACTTTTTGTCAGAAATGCTTGTTGAACAGGAGGATTAATTATGGCATTAGGAAGCGCATACGGAATTGAAAAATATAAAGATGCAGAGGGCGCATTAAATAAAGATTATATGAGATATCACACAATAAGAACAGCCTTATTGTTTGGATATAAAATAGAGAGAATTACTAACGACAAGATTATACTTTATGACGGAAGAAAGAAAACAGCACATTGTTTAGTTATTGATAATTCATATCCATATAAAATGTTTGTAGCAAACATGGAAAAGTTAACAAGTAATTACAATGTATTGCTTGTGTCAGAAGCAAAATCTGGGACAAAAGTTATGCCAGCAGAACTTTATCGCGAAGAATATGCTGTTTCTGACGATAAAGCAGAACATGCCGTTTCTGACGATAAAGCAGAACAAGCATATCCATATGGTCAAGATCCAGTTTTAAAAGCAACTTTACTTAAGGATAAAATGGCACAACAAAAAGGCGAAGCTTTTGCCAAAGAAGTTGATGAAGAAATGAAGCGCGCAGCGGTTGTGCTTAAAGAGGTCAATTGGGGCAAACCAGTTGCAGAGGCAACAGAATATTTTTGGCATCACAACAGACGCAATCTTCTCCCAGAAGAATCAACACAACTTGGAGAATAATTTATGCAAGATCACATAGATTTGCACCACTTGGCAGAAACAGTTGGTTGGGTGCCAACCTACGTAGACGAAGGTTACACCGGTTACGAATATGTCAAAAACGTCAAAAACATAGAAAGTTTGTGCCACGTGCTAAAACTATATGACGATTTGACATATCAAACATATTTGCCAACATTTGAAGCCATCATAGAGGTGCTTCCAAAAAAATTAATCAAAAAAATCAAAAAACTCACAAAAAAATGTGATGAGCAAAACATAAACAACGTGCTAGACCTTGCATCATACGAAGTGCAAGAATACCGCCTAAAAACAACCTACAACAAACTTTTTGAATATGGTTGTTTGGTGGGCATAGACATTTCAACACAGGGTTATCCATTTCAATATGAAATGAGCAAAAAACAAAAAAGAAAAATTTTGTCATATATTGAAAGTTCACTCCCAGTAGAACTCGCACCAAAACTTGGCAAAATCAAAAAACTTGACTACAAAATAGGTTATGTCAAACAAAACGGAATAAAAAAATAAAAGTCCAACAAAACGTTGGGCTTTATTTTTAAATAAAATAAAAAAACTTTGCAATTATTATTGACATTGGCAAGTTGTTTTGATAGAATAACAACGCATGAAAAATCGTGTTTAACGTTTTTTATGGGCAATTTTTCAGTGGTGTGTAAAATAGCTTAATAAAAAATGTTAATGAATTTCTCCATGGGGCTGGAGGGTTCACTTAAAAATGTAGGAGGTAGAACTATGCCAACCATCGCTCAATTAATCCGTCACGGCAAAGGCAGAAAGGATAAGGTTACAAAAGCCAAATCACCAATTTTGGAACAATGCCCACAAAAAAGAGGCGTTTGTCTTTCTGTTTCAACCACTTCTCCAAAGAAGCCAAACTCAGCACTTAGAAAAATTGCAAGAGTAAGACTATCTAACAAGCAAGAAGGTACGGTTTATATCCCAGGTATTGGCCACAATCTTCAAGAGCACAGTGTTGTTCTTATTCGTGGCGGTCGTGTAAAAGACCTTCCTGGTGTGCGTTATCATATTGTTCGTGGAACGCTTGATACAGCGGGAGTTAAAGACCGCAAACAAGCAAGAAGCAAATATGGTGCAAAGCGCCCTAAATAATAGAGAATAAATTTTATTATCGAAAAAAAATGGAGGAAAAATCATGTCAAGAAGAAATGCTGCCGAAGTAAGAGACGTCCTTCCAGATCCAGTATATAACAGAAAAGATATCACAAAACTTATCAATCAAGTTATGGAAGATGGAAAGAGAACAATCGCACAAAAGATTGTATATAGCGCTCTTGAAAATGGTTCTAGCAAGTTAGGGGTTAGCCCAATGGATCTTTGGGACAAAGCTCTTGAAAACGTTAAACCTGTTTTGGAAGTCAAAGCTCGCCGTGTTGGTGGTGCAACTTATCAGGTTCCAATGGAAATTCGTCCTGTTCGCCGTCAAACACTTGCAATCAGATGGATTGTAGAAAGTGCAAGAAATCGTAGCGACAGAGGAATGGACGCTAGACTAGCCGGAGAACTTATGGATGCATATAATCAAGCCGGTGGTGCATTTAAAAAGAAAGAAGAAATGCACAGAATGGCCGAAGCAAACAAAGCGTTTGCAAGTTATCGCTGGTAAGATTAATTTTATGTATATCAATCAAGTTAAACAGGCAACCATTGTCTGTTTAATTTGCATTATGGGGCAAGTATATAGCCCGCAAAATTTGGCAAAATTTATTTATTCTTTGTGGTTTTGCCAAAAATATCAATAATACACAAAGAAAACAAATTGTTTTTTTATAAAAATGCCTCAATTTAGTTGGAATTTTTATTAAAATATTTTATAATGATATAGTAGATTTATGTTGGCAATTTGCCATATTAAATCATGCTAAATGTAGGAGAAAATAACACATTATGCCAAGAGATTATGCATTAGAAAAGATTAGAAACATTGGTATTATGGCCCACATTGATGCCGGAAAGACAACAACAACCGAGCGTATCTTGTATTACACCGGAAAATCTCACAAGATTGGTGAAGTGCACGATGGCGAAGCAACAATGGACTGGATGGCTCAAGAGCAAGAACGTGGAATAACAATCACATCTGCTGCCACAACTTGCATGTGGAAAAACCATAAGATTAACATTATCGACACACCAGGACACGTTGACTTTACAATCGAAGTTGAACGCAGCTTAAAAGTTCTTGATGGAGCAATCGAACTCTTCACTGCAAAAGAAGGTGTTCAAGCGCAATCAATCAAGGTGTGGAAACAAGCCGACAAATACCATGTTCCAAGAATTGCTTATGTTAACAAAATGGATATTTTGGGTGCTGACTTCTTTGCAGCCGTTCAAGCCATGAGAGAGCAACTTGGTGCAAATGCTGTTCCTCTTCAAATTCCAATCGGAAAAGAAGACAGCTTCCGTGGAATTGTTGACCTCGTAGAAATGAAAGCCGAAGTATACAAAGATGACGAAGGCAAAATCATTGAAGTTGTTGACATCCCAGAAGATTTAAAGGGCACAGCACAAAAATATCGCGACGAACTCATCGAACGAGCTGCCGAACTTGATGACAATTTAATGGAAAAATTCTTCGCAGGCGAAGAACCAACCGTTGAAGAACTCAAAAAGGCAATAAGAAAGGGAACAATCGCCCTCGAAATCACACCAGTTCTTTGTGGTTCATCATACAAAAACAAGGGAACACAACTTTTGCTAGATGCAGTTGTTGACTACTTCCCAAGTCCAGTAGATATCCCACCAGTAGAGGGTATCGATCCAGACACAAACCAAAAAATTGTTCGTCATGCAAGCGATAGCGAACCACTTTCAGGTCTTGCTTTCAAAATTGCAAAAGACCAATTTGGAACACTCACATTCTTCCGCATCTATTCAGGAAAAATTACTTCAGGAAGTTATGTATATAACAGCAACAAGGGAACAAAAGAAAGAATAGGTCGACTAGTAAGAATGCATGCCAACAGCAGAACAGAAGAAACCGAAGCATATGCAGGTGATATCGTTGCGCTTGTTGGATTAAAAGACACAACAACAGGCGAAACACTCTGTGACGAAAGCCATCCAATCATATTGGACCCAATGGAATTCCCAGAACCAGTTATCAGCTTGGCTGTTGAGCCAAAAACAAAGGCCGACCAAGAAAAGATGGCAAACGCCCTCAAAAAACTTTCAGAAGAAGATCCATCATTCCGTAGACACACCGACCAAGAAACCGGTCAAACAATCATCGAAGGAATGGGAGAACTTCACCTTGATATCATTGTTGATAGAATGAGAAGAGAATACCACGTTGAATGCAACGTTGGTGCACCACAGGTAGCATACCGTGAAACCTTAAAAACACCTGTATCAGTTGAAGGAAAATACATCCGTCAATCTGGTGGTAAAGGTCAATACGGTCACTGCTTGGTTCGCTTCGAACCATTGCCTGCCGGAAGTGGATATCAATTTGTTGATGAAACTGTTGGTGGATCTATTCCAAAAGAATACATCCCTGCAGTTGACAAGGGAATACAAGAAGCAAAGATGAGCGGAGTGCTTGCCGGATACGAAACAGTAGATTTCAAAGCCACTGTTTATGACGGAAGCTATCACGAAGTCGACTCTTCTGAAATGGCCTTCAAGATTGCCGCATCAATGGCTTTCAAAGACGGAATGAAAAAGGGTAACCCAGTAATTCTCGAGCCAATCATGAACGTAGAAATCGAAGTTCCTGATCAATACCTCGGAGACGTAATGGGTGACGTTTCAAAACGTCGTGGAAGCGTAACCGGAACAAGTTCAAAAAATGGAATGCAAACAATCAGAGCAGAAATTCCACTTGCAGAAATGTTCGGTTATGTAAGTGACCTTAGAAGCAACACTCAAGGTCGCGGAAACTACACAATGGAACCTTCACACTATGCCGAAGTTCCACGCAATGTTGCAGAAAAAATTATTGGTGACAATGCTAAAAAAGCATAAAAATAAATCACAAAAATTTAAGGAGAAAAAATAATGGCAAAAGCAAAATTTGACAACACAAAACCACACGTTAACGTTGGTACAATTGGCCACGTTGACCATGGTAAAACAACTCTTTCTGCTGCAATTTCTTTCATCATGGCTCACGATTATGATCCAGATAGCAAAGAAGTAAAAGATTACGATCAAATCGACTCTGCACCAGAAGAAAAAGCACGTGGTATTACAATCAACACAGCACACATTGAATACCAAACAGCAAACAGACACTATGCACACGTTGACTGCCCAGGACACGCTGACTATGTTAAAAACATGATCACCGGTGCTGCACAAATGGACGGCGCAATCCTTGTCGTTGCTGCAACTGATGGCGTTATGCCACAAACAAGAGAACACATTCTTCTTGCTCGTCAAGTTGGCGTTCCAAAAATCGTAGTATTTATGAACAAAATGGACCAACTTGGTGGCGACGAAGAACTTGCTGATCTTGTTGATATGGAAGTTCGTGAACTTCTTTCATCATATGGATTTGATGGAGACAACACTCCAATCATCCGTGGTTCTGCTTTCCAAGCTCTTGAAGATGCAAAAGCAGGCAAATGGGATAGCGAATGGGTTAACGGCGTAAGAAAACTTATGGAAGCTGTTGACACATACATTCCAACCCCAGTTCGTGACAACGACAAACCATTCTTAATGCCAATCGAAGACGTATTCACAATCACTGGTCGTGGAACAGTTGTTACTGGCCGTGTAGAACGTGGTGTTCTCAAACTTAACGACACAGTAGAAATCGTTGGTCTTAAAAATGATAAATTGTCAACCGTAGTTACAGGCATCGAAATGTTCCGCAAACTTCTTGACGAAGCAATTGCAGGATACAACGTTGGTGTTCTTCTTCGTGGAATTCAACGTACAGACGTTGAACGTGGACAAGTGCTTTGCAAACCAGGCACAATTCACCCACACACAGAGTTCACTGCCGAAGTATACGTTTTGACAAAAGACGAAGGTGGTCGTCATACACCATTCTTCAACAACTATCGTCCACAATTCTATTTCAGAACAACAGACGTTACAGGTTCAATTGAACTTCCACAAGGCACCGAAATGGTTATGCCTGGTGATAACACAAGAATGACAGTTCGTCTTATCACCCCAGTTGCAATCGAAGAGGGAATGCGTTTCGCTATTCGTGAAGGTGGCAGAACAGTTGGTTCTGGTGTTGTTTCAAAAATTCTTAAATAGTTTTTGAAAAATCATAATTAACAAAAAAGGAGCTAAAAACATTAGCTTCTTTTTTTGTGCTCATTTTCAAGCATTAACAATTTGCAAAGCAAATTTTGTTGTGCTATACTAGGCATATATGGCAAAACAAAAAAAGCAACAAGAGCAACTTATTCTTGATGGTGTAAAAGCACCACAAGAGTCGTCTGTTGCGCAAAAATTGCCAGACGAAACACAACAAATTCTGCAAGACAACAATCAAATATCAATCGAAGATATTTATGGCGACAGCATTTTAGAAAAAGAAATAGTTGTCGACCTTCTCAAAGAGGCACACGAGTCAGAGCAAAAAACCAAAAAGAAAAAGACAGCCATCACAGGCCTTATCTTTTTGGCAATCAACATTTTGCTTTTGGCGTTTATCGTCAAAAACCTAATCACATCAACCGACGTTTCAAATTACGATGCCGTTGCGCAAGTTCAAGGCACAAGGTTATGGTGGATAGCTGGTGGTTTTGGTTTCTTGGCGTTATACTTTTTGTGCGAAACATTGCTGTTTTATTTTTTAATCAAAAGAACAACAGGCAAGCGCAAGCTATTTTTGAGTTATCGCCTTGCTGCTGTTGGCAAATATTACGACTTTTTAACTCCAACACAGGTTGGTGGTCAGCCATCACAAATATTGCGTCTCACAAGAAGTGGCATTGGTGCAGGGCTTGCAACCAGCATACCTATAATCAAACTGATAGTATATAGTTTTGTCTACACAATTGTTGCGGTGCTGTTATATTTCTTTGGCTTGCCACTTGTAACAACAGCGGGTAGTTTGCAAGCATTTTTAATGGCACTCATCAAAATTGTTGGTGGTGTGGGATTGGTCATCACGGTCATAATGACCTTTTTGTATTTCATCATTGGCAATGGCAAACTTATTGGACGTTCTTTTGTTCAGTGGCTTGTTAGGGTGGGCTACAAATTGCATATTGTCAAAGATTACCGCAAGGCCTTTGCAAAATTGCTAACACAAGTAAACGAATACCAA